>Ga0209415_10004689_pt1 | contig 24943 bp, 25 predicted proteins | sample PeaSoiSIISIP2007_FD_187696 | JGI IMG/M metagenome (GOLD analysis project Ga0209415, IMG submission 187696) | Peat soil microbial communities from Weissenstadt, Germany - SII-SIP-2007 (SPAdes) (version 2) | ecosystem: Environmental > Terrestrial > Soil > Wetlands > Peat | place: Germany... | reverse complement strand
GCAGCGGTCCACTGCTCGAGTTTCTGCCGGTCCACGTCAGAGAGTTGACACGACTTACCCATGTCCGAGGATATCGCCGAAGGGGGCCGGTTTGTCTAGTTATTTGTTGGACACTACACTAGTGTGTTCGGCGTCTTCGTGAAATCGTCACGCCCGCCTGAACCGATCCAGCGAGCTACGGAAACCGAGCCGGGCTTGCGGGCCTACATCGAGGGGTGCCGGACGGAGGGCGCCAGAATTCGGTCCGATATAGAGCGGAGTCTTCAGCCGGGCGAACGCATGGCGGTTTGGGGAGTTGGCGCCCACACGCTGCGGCTATGGCCACCGGCGGCCTGGATCCCTTAAGAATCGATCTGTTTGTGGATTCAAATCCCAAATATCGGGGGAGAAAGCTGTCCGGCCACGCCGTCGAGTCTCCCGCGACGCTGAAGCGCCATGCAGGGCCGGTTTTGATATCATCGCGAGGTTTTCAGCGGGAGATCCTGCGATCGGCCCGAGATCAATTCGGGCTTGCGAATCGTTTTATTCTGCTTTATAAAGAGAGGTCTGAAAATCGACGGCGAGCCCATCCAAGGAGATGGCGCTGGCGGCGCCGGCCAGCCTGAGAGTGTCAAAATGCGGGAAAATGTACGGGACTTTGCATGATTACCTGGCCGCACAGCCGAACAGCGTGTTCCACACGCCCACCGCCAGGTAGCGGCCGAACTGGCCGGGCGGGAAGTGGCCGGTGAGAGCGGTGAGTGCGGGAAGGAGCGGGTGAACTTCGAATACGAGCCGGGGCCGCCCCTGGGAGTCGCCCGTGCCGCAGTTGAGTGATCTCATGAGCGGAGAACTGCCGATTCCGGGACACAGATACGAGCACGGAGCGCCCTATATCGCCGGGGCCCTGCTGACCGGAGTCAGCGTCGTCTTCAGTTTTGTGGGCCACCGGAAGTTCTCTTTCCGGACACGCTCATGAGCCGCGCGCAAGATGCCCGCAACCGGCTCCCCGTTCAGGAGCCCTACCGGCGCTTTTTCGAATGATGCCAGACCTGGACACGCACCCGGCTTGCATGGTCAACCTGATATAGTTGGGAAGGCGAATTATCTCGGGAGGAATCCATGCCCGCATCGCGATCGATTCGATGGCCACTCGGCCTGGCCTTACTGGCGCTGGCTGCCGGCCTCACGGAGGCCTATCAGGACGCCCAGCCCGCTGCCGGCAGCCCGTCGGGTCCGGTCGAGCTAACCCGCGAACAGGATCAGCAGAGACTGATGGGGCTTCTGCACATTAGTTCGCTCCGGCAGGGAGCGAATGGCAGCAACCCCCAGGCGCCCAATTACGCGAATTACGATGAGTCCAAGGCCAATCCGTATCCCGGTCTTCCGGACCCGCTCGTTTTGAAGAACGGGAAGAAGGTAACCACGGCGGCGATGTGGTGGAATCAGCGCCGCCCCGAGATCGTCGAAGATTTCGATCGCGAAATCTATGGCCGGATGCCCAAAGACACACCCCAAGTGAAATGGGAAGTAACCAGCACGGTCAATGAAACCAACGGCGAAGTGCCGGTGGTGACGAAGCAGCTCGTGGGCCACGTGGACAACTCTTCATACCCGCAAATCACCGTCGATATCCAACTGTCGCTGACCACTCCAGCCAAGGCGGCCGGCCCAGTGCCGGTGATTATGGAATTCGGCTTCACCGGTTTGGGGGCCCGTGGCGGCGCCCGCGGACCGGCGCCGACGGTCGGCCGAGGCGCGCCGCCCGGACCCACCTGGCAGCAACAGGTGCTGGCGAAAGGTTGGGGCTATGCCGTTCTGTCCCCCACCAGCATTCAGGCCGACAACGGCCAGGGACTGACGCAAGGAATCATCGGTCTGGTCAACAAGGGCCAGCCCCGCAAAGTGGACGATTGGGGCGCGTTGCGTGCCTGGGCCTGGGGCGCCAGCCGCGCGCTCGACTATTTCGAAACCGACCATTCCGTGGACGCCAAACGAGTCGGCGTGGAGGGCCATTCGCGCTATGGTAAGGCAACCGCTGTCGCCATGGCGTATGACTCGCGCTTCGCCATCGCCTTTGTCAGCTCCTCCGGCGAAGGCGGCGTCAAGCTGCACCGCCGCAATTGGGGCGAACTCGTGGAGAACGTTGCGGGGACCAGCGAATACCACTGGATGGCCGGCAACTTCCTCAAGTATGCCGGTCCGCTCAACTGGAACGACCTGCCCGTGGATTCTCACGAGCTGGTGGCTTTATGCGCCCCACGCCCCGTGTTCATCAGCGCCGGCGCCACCCAGGGCGATGGATGGGTGGACGCCAAGGGTATGTTCCTGGCCGCGGTGGGCGCCGGCCCGGTGTACAGGCTCCTGGGCAAGAAGGATCTCGGCACCACGGAATTCCCTGCGATCGAGACCACTCTGATCGACGGTGACGTGGCCTTCCGCCAGCACAGCAGCGGCCACACTCCGGCGCCGAACTGGCCGACGTTCCTGGCGTTCGCCGGCCGCTATTTCAAGAACTCGTCACGCTAAGAACCAGCGTCCGGGGCCGTTACAATCGGGAGATGAGCTTTCGGCCCAGCGTCCGGTTCGCGGGCGGCCTCGCGTGAAGCCGGACCGCTACAAGTGGGCCGTCGTGGGGATGCTCTGGGGCATCTCCTTCTTCAACTATGCCGACCGGCAGGCGGTGTTCTCAGTCTTCCCCCTGCTCGAAAAAGAGTTGCATCTCACCTCCGTGCAGTTGGGCCTGCTGGGCTCATCCTTCGCTCTCGTGTATGGCATCTGCGGGATTTTCGCCGGCGCCATCGTGGACCGTGTCCGCCGCGTCTCCGCGATTCTGTGGGGCCTCTATGTATGGAGCCTGATCTGCGTTTCCACCGCGTTGTCGCGCACCTTCGGCCAACTCCTCGGATTCCGCGCCGCGGAAGGTCTGGGCGAGACCCTTTACTTCCCCGCGTCCATGTCGCTGATCAGCGGCTATCATAGCCGCCAGACCCGCTCGCGTGCCATGGGACTGCACCAGACCAGCGTCTACATCGGCACCGTGGCCGGCGGTTTTTTCGCGGGCCTCGTCGGCCAACACTACGGATGGCGCTGGTCGTTCATCGTGTTTGGCGGCGCGGGCATTCTGCTGGGCGCCGTCCTCCACCGCTTCCTTCGCGAGCCAGTCAGGACCAGCCTCCCGGCCTGTCCACCACCGCTCGACTCGTTCGCCCTTCTGCTGCGCAAGCCCACTGTCCTTTGCCTCATGGCCGCCTTCCTCTGTGCCAACTTCGTCGCGGTAGTGCTGCTCTCCTGGATGCCCAAGTTCCTCTACGACAAATTCCACATGACACTTGCCATGGCCGGTCTCACGGCCACTATCTTCGTGCAGCTCGCGAGCATGGCCGGTTCCCCCATCGGCGGGTGGCTGGCGGACTCGCTCCGTAAGACGCGGCCCGGTGGCCGCCTGATGGTCCAGGCCATCGGCGTCTTTGCGGGGGCTCCGTTCGTGGTGCTCTGCGGGATGACCGGCTCCACCACCTGGCTGGTGCTGGCACTCACCTTCTGGGGGTTCGCCAAGGGCATGTACGACGCCAACATCTTCGCGTCCGTGTACGATGTAATTCCGGCCGAGGCGCGCGGCAGCGCCGCCGGCCTGATGAACACCGTCGGCTGGTTGGGCGGAGGCGCCGCCGCCCCTCTGGTCATCGGCGTTCTGGCCCAGGTGTACGGATTGGGCGTGGCCATCGCGCTGGCGTCGGCGGTGTATCTGGTCGCGGGGGTCTTTCTGGTGACGGCGATTGTGTTCTTCGTGAAGCGGGACGTGGCTGCGGCGTGAATAGCAGCAGGGATCGCTACCGAAAAAAACCGGGCGTCTTGGGGGGACGCCCGGAAAGGAGCACCTGCAATCTGCTCGGAGGTTCAGATTGCAGGCGTGGAGGAGCTTACTTCGTCAGGTGGAGGAAATCGTCACGCCAGCAAACCACCGTGTCCCAGGCAGGCCACCTCCCAGCCTGTGACGTGATAACGGGCCAGCAGCGGCGGCAAAACCAGGTCCACCACATTCGGCTTGGCCGACCGGAAACAGCCCGGCGCCGAAATGATCGGCGTTTCATCCCGATACGACAGCAGGAGCAGGTTGCCCGGTTCCACGGGCGCCAGGAATCGCTCCACCAAGGCGCCAACCTTCGTCATGGCTTGGCCGATCACATCTTCCGGACCGGCTGGGGCGGTAGTAGAAGCCACCAGAATGACGCACGGTTTCGACCGCAGCAAATGTTGCAGGCAGCGGGCCACGGAATTTTCGTCTTCCGTGCAGGAGAGAACGAAATTCGCATTCACCCCGAACCGCTCGAGTCTTTGCCGCATGATGTTTTCGAACAATTGCCGCGCGCGTTCGCCACTGATGGAGTCAGTGTAGAGAACTCCCACACTCGGGGTTCGGACGGGTCGGGCTTGCAGGATCGGGCCCCGTTCCTTCAGGATACCGGTCACCGCTTCCAGTTGATCCTTGGCTACCGCGAAGGGCGCGCTTTTCACGGTCGCAATCCGCTGGCCCGCCACAGCATAACTGAAATTGAGCGCCGTGGCGATCACTACGCTGGCCGTGCAGTTGATCTGCTTGAGCAGCTCATCGTCCACCAGAACACAGCAGTTCTCCGTGGCCAGCAGGTTGGCCCGGCCGCCCGCCGCCAGGCGGATCTCGAAGCTGCCGCACCCCATTTCGCTGGCAACCTGGCAAACTGCATCGTCCTCGCCAACCTCGCCCTCCTCCAGCTCGGTCACCCAAATGGTTTCCATGCCTTCGGATTCCAAAACCCGGACGTCTTCATCGCTGATGATGTGGCCTTTTGCCAGCAGCTTTTTGCCGCCCGGCCGGAAAACAGTACAACAAAGGACCCTTCCAGTTGAGGATTTCACGTCAACCGTCTGTGCTCTCATGTTTGCCTCACAAGTAGAATCAGGATCAGGATCAAGTTCCGGTTTAGGGTTTTGATATCCTTAAATTGGATTCTACATCCAATAGGCCTGAAAAATGTAGATTATTTCCGCGGTCTTTTGCGGGGTAAGGTGGGAGTCCCTACTTTGGGGGTAGTGGAGCAGAGAAAACACAGGCAGGAATCCGGCTACGCGCAGACAAGTTGCCTGAGCTACGGCTGTCGCGGCGTCGGGATCTGGATCAGTTGATCGTCCGCGGCGCAGGCTTGGGGCTGCGGCTCCATCCAGCGCGCCGGCCGCAACACCCGCAGTACGGCGATCTCGTCGCAAGCCTGGAATTTCGGACAGCGCAGGCAGTCCTTCCATGCCTTGAGCGGAAGCAGGCCCCGCTCCACGACGTGGAACCCCACCTTCTGGAAGAAGTCCACCACATACGTGAAGGCGAATGCGGCATCGAGCTCGTATTCCTGCGCTTCCTGGACCAGGGCCTCCACAAGCCTCCGGCCGACACCTTGCGTCTTGGCCCGCTGGTGAACCGCGAGTGAGCGGATTTCGCCGATCGTGGGGCTGTAGAAGTGCAGCGCGCCACAGCCTAGCAGGTCGCCGCCGGCTGTTACCACGGTGAAATCGCGGATCGCCTCGGACAGCTCGAATTCCGTGCGCGGCAGCATGACACCCTTCGCCGCGTACCCGTTGATGAGGTGCAGAATCGGCGGAATGTCGTGCATCACCGCCTTGCGGACGGTGAGGCGCGGGCCGGCCACGGGCGAATCGACGAAGGCATCGGCGCGAACCGCGCTGATCATGCCGGCACCTCGCTCAGCACCAGTTGCGTACCAATGTCACCGCCGGCCAGAATCCGTGCCAGCACGCCCTCGGCTGCGCCGGGGGCAATCCGCACCTGTTCGACGCCTTGCCGCAGCGCCGCCAGCGCCGCCTCCAGCTTGGCCTGCATTCCGCCGGTGGCGATGCCATCGGCAATCAGGCGCTCGGCCTGACCGGCGGTCAGGATAGGGCGCACCCGGCGCGTACTATCCAGCACACCTTCGACATCCGTGAGGAAAATAAGCTGCCGCGCGCCGAAGGCCGCGGCGCAGGCCACCGCCATCTGGTCGGCATTCACGTTGTAGACCCGGCCCTGCCGATCGCCGGCCACGCAGGCCACCACCGGAAGATAGCCGTGCGCCGACAGAAGCTGAAGCAGCGCGGGATTCGACTTGGTTACCCGGCCGACGGCACCCAGAGCGGCGTCCATCTGCTCCGCCTCCACCAGAAAAGCATCGATGCCCGTGAGTCCCACGGCCAGCGCGCCTGCGCGGTTCAGGCTGGCAACCAACTCGTGATTGACGCTGCCGGCGAAAACCTTCAGAACCGCATCCACGGTCTCGGGAGTAGTCACGCGCAGCCCGTTCACGAAGCGGCTCGTAATTCCGCGTTCCGCCAGGAAGCGCGTCATCTGCTTGCCCCCGCCGTGGACCACCACCATTTCGATTGCGCCCCTGCGCGCCTCGGCAATCTGGGCCGCCAGGGCATCGCGGGCCTCGGGCGAATCGAGCAGCGTGCCGCCCAGCTTGACCAGGACCCTCACCGCAGGCCCTCGGTCTCTTCGAACCCCAGCATCAAGTTCATGTTCTGGATGGCTTGGCCGGCGGCGCCTTTGACCAGATTATCGATGGCGCTGACCACCACCGCGCGGCCGGTGTGGGCGTCCAGAGTCACCCCGAGATCGCAGAAATTCGTTCGCGCGACACCGCGCAGGTCGGGCATGTGGCCGGGATTGTACAGCCGGACGAAAGGCTCCCCGGAATAGCGCTTTTCGTAAATGCGCAGCAGTTCTTCGGCGTTTTGGACGCCGGTGGCGCGAAAGTAGATGGTTTCGAGAATGCCGCGGTCGAGCGGCAGCAGTTGCGCGGTGAAGCTGAGCTCGCGCTCTTCCAGCCCCGAAACCTGCAGCACCTCGGGGACGTGCCGGTGCTTCAGGATGGAGTAAGCCGAGAAGTTCTCGGTGACTTCGCAGAAGCTGGTCTTGAGGCTGGGCTTGCGGCCGGCGCCGCTCACGCCCGACTTGGCGTCGCAGACGATTCCGGCGGCGCGATCCACCACGCCCGCCTCGACTAGCGGCCGGATGGCCAGGTTGGCGGCGGTGGGATAGCAACCGGGGTTGGCAACCAGGCGAGCGCCAGGAATCCGCTCGCGGCAGAATTCCGGAAGCCCGTAGACGGCTTCGGCGAGGAGCCCCGGCTGTGTGTGCGGTTCCTTGTACCAGGCGGTGTAGTTTTCCGGGGTGCGCAGCCGGAATGCGCCGCTCAGGTCGACCACGCGCGCGCCGGCCTCCAGCATGGCGGGCGCCAGCTCCATCGAGACCTCCGGCGGGGTGGCCAGGAAGACAATTCCAAGCCCTTCAGAATGAACAGATTCCGGCGTACACGGCAGATGGGCGGGAGGCATGGCCCCACGGATAGCGGGGTGGCTAGATTCCTCGCGGTGGTCCAGCAGGACCGGCACGACTTGGGGGTGGCGTTGGAGGAGGCGCACCAGTTCCGCGCCGCTATAGCCGCGATATCCGACGATGCCTGCTTTCTGGGGCATGGTGGTTGATTATTCGTTGCTATGAATAAATATACCACAAGTAGTGGCAGGGAAGTGACCGAGGCGGCGGCATGCAGTAAACTGCTGCCGGTCTAAGCTGGTCTTACTCTGCCGGGCGGTTCTCCCACCGGCTACACGTCACACAGCGTCACCGCTTCCGCCAGTGACTCGGCCGGATCGCGGGTGGGGATGAATTCCTGCCCGACGTACCCCTGGTATCCGATTTCGACGAGCGTCCGCATCACCGCCGCGTAGTTGATCTCCTGCCGGCCGTCGAGCTCGCCTCGTCCCGGAACCCCGGCCGTGTGGATGTGTCCGATCCAGTCGCGGTATTGCCGCAGGCGGCGGATGATGTCGCCGTTCATGATCGCCACGTGGTAGATGTCGAACAGCAGCTTGGCGTGGGGCGAGCCAACCTGGCGGACGATCTCCGCGCAGTAATCGATGTCGTCGCCTTGATAGCCGGGGTGGCCCTTCATGGGGTGGGAATCGTCGCGCGTGTTGAGCTGTTCCAGGCAGATGGTGACGCCCCGTGCCTCACCGTGCGCGGCCAGTTCCCGCAGTCCCCGCACGGTATTGGCGGCGCCTTCCCCGCGCGAAATCTCGCCGCTCCGCGGATCCTCGGCATCCAGCCATTTGTACCCGGTAAAGGCGATGACGTTGGGTATGCCGGCATCCGCCGACTGGTCGATCGCCTCTTTGGTGCGGGCGATCACTTCCTCCTGGTAACGCAGGTTGTTGAGGCCCTTCGCAAAGACCGGATCCGGCATGCCGTTGTGCGCGATGGCATTCTCCAGGCCATACTGGCGAACCACCGGCCACAACTCCGGCGGCACCAGTTCCACGCTCCGGCATCCGAGCGAGCACGCCGTCCGGCAGACCTGGTGGATGTCCCAGTGCCAATCCGTGGCGGTCAGGCACCAATAAGCCAGCGATTGCTTGATTCGGCCAATCATTTTATTTCGGAACGGGCGCGCCCCGTTCGATGTAGTTCTTCAGCCGCGTGAATTGCTCCGTCAGGACGGTGTCTACCGGCGCGGCCCAGGTATTCGTACCGGCCGGCAGATAGCATACGACGGTATATGTGACTTCCAGTTTCGTGCCTCGCTCGGCGGGAGAAAGTTGGATCTTCATGCTGCCGGTGGCGGCGATGAATTGCAGCGGACCCAGGGCGCCGCTGAGAACCAGTAACTTGCCCGGCGCGGCGTATACCACCTCCATATGGCGAACGCTTCCCCCGGCTGAGTCTTTCGCAGAGCCGGGAAGCTTTTCGCAGAAGCATCCCATCGCCTTCGCGTCGATCGACAGGTTGTGCGCATCCCCGGAGAAAGTGTGCGCCGGGCTCCACCAGTCGCCGATATTGATCAGCCTGCGGTACACGTCATCGGGGGCCGCCTGGATGCTGAGGGTCACCTTGACCGTGAACCCATTGGCTGCCGAGTCCAGCACGTCGGGTTTGGCCGGGCCGGCGGCCAGGACGAGAACCACGAGAGCCAACCAAGCTGGGTTGCGCATGGCCGGCTACTTCAACTCCGCCATCATCCCCGGCAAGCTCCACTGCATCTGCAAGCTCGTGGGGGTCCAGCCGAATTCGGCCTGCATGACCTTGCCGACATCCTCCTGGCTCTTGCCCTCGCGAATCAGCCCGGCGGCGCGGATGCGCAACTTCTCCACGTTGTTGCGGTAGGTGAGCAGGTTGGCCTTGGTCGTCACCGGCCCGTGCCCGGGAATCACAGTGTCGAAATCCCACTTCATGGCCTCGTCAAGCGTCTTGGCCCATTCCGCCAGGCTCCCGCCGCCGGGGTAGTCGATGAGCGGGGTCGAGCCCGCCATCAGGTCGCCAGTGTGGATGGTCCGCAGCGCGGGGAAGTAGACCATTGCGTCGCCATTGGTGTGCCCGCGTCCGAAATACCGCGCGCGCACTTCCTTTCCGCCGAGAAACACCGCGGTCTCCTGCGTGAACACCACGCGCGCGCCGACCATTCCCGGTGACGCGTTCGACTGCTTGTGCTCGACAATATTGGACCGGGCCTGGGCGGTCGAAATGATCTCGGCCCCCGCCGGTAAGAACTTGCTGTTGCCGCCGCTGTGGTCCTCGTGATGGTGCGTGCTGAGAATGTATTTCACCGGCTGGCTGGTGACGCTCTTCACCTTGGCCATGATGTTGTCGAAGTCCCGATCGTATTTGTCGTCCACCAGGATGACTCCTTCGCTGGTGATGTACACGGCGACGTTGCCGCCATCGCCCTCGATCTCGTACAGATCGTCCTTGACCTTGTTGATTGTCAACGCTGCGGGCGCGCCCCCGCGGTTCTGCGTATATGCGATCCAGCAGCCAAACAGGAACAGGGAACCAACCACGACGCGTGCGACCAGTATGCGGCTCATGTTCGGACACTATAGCAGATCGCTACGCCCGTGCAAAATCCGGGTCAGGCTGCTGAGGCTGCGGCATGGCCGTTTCCGCGGTATGATTTCAACGAACGCTGGTTTGTTTTGAGAGGAGACGCCTTATGAACCGCCGGCAACTTCTGACGAGCCTTGCCGCGCTCCCCGCCGCGACGCAGCTCAGCGGCCAATACGAGCGCAGATTTCAACTGCGTGCCGGGCTGGTCGCTTACTCCTACCGCACGCAACTGGCCGCGAAATCGATGACCTACGAGGACCTGATCCGCAAGATCGCGGACTGGGGCCTGGATGGACTCGATTGCACGGTGTATTGGTTTCCCGATACCTCGCCCGAGTACCTGGCATCGCTGCGCAAGACCGCCTTCAAGAACGGCGTGCACATCTATAACGCCGGCGTCCGGGTCACCTTGTGTCAACCTACACCGGAGCTGCAGGCCGCCGAATTCGAGAAGATCAAGCTGTGGGTGGACGTGGCGGACCGGCTCGGCGCCGGCCACATACGGGTCTTCGGCGGCCAAATACCGAAAGGCGCCACCGAGCAGCAGGCCATCCGGTGGGCCGCGGAGGTGATGAAGCGCGGGGCGGAATATGCAGGCACGCGCGGAATCATCCTGGGAGTCGAGGACGATGGCGGGCTGACCACCGCCGCCGGGCCGACGGTGGAGATCGTGAAGCAGGCGGCCTCTCCGTGGGCGGGCATCAATGCGGACGCCGGCAACTTGCGCGACCACGGATATGCCCAGTTCGAGACGATGCTGCCCTACACCACCAGCGTGCACCTCAAGACCCAGATGACCGACGCCGACGGAAAAAAAGAGCCGGCCGACTGGAACCGCCTGCTGGAGATGCTCGGCAAGTCCGGATACCGGGGCTTTGCCGGGCTCGAGTACGAAGCCAATGACCCCGAGACCGAAGTCCCGCGTCTGGCAGCCGAGCTTCGGACCGCAGTCCGGAAGGTGTCGGGGTAGTATCCCCAACGACAACCCACGCCTTTAAGAGTACGGAAACCAGCACGGCTCGACCATCGCCCTAGCCCCCGTCGCCTCCTGGTTCCGTGCGATGAGCCGTCCCCGCAGTTCTTCCGCGACCTTTTCATAGGGCACCCGCCCCGCCAGGTTGACCTGCTGATAGGGATCGGCCGCCAGATCGTAGAGTATGTACTCCACGTAGCGGTCGGCCGCGGGGACTGCCCGCCACCCCGGCTGTTTCGGCGCCATCGCGGCATACGTATACTGCGGCGTGCGCAAGCCCCTGCCCGTCACGAACTCCGCCATCTCGAAGAACACCTCGTTGCGCCAGCCCTCCGTCCGCCGGTCGAGGAGCGGCAGAAAACTGCGCCCCTGCATGGACGCCGGCACGGGAAGCCCCACCGCCGTCAGGAGCGTCGGCGTCAAATCCACCTGGCTCACCAGTTCCGGGATGCGCAATCCGCGGTTGAACCGCGGCCCCTCGATAATCAGCGGAATGTGGATCGAGCTCTCGTGCGGGCTCCGCTTGTATTCCGCGTTGCGCGTCTTGAAGTGGCAGGCGTGGTCGCTCAGGAATACCAGGATGGTGTTCTGCTCGAGGCCGGTTTCCGTAAGCGTGCGGCGGATGGTTCCGATGGTGTCATCCATCTTCGCCACGCAGCCGTAATAGTCGGACAACTGGCTGGGCCACGACCCGGGAAGCGCCCGCAGGTCGGGAGGAATGAACGGATTGACAAACCGCTTGGCGTACTCCTTCGGCGGGTCGTACGTGTCCGTGTCGTTCTGGTGATGCACCTCCAGGTACGAGAGCGTCAGCAGGAACGGCTGCCTGGCCGACCGCAGAAAGCGCTGCGCGCGCTCCGTCATGAAGTCGGTGCGATATTGACCGGAGAAGTGGATCGGCTTGCCGTCGTTGTCGAACAGGTCTCCCTCATAAGCGTGGGAAGTGAACTCCAGCGCGTTAGCCGCTTCCCAGAGATCGAGGAATCCTCCCCGGTGCGCCGCCGCCACCGGACCGGCATTGGCCACGCCGCCGTCCGGCGCCAGGTGCCATTTGCCGATGTAATTGGCCGAGTAGCCTTCCTGCCGCAGAACGGTAGCCAACGTCGTCGAGTTCTCCGGCAGGCCGATGCCGTTCTTCCACACTCCGTGCCGGGTGGGATATTGTCCCGTGAACATCGTGCCCCGCGCCGGAGCGCATACCGGCTGGTTGCAAATGGCCGATTGGAACAGCACGCCGCGTCCGGCCATGCGGTCGAGATTGGGCGTCAGGTTCATGGGGTTGAGCCCCATGGCTCCCACGCAATCCCAGCGAAACTGGTCGGAGATGACTACGATGATGTTCGGCCGCTTTCCGGTGTTCCTGGTCTGCGCCAGCGCCGCGGCGGATGCCGGCATGGCAGCCAGCAACTCCCTGCGTGTCGGTCTCATTTCTCGCAGTATGGCGGTTGGCGAACCCGATCGCAAGGGATTATACTTACGGTTTACCCGAATGTGATATCGGGGACGCCCCCATTTGGGGGGGTCGCATTTCGGGTACAGAATCGCGTAACCTAGGAGTAGTGGAAAGAATGACGACCACAACCGGGCTGGAGATTCCACAGCTATTCGAGCCGAGCCCGCACCTAAGCGATGCCGTCAACCACAACATTGTCCAATCGGAGATCGAAGGTGGCGTCCACCTGCGCGACGTACCGCCGGGGACGGTTCTCGAAGTGGAAACCGAGAACCGCGCGTACACGATTCAGTATCAGGGTCTGGGCCAGGCCCTCATTTCAGGCCACCCGGTTTTCTGTCCCGAGCCGGTGCTGGTCACGATTCACGGCTCCACGTGGGGGGGATCGATGATCAAGACCGGGTTCATCGGACGCGGCATGCGCCTGGAATTCGGCCACCCCACCTACCTGCCGATCACCACGTCCGTGATTCGCGACGTGCGCGCGGCGTAGCGGCCGCAAAACCCGCCACCTGGGATTGGCTCAACACAAATCTACCGGTATCTCAAAGGGAGCGTCGCCGCACCTTCCGTTCCAGCAGGCGCTTCTTCAGCGGCAGTCCTCCGCCGTATCCCACCAGCTTGCCGCTGGCCCGATCACGCGATGGCAGGGAACCACGATAGCAATTGGGTTGGCGCCGTTGGCCGCACCCACCGCGCGCACCGCCCGTGGCGACCCGATGGCCTCGGCGATTTGCGAGTAACTGCGCGTCTCCCCGTAGGGGATCGTCGTGAGCTGCCGCCAGACGCGCTTCTGGAAATCGGTGCCCTCGATGTCGAGCGGAAGGTGGAACTCCCGTAGCGCGCCCGCGAAGTAGGGGCGCAATTGCCGCGCTGCCTCGAGGAGCAGAGGATTTCCATCGTTGCGCTTGCCCTGTGGAACCGGCTGGTCCCTGTCAAATTCAATCGCGCGAATTCCCGCGGAGCTTGTAACCAAAAGCAGGTTCGGACCATCTGCCAAGTGAGCCCGGGAACATTCCAGCATGCTGACAGTCTGCGACCGCGTTGGATCCTCACTCTATCGTGCCCGAGGGCGTGGAGTCAAGGAAGCGGTATCGTCCCAACTCCACCTTCGCGGCCGAATAGGGATTCGCCTTGGGCCACGAAAGCGGCGGCAGCCCGAGCGGGGCCTTCGGGTCGGCCGCGAAGCACAGGACGAAGAGGGCCGGCAGCGCGCACGCCCCGGCCGCAATGCCTCTCCAGTTCATCGCGCGATTCGCTATTTGGTCAGACCCATCACGTAGATGGCGCGGTAGCCGCCCACCTGGGCCTCCGTGCCATTGACTCGCACGATGTGCCCCATGTGATCCGACGCCGAGGCCTTCGCATCCACGCCGCCGTCGCGCCGTGGGTCGTGCTCCTCCGGCATCAACATATAGAGCGTGCCGCTCTCGGTGAGCAACCCGATAGGCTGCCCGTTCTGCGCGCACTTCTGGCCGCAGGCGCGGTGCTTTTCGCCATGCTTGCCGAGTTGCAGGTAGCACGAGAAATCCACGATCTCGCCGACCAACGACACGGCGTGTCCGGGCTGCGGCTTATTGTCCACACCCGCGGCCACGCTGGTCGTCGACCACGGCTGGTCGGCCTTGGTCCCGATGGTGGCCATGGGGTTGGCGTAGGTTCCACTCTCCACTTTCATTTCCGGATGCAGAATGCCGGACTTCATCGCGGGCGCTTGCTTCGCATCTTTCTTATCCTGGGCCGTCAGCGCGAACGCGGCCAGGACCGCTACCAATACTGTCAGGGTCTTCGGTCTCAATGGTGCCTCCATTCCTTTGCAAGCGTATCACAGGTGGCCCAGGCATTCTTGCCGGCGCCGGCCGGCGCCGGTCGACCCCTGCGAACGCACCTTCGCCAAGGCCGAAAAGTCCCTGCACGCTGCCCTTGCGGAATTCGAGCGCCGGCCGGGAGCATCTCGACCGCATCCGCCTCTCGACCGCCCTGTAGGCGAGAAACCGATACTCAGTATCGGTTTTGGCGGACCACGTGCCCCTTCTCACCTCTGGAACTGTTCCCCCGGCCGCCAATCCGGCAGCTTGTCCTGATTGGCGATTTCGCGGCCCAGCAGAAAGCCGTATTCCGCCGCCTGCTGGAGTGCCGTGAAATCCCAATCGGCCTGGAACTCGTCGGAGGGCTGGTGGTAGTGCTTGCTGTTGTACTCCTGGTAGGCCTTCTCTCCGAAGTCCGCCGGCTTGCCGGCAAACTGCGTGGCGCGGCCGATGGAAAACGCCGGTATGCCGGCGTGCGCAAACGAGAAATGGTCGGATCGGAAATAGTGGCCGGCCGCCGGCTGTGCATCGGGCGACACCTCCAGGTTCATGCGCCGGGCGATCTGCTGCGCCAGCGGCCACACCGTGGTGCGCTCCGCCCCCGTGATCACCACGTCCTTGGCGCGGCCAAACGGGTAGAGTGCGTCGTAGTTCAGATCGATGGCCGTTCGGGCGGCGGGCACCAGCGGGTGGCTGGCGTAGTATTCCGAGCCCTTCAGCCCGCCCTCCTCCGCCGTCACCGAGAGAAACAGCGCCGAGCGCCGCGGCTTCTGCGGAAGCACCGCCCAGGCGCGCGCCAGTTCCAGCAGGATGGCGCAGCCGGTGGCGTTGTCGATTGCGCCGTTGTAGATGTTGTCGCCGTTCACTGGCGTGCCGATTCCGAAATGGTCCCAGTGGGCGCTGAAGACCACCACTTCGTCCTTCAGCTTGGGATCGCTTCCGGGAATCATGGCCGCCACGTTGCGCGTGTCCAGGTTCCGGATCTTCGCCGGCAGACTGGCGCGAATCCGGATGCCCAAGTCGATCGGCTTGAAGTCCGGCTTCTCGGATAGGGCCAGCATCTCATCCACCGTCTTGCCGGCCAGGCCCAGGAGTTTTTCGCCCGCTTCGCGCGTAATCCACCCCTGGCACGAAAGCGCCTTGTCGCCCGGCTCCAGTTTCACGAAGGGCGATTCGTGGCCCCAGGAATTTCGCACCACCTCCCAGGCGTAGCTCGCGGTGGGCGTGGTGTGGATGATGATGGCGCCCCGCGCGCCGCGGCGCAACGCTTCCTCGTACTTGTAGGTCCACCGGCCGTAGTAGGTCAGGGCGGGACCGTCGAAGAATTTCGGATCGTTGGATGAAGGCTCGTTGGTGAACAGCACGATGATCTTACCGGAAACGTCGACTCCCTTGAAGTCGTCCCACTTCCATTCGGGAGCGGTGATCCCATGGCCCACGAAGACGGCGTCGGCTTCGAAGCGCGTGTCGGGCTGCTGGGTCTGGCTCAGGGCCACGAAATCGTCCAGCCATTGGAAGTCCACGCTCTTGCTCCCGGCCGAAGCCGTGAGGGTCGCAGCCGGCGAGGTTTCGATTCCCACCAGCGGCACCGGCTGGAAATAAGTTCCGTTCGCCCCGGCCGGCCTGGCGCCCGCCAACTCCAGTTGCGTGGCGATGTATTCGGTGGCCAGTTGACCTCCCCGCTGGCCGACTCCGCGCCCTTCGAGCAGATCGCTGGAGAGAAACCTGGTATCCGCGCGGATTCGCTCCGCGGAAATCGCTCCTTCTTGAGCCAAGAGGGGAGCGACGGCAATCACGAGTATTCCGATAGACTTTATCATGATAGACTGGAGAAAGCTGTCTTCGGTCCATGACTCTCACACATCTTCGAGCACTGGAAGCCGAAAGCATTCACATCATACGGGAAGTCGCTGCCGAATTCCAGCGTCCCGTGATGCTGTATTCCATCGGCAAAGACTCTTCGGTGATGGTACGGCTGGCGCAAAAGGCCTTCTATCCCGGGAAGATTCCGTTTCCCCTGCTGCATGTGGACACCACCTACAAGTTCCGCGAGATGATCGAGTTCCGCGACCGGTTTTGCGCCGAAATCGGAGCCCGGCTGATCGTCCACACCAACACCCAGGCCATCGCCGACGGCGCCAGCCCGTTCCGCCTGGGCACTCAGAAATGCTGCGGCCTGCTGAAGACGCGGGCCCTGCTGGATGCCTTGACGGAGGGCGGCTTCGATGCCGCATTTGGCGGCGCCCGCCGCGACGAGGAGAAATCCCGCGCCAAGGAACGCGTCTACTCGTTTCGCGATTCGTTCGGCCAGTGGGACCCCAAGAACCAGCGCCCCGAGCTATGGAATATCTACAATTGTCGAATTGACAAGGGTGAGAGCATCCGAGTCTTCCCGCTTTCCAACTGGACCGAGCTGGATGTCTGGAACTACATCCATATCGAGAACATCCCCATCGTTCCGATGTACTTCGCCAAGTTGCGTCCGATGGTGGTCCGGGGCGAAACTCTTATTCCTGTAGAACATGATATCCCGCTGCTCCCCGGGGAGAAGCCGCAGATGGTGATGTGCCGGATGCGCTCCCTGGGCTGCACGTATTGCACGGGCGCCATCCGTTCGGAGGCCGACACGCTCCCCAAGATCATCGACGAAATGATCCGGTTCCGCCGCTCGGAACGCGAGAATCGCGTGATCGACCATGACCAGGAAGGCTCCATGGAGTTGAAGAAGCGCGAGGGATACTTCTGATGATGGCCCCCGTGGCCGAGGCAATCCTGCCTGTGCCGGCACAGACCGAGTTATTGCGCTTCACCACGGCAGGCAGCGTGGACGACGGCAAGTCCACGCTCATCGGCCGCCTACTCTATGATTCCAAAGGTATTTATGAGGATCAACTGGCATCCGTCCGCAAGGCGACCCGCAACCACACCAACGGCGGCCTGGATCTTTCCCTGCTCACCGACGGCCTGCGCGCCGAACGCGAGCAAGGTATTACTATTGATGTAGCATATCGCTACTTTGCGACCGCCCGGCGCAAGTTCATCATCGCCGATACCCCGGGGCACGAGCAGTATACGCGCAACATGGCCACCGGAGCATCCACCGCCAACCTCGCGGTCATCCTCGTGGATGCCCGTCTGGGGGTGTTGCCGCAGTCCCGCCGGCACGCTTATATCTCGACACTCCTGGGAATTCCCCACATTGTAGTAGCTGTCAACAAGATGGACCTCGTGGATTTCCGGCAGGAGATCTTTACCGCCATCCGGGACGAGTTCGCGGCCTTCGCCGGCCGGCTTGGCGTTCGCGATCTCCTCTTCATCCCCATCAGCGCCCTGGACGGCGACAATGTCGTCAAGCGCAGCCGGCGCACGCCCTGGTACGACGGCCCCACCCTTCTGGACCACCTGGAAACCGTCCCCATCGTCAACGACCACAACTTGTCGGACATGCGCTTCCCGGTGCAGTACGTGATCCGGCCCGACCTGGATTTCCGCGGCTTCGCGGGCCAGCTTGCCTCGGGAGTGATTCGGCGGGGCGACGCGGTCGCGGTGTTGCCTTCGGGCCAGGTGTCGCGGGTGAAGTCGATCGTCACCTGGGAGGGCGAAATCGAACAGGCATTCGCCCCTATGTCGATCACGGTCTTGCTGGAAGACGAAATCGACGTCAGCCGCGGCGACATGCTTGTGGGGCAGGCGCTTCCGCCTGCCAACCCTGGCCCCCACATCGGCCGCTCCGTCGAGGCCCTGGTGGTGTGGATGAACGAGAGACCGCTCGTGCCCCAGCGCCCCTACCTCCTGAAGCACACCACGCAAACCGTGCGCGCGCGGGTCACCGCGGTGCGCCACCGCGTGGATATCAACACGCTCCAGCACCAGCCGGCCAGCGAGCTGCAGCTCAACGAAATCGGTCTGATCGATATCGAGGCGCACAAGCCGCTCTTTTTCGACCCTTACAGGCGCAACCGGGCCACCGGCAGTTTCATTCTGATCGACTCCATCACCAACGAAACGGTGGGAGCCGGGATGATCGCCGCGGCGGGGGGTATGTCCATATCCCAAGGCCGCGTGACTGCTGCCGAGCTGGAGGCCGCGCGGGGCCATGCCGCCTCGCTGGTTCTTCTGCCGCCCGGATCGAGCGAGCTGGCCTACGCCTTGGAGCGGCTGCTGTTTGAACACGGCTGGCTGGTCCACGTCATCGAGGAGCCGGAGCACCTCCGGCAGGCCATCCGCACCGCCTGTTCCGCGGGCATGGTGGCGATCGTGGTGGCATCGTCCACCGAAGATCTCGCCATTGCGCAGGGCGCGGCCGAATCCGTGAGCGTGGTGCGGGTCTCGCAGGAAGAGGCGGAGACCGGCGATTCGGCGCGAGAAATCCTGCACAAGCTGGTGCACCGCGACGATCTGTTAACCGGCGGCGCCGGGATTTGATGAAACCCACCGGCGCGCCGGGGTGTTTAAATGTATAGGGGTTACCATACTCGAATGTTGAAACTCGCGCGATTGGCATTGCTTCTCCCGGCTTTGACCGCCTGGCAGGCGGCCGCCCAGACCTGGGACACCAACGGGAACGGCATGCTGACAGGCACGTACTACTACCGCGAAGTAATTTACATCCTCGGCGACTCGAGTGGAGATCTCAGCCGGGCGATCTCGCTGTATGGCAATCTCTCCTTCAATGGGAGCGGAACCTTCACCATGACGTCGGTTACCGTGTTGGATTCCAGCGCCGGGGCGTTGCAGCAAGTGGCTCCAACTACCACCGGCACCTATTCCATCTCCGCTTCGGGCTACGGATTCATCAATGTCCCGATCTACGGCGGGTACACCGTTTACGGATTGGTTTCCGCGCAGGGAATTTTTGTGGGCAGCGCCACGGAGGCCGGTATCAACGATTTGTTCATCGCCGCGCCGCTGGCTTCGCCGGCGCCTACCAATGCGACTTTCAAGGGCTCTTACACGATTGCCGATATCGACCTGTCGAGCGGCAGTCCGCTGACTGCCGTTAACTATCAGTTCCAACTGAATCCGGACGGCGCTGGTAATCTGGGAAATGTCGTGTTCACCGGATACGTCGGGGAAGCTGGCTCCAGCGTCTACACCCAGACCCTCTCCACCCAGAAGTACTCCTTCAGCAATGGCGGCTGCAACCTGGCATTCCCGACTTCGAACTCCCAGACCGCCTACTTCGTCAATTCGGGTCAGAAGTATTTGTATATATCGCCGGACGGCAATTTTGTTTTTGGCGGCTCGCCGATTTCCTGGGACATGTTTGTGGGTGTGCGGACCGGAACCGGCACGCCCAACTTCGGAGGGCTCTATTATGAGGCCGGGATCGACGAGAACGACTCCGAACTGGGTAACGGGTATGGATTGCTGGATACCTACTACGGATCGCTCAACGCCGGCGGCGGCTTGATCTGGGACCACCAGCGGACGCTCAATCCGCTGTTCAGCTCCGCTGCTTACGGAGGTACTTACAGCGACTCGTATTCCGTGGCGTCCAATGGCACGTACAACAACGGCATCATGAACTATGTGGTCGGGGCTGGCGGAGCGGTGCGGATCGGGTCGGGTATCGGTCCTTATCTGGGGATCAATGTCGCGCTGGCCGCGCCTAGCCTCACACCGAGCTCCGGGGTTTATCTCAGCCCGACCGGCGTACAGAATTCCGCCAGCAACGCTCCCTTTACCTCGGGCATCGCTGCCGGAGAACTGCTGGTACTGTACGGCACGAACTTGGCGCCACCCGGATTGCAGGTGGCCTCGGCGATTCCCTTCCCCACGACGCTGGACGGGGTCCAGGTGACCATCAGCGGTTTGCAGGCGCCGCTTTATTACGTGAGCCCGACGCAGATTTCGGCGATCGTGCCGTATGCGGTAACCGGTACGACGGCGCAGGTGCGGGTGATCAACAACGGAACGCTATCGAATACCGTAACCACGTTCGTGAACAAGACCGCTCCGGGCGTCTTCACGCAAAGCGAAAACGGGCTCGGGTATGGGTCCGTGACGCATCTGGACGGCACGCTCGTGACGCCTTCGAGCCCCGCCACGATCGGCGAGACGCTGTCGGCATACCTGACCGGGCTGGGCGCGGTGAACCCGCTGATACCGGATGGCTCGGCGGGTCCGGTCAGCCCTCTCAGCACGACCCCACCAAATACGATTAGCGTGGACGTCAACGGAGTGACGGCCACCGTCGGTTACGCCGGCCTGGCACCGGGATTGGCCGGGCTGTACCAGATCAACTTCACCGTGCCCACCGGCCTCACGGCCGGCGACAACACCCTGGATATCGGGGGCCCCGACTCGTACGCGTCACAGGCGCTGATCTCCGTGTCGACAACCTCTACGGAGGCATTCGTGCCGGAATACGCTGTGGTTCCGCACCGCTTTCCCAGGACTCCGGATGTTCGCCTGACGCCACATGCCGTGTTTCCCACGGAAGATCCGCGGCTGCATCGCATCGTGACGCCGGCGTGGTTATATCCGGCCCGACTCCGCCCTACAAGCCCAAAGTCTCGATGATGGCGTCCACATCCGCGTTGCGCACGCGCACTTCGTCCTTCATTTGCGTCGGCGCCGGGCGTTCGTCGAAAGCTTGAAACAGCGCGATCTTGGCGATTGCATAGCGCTCCGTGGACGAGAGTTCACGCGCGTGCGACTGTTCCCACGCGCGCAGGGCGGCCTCGCTCACCAGCACGGAGGTAGCATGCCAGTTCTTGCGATCGGCGGAAATGGTGAAGACAAACTCGACACCGCTCTCGCCGCCTGAGCGAAAATCGCGATGGCCCTCGTAGTAGTACTGATACACATAGCCGCTTTGCGCCGAGTACGTTTTCACGCGGCGCACTGATGGCGTTCCGGTCAGTGGCGCGCTCTTTTTGGAGAACAGGCTTCGAAACACGATTTAGGGTGAATTTGGCTCCAACAGTACCAAGTTGCTCTTGACAAGCATACCAGTCCGGGCGGACACTGGAGGTGGAATCAAGGCCGGTTTGTTGATTCCAACGCCGTCTTTCTTAGCCAGCCCACCTTGGGTTGGCGGGAGGTGACATATAGAACCGGGCGAAGATGAGGGCGGCCTCATCTGCGGCAAGTGAACAGGCAGTACGGAAATCTCTGGACGCTCGGATCCACCGATGCCACGAGATCAGTGGCAACGCGCAAAATGCGCATGTCGGATGACCGCCAACGGGGAGTTCCCAGTTCACGCGCTGTCAGATGACCGCCCTTTATCATTGTGAGGCGAGCGCTTTCGCCGTTATCATCGAAAGAATGATGGCAACTGCATGGAAAGCGACCGCCGCCCTCTTCCTGGCCTTCTGCCCGCTGATGGCGGCCGATAACCCCGCGGAGTTGAAGGCATACCTCAGTTCCTTGCCGGAAGCGCAATTCCCGGCGTTCAACCAGGAACAGGCCCTGGCGCTGGTGGCGTTGCCGCTTTCCTGCGTCGATCGCCCCCAGGCAGTCCCCGAGAATCGCGTCGATTACCTGTGGGTTCAGGAGGAGAAGCCGCGGCTTCTTGAGGCATTCGATAAGAACCGCGTCTTTTACGGCTGCTTCGATTGGCACTCGGCCGTCAATTCCACCTGGACCATGGTGGCCGTGCTCAAGCAGTTTCCGCAGATTCCGGTGGGGCCCCTGATCCGCGAAAAGCTCAAGGAGCATCTCGCCAAAAAGAATGTCGAGGGCGAGATGGAGTTTTTCAAATCGGCGAAGAATTTCGAGGTCCCTTATGGATACGCGTGGCTGCTCAAACTGTATGCCGAGTTCGTCACGTGGGACGATCCGGAAGCCAAGACCTGGGTCGAGAACCTGGATCCCCTGGCGCGACAGTTCTCCAAGAAGCTGGTGGACTACTTCAAGGATCTTCCGTATGCCTCGCGCGCCGGGGTGCATCCCAATACGGCTTTCTCCATCGCCCTGCTTCTGGATTACACCGAGGTGGCCGACGATAGGCCTCTCCGCCAGATGGTACTGAAAGCGGCGAACCGTTTCTTCCTCAACGATCGCGTGTGTCCCACCGCCTATGAGCCGGGCGGCCCCGATTTCCTCTCGCCCTGCCTGGCGGAAGCCGGATTGATGAGCAAAGTGATGGACACCGCCCATTTCGTGCCCTGGCTGAACGACTTTCTGCCCCCCATTTATTCTCCGGCATTCAAGCCCCTGACCGCGCCGGTGGACGTCAGCGCGATCACGAAGGAGGATTTGCAAGGCGGCAAGTCGCACCTGATCGGCCTCGCCTTTGCACGGGCCCAGGCCATGGCGGATATATCGAGGGCTCTACCCGCCGGCGATCCGCGCATTCCGGTTTTGCGCCGGCTTGCAGTGATCAACGGCCGTAGCGGATTTCAGGCGCTGGCCGCGGCGGGATACTACGGCTCGCACTGGCTGGGCACCTACGCGGTGTTGTGCTCGCGCGCCATCGCGGCGCTGGAGAGTGCCAGGTAACACCCCGGTCCACGGTATCCTGATTACATGCCGTACACCATGACCGCTACCGACAAGCTGTTCGGGACCACCACACTCACTGGAGACCGCGCCGAAACCATCAAGAAAACGTACCTGCTGCTGGGGCTCAGCGTGGCGGGCGCATACGGCGGGGGCTACGTGGGGGCGCAGTCGGATGTCCTGGCCGGGCTGTTCACGGGCTGGATCGGCTGGATCCTGGCGATGCTCCTGCTCAACCTCATCCCGCGGGTGGCCATCGCCGCGCGGCACAACCCGGTGCTCGGCGTGACGGCCCTGGTGGCCGATGGATTCGTTTCGGGACTGGTGCTGGCGCCGATTCTGCGCTTCGCCAGCCTCTACGCTCCCGGCACCATTCAGATTGCGATGCTGATGACCCTGGTGGTGTTTGGCGCGGTGACGATGTTCGTGATGTCGTCCGGGCGGACGTTCTCCGCGCCGCGCGGTCTGATGATCGGCATCTCCATCAGCATCGTGGCCGCGATCGTGCTCAACGCATTCCTGAACATCGGGCTGCTGGGAATCCTGATCGCCGCCGGCATCGGCATTTTGGGCGTGTGCATCCTGGTGTATGCCACCAGCGATGTGCTCAACAACCCGGAGGCGGACAGCCCGATCCCCGGCGCGCTGATGCTGTTTGCCGGCCTGTTCAATGTGTTCGTGGCGATTCTGAACATCCTGCTGCGGATGAACCGGCGGCGCTAGCCCACTATGGCAGCGCCAGGCTGACTTTCAGCGCCTGGTCTACCTTGTCCATCGTAGCCGGTGAAACGAGGCCGTAGGTCTTTCCAAAACGCGCCTCGTCGACGCAGCGAATCTGGTTGCATAGGGCCACGCTTTCCTTGGCCAGGCCGCCCTCGCCCTTGGGGATGAGCACGTGAATGGGGTAAGGCCTCGCGACGTGTTTTGCACCGGCCACCGGGACAACGATGGTTAGCGGAGAGAACCGGTTGCCGACGTCGTTCTGCACGACCAGGCACGGCCTCGTCTTCCGGATCTCATGGCCGACTGTCGGATCGAGGTTTATGTCCAGGATGGCGCCCCTTACGCATTTTCCCGGCATTTCAGAACGTCTCGTTATCGACCGCGGAGAACTCGGCGGCGATCTTGCGATCCATGGCCGAGTTTGCCGCGTATCCGGCGGCGAGTTCCTCTTCCAGCCGCTTGCGCCGCAAGCCTTCCAGGTACTGTTCAACGGCCGCCCGGACCAGGCTGCTCCGGCTGGTGGATAACTCTGCGACGGCGCGTTCCGTTTCCCGGAAAAGCGGTTCGGGGAAGTCGATCACTACCCTGCGCGTAGTGGGGATGGGAGGTGTGGAATGGCCTTTCTGAAGTGGCCGCCGCCCACGATGTGCAATTTTCATGTTACTTCCTTTGTCACTAATGAGTGTACATCATGGGGAACAATCGTGGACAACGCGGTCAATCCCGACATGATGGCATCAATGCTAATATGTTGTCATGATTCGAACACAGGTGCAGTTGACGGATGGCCAGATCAAAGCTCTTCGGCATGCCTCGGCGGCCACAGGGAGGTCTGTCGCCGACTTGATCCGGCAGGGAGTCGATCAGTACCTGGCGGGACGAAGCGAGCTGGGGCGAGAGGAGCGGATTGAGAGAGCCATCAAGGTAGCGGGAAAGTTCTCTTCCGGCCTAACCGATGTCAGCGCCAGTCACGACAGGCATTTGGCCGAGGCGTTCGGGCAATGACCGTCTTTCTCGACACTTCCGGCCTTTATGCCGTATTTGACCGGGACGACGCCAACCACTCCAGAGCCAAAAACGCCTGGGTGGAATGGCTTCGCGAAGGGGCGGTGCTCTTGACGAATAATTACGTGCTGCTGGAGACGGCCGCTTTGCTGCAACACCGGCTCGGCGTAGCGGCCGTTCGCGCGCTTCACGAAGAGGTCACGCCGCTGCTGCAGGTCGATTGGATCTCCGAGGAGCAGCATCGCGCCGGCGTCGAAGCCGTGCTCGCCGCGGCACGAAAGAAGTTAAGTTTGGTGGATTGCGTGAGCTTCCAGACTATGCGAACTCGCGGAGTACGCACCGTGTTCTGCTTCGACGCGCACTTCCGGGAACAGGGCTTCGCGACGAAACCTTAGTGGGCCAGGGCGTGGCCCGCGCCACGGGTGTAAGCTGGGTACGGAGGCGACCTCCGTGAACAAGTTCCTCATCCTGGCCCTCGTTTGTGCGTCACTGCTTCTGGCCGGCGATCCGGATGTGAATGCGGATGTTTCCGTTAAAGCTACCAACATCAGCCGGCAGGGTCCGGTGCACCAGATGCGCGGCAATGCTGTGCTGGAAACATCCGCGGTCTCGATTCGCGCCGACGAAATCGATTACAA
>Ga0209415_10004688_pt1 | contig 24943 bp, 20 predicted proteins | sample PeaSoiSIISIP2007_FD_187696 | JGI IMG/M metagenome (GOLD analysis project Ga0209415, IMG submission 187696) | Peat soil microbial communities from Weissenstadt, Germany - SII-SIP-2007 (SPAdes) (version 2) | ecosystem: Environmental > Terrestrial > Soil > Wetlands > Peat | place: Germany... | reverse complement strand
ATCTCTATGCGATTCCAGACGTTTGTACCATGCCCGTCAGCGAATCCCTGCTATGCGGTGAATAAGACGGGCTAGAGTGGCTTGCCGCATCGAATTTGCGATGAAATACCCCGAGGGAGGATAGAATGCCGGGCCCGCTGTTCGAAGTAACTTGGAAGCTCGATAAGGCGTCATCGATAGCCTTCCTTCTCCTGGCAACCGCTGGAGTAGCTCAAGCAACAATGAGTAATGATGACTATGCCAGTTTGCAGACGACAACCCGCTCTCTGGCAGATTTGGCGGCTCAATACGACATTTGCGATATAGATACCGATGACATGCTCGATGTATTGGACAATGCCCTTGATCAGTGCAGCGCATCGGATACCCAGTCTTCTGATATCAGAGATTTATATCAGAAAACCAAAGCATCTCGAATATCCGCCCTAAAAGGCGCAGGAAAAATTTGCGAATGGCCGTATTCCGATGCTGACAATCATTGGAGGGACTCGTTTCGGCAAGTCCGGTCGACACTACGTGGTGTTTGCAAATGACGTTGAAGGCTGCAATCGAATGTCTTGAGGCTGCGAAACTTGTGGGGTGCCGGGACGCGCCAGTGCGATCCGGTCGTTGGTGCATCAAAATCATGGTGGTGGCATTGACGGCGCGTGACGACGGGCTTCCCACTGCGAAAAAAGATTGGGCGTAACGCTCACGCCCTGAGTGACGGCGCGCCGCAGCCCGGCGTGCTTGCGTGCCCGTGGACTGGACCGCATAACGAAGGGCGCCACCGTCGCAGGTGCTGTGCTGGCGGTGCGCACAGCGGAGGCGGCGCGCATGACCAGGCGGATGATGAAGCTCGGGATGTCGATCCGCGGGATCGGCTACCATCCGGCAGCCTGGCTGCACCCGGACGTGCCGGCCGACGGCACGCTGCGCTTCGAGCACTACCTGCACAACGCGCAGACCGCCGAACGCGGCAAGTGCGACATGATCTTCTTCGCCGACGGCATCGCCATCCGCGAGCACGACGCGCCGCGCGGCTCATTGGCGCGGTCGGGCTACGAGATCGTCGAGCTGGAGCCGATGACCCTGCTGCCGGCGATCGCCGCGCGGACCGAGCGCATCGGCCTGGTGAGCACCGCCTCCACCACCTACAACGAACCGTTCCACATTGCGCGCAAGTTCGCCACGCTCGACCTGATCAGCCACGGCCGCGCGGGGTGGAACATCGTCACCTCCTGGTCCGAGGCGGAGGCGAAGAACTTCAACCGCGAGGCGCATCTGGACTACGACACCCGCTACGAGCGCGCGCAGGAGTTCGTCGAGGTCGTCACCGGGCTGTGAGATAGCTGGGAAGCGGACGCCTTTGTCTATGACCGCGCGGCGAAAGTGTTCTACGACGAAACGAAGATGCACGTGCTGAACCATCGCGGGAAGCACTTCCAGGTACTCGGGCCGCTGAACGTGGCCGGCATGCCGCAGGGCCGGCCGATCCTGGTGCAGGCCGGCGCGTCGGAGCAGGGGCGGGAGATCGCGGCGGCCAGCGCCGATGTGGTGTACGCCGTGAACGACACCATCGCGGGGATGCGCGAGTACTACGTCGACCTGAAGGGGCGCATGGCCAAGTACGGCCGCGACTGGGACGACCTGACGATCATGCCGGCGCTGCGCCCGATCGTCGGACGCACCCAGGCCGAGGCGCAGGCCAAGTTCGACCAGTTGCAGGAGCTGCTCGATCCGCTGGTCGGCCTGGCGCGGCTGCACAGCGCGTTCGGCGACCTGTCCGGCTATCCGCTGGACGGGCCGGTGCCGCTCGATGCGCTGGGGCCAAGCGAGATACGCAGCACCGCCGAACGGTGGCGCGCGCGCATCCAGCGCGAGAACATGACAATTCGAGAACTCTACAAGCTGGTGGCCGGCGGCGGCGGCTTCCACCTGATCGGCACCGCCGCGCGGATCGCCGACGTGATGGAGGAATGGCTCGACGCCGAGGCGTGCGACGGATTCAACATCACGCCGACGCATCTGCCCGGCGGCTGCGAGGATTTTGTCAGCTTCATCACGCCGGAGCTGCAGCGGCGCGGCCGGTTCCGCACGGAGTACGAGGGCGCGACGCTGCGCGAGAACCTTGGCCTGAAGCCGCATGTCAATCGCTATGTGCGGGCGCGGCAGTTGAAGGCGGCGGAGTAGGCGGCGCATGACGCCGCCGTACACCTCTCCCGCTCTTCGCGGGAGAGGTCGAGGCGCGGAGCGCCGAGGGTGAGGGTGGTGCACGCGGCACCACCCTCACCCGCGTCGCAAGGGCTCCGCGACCTCTCCCGCGAAGCGCGGGAGAGGTGTACGCCATTCCAGTCCGACCGCCCCGCTTGACCGGTCGGGCGGCGGCCCCACATAGTCGGCCCCATGGCAACCGTGTATAGGCAGGCGCGAATTAGCGGCCCGGCGGCTCGTTGAGCCCCGGGAGTTTTGCCGTGCCCTGACCCCCTGACGCGGCCTCCGCCGCACGGATTCCGCCATGAACGACGCCCCCACCGACCAACGACCGGCCGACGCGCCGCGCGACTATCGCGACACCGTCTTCCTGCCGCAGACCGGCTTCCCGATGCGCGGCGACCTGCCGAAGAAGGAGCCGCAGATCCTGGCGCGCTGGGACGCGATCGACCTGTGGGGCAAGCTGCGCGCCGCCGCCGCGGGCCGCAAACTCTTCATCCTGCATGACGGCCCGCCCTATGCGAACGGCCACCTGCATATCGGCACGGCGCTGAACAAGATCCTCAAGGACGTGATCAACCGCACGCGGCAGATGGCCGGCTACGACGCCAACTACATCCCCGGCTGGGACTGCCACGGCCTGCCGATCGAGTGGCAGGTCGAGGAGCGCTACCGCAAGGCCGGCAAGGACAAGGACGCGGTGCCGGTCCTGCAGTTCCGCGCCGAGTGCCGCGCCTGGGCCGAGCACTGGATGGGCGTGCAACGGACAGAATTCCGCCGCCTCGGCGTCGAGGGCGGCTGGCGCGAGCGCTACGCCACGATGGACCGCTCGTCGGAGGCGGCGATCGAGGCCGAGATCGGCAAATTCCTGCTGAACGGCGCGCTGGTGCGCGGGCTGCGCCCGGTGCTGTGGTCGCCGGTGGAGAAGACCGCGCTGGCCGAGGCCGAGGTGGAGTACCACGACCACACCAGCACGACGATCTGGGTGCGCTTTCCCATCGCGCGCTCGCCCATCGCGGCGCTGGTCGGCGCGGCCGCGGTGATCTGGACGACCACGCCATGGACCATGCCGGGCAATCGCGCGATCGCGGCGGGGGCGGCGTTCGACTATGCGCTGGTGCATGTCGACGGTGTGACGGAGGGTTCGCGCGCGCGGGTCGGCGAGCGGCTGGTGGTGGCGCTGGAACTCTTGCCGCAGATCTGCAAGGACCTCGGCATCGCGACGCACCACATCGGGCATGTCTTCAAGGGTGCGGAACTGGCCGGCACGGTGTGCGCGCATCCGCTGCGCGGGCGCGGCTACGATCACGACACGCCGATCCTGCTGGGCGACTTCGTCACCACCGAGGCGGGCACCGGGCTGGTGCACATCGCGCCGAACGCCGGCGAGGACGATTTCGTCCTCGGCCGCGAGCACGGCCTGGAGGTTGCCGATACGGTGGGCGGTGACGGCACCTTCAACGCCTGGGTGCCGCTGTTCGCGGGCATACACGTCTACAAGGCGTCCGACCCGGTCTGCGCCGCGCTGGATGATGCCGGCGGGCTGCTGGGGCGCGGCAAGCTGGTGCACTCCTACCCGCATTCCTGGCGATCCAAGGCGCCGCTGATCTTCCGTGCGACGCCGCAATGGTTCATCCGCATGGACGGGCCGGAGCACATCCGCGCCAAGGCGATGGCGGCGATCGACGCCACGGTGTTCGTGCCCGACCACGGGCGCAACCGGCTGGGCGGCATGATCAGCGCGCGGCCGGACTGGTGCATCAGCCGCCAGCGCGCCTGGGGCGTGCCGATCGCGGTGTTCGTCGACAAGCGCACCGGCGAGCCGCTGCGCGACCCCGAGGTGGTGCAGCGCATCGTGACCGCCTTCGAAACGGAGGGCGCGGATGCCTGGTATGCCTCGCCGCCGTCGCGCTTCCTGGGCAATGAGCGGAACCCGGACGACTACGAGCAGGTGATGGACATCGTCGATGTCTGGTTCGAGTCCGGCTCGACCCACGCCTTCGTGCTGGAGAGGCGGCACCTGCCGTGGCCGGCGGACCTGTATCTGGAGGGCTCCGACCAGCATCGCGGCTGGTTCCATTCCTCGCTGCTGGAATCGGTCGGCACGCGCGGCGTGGCACCGTTCAAGGCGGTGCTGACGCATGGCTTCGTGATGGACGAGCAGGGGCGGAAGATGTCGAAGTCGCTCGGCAACGTCGTCGCGCCCGAGGAGGTCGCCGACAAGTACGGCGTCGACATCCTGCGGCTGTGGGTGATGATGTCGGACACCGCCGAAGACCTGCGCATCGGTCCGGACATCCTCAAGCAGCAGGCCGAGCTGTATCGCCGGCTGCGTAACACGCTACGCTGGCTGCTGGGCAGCTTGGCCGGCTTCACCGAGGCCGAGCGCGTGGCCGAGGCGAAGATGCCGGAGCTGGAGCGCTGGGTGCTGCATCGCCTCACCGAGCTGGATGCGCGCATCCGCGCCGCGGTGGAAAGCTATGACTGGACCGGCGTGTATCCGGAGCTGCACACGTTCTGTGCCACCGACCTGTCGGCGTTCTATTTCGATATCCGCAAGGACGCGATCTACTGCGACCGCCCGGACAGCCTGCGCCGCCGTGCCGCGCGGACCGTGCTGGACCACCTGCACCGCTGCCTGACGACCTGGCTGGCGCCGGTGCTGTGTTTTACCGCGGAGGAGGCCTGGGGCGCCCGCTTCGGCGAGGCCGACAGCGTGCACCTGCAACTCTTCCCGACGCTGCCGGCGTCGTGGCGCGACGACGCGCTGGCGGCGAAGTGGGAGACGATCCGTGCCATCCGCCGGCGCATCACCGTCCCGATCGAGGAGGCGCGCAAGGCAGGGACAGTCGGCGCCTCGCTCGCCGCCGCCGCACGCCTGCCGCTGGCGCCCGACGAGGCGACGCTGCTCAGCGCCGATGACTGGGCGGAGATCGCCATCGTCTCCGGCGTGCACCCGGTGGCCGGCAGCGCCGAGGACCTGGCCGAGATCACGCCGGCACCGGGCACCAAATGCGTCCGCTGCTGGCGCGTGCTGGAGGAGGTCGGCCAGCAGGCGAAGCATCCCACGCTGTGCGCGCGCTGCGCCGACGTGGTGGAGTCCGGACTGGTCTGCCGGCCGGCGGCGTGAGCCCCGAGCGGGTGCCCGCGCTGATGAACGACGGCTGCACGAACCCCGAGCGGATGAACCAAGGGCGCATGACGCGGGATCGTTATCTCCGCACGGGGCTGGTCGCCGCCATCCTGGTGCTGCTCGCCGACCAGGCGAGCAAATGGGCGATCCTGTCGCCGCTCGACCTGCCAGGGCGTGGCCAGATCGTGCTGGCCCCGGTGCTCAACCTGTCCATGGTGTGGAATCGCGGCGTGACCTTCGGCCTGCTGACGGGGTTCGGCGAATGGGGCCACCTGGTGCTGGCCGGCCTGGCGATCTGCGTGGTGGCGGCGCTCGGGGTCTGGCTGCGGCGGGCCGAGACAAGGCTGGCGGCGATCGCGCTCGGCGCCATCGCCGGCGGGGCGATCGGCAATGTGATCGACCGGGTGCGCTTCGGCGCGGTGGTCGACTTCATCGACGCGCATGTCAGCACCCCCTGGGGGGAGTTTCACTGGTACGTGTTCAACCTCGCCGACGCGGCGATCGTCTGTGGCGTCGCCGCGCTGGTGATCGACAGCCAGTGGCCGCGCCGCGCGCCGGCGGACAAGGCGCCGGAGTAGGTGGCTGGCGGTTTTCGCCTGGTGTCCGGCGTTGCTGCCTGGCCATGGGGCTGGGGCGTTTTCGCGCCGGCAGGAAAGCTCCACCGCGGAGCACGCGGAGCGCGCGGAGAACCCTTGATGCGCTGCGCGGGAGAGGACAGATCGAACCACGCGGCGTTGCCGGAGGCGATAAACCCTCCTCCGCGCGCTCCGCGTGCTCCGCGGTGGACCTTGCTTTCCTGTGGACCGCCAAGGCCCCGGGGCGACCGGCAGCCCACGCGGGTCCCAACCCGCGTCCACCGGCTTTTTATCACCGCCCGACGCCTTGCCGTCGCCACGCCACAAGGCTAAGGAAATCACCATGCCTGACCAAGCGTTGAAGCCGCCCGTGTCGTGCCGCGCCGCTTTGCCTGCGCGAGCTCTGCCCGCGCGCGCTTCGGCCACGCGCGCACTGCGCCCGCCCGCCTTGGCCACACTCGCGCTGACCGCGACGCTGCTGGCGGGCTGCAGCACCGATCTGTCGCGCAGCTTCGGCATGGTGCGCGACGCCCCGGACGAGTACACCGTTACCACCCAGACACCGCTGTCGATGCCGCCCGAGTTCAACATTCGGCCGCCGGCGCCTGGCGCACCGCGCCCGCAGCAGTTGTCGGAGCAGCAGCAGGCCGAGCAGGCGCTGGTGCCGCAGACCGCGCTGACCGGCGTGCCGACCGGCCAAGCCAGCCCCGGCCAGGCGGCCCTGGTGCAGGCGGCCGGGCCGACGCCACCGGCGAATATCCGCGCCGCGGTCAACGGCGAGGCCGTGGCCGAGGCACAGCAGAGCCAGGGCTTCGTCGACTCGCTGATGTTCTGGCGCACGCCGCCGCCCGCCGGGGTCGTCGTCGACCCGCAGAAGGAGGCGCAGCGGATCCGTGAGAACGCAGCGCTCGGACGCGGCCAGGACAACGGCGACACACCGATCATCCAGCCGAAGAAGAAAGGCTGGCTGGAGGGGTTGTTCTGAGCTCTGGTCCGCCGTCGGCGCGATCGCGCTGGGGCGCCGCGCGTACATGACGACGTCCGCTAGCCCGGATCGGGCTGCACACTTCGTTCAGGTCGGCGCGGATCCCGTCTTCGTTGGCGAGGGGGCGGCCGGCCTCGACTGTCCGTGCGGCAGGTCGACGCTGGTGCGCGGCTACCAGCCGGGCGCATTGCTTGCGATCGCCATCCAGTGCGCGCGCTGCGGCGCCGTCACGACGACGGCCGGGGTGCCGGAGGGAGAGGTCCCGCCGCAGGGCGTGCGCGTGGTCGAGCGCGCGTGGACGCCGATGCCATCGCTGTTCGTGCTGTCGCCCGGTCTCGTGCTGTGCGACCGGGACGAGTTCCTGCGCGTCGATGCGCTGTGCCGGCCGCACCTGGTGCCGGCCGCGCCGTTCGAGGTGTCCGCGGCGACGATCGCGGCACTCTCCGCCGAGCATGACCGGTTGGGCGGTGAGCGGTTGAGCGGCGGGCGGCTGGTTGAGCATCGCCAGGCCGCGCAGCAAGGCGCCGGCGATGTGGCGTCCGGCCTGCCTCCCCTGACGCTGGCCTGGGCACTGGGCCAATTGGCGGCGGGCGTCGAGCAGCCGGGCTGGTCGTGCATGGCGCAAGACGCCGATGTGGCCGCGACGGCGCAGCTTGGGGCGTTCCGGGAGTTCCTGCTGACGTGGTCGGGCCATCCGTTGTTTCCGGCGATGGCCGCCGGGGCCGCGGCGGCGGGCTTCTCCACCCACGCGCTCGCGGTGTTCGCCGCGGCGCGGTGCCTGGCAGAGGCCGGCAACCGGGTGGGTTTTACGCGCCCGCCCAACCTCGGCGATCCGTTCGACGGCTTCCACGTGGAGACCACGCCGACCGAGCGGATGCCGGTGGCGGTGCGCCGATTCGACCGGTTCGATTGGCCGGGCGGGCAGGGTGCGGACTCGGCCATGGTCCGAGCCACCGCCACCCACCTGCTGGGTGCCGCGCAGGGACGGCTCAATGCCAGGCAGCCGGGGGTCCTGGTGCTGTCGGTCGGCGCGGTGCGGGGGCGGGACGACTATCCCATCATCGAGGGCGTTGCCACGGCGCTGCGCACGCGTGGGCGGCGGCATCGCGGACTGGCCGGGGTCGCGGTGATCCTGCCGAAACTAGAGCGGGGCGCGCGACCCGGCGAGGTGATGTTCGCGTGGCGCTTCATGCCGCTCGCCAACCCGCACCACACCGGCGGCACGATCCGGCTCGGCCCGCCGCCGCCTGGCGCCACGCCGGCGCCGGCCGGCTGAGCGGGGCCAAAGCAGGTGGGCGGGCGGCGGCAGCCTCGGCCCGCCAGCCCTGATCCGGCTCCCCTTGGTTGTTCATGCGGTCTACGCATTTTATGCATGACATGGATTTTGGAGCGTCTGGGATGATCAAGGTGTCCGCCGCCGAATTCCAACGGAATATCGGCCGCTACCAAGACCTTGCCCTGACCCAGGCGGTTACCGTCACGCGCAACGGCCGGGAGCGGACGGTGCTGATCTCCGTTGACGAGTACCAGCGACTCAAGCGGCGTGACCGGGAGGTGCTGAGCCTGGACGACTTTACCACCGAGGACATCGCCGCGCTGGAAGCAACGCGTGCACCCGATGCGGCGAGGGCGTTCGATGGCGAGCTGACCTGACGGGAGCGTGGCGTTTCCCGCGCCCATTTCCGGCCTGGTCATCCGGTACAGTTATCTGCCGTATGCCCCGTTCGAGGGTATCCAGCGGGAATTCATTGCGGCGCTGAAGGTACGGGCCGCGCACACCGTGCGGCGTAGATGACAGGACGCCGTGATCGTTTGATTGGGCATCCACCATGCCGGCAGACGGGAAGGTCTTCCAAGGGCCTCACCCCTGCCAGCCGGCTTTGTGCAGGCCGTCGAGCGGCGGCGCGCTGCCGGCGTCACGCGCCGGGTGCCACGACGCAGACGCCGCCGACCGGCTGAGCGGGGCTGGAGGCGGCGGAGCGGGCGGCGAGGTAAGCGGGTGCGGTCGCCGGCAGTGCCGGTGGCCGGCAGGTTGTTTCGCCGTAGCGCGTGCCGAGCACACCGAGCAGGAACGCAGAACGGCGCTTCGCGCGATGCGCGCGACGGATCAGGCGACGCGGGTCAGTACGCCGTCGCGCAGCACCAGCCCGCCCTTGGCGAGCGAGGCGACATAGGCGGCATAGTCCGCCTCACGCCATTCCGGCCATCGGCTGGAGAGGAAGGCGCGCATTTCGCGGTTGAACCGGGTGTGGATCACGTCCGCGTATTGGCGTGCCTCGTCGAGGCGACCAAGCTCGGCGTGCGCGACAACCAGGGCCCGGTAGCCAAACACCACATCCGGCCGCATGCGGCACACATCCCGCCCCGCCGCCGCACAGGCCTCGTAGTCACCGTGGAAGTATAAGGCCATAGCGGAAAAGTGCATCCAGACCCAGCGCAGCGGATCAAACGGGCTCAACCGGATCGCCTGCGCGAACGGCGACAAGGAATCTTCGCATCGCCCGGCGTAGGCCAATATGGCGCCGTATAGCGCCTGCGCTGTCGCATTGCTCGGATTCAAGGCGACGGCTTGCGTGGCCTCCTTGACGGCGGCGTCATGCTGACCGGCCATGAGCAGGCCCAGACCGAACACCGCGTGTGCGGTGGCATCCTGCGGGTCCAGGCCCGCGGCGATCCGCCCATGCTCCAGGCCGGGCACGTCCGATTTCGCGCGTTGCTGTGGCGCGAACAGCCAGCCGCCAACGAGATGGTTCAAGCCCAGCGCGGCCTGCACCGCGGCGCTGCCGGGATCGAGCGCCGCCGCCTTGTGCAGGAACTCCAGCGCCAACCGGTTGTCTTCCGGCGTGTACTTGAAGAAGTGCCACAGGCCGCGATGATAGAGTTCCCAGATACCGAGTGTCTCCGGCGCCTTGCGCCCGACGCGCTGGCGCTCGGCATCCGCCATCGCGGGCTCGATCGCACTCACCACGGCCTCGGTGATCTCGTCCTGGACGGCGAAGATGTCTGCCAGCTCCCGGTCGAAACGTTCGGCCAAGACATTCGCGCCGGTGGCCGCCTCGATCAGCTGTGCCGAGATGCGCAGACGATCGGTGGAGCGGCGCACGCTGCCTTCCAGCACGTAGCGCACGCCGAGCTCGCGGCCGATCTGCTTGATGTCGATCGAGCGGCCCTTGTAGGTGAAGCTCGAATTGCGCGCGATGACGAACAGCCAGCGGATATGCGACAGCGCGGTGATGATGTCCTCGGCAATGCCGTCGGAGAAATATTCCTGGTCCGCATCGCCGCTCATGTTGGTGAAGGCCAGCACGGCGATCGAGGGTTTGTCCGGCAATGCCAGCGCCGTGGCGGCGGGAGCCGGCCCGGCGGCGGGTGCGGGTTCGACCACCGAAGCGGGTCGCGTCCGCCGCCAGGCGATGTCGCCGGCGATCAGCGCCAGCCCCAGCCCCGCCAGCACCATGCGCAGGTCGATGCCGGCGGCCCAGAGATGCAGCGCGTCGGTCGGCAGATGCGCATCGTGCAGCAGATTCGCCAGCCAATGTTCCGGCGCGACGCCGGTCGCGGCCAGGATCGCCCCGGCCACCATCCAGTGCGTCAGGTACTCGCGCGCGGTGTGCCAGATGTGCTTCACGGCGCGGCGCATGCGTTCTGGACCGCCTCTCTCCATCGGTCTTCTGAGCCGGCATTGCCCAGGTGGTCGGCTTGCCATGGCCGAGCGTGGCCGGGTTGTCGCGCTGCCGCAAGGGTTGGGGTGGGTCCGAGGCATGCGACCGATCCCGCGATGGTCCCGCGGTGGGGTGGCTTATGGTGCGTTCATGGACGCAGCGTGCGGGGGAAACCGAACGCCTCATGTTCCGCGTATCTCCGACGGCCGCTTTTCGCGCCAGGCGGCGTGGCTTTCGCGCGCATCGTCGGTGAGTTCGAGGGCCAGAAACCTGTAGAGATCCACGTAGGCCGCCTCGGCTATGTTCGCCGCGTCGAGGCCACGATTCAGCGATTCCTTCACCAGGCGCAGCGCAAGCGGCGGCATTTCGGCCAGGCGCTCGGCGATCGCGGCCGTCTGCGCGAGCAACTCCGCATGCGGGAAGACCCATTGTGCAAGACCATGGCGGAGCGCTTCGTCGGCCGTCATCGGGTAGCCCATCGCGATTTTCATCGCCTGGCCCTTGCCGACCCATCGCGCAAGGCGCGCGGCGCCCGCGTGGTTCGGCAGCAGGCCGAGACGAACCTGCGGCAGGCGCCACTCGGCTCGGTCGGATGCGATGATCATGTCGCAGCAACATGTCACGATGCAACCGATGCCGACCGCGTAGCCGTTCACCGCCGCGATCACCGGCTTGGGGAACTCGGTGAGCAATTGGCCGGCGAATCGGCGGCGCTTCGGCAGGTTCTTGATGAAAGCGCCGACCGACTCGTCGGCGTGAGTCTTCGGGTCCTTGAGGTTGGCACCGGCGGAGAAAGCGCCACCCGCTTCGTCTCCGGTCAGCACCGCCACTCTCACCTCGTCGTCCGCGGCAACCGCATCGCAGAGTCGCGCCAGATCTTCGTTGTAGTCCTCACCCCAGCAATTGCGCGCCTCAGGTCGGCTGAGCGTCAGGTAACCGACATGACGTCTCTTTTCATACAGCACCGGCATTGGATCACCCTTCTCTCAGCCACCGTCCTTGCATCAATGTCACTTGCTGCCAGCTTGACAGGCAACCTGTTGGCGCGCGCTATATCCGCTGCAACGGGAACCGGGTCAATATCATCACCCTTGTGAGTGCACGAAGGACGATGATTGCACAAAGCGGAGCGAACAGTTGAAACGACTAATGATGATTCTTGCTGCGGCGCTGCTCTGCGTCGGGCACACCGGCGCGGCGGATGCGCAATCGTCACCGGAGGTAATCAAGATCGGCATGCTGGGCGACGAGAGCGGTCCCTATGCCGATGTCGGGGGGCCTGGCAGCGTTGCCGCGGCGCAGATGGCGGTAGCCGATTTCGGCGGCTCCGTGCTTGGCAAGCGCATCGAGATCCTGGTGGCCGACGACCAGAACAACCCCGATATCGGCTCGGCGATCGCACGCCGCTGGTATGACAGCGAAGGGGTCGTCGCGATCGCTGACGGGGCACCCTCCTCGGTCGGGATGGCGGTGCAAGGACTCGCACACGAACGCAAGCGCATTTTCCTCATCACCGGCTCCACCACCTCGGACCTGACCGATAAGGCCTGTTCGCCGACCGGGATGCAGTTCGTTACCGATACGTATTCCATCTCGGTTGGCACCGCCCGCACGCTGGTCCAACGCGGTGCCAAAAGATGGTACTTCCTCATTGCCGACTATAATTTCGGCTATGCGCTGCAACGCGATGCCACCGCGGTCGTGCAGGAGATGGGCGGCACTGTCATCGGCAGCGTGCGCTCCCCGCTCGGGACCGCGGATTTCTCCTCCTACCTGCTGCAGGCGCAGTCTTCGGGCGCCGACGTGCTGGCCTTCGGCGTCGCCGGTGCCGACCTTATCAACGCGGTCAAGCAGGCGCACGAATTCGGCGTCGCCCGGAATGGTCTGACACTGGCCGCCCTGCAACTGACGATCGCCGATGTCGAGGGGATCGGTCTGGATTCAGCGCAAGGTCTCACGAGTGTCACGCCGTTCTACTGGGACATGAACGATGCAACGCGCGCCTGGACCAAGCGCTTCCTGCAGAAGCGAAACCAAATCCCGACGCGGCTGCACGCCGCAACCTACAGCGCGGTGATGCACTACTTGCGCGCCGTGCAGGCGGTCGGAACAACCGACGCGGAGGCGGTGGCGGCGAAGATGCGGGCGATGCCGGTCGACGACCCGATCTTTCCCGGAGCACGGGTCCGCGAAGATGGCCGGGTCATGATGGACTTCTTCCTGTTTCAGGTGAAATCGCCGGCCGAATCCAAATATCCGCACGACGACTACAAGATCCTGTCCAGGATCCCGGCCGAACAGGTGTTCCGTCCGCTCGACCGCAGCCAGTGCCCGTACGTTCACGCAAAGCAGTAAGACAGGGGTTGGGCAGCAACATGAGGGTGGGCTTTATCGGTCTTGGCACGCTTGGGGCGAAAATGGCCGCGAACGTGCAGCAGGCCGGGTACGCGCTGACTGTGCACGACATTTCCCCGCCGGCGGGCCAGCCTTTCCTGGCGAACGGCGCGATCTGGGCGGACAGCCCTCGTGCGCTCGCGGCGCAAGTCGATGTCGTCCTCACCTCTCTGCCGGGACCGCCGGAGGTGGAAGCCGTCGCGCTGGGAGAGCGGGGGATCCTCGCCGGCCTTCGGGCGGACTGCCCGCACTTCGATCTCAGCACCAATTCGCCCTCGGTGGTGCGCCGCGTCCATGCCGTCTATGCCGGGCAGAACCGGCAGTTGCTCGATGCGCCGGTCAGCGGCGGTCCGGCGGCGGCGTTGCAGCGGAAGCTGACGCTGTGGGTGAGCGGAGACGCCGCGACCGCCGAGCGGCATCGGCCCGTCGTTGAGGCGGTCGGGGCGAAAGCACTGTATGTCGGGCCGATTGGGACAGCAACGATCACCAAGCTGGTGAACAACACCGCGAGTTTCGGTCTGACAGCGCTGCTGGCCGAAGTGTTCACCATGGGCGTGAAGGCGGGCGCCGATCCGCTAATTCTGTTCACCGCCCTGCGTCAGGGCAATCTAGGCACCACGCGCACCTATGACGGGCTGATCAATCAGTTCTTGTCGGGCGTGTTCGAGCCCGCCTCCTTCGCATTGCGCCTGGCGCACAAGGACGTGGCATTGGCGAGGGAGTTGGCCCGCGAAATCGGCGTGCCGATGCGTATGGCGAGCATCATGTTCGAGGAGCTGACCAGCGCGCTCGGGCGTGGCTGGGGCGATCGCGATACGCGAGCCTTCACCCTGCTGCAGCAGGAGCGGGCCGGCGTGCGGATCGCCGTGGATCGCGACCGGCTGAAGGAGGCAGTCGCCAACGACCGCTGACCACCACGTCTGTCATAACCCACGCGAAATTCCGATCTGACGCAGCCGGCGTCGCGTGACCACTCGCAGAGACTTTGTTGTTGTGGGACCGTATTGGCCTGTCCGGCCTGGCAGCGGGCGCTGGACGCCGCGCGCGTCCTGCCGCAGGCTCTGGCCATTCCGTGACGACGCAGCCCTTGCAGGGAGGTCTCCAGCCATGTCCCATCGTCCCACCATCTGCGGCACGCGCCACGCCGTCTCGGCCGGCCACTACCTCGCCGCCGCCGCGGGCTTCGCCATGCTGGAGGCCGGCGGCAACGCCATCGATGCCGGCTGCGCCGCGGGGATCGCGCTCGCCGTGTTGCAGCCCGACCTGGTGAACGTCGCCGGCGTGGCACCGATCATGCTGCGGCTCGCCGACGGAACGGTGGAGAGCATCGCCGGCCTGGGCTGGTGGCCGAAGCGGCTGCCGGCGGATCTGTTCATGCGCGAGCACGGGGGAAAAATGCCGGACGGCGTGCTGCGCACCGTGGTGCCGGCGGCGCCGGATGCCTGGATCACCGCGCTGCGCCGGCACGGCACGATGCGCTTCGCCGAGGTCGCCGCGCCGGCGATCCGTTTCGCCGCCGAGGGGTTTTCGGTGTATCCGCTGCTGGCGGCCTCGATCGCGGCGCACGAGCACGAGTATCGGCGTTGGGCGTCAAACACGGCGATCTTCCTGCCGGGCGGGCGCGTGCCGAAATCGGGTGACAAGTTCGTGCAGGCCGATCTGGCGCGGACGCTGCAGTTCATGGCCGATCAGGACCGCGCCGCCGGGGACGACCGGCTGGCCGGACTGGCCGCGGCGCATGACGCGTTCTATCGCGGCGACATCGCGCGCGAGATCGTGCGGTTCCAAGAGCAGGAGGGTGGTTATCTGGCGGCGGACGATCTGGTGGAATACCATTCCCGGATCGAACCGGTGGTGCGGCGTCGCTGGCGCGGCCACGAGCTGATCACCTGCGGTCCGTGGTGCCAGGGGCCGGCGTTGCAGCAGGCGCTGGCGCTGGTGGAGCGGGTCGGCATCGACGGGCTGGCGCACAACTCGGCCGGCTATCTGCACCGCATCGTCGAGTGCCTGAACCTGGCGATGGCGGACCGCGAATATTTCTTTGGCGATCCGGCTTTTGTCGACGTGCCGATCGGGCACCTGCTGGACCCCGCCACCATCGCGCGGCGCGCCGCTGCGGTGCGCGACGACCGGGCGTTCGGGCAGATGCCGGCGCCGCTCGATCGGGCCCCCGGGTCAAGTGCCCGGGGGCAGGGTCCCTCGCCGCATGCGATGGCAGCGGCCGAGCTGCCAAAGGTGGAAGCCGACACGTCGTATTGCTGCGCGGTGGATCGCTGGGGCAATGCATTTAGCGCGACGCCGTCGGACGGCTCGGGGAACGTGCCGGTGGTGCCGGGGCTGGGGATCACGCCGTCCGGCCGCGGCTCGCAGAGCCGGCCCGATCCGCGCCATCCGGCCGGCGTGGCGCCGCGCAAGCGGCCGCGGCTGACACCCAATCCGGCGATGGTGCTGACGCGCGACGGAGGGGTGATGCCGTTCGGCACGCCGGGCGGGGATGTGCAGACGCAGGCGATGTTGCAGGTGATGCTGAACATCCTGCATTTCGGCATGGACGTGCAGGATGCGATCGAGGCGCCGCGCGTGGCGAGCTACTCGTTCCCGTCGTCGTTCGCGCCGTTCGAGTATTTCCCCGGGCGGCTGGCGGTCGAAGGGCGGATCGATGCGGCGACGCGGGCCGCGCTAGCGTCGCGCGGGCATGAGGTGCAGGAGTGGCCGGACTGGACTTGGCTGGCCGGGTCGGTGGAGGTGATCCTGACCGATCCGAAGTCGGGGCTGATGGCGGCGGGGGCGGATCCGCGGCGTCCGGCCTACGCGATCGCGATCTGAGCTTGCGAGGGGATGGGGCGGCGGTTCTGACCGGTCGTTAGGATGCCAGAATGCACCGCGGAAGCAACGAGGCTGCGCGCATCGTTACGCAGGCGTTGTCTGGCGGACCGCAGGTTGCCAATTGGCGGCGTTCGTGCGTGTGGCAACAGGCTTGTTCTTGTCACGGCGCGGCCGTTGGTCGCAACCAAAAAGCGCGACGTACCAGGCCGATCGCACTTGGTCCGGTGCATGACGTCTTGGTGTGCTGCGGGCTTGTATCCGGGCTGATTGGCAGCAAAGCAAGCAAGCCAGATTAACACGGATTAAGCGTAAGCGTCCGGTCAGCCCCCGCCTACCGCGGCGGGCTAACGGGTGGCTATGGTTCTGCTCAGGCAGCGTCGCGCTGATCCAGCCTTGCGCGGATACCGGTGAGGTTTTACGGCAGCGGTTGATGGACCCGTTTGACCGGATGCTCAGCGATCCGTTGCAGCACCTGACGCAGGTAATCCTCGGAATCGAGCGCATTCAGCTTCGCCGTCTCGGTCAGCGACACCGTGCCATCCTTCGCCTGTGGCCAGACGAAGCGGCCCTTCTCAAGACGCTTGGCAAACCGGCACGAACCTTGCCCGTCCCAGCACAGCACCTTGATCAAATCGCCGCGCTCGCCGCGGAACACGAACAACTGTCCGCTGAACGGGTCCTGGCCAGGCTGGCGCTGTGTCAGCGAGGCCAGGCCGTCAAAGCCCTTGCGCATGTCGGTGTGACCGCACGCCAGCCAGACACGCACGTTGGGCGGCGGCGCGACCATCCGCGCAACGCCGCAATGACCGAGCGCAACAGCGGCAGTTGCGCTGCGTGTCTTATATGAAGCCGCGTGCCATCCGGCAGGATGTTCTCAATGCCGGCTGCGCCGCTTGCGCTCGAAGCTGTTTGGCAATCTCGCAGGGCCGTCGCCTGTGGTGATGGTGCCACCAGCCGGACCGGCACAAAACCGCCCGGGCGGTCCGAGCCGAACCGGCCCTCGCGAACCTGACGGCGCCACGTGGACAGCAGGCTCGGATACACGTCATGCCGCGCCGCGACATCCCCAATGCGAGCGCCGCCTTCCTCCGTCTCAGCGACAATCCGCAGCTTTTCCTGGGTAGACCTGCGGCGACGCCGCTCCTTGCCCGTGATGATCTCTATTGCGCCGGCTGACATCGGCCTTGATCTCGACCTTAAGCATCGCCTTAAGGTCATAACACAGGCTATGTCGACAAGACGGGGCTCACCGGACGCTTGCTCTTGCGCGCAGCGCCATCTGCTTTCTCTCGGCGAAACTCTGTGGATTCTCTGTGAAACTCTGTGTCCGCCGGCTTTCTTGCTTACTTTCTAGCTGCCCGCATGATTGATCCCCCGCGCCCCGCACAGGTCGTGGACCCGCTCCCCCTGGCCGGCATCGGGATTGTGACGCCCGGACTGGCATCGTCCCGCTTCCTGTCCAGGGCGCGCTTCGAAGCGGCAATCGTTGGCATCGCCCTATCCGCGCATCCCGATCACCAGGGGCCGCTTGGTGATATCCACCCGCGCCTCGATCCACTCCACGAACTTCGCCGTGGGGTAGCTGATCAGGAAGTAGATCACCGCCACCTCCGCGAAAATCTCGAAATGCTTGTACGTCGCCGAGGCCAGCAACTGCCCGCTGAACATCAGGTCGCGCATGGTGATCACCGACACCAGCGCCGAATCCTTGAAGATCGACACGAAGAAATTACCGATCGACGGGATGATGATGCGGACCGCCTGCGGCAGGATGATCCGGCGCATCAGCAGCCGGCGCGACATCCCGACCGACTGGCCCGCCTCCCACTGGCCCTTTGGGATCGCCTGGATGCCGGAACGGAACACCTCCGCCATGTAGGCCGCGTAGTTGAGCGTCAGTCCCATCGCGCCGGACACGAACGGTGTCAACACGATGCCCACGTAAGGCAGCACGTAGTAGATGAAGAACAGTTGCAGCAGCAGCGGCGTGCCGCGGATGAACTGGATGTAGCACGCCGCCACCGCACGCACCGGCATCAGGCGCGACATGCGGGCGAGCCCGGTCGCCAGGCCGAGCACCAGCGCCAGGCCAAACGCCAGCAACGAGACCGAAATGGTCAGCATCGCGCCGTGCAGCAGCGACGGCAGGAAGGCGATCATGTCGTCGAGCGAGAAGATCATCGGTCCTGCCGTTCGCCGTGCTACGTCGTGAAGCCTAGTTGTTGTAGCCGGTCAGGCCCCACTTCGCGAGGATGTCCTTCATCTTGCCGTTGTACTGCATCCATTGCACCGCCGAGGAGAACGCGGTGAGCCACTGGATGTCACCCTGGCGGAAGGCATAGCTGCTGTAGCCGGCGGGGTTCTTGAACGTGCGCGGCTCGTAGCCGGTCGCGAACTCGACCTTCCACTCCGGATGCTCCTTCATCTGCGCGGCGACAACCGGCTGATCGAACAGCGCAGCGTCGGTGCGCCCGAACGCCAGCTCGGGAATGATCTGCGCCCAGTCCTTGTAGCCCTGGAACTTCACCCCAGGCAGAGCCTGCAGCCATTCGGCGTAGTTGGTGCCGAGCGTCGTGCCCACAGCGTAGCCCTTCAGGTCCGTGAGCTGGTGCAGGTTGTGCGGATTGCCCTGCGGCACCACCAGCGCTTCGGCGTAGTAGTAGGTCCCCCAGCAGAAATTCACCACCTTCGACCTGGCCTTCGTGTAGTGGATCGAATCGCCGACGATGCCGAACCGTCCGTCCAGCAGGCCGGGGATTAGCCCGTCGAAGGTCACGGTCTGCACGGTGATCTTGTCGATCTTCAGCATCTTGGCGATGTAATGGATGATATCACCGTCGAGCCCGGTCCACTCGTTGGTCTTCGGATCGAGGAACGAGTACGGCCAATCGTTCGATGTTCCGACAACCAACCCCTTCTGCTGGATCTTCGCCAGCGAGTCGTCGTCGGAATTGATCTTGATCAGCGAGAAATCCGGGTAATCCTTGTCGTTCACCGGCGGCGGCGCCACCGCCGTGGCGCGCGCGGTGCCGGTGGCCCCCGCCAGCAGCGCCGCCGCGCCGCCGATCGCGCCCGAGCGTATCAGCCCGCGCCGGCCCCAGGGCTGTCCAATTGGATTGCCGTTCGCGTCGATGAGGGTTTTGTCCGTCATTGTTTGTTGCCTCCTGTTGCCTGGTCCGTTACGCCCACACGCACCGTCACGCCGCCGCCTCCGCGGTGCCGTTCCGATTCAAGATCGATTGCAGGAACTGCCGGGTCCGCGGGCTGCGCGGATTGGTGAACACCTCGCCCGGCGGCCCGTCCTCGACAATGTTGCCGTGGTCCATGAACACCACGCGGTCGGCCACCTCGCGCGCGAAGTCCATCTCGTGGGTGACCACGATCATCGTCATGCCCTCGTTGGCCAGTTGCCGCATCACCCGCAGCACGTCGCCCACCAGCTCCGGGTCCAGCGCCGAGGTCGCCTCGTCGAACAGCATCAGCCTGGGGTTCATCGCCAGCGCCCGCGCGATCGCCACCCGCTGCTGCTGCCCGCCGCTCATCTGGTGCGGATAGGCATCGGCCTTGTCCAGCAGCCCCACCTTGCCGAGCAGCGCCAGCCCGCGCGCCTGCGCCGCGGCCGCCGGCTCGCGCAGCACGTACACCGGCGCCTCGATCACGTTGCCCAGCGCGGTCAGGTGCGGGAACAGGTTGAACGACTGGAACACCATGCCGATCTGCGCCCGCACCGCCTCGACGCGGCGCTCCGGATCGATGTGGACCTTGCCGTTCACCGTGTAGCGGTAGACCGGCTTGCCCTCGAAGTGGATGGTGCCGTCGTTGATCGCCTCGAGATGGTTGATGCAGCGCAGCAGCGTGGACTTGCCGGCGCCGGACGGGCCGATGATGCACACCACCTCGCCCTTCGGGACCGAGAGGGAGACGTCGGTCAGCACCTCCAGCCGGCCGAAGGATTTCCACACGTGCTCCAGGCGCACGATCGGCACGGCGTCATCGCCGGAGACCGCGGTATCCAGGTTCGTCTCGCCCATGCAGCGCCTTTCCGGATGGCCGATCCGATGACCTGGTCGGCCTGTCGCATCGCGAAGCAAGGCACGTACCACGCGCCCTGGTGCTCCACGGTCCCCCCTCGCGAACCCGTGCTCGGTTTTGGGGCACCAAAGGCGCACCAAGCCGCAAATTTCGCCATCGCGCCACCGGCGCGTTCGTCGATATATCGCGCCACCGGCGCGTTCGTCGGCGTATCGCGCCACCGGCGCATTCGTCGGTATACTGACGGTGGGTCGACGGAAAAGGGAAGCCCCAAAGGGAGGTGACTGCATGCACATCGCGATCACCGGCGGGCTCGGCCGCCTGGGCCAATATGTCGTGCGCGAGTTGGCCGCGCATGCGCCGCGCGTGCTCGACATCGGCGCGCCAGCCGACCGGCCCGCCAACTACCACCGCGCCGACCTGCGCGACCTGCCCGCGCTGCTGGCGGCGCTGCAGGGCATCGAGGTGGTGGTGCACCTGGGCGCGATCGACCGCTCCTTCGCCACCGACGACGCGGCGACCATGCAGGTCAACGCGATGGGCACCTGGAACCTGTTCGAGGCCAGCCGCCGGGCCGGCGTCCGCCGCGTGGTCCACTGCTCCTCGAGCTCGGCGACCGGCCTCGACGCCAGCAACCCCGGGTTGCCGCCCCGCTACCTGCCGATCGACGAGGCGCATCCGACGCACCCCACCGACGCCTATGGCCTCAGCAAGCTGTGCGGCGAGCGGATCGCCGAGGCGTTCTCCCGGCGGGGAATGCAGGTGCTGGTGATCCGTCCCTGCTTCGTCGCGTTCCCGGAGATGGCGGATTTCATGGCGGGCAGGCCCGGGCCGGCCGGCCGCGCCGAGCCGATGCCCTATCTGCGCACCTATGTCGGCCCGGAGGACTGCGCGCGGGGTTTCGCCGCCGCCGCGACGGTTGACTACGCCGGCTTCGAGATATTTTTCCTTGCCGCCGAAGACGTCTTCGCCTCCGAGCCAACGGTCGCCCGCATGCAGGCGCTCTACAACGCCTCGATCCCACTGCGCGACGCGGCACTGTACGAGCGCTTCCCGCGCGCCTCGCCGGTTAGCCACGCGGCGGCGCGGGCGCGGCTGGGCTGGACGCCAACGACGCGCTGGCAGGCAACGGCGTAGGGCGGATTGCGCTGCTCCCGGATCAAGTCCGGGGGCATGGTTTTTCCGCCCGCATGCTGGCTTGGGCAGCCCAGCATCAGGGCGAGTTGGCGCTGAACTGGATCAGGTGGCAGGACGACCAGCAGCCGGAGCTGATTTGAAAATGCCGCAGGTGCTGGACAACATCATCGTGGCCGCCGTGCCCGCCCCGAAAACCTACAGCGTGAAGGTAACGTGGGCGAACGGCGGGGCGACCGTCAACCGCTTCGATCATCTGGTGGGCAAGGGTGTCTTTGCCGCCTTCAGTGATCCGGCGGTCTTCGCGCAAGTGCGCGTCGGCGAGCGCAGACGCAGCCTCGAATGGCCGGGCGAGATCACCTTCTGCGCCGATGCTCTCTGGTTCGAGATGCACCCGGCAGATGGAACACAGCAGCCGCAGCGGGCGGCTGATCAGTCACCACAACACGCGGCACCCTGGTTTAAGACCATGTTCCACAGCTTGCCTTTGCTCTTTCGATCCTCGGCGCGATTGACTGGGCGATGGTCGCCATCAGGTGCGGTCGATCAGAAATCGGTGCAGCGGCCCTTGTACTGCCAATCACCGTAGCGGGTTGGTTCGGGTCCCGGCGGGCCGCCGATCTCCTTTGGCACTTTGGGTGGCACCGTGGCCACGGGCGGGTCGGCCGATGGCACCGGCGTGCCCCCTTGCGTACCGGCCGGCATATCAGCGGACGTGCCGACTTGCGCGTCAGTGGGCGCAGCGGCTGGCTCGACGTCGTCGGACTTGCTCATGCACCTGGACATAGGTGGCGACGGCGCGGCCGGCAACCGCTCAGCGCCGTCCGCCGGCCTTGCTCGGGCGGAACAGGAAGGTCAGCGGCACCGCCAGGAAGGCGATCACCGCGCACAGCTCGAACACGTCCATGTAGGCAAGCACCGCGGCCTGCTTGTTCAGCATGGTGTTGATCTGGCCCAGCGCCGCGTGGTTGGCCGCGGCGGCGGTCTGGCCGAGATCGATGAGCGCCCGCGTGGTGCGGGCCAGCAGTTCCTGATACGGCTGGTCGAACGGGCTCATGTGCTCGACCATGTGGGCGCGATGCACCTCCAGCCGCCGGTCGGCCATCGCGGTGGCCAGCGCGATGCCAACCGAGCCGACAATGTTGCGGAACATCGAATACAGCGCCGCCGCGTCGGTGTTCAGCGAGCGCGGCAAGGTCGAATAGGCCAGTGTGCTGTTGGGCACGAACAGGAAGGCAAGGCCGACCGTCTGCACCGCGCGGAACAGCGCGAGGGTGGTGAAGTCGATGTCCGGCGTCAGGTCGCGCGCGAACCACGATGCGGCGCCCAGCGTGAAGAAGCCGAAGGCGATCAGGTTGCGCGTCTGCACATTCGGCAGCGCGTATTTGCCGACCAGCGGGATCAGCACCACCATGAGCATCGCGCCGGGCGACAGCAGCAGGCCGGCGAGCAGCGCGGTATAGCCCAGCCAATTCTGCGCCAGCGACGGGATCAGCAGGTTCGACGAATAGAGCAGTGCGCTGATCAGCGCGATCATCGTCACGCCGACCGCGAAGTTGCGATCCCCCAGGGCGCGCAGATTGACGATCGGCTTGTCGGTCAGCAGCAGCCAGGCGACCGCGCCGACCAGGCCCATGGCGGCAAGCAGCGCGCACAGCCGAATGCCGGGCGAGGCAAACCAGTCGGCGTCCTCGCCGCGATCGAGCATCATCTGCAGCGCCCCGAGGCCGAGCGCGATCAGCCCGAGGCCGATCGAGTCGATGTCGGCGAACCGGGCGCGGTCGCGGCGCACCCAGGGTGGATCCTCCACCAGTTCGGCCACCGCGAGGAAGGCGAACAGGCCGATCGGCACGTTGATCAGGAACACCCAGCGCCAGGAATAGGTATCGGTGATCCAGCCGCCCAGCACCGGGCCCAGGATCGGCGCGAAGATCACCGCAAAGGCGACCACCGAGAACCCGCGGCTGCGCTGCGACGGCTCGAACGTGTCGAGCACGATCGCCTGCTGGCAGGGCTGCATCCCGCCGCCGAAGATGCCTTGCAGCAGGCGGAAGATGACAAGCTGCGGCAGCGTCGTCGCCATGCCGCACAGGAACGAGCACAGGGTGAACATCGCGATCGAGATCAGGAAGTAGCGCTTGCGCCCGAGCAGACGGCTGACCCAGCCGGCCAGGGGCATCACCACGCCGTTGGCAACGAGATACGAGGTGAGTGTCCAGGTCGCATCATCGTAGCTGGCCGACAGGCTGCCGGCGATGTGCGGCACGCTGACGTTGACGATGGTGCTGTCGAGGATCTCCATGAACGGCGCCAGGGTTGCCGCCGCGGTGATCAGCCAGGGGCTGGCGCGCGGCCGCCAGGCCGCGTCCAGCCCGACGAAGGCGCTCATATCCTCTCCCCCTCCCCTTGTGGGAGGGGGTTGGGGGGAGGGGTTCCGGCGCGAGAAACTTCATTGCGACCCTGGCACCAACCCCTCTCCCCAACCCCCTCCCTCAAGGGGAGGGGGAGTATCTTTGTCACCGTCACTTCAGCCGGACGGTCGGCTCGACCGACATGCCGAGCGGCAACGCCACGTCCGGCGGCAAACCGCTGTCGATCACGATCTTCACCGGCACGCGCTGCACCACCTTGACGTAGTTGCCGGTGGCGTTCTCCGCCGGGAAGGCGGTGAAGCGCGCGCCGGAGCCGCGCTGGATGCTGTCGACATGGCCGGTCAGCTTCAGGTCGGGATAGGCATCGACGCCGATATCCACCTTCTGGCCGACGCGCATGCGGTCGAGTTGGGATTCCTTGAAGTTGGCGGTGACCCAGACCTCGGGCGTGACCAGCGCCATGATGGCTTGGCCAGCCTGCACGTAGTTGCCCTGCTCGACGTTGCGCCGGGTGACCCAGCCGTCCCGCGGCGCGGTCACCGTGGTCCAGGACAGGTTGAGCACGGCCTGGTCGAGCCGCGCGCGCGCCAGCGCCACCTGCGCTTCGAGCTGGGTGACCTGTGCTTCGGACTCCGCAACGAATTGGCGCACCATGTCGGCCTGCAGCAGCGCGGCCTGGGCCTGGGCGACCTGCGCCTCGGCATTGCGCCGCGTGGCGGTGGCAGCGTCGATGTCCTGCTGCGTGGTCGCCTGGCGCGGCAGGGCAAGCTGGCGGCGCGCATCGGCGTCGGCCTTGAACCGTGCCGCCGCCGCCGCATCGAGCTGCGCCTGGGCGCCGGCCAGCCGGGCCGGATATTCGATGCGCGCCGTTTCCAGCTTCAGCCGCGCGTTGTCGAGCTGCGCCTCGGCGATCCGCAGGTTGGCGGCCGCCTCGTCGCGCGAAGCTGCATACGCCCGCGGATCGATCTGGATCAGGGTATCGCCGGCCCTGACGCGCTGATTGTCGGTCACGTCGAGCGAAACGACGATGCCGGCGACCTGGGGCGCGATGGTGATCGACTGCCCGTCGGTGTACGCGTCATCCGTGCTGACCTGGTCCAGCGTCATGTACCAGTAGCCGGCGCTGACCATTGCACCCGCCAACAGAACGAACAGCAGCGCCAGCCGGGCCCAGATGGTTCGGCTGCGCCGCAGTCTGTACCGAGCCTCGATCGACAGGCCCGGTTCAGCGGTTCTTGGCAGATCGTCCATCCAAGACGCCCCCGGGGACGCACGCTACAGCGGTGCTCATTACAGGCTCGTGTCCGTCATGCCTACCCGGTTATAGCATGCAACACGCGTCATTGGGCCAAAGCCTGGCCGCGAACCAGCCTGGCATACAGGCCGTTCTCTTGCGTTAATTCGGCGTGAGTACCGCGTTCCATCGCGCGCCCGGAGTCCATCGCGATCACCTGCTCGGCGTCGCGCACGGTGGACAGGCGATGCGCGATCACGATCGTGGTGCGGCCGCGACGCAGCCGCGCGAGCGCCAACTGTACCGCCGCTTCGTTCTCGGTGTCGAGCGCGCTGGTCGCCTCATCCAGCAGCAGGATGCGCGGATCGCGCAGCAGGGCGCGGGCGAGCGCGATGCGCTGGCG
>Ga0209415_10004687_pt1 | contig 24949 bp, 17 predicted proteins | sample PeaSoiSIISIP2007_FD_187696 | JGI IMG/M metagenome (GOLD analysis project Ga0209415, IMG submission 187696) | Peat soil microbial communities from Weissenstadt, Germany - SII-SIP-2007 (SPAdes) (version 2) | ecosystem: Environmental > Terrestrial > Soil > Wetlands > Peat | place: Germany... | reverse complement strand
CTCGTCGCGGCGGACGTCCACCGGCCGGCGGCCGTCGACCAGCTCGAGCAGCTCGCGGCGAAGGTCGGTTGCGACTTTTATTCGAACCGGTCGGAGAAGCGGGCCGAGGTGATCGTCCGGGAAGCGCTCGCGAAGTTCCCCCCGCACCTCGCGGTCATCGTCGACACCGCCGGCCGCAGCGGCATCGACGCCGAGCTGATCGCGGAGCTCGCGCGGGTCCGGGAGGCCTTGAAACCGGACGAGACGCTGCTCGTCCTCGACGCGGCCATGGGCCAGGCGGCGGGCCGGAGCGCGGAAGCGTTCCACAAGGCGGTCGGACTGACGGGCGTCGTGCTGACGAAGCTCGACGGCTCGGCGAAGGGCGGCGGCGCCCTCTCCGCGGTCGCGGTCAGCGGCGCGCCGATCGTGTTCATCGGGACCGGGGAGCACCTCGACGAGCTCGAGCGGTTCGAGCCGACGCGGTTCGTCTCACGCCTCCTCGGGATGGGCGACATCCAGACCCTTCTCGAGAGGTTCGAGGAGCTCACGGACAAGGAGGAGGCCCAGAAGGCGGCCGAGAACCTCATGACCGGGAAGTTCACGCTCCGCGACATGCGGGCGCAGCTCGATTCGCTCGGGCAGATGGGCCCGTTCTCCAAGCTGATGTCGCTCCTTCCCTCCTTCGGCGCCGCGAAGCTCTCCGACGGTCAGCTTGAGGACACCCAGAAACGGCTCCGCAGGTTCCGGTCGATCCTCGACTCGGTGAACGCCGCCGAGCTCGACGACTACCACATCATCAAGGGCGACCGGATCCACCGGATCTCCCGCGGCAGCGGCCAGAAGGTGCCGGAGGTACGGGCCCTCCTGAAGTACGTCGAGACCACGAGGAAGGCCGCCCACGGCATCGCCTCGAACCGCAAGCTCCGCCGCCAGCTCGAGCGGCAGTTCCAAGGGGGAGGGCCGCCGGCGTAGGCCGGGACCATGGGGGCCCTCGACCCGGTCGAAGCGGCGGTCGGCCTCGCGCTCCTGTTCTTCCTGCCCGGCTTCGCCGTCGGCCGGGCGATGTTCCCGGAGTGGCGGTTTCGCGGCCCGGACGGCACGATCCACCTGATCGAGACCCTGGCGCTCAGCTTGGTGATGAGCGTGGCCCTGACGGTAGTCGTCGGCTATGCCCTCCTGAACAGCTCTCTCGGGTTCGGCTCCACCTGGTCTAACCCCAACGTCCTCGAGTCGCTCGGGGTGGTCACGATCGTCGGGCTCGGCGTCGCCGTGGTTCGAGGCGCGTTCTCCGCGACGGCCCCGGAAGGTCCGACCGTGCCCTCCGAGCGAGGGTCGGAGGGAGCGTTCGAGACGATCCGCGAGCTCGACGGCCTCGTCGCGGCCGAGCGGCGCCTGCGCCACCGCCTCCGGGTCCTCCCCCGGGACGACCCGGAGCGCCCCCGGGTCGACCGCGAGCTGGGGGACGTGGTCGCCCGCCAGGCCGCCGTCGTCGCCGCCCGGGAGGAGGACGAACGTGCCGGCTGACCGGTCGGGCCGCTACAAGATGGTGCTCGTCGTCCGCGGGGAGCTTCGGCTGACCGCGGGCAAGGCGGCGGTCCAGGTCGCCCACGCGGCCGTCATGCTTGTAGAATTCGCCCGAAAGCGCCAGCCGGCGGCGCTCGAGTCGTGGCTGTCGGAGGGCCAGAAGAAGATCGCCGTGGTCGCGCCGACCCTCGAGGAAATGGACCGGCTCTACCGCCTCGCCCGCGCGAAGGGCCTCCCGGCCGTCCTCGTCGAGGACGCCGGGTTCACCGAGGTCCCCCCCGGGACGAAGACCGTCCTCGGGATCGGTCCGGGGAAGACCGAAGAGGTCGACTCGGTGACGGGGTCGCTCCCCCTCCTCTGACCCGCCCGCCAGGGCTCCTTCCGACGGAAGTTACGACAAATCCGATAAATCCATAAATAGGGGGACCCGAATCCGAGCCTCCGTCGCCGGCGACGGCGGCGGACCGGGTGATCGGGCCGATGCGGATGTGGATCTACATCGTGCGTCGACTCCTGCTCCTCCTGCCGGTCATCATCGGGGTGATGACCATCACCTTCGTGCTGATCAGCACGCTCCCGATCGGCGAGCGGCTCCAGTCGTACTACGGTCCCTCGAAGTTCGGCTACGCCCCGACCTGCTCCACCACGCAGGAGGGGTGCGTCTGCGTGACCCCCTTCAACGGCACGTGCCCGAACCCGGCCTATGTGCGCGGGACCTCCGCGCTCGGCCTGAACAAACCGATCTACATCCAGTGGCTCCAATACATGAAAAATAGTCTGACCCTCAATTGGGGGTCGACCGATCACGGGAGCAAAGCGTCCGGAACGCTGCTCGGAGGCTCGACGATCCCCGTCACGACCGTCCTCTCCTATTACCTGCCGTACACGCTCGAACTTGCGACGTTTTCGCTTCTTCTCATCCTCGCGCTCGCCATCCCACTCGGGAACTACTCGGCCGTCTACCGGAACCGTCCTCTCGACCAAGCGACGAGGGTGATGTCCTTCTCTGGGTTCGCGTTGCCCGGATTCCTTTTGGCCCTCTTACTGCTGCTCGGCGCCACGATCCTCGCCGGCCAGTTCCAGACGATCTGCAACGGTCAATCGACGCCGTACTTCGAGTTCTACGGGTCGTGGCCGCCTACCGTGTGCTATCCCGGGGGCGTGGGTCCCACATGGATAGGAGCCTATTACCAGACCTCTCCGACCGGGTTCCCCACGGTCGACGCGCTGATCCACCACAACTGGTTCCTCGCCTGGGAGTCGGTGAAGCGCCAGATCCTCCCCGCGCTCACGATCGCCTACGGATCGGTCGCCGGGATCCTCCGGTTCGTCCGGAACAGCATGCTCGAGGTGATGAACCTCGATTTCATCCGCACGGCGCGGTCGAAGGGCGTCTCCGAGTCGGTCGTCGTCAGCAAGCACGCGGGCCGCAACTCGCTGAACGTGACCATCACGGTCCTCGGGTTGACGTTCGCCTACTTCATCGGCGGGTTCGCGATCATCGAGGACGTCTTCAATTTGAAAGGGATCGGGCTCTTGCTCGCGTATTCGATCCAACCGAGCATCGATTTCGGGCTGGTGTTCGGCACCACGCTACTGTTCACCATCATCGTCGTGACCGCGAACATCATCGTCGACATCCTCTACGCGTACCTCGACCCGCGCGTCCGGTTGGGGTGAAACTCGGATGGCGGGGAAGAGCGCCGGCGGATCGGCCCCGAAGCCGGCGGTCGTCACGACCTCGGGAGGGCCTCCCATCCTGAAGGGCCGACGACCCAGCCCTCGCATCGCCCAGCTCAAGCGGACGTGGTACTTCCTCAGCCGGAACACCCTCGCGCTGATCGGCCTCGCGATCCTGGTCTTCTTCGTCGGCGTCGCCTTAAGCCAGCAGATCCCGAGCGCCCACGCGCTCCCCCGGGATTCGCTGCAACTGTTCTGCGGAACCTACACCGGCCTCGGGGGCGGGAACTTCACCCAGCTGAGCGCCGGGGAGTGCACGGTCGTCTGCACCTACGCCACCGGCCAGCCGCCCCCCTCGCCGAACTGCTACGCCGTCGATTCGTTCAATCCGGCCAACGTTCCGCCGACGCTCAGCTTGGCCCATCTCAGCGGGGGGCCGCTTCCGCTCGGCTCGCTGACGATCAGCTCGAACGGGAACCTGTTCTACTCGATCTACGACGGGTTCCTTGTCGGGGCGCAGTGGTCGCTGTTCATCGCGGTCTCCATCGTCCTCGCGGGCGCGGCGATCGGCCTCGCGCTCGGCGCCGTGGCGGGGTACCTCGGCGGCCTCGTCGACGAGTTGATCATGCGCGTCACCGACATCTTCCTCTCGATCCCGGGACTCCTGCTCGTCCTCGTCGTCCTGGCCGCGATCGGCCATGAGTTCTCGACGCTCGCCGGACGGGTCGGTTTGCTGATAGGAGCGTTCGTCGTCACGTGGTGGCCGGGGTACACGCGCGTCGTACGCGGGCAGGTCCTCGTCACCCGCGAGCAGAAGTACGTCGAGGCGTCCCGCGCGAGCGGCGCGAAGACCGGCCGGATCATCCTCCACCACATCGTGCCGAACAGCCTCTATCCGGTTCTCGTCCAGCTCTCGCTCGACGTCGGAGCGATCCCGCTGCTCATCGGCGGCATCACCTTCCTCGGCTACCAGATCTTCCCGACCCCGTACTTCCCCGAGTGGGGGACGATGTCGGCCCTCTCCATCACCATCCTCCCCTCGGCGCTCACCGCCTGCCAGATCTCGACGAGCGGGGCGCCGTGCATGTTCCCCTGGTGGCAGCTCCTGTTCCCGGGGCTGATCGTCTTCCTGTTCGCGATCGCGGTCAATTTCCTGTCGGACGGGATGCGGGACGCGTTCGACCCGCGGCTCCGGAGGTGAGCAGAACGGCGGCGGCAGTTCGGGCACCCGCCGCGCCTCTCCCCCCCGAGCGCCCGGCCGCCCCGACGGCGTCCGAGCAGCCCGTCGCCACCGGCGTCGACGGTTCGACCGCCCCGGTGATCCTCGACGTCGCCGGCCTACGGACCTACTTCTTCACCTACGACGGGGTCGTCAAGGCGCTCGACGGCGTGACCCTCCAGGTCCACCGCGGGGAGACCGTCGGCCTCGTCGGGGAGACCGGATGCGGCAAGTCGGTCACCGCCTTCTCGATCACCAAACTGATCGCCGACCCGCCGGGCCGGATCATGGACGGCCGGATCCTGTTCAAGGGCGCGAACCTCCTGTTCGGGATCGAGCGGGAAGCGAAGTTCAAACCCATCAAGAAGACGAACCGCGTCAAGGTCCGGCGGTACTACCGGCGGATCAAGGCCGGGCAGGAGAGGATGACCGCCGTCCGCGGCGGCGGCATCTCGATGATCTTCCAGGAGCCGATGTCGGCCCTGAACCCGATCTTCTCGATCGCCGACCAGATCAGCGAGGCGCTGTTCCTCCACCGAGGCCTGCCGATCATCGACGGCCTCCTGAAGGCGAAGACCCGCGGACCGGACGTCGAGAAGGCCCTGCAGGCCGTCGCGGACGCCGCGCGGGGCGGCGACCGCGCGGCGCTCCGGGCCGCGGCCGATGCGTTCGGCGTCACGACCGGCCTCGCCACCCTCGGGACCCAGGCGTACTACGTGTTCCGCGGGACCACCGGCGACACGGAGCCGAAGGTCCACGAGATGCGGAAGGCGCTGAAGCGCGCCGAGTTCTCGGGCCTCCAGCGGAACTACCTCCTCACCCGCCGGCGCCAGATCGGCCTCGAGAGCCAGTTGAAGGCGTCGTACCTCGAGGAGATGCGGACCGGAACGCTCGACCGGAACCACCGAAGGTTCGTCCGCTCGAAGCGTCTCGCGCTCAAGCTCTCGACCGCCTACCTCGGCCTCTGGGGCGTCCGCGGGTACTCCCGCCGCCCGATCACCGACGAGATGTTCTGGCAGACCGTCCAGCTCCTCGAAGGGGTCTCGATCGCGAACCCCGTGCAGGTCGCCCGGGGCTACCCGCACGAGCTCTCGGGCGGGATGCTGCAGCGCGTGATGATCGCGATGTCGCTCTCCGCCGAGCCCGAGCTGCTCATCGCGGACGAGCCAACGACCGCCCTCGACGTGACGATCCAGGCCCAGATCCTCGAGTTGATGAAGGACCTGAAGAAGCGGATCGGGACCGCGATCCTGCTGATCACGCACGACCTCGGGGTGATCGCCGAGGTCGCCGACCGCGTCTGCGTGATGTACGCGGGGAACGTCGTCGAGGTCGGGCCGGTCCGGGACGTGTTCAAGCGGCCGCTGCACCCGTACACCCAGGGGCTGATCAGCTCGATCCCCCGGATGGACGAACCGGACAAGAAGCTCGAGTCGATCCCCGGCTCCGTACCCAACCTCATTTATCCCCCCTCGGGCTGCCGGTTCCATCCCCGGTGCCCCCACGCCATGCCGGTGTGCCGAGAGAAGCGTCCCCCGATGACGGTCGAAGGTGGAGGCCACACGGTCGCCTGCTACCTCTACAACGGCCCGGTCACCCAGGGGTAACGCGGTCGAGTAGGGGGAGTCGACGACCCAATGGACAACGGACAAACGGGACCGATCCTCCTCTCGGTCCGCAACCTCCGGAAGCACTTTCCGATCCGCGGCGGGCTCTTCTCGAGCCACATCGGCGACGTCCGGGCCGTCGACGGGGTCAGCTTCGACGTCCACGAGGGGGAGACCGTCGGGCTCGTCGGCGAGTCCGGCTGCGGCAAGACGACCGTCGGTCGGCTCGTCCTCCGGTTGATCGACCCGACGAGCGGCCAGACGTACTACCGACCCCCGCCGGAGGTGTTCCAGCGGCTCGAGCAGCTGTACGCCCAGCTCCCGCTCGACGGCACGACCGACGGCGACCTCTCCCCCGCCGCGAAGGCGGCGATCCACGAGCTCGACGGGATCGCCCGCCAGTACTCCCTCTATCGGATGTCCGCGAAGAAGATCCACAACCTTCGCGGGAAGCTCCAGATCGTGTTCCAGGACCCGTTCTCCTCCCTCTCCCCGAGGATGCTGATCCGCGACATCGTCAGCGAACCGCTCGCCATCCACCACATGGGGACGCGCGCCGAGCGGTACAAGCGCGTCGCCGAGCTGCTCCAGTCCGTGGGCCTCAACCCGGAGCACCTCTGGCGGTTCCCCCACGAGTTCTCGGGCGGCCAGCGACAGCGGATCGGGATCGCCCGGGCGCTCGCGCTCCGGCCGGACTTCATCGTCCTCGACGAGCCGACGAGCGCGCTCGACGTCTCGGTCCAGGCCCAGATCCTCAACATCTTGAAGCGCCTCCAGGCGGAGCAGCGGCTCAGCTACCTGTTCATCTCCCACCATCTCTCCGTCGTCCGCGCGATGGCGCACCGCGTCGTCGTGATGTACCTCGGGAAGGTCGTCGAGCGGGCGCCGACCGAGGACCTGTTCGACAACCCGATGCACCCGTACACCCAGGCGCTCCTCGCGGCGATCCCGATCCCGGACCCGGAGTTGAAGCGCGACCGGATCATCCTGAAAGGGGACGTCCCGAGCCCGGCCGCCCCCCCGCCCGGCTGCCGATTCCACACCCGCTGCCCCGCGGTGATGCCGGTCTGCTCGAAGGTCGAGCCGCCGTTGATCCGGATCCGCGGCGACCACTGGGTCGCCTGCCACCTGTTCCCGAACCCGGCGCCCGGAGCCGCGACCGGGACCGCCCTCTCCTCCTCCGGCCCGATGCTCGCGGGTGGGGCCCCCGACCCGCTGCCGACCGCGGCGGGCTAGCCCGCGGGCCCCCGCCATGAGCGCCGCCGCCCGCTCGATCGGCCGTCGGCCGCCGACCGACGACGAGAAGAAGGCGGCGATCCAGGACCCGGGCGTCCCCTGGAAGGACTGGTTCTACTTCTCGTTCCTGAAGCCGTGGATCGGCCTCGGGATGCTGACCGTGGACGCCTTCGTCGTGGGGGCGGCGGTCGAGGCGAGGAGCGCCCTCGGGCTCGCCGTGGGCCTCGCGATCGCGCTCTACCTGGAGTTCCTGCTCTACCGCGTGCTCTGGACCCGCCCGGAGCCCACAGAGGGCCCCTCCACCCCGTTCCACCCGAGCTGGCACCGCCCCGTCCGGATCGGTCGATGGACCCCCGAGGCCTGGTACCCTGACCGGTACCGGATGCGGGCTCCGGGATCGACCGGGCCCGACGCGGCGGAGTTCCTCTAGCCCCCCTGGGGGCCCTCTCGGAGGCGGAGCGCCCGCCCCGCATGGGCCGAGTCCGTCCCGCGGCGAGCGAAGTTTAGCGTCAAGCCTGGCCGAGTCGAACGGCTCGCTCAGAAGGAATCCTGACAGGAAGGAAGGGGTTGGGCGGCGCCCCTTCGGGGGCGCCGCCCGGCGAACTCGTTCCGCCGTCCCGTCCTAGAACACGCCGTTGCCGGTGATGGAGTACCAGGTCTGGTCGGTTCCACCGCCGATGGTGACGTTCGAGTTGATCGAGCTCCCGTTGATCCACGGAGCGTAGCTCGCGACCTCGTTCGCCTGTCCCCAGTAGATGTACAGGGCCAGCGCGTTCGCGATGTGCTCGATCATGTTGTACGCCAGGACCCGGGCCGGCCCGTTCGGCAGGTGGCCCGCGATCTTGATCGCGTAGGTCATCGCCGCGTACGCCGCACCCTCGCAGCTCGGGAGGATGGAGCCCGGCGTGCTCGCCTGGGTCGACCAGTACCCGTAGTCCTGCCAGTTGTGGCAGGTCGACGCGTTGTAGGCCGTGACCCCGAAGTTCGGGGCCCCCTCGAGCTGCTCGCTCAGCGCGTCCGCGTGGGTGTACGACCCGTCCGCCTGGTAGAGCGGCACCATGTAGTCCGTCGGGTCCGGGTAGTCGGGCGCCCAGCCGAGGGTGTACACCGGCATCGGGTTCAACGTCGGGGCGCTGTACAGGGAGTTCAGCACCAGGTCGATGAAGTCGATGTCGAGCACGTCCATCTTCAGCTTGCCGCCGGAGAGGCTGCTGATCTCGCTCGCCCACAGGGCGAGGCGCTGGTCGACATCGGGCGCGCCGGTCTCCCCGAACATCGGCAGCTCGCACGGGGTGGACGTTGAGCAGCCCCCAAGCTCTGAGTCATACTGGGGGTTCCCGGGCGTCGAGATCTGCGCCCACCACCACGCCGCCGTACCGACGGTGGTCGCCGAGGTCGACGGATCTCCCGACTGGAAGCTCACGTTGGTCGGGTAGAAGTTCTGCATGAACTGCGGGATCGCTCCCCCGTAGTTGAACAGATACTGAATCCCGTCCTTCGTCGAGATCGTCTGCCCGGCCGTCTGGTACGGATACGAGTTGACGAAGAAGTTCCGCACCCCGATGTTCGAGAAGAAGTCCTGGGGCACCGTGATCGGGTTCGTGGTGTACTTCTCCGCGCTCGCCTTGTTGAACAAGAAGGTGAACGGGAAGAAGTAGATGCTGAGCGACGGGAACGTCGTCGCCGCCACCTTCTGTTCCTGGATCAGCTGCAGGAGGAGCGCCGCGTCGGTCGAGGGAATCGACGCGAAGTCCGCCTGGCTCGCCGAGTACGCCTCCTCACCGGGGAGCTGGCTCTGCTCCCACAGGACGCTGACCTGGCCCACGTAGCCGCCCTTCGCGGGCTCGCAGCCGGTCCAGGTGCAGCTCGGGTTCTGGGCGTAGTCGGGGTTCGCCTTCAGGAGGTAGCTCGACCCGATCTTCAGGCTCGCCATGTAGTACGGGCCGCTGCCGGCCATCGTCCACCGGACGTTCCCGTTCGACCCGGAGTTCGCGCTCGTGCTCTCCCAGGTGTCCCAGCTGGTCGCCGACATGTTCGTCGGGCTGGTCGCCTGCTGGAACGCGGCGCTCGACGTCGACGTCGCGCCTCCGGGGAGGAGGCACGGGTGGTCGCCGGTGCCGGAGTCGGTGCCGAGGGTCCAGCCGGGGATGCCGGCCGCCTGGTTGTTGGCGCTGAACCACCCGCACGGAACGATCGAGGAGCCGAGTCCGTCGGTGATCAGTTCGAGGAAGTATGGCCAGTTCAGCCCGTTCGCATTGGCGTTCAGGGTGACGCAGCCGTGGTACGGGGCGGCCATCGCGGCCGTCGGGCACGCGCTTGTGTTCACGCCGATCGAGGCGAAGACTCCCGCGGGCGTGTTGTTCATGCTCGCGTGGATGCCGCCGTCCCAGGTGCCGTTACCGGCGGAGACCAGCGCCTGGCCGATAATCCAGCCGTTGTTCGAGCCGAACGCGGGCTGGGTGCCGAACCCGATCGTCCGGGCGAGGCTGAACAGGACGTCCGACGGGTAGACGCCCCAGTGGTTCCCGGTGACCGGGTCGTAGAACTGGGACGCGCCGTTGATCACGAACGTGTAGCTGGTCCCGCTGGACAGGTTGTTCCCCGAGAACATCGACGAGCACTGGGGGCTGCCCGGGACGCACGCCGCGAGCTCCGGAACGAAGTTCTGGTAGCCGGGTCCGGTGTCGCTCCCGTTGTACGTGATCAGCGTCTGGTACACGTTGATGATCGGCTCGAATCCGAGCGTCTCGTAGTCGAGCGCCGGGTCTTCCGACGTCGAACCGCCCGGAGCGAGCTCGAAGACGTTCAGAGAGCCCTTGTGCGGGCTGTTGACGGTGGTGGCTCCGCCCGCGAGTCCCGCGTGCACGCCGCTCGCCGCCACGAAGACCGTCCAGACGTAGCTCTGGAAGACCGTCGTGCCGCCCGAGGCCGCCTTGCCAACAAAGCTCGCCGTGAAGATCCCCGGGTTCGCATAGATCAGGGTCGTCGTGTAGGTCGAGTTCGTCGACTTAGTGTTGGACGCCGAGACGCCCGTCCCGCTCGCGACGATCGTGGGGGGCGAGGCGAGGTACGCGGGGTTCGTCGGCGCCGAGGTGTAGGAGCCGCTCAACGTCACGGTCTGACCCTGGCCAAGGACCGTGGTCGGGCCGGGTCCGTTGCTCGTGTTCGCCGCGACCACGCCGCTCACCGCGGGGGCCGCGCCGGACGAGGAGGACGTGTAGGACGGGGACACGACGATCTGCACGAGCGACTGGAAGTTGTCGTGCGCGGCGCCGGCGACCGTCGCCGTCACCGAGGCCAGGTAGGTGCCCGGCTCCGTGTAGACGTGCGCCGTCGTGGGCGTGCTCGAGGTCGAGTTGTTGCCGTCACCGAAATTGAAGTTGTACGAAGTCGCCGTTTCGCCCTTGGTGAACGAAGCCGTGAAAGGAACCGTGGTGCCCGCCTGCGTCGCCCGGAAGGGGACGAGGAGAGTCATGTCATGGCCCGCGGCCAGGTTCACGCAAATGTAACTCGTCGCCGGCGCGCACGTCGAGGTCGTCGACGTCGTCGGCTTGATCGAGTTGAACGCAAAGAACCCGCCCGCCGCCACCAACGCGATCACGACGATCATGACGACCGCCGCCGTCGGTGTCGACATCGCGCGGTTCCCGCGCCACCGTCCATTCTGACCAGGAGACATACGCTCCGCTTCCATTCGTGTTCACCCAAAGTTCGGCTTCCGCCGGACCTGCGCGGCCAACCCCGTCTCTAATATATATATATGACCGGAAACCGCGGCGGGTTACGGACCATTTCGAAGCCGGACGGACCGGGAGCCGTCGTTCGGCGACGGCCGGGCCGGTTGCCGGGTGCAACGCGGGCGAACGACGAACGAATCTGACCGGCCGGGCCGCGGATGGGGCGAATGGTCCCGCGAACTCGCCCGAAGAGGGTCAGTACGGTCGCGCGGGCCGAGCCGGGGTCCGAAAGCCGTTAGGGGAGAGCCGCGGGCCGGGCGGCCCGGCCGTGCAGTCCGCGCGAGAGCGGCGAGAGTTCCTGGTGGGCGCCGTCGACCTTCCAGCCGTACAGCTCCGTGGCGATCTCCTCGAGCACCTCGGCGGTCCGGGTGGCGTCGTGATTCCGCATCCGGTCCTCGAGCGGCGCCCATCGCTCGGCGTTCCGAGCTTCGAGTCGCGCCGCCAGCGCCTGGCCCTCGGGGGTGAGCGACACGAGGACCTGGCGGCGGTCCTCGATCCCGTGCTCGCGCCGGACCACCCCCGCGTCGGCGAGCCCGTCCAGAATGCCGCCGACGGTCGCCCTCGAATTTCCCGACCACTTGACTAGCTGCGTGATCGGGACGGTGCCGGACCGCGCCAGCGCCCGGACGAGGAACGCTTGGGGCAGGGATAGGCCGTGCTCGTTCGCCTCGATCCGGGCCGTACGCACCGAGGCGAACACCACCTGTTCGCAGGCTTCCCGGAGCGACCGCTCCCCCTTCGCGCGGGCGGCGCGACCGGAGTCCGACTTTCGAGTCATCCGCGTTCCCCCCTCCGATCCATCTCGACCCGCCCGGACGCACCAGTTCGCGTCGTGGCCCGGAGGCCAAGAGGGCAGCGGGATCGTAGGGCCAACGCACCCCCGGTGCTCACGAACGACGGGCACCTACGATCGCGGGCCACGGTCTCCTCCTCGACGGATCCGAATGGGTTGGTCCTAGCTGCGTCCTCGGTGGGCTCCGTCCGACCCCAGCGGCCGCCTAGGCGGCCGCTGGGATGGTGAACCAGGTCTGCACCTTGCCCCCGCCGATGGTCACGTTCGTGTTGAACATGCTCCCGTTCAGCCAGGGCGCGTAGCTCACGACCAGGTTGTCCTGGCCCCAGTACCCGTACAGCGCGAGCGCGTTCGCGATGTGCTCGGCCATGTTGTAGAACAGGACGCGCTGCGGGCCGGCGGGCAGGTGAGCCGCGAGCTTGATCGCGTAGGTCATCGCCGCGTACGCCGTCCCCTGGCAGGCGTTCGTGATCCCGCCGGCCGTGCTGGCGAGGTTCGACCAGTAGCCGAAGTCCTGCCAGTTGTGGCAGCTCGTCTGGTTGTACGGGCCGGTCGTGTAGGTCGGTCCGTTCTCGAGTTGCTCGCTGACCGCGTCCGCGTGGGTGTACGACCCGTCCGGCTGGTAGAGCGCGACCATGTAGTCGGTCGGGTCCGGGTAGTCCGGCGCCCAGCCGAGCTCGTAGACCGGCATCGGGTTGAGGCCCGGCCCGTTGTAGAGCGAGTTCAGCACGAGGTCGATGAAGTCGACGTCGAGGACGTCCATCTTCAGCGCCCCCTTCGAGAGCGTGCTCACCTCGCTCGCCCAGAGCGCGAGGCGCTGGTCGAAGTCCGGCGCCCCCGTCTGGCCGAAGAACGGCACCTCGCACGGGTTCGCGGAGGTGCATCCGGCGAGCTCGGGGTCGTACGTCGCCGGGTTCGAGGCGTTCGTGAGGCCCGCCCACCACCAGGCGGCCGAGCCCGCCACCGCGGGGTTCGTTCCGGGGTCCGTGTTCGGCCAGGAGATGTTCGTCGGGTAGTAGTTCGCCATGAACTGCGGGATCGCCCCACCGTAGTTGAACAGGTACTGGATCCCGTCCTTCGTCGAGATCGTCTGCTCCGTCGTCTGGTACGGATACGCGTTGACGAAGAAGTTCCGGACGCCGACGTTCGTGAAGAAGTCCGTCGGCACGCTGATCGGGTTCGTCGTGTACTTCTCCGCGCTCGCGAGGTTGAAGTTCAGCGTGAACGGGAAGAAGTAGATGCTGAGCGTCGGGAACGTCGTCGCCGCGACCTTCTGCTGCTGGACGAGCTGGAGCAGGAGCGCCGTGTCCGTCGGCGGGATCGTGGCGAAGTCCGCCTGGCCCGCGGAGTACGCCTCCTCACCGGGGAGCTGGCTCTGCTCCCAGAGCACGCTGACCGTGCCCGCATACGAGCCGGCCGCCGGCTCGCAGCCGGTCCAGGTGCAGCTCGGGTTCTGGACGTAGTCGGGGTTCGCCTTCAACAGGTAGCTCGACCCGATCTTCAGGCTCGCCATGTAGTACGGGCCGCTCCCGGCCATCGACCAACGGACATTCCCGTTCTGCCCGGAGTTGGCCGAGGCGCTCTCCCAGGCGTCCCACGACGTCGGCGTCATGTTCGTCAGGCTGGTCGCCTGCTGGAACGCGGCGCTCAGGGTCGACGTCGCGCCCCCGGGGAGCAGGCACGGGTGGTCGCCCTGGTCGCTCGAGCTCGTGAGGGGGTTCCAGCCGGGAATCCCCGCCCCCTGCGCGGAGGCGCTGAACCATCCGCAGGGAACGACCGCGCCGCCCTGGCCATCCGAGATGAGCTCGAGGAAGAACGGCCAGTTGACGCCGTTCGCATTGGCGTTCAGCGTGAGGCACCCGTGGTACGGCGCGCTCATCGCCGCCGCCGGACAGGCGCTCGTGTTCACGCCGATCGCGCCGAACACGCCCTGCGGGGTGTTGTTCAACGTGGCGTGGATGCCACCATCCCACGTGCCGTTCCCCGTCGAAAGGATCGACTGCCCGAGGATCCAGCCCGGGTTCGCCGCGAACGTCGGCTGGGTCGCGAATCCGACGGTCCGGATGAAGCTGAACAGGGCGTCGGACGGGTAGACGCCCCAGTGGTTCCCCGTGGACGGGTCGTAGAACTGCGACACGCCGTTGAGAACGAAGGTGTAGCTCGTCCCCGTCGATAGGTTGTTCCCCCCGAACAGCTGGGCGCACTGCGGGCTCCCCGGGACGCACGCGGCGAGCTGCGGAACGAAGTTCTGGTAACCGGGGCCGGCGTCGCTCCCGTTGTACGCGATCAGGGTCTGGTAGACGTTGGTGACGGGCTCGAAGCCGACCGTCTCGTAGTCGATCGCGGGGTCTTCCGACGTCGAGCCGCCGGGCGCGAGCTCGTAGACCTCGAGGGTTCCGGGGTGGGGGCTCTTCGCGGTCACGGCCCCTCCGGAGATCCCGGCCTGCAGGCCGGTGGGGGCGACGAACACCGTCCAGACGTAGCTCTGCGCGACGGTCGTCGACGCCGAGCTTGCGGTGCCGACGAACGCGACCGGGTAGATCCCGGCCTGCTGGAACAACACGGTCGAGGTGAACGAGACGTTCGTCCCGCCGCTCTTGCTGACCTGGACGCCGGGGCCCTTCGCGACGATCGTCGGCGCCTTCGCGAGGAACGCCGGGTCGGTCGGCGCCGAGGTGTACGACCCGCTGAGCGTGACGCTCTGCCCCGGGGTCAGCACCGCGGTCGCGGCGCTGGACGCGGAGGAGTTCGACACGATCGCTCCGTTGACCGTCGGAGCCGAGCCGGACTGGGAGGAGGCGTAGGAGGGAGAGACGACGATCGCGACGAGCGACTGGTAGTTGTCGTGCTCGACGCCGGCGACGGTGGACGTCACCGAGGCGAGGTAGGCGCCGGGCTCGGTGTAGACGTGCGACGCCGTTGGCGTGGACGCCTTCGAGAAGTTCCCGTCACCGAAGCTGAAATTGAAGTTGGTGGAGGATTCGCCCTTGAGGAAGTTCGCCGTAAATGGTACCGTCGTGCCGGCCTGCGTCGCCCGGAACGGAACGAGCAACGTCATGTCGTGGCCCGCCGCGAGGCTCTGGCAGATGTAGCTGGTCGTCGGCGAGCACTGCGTCGAGGACGAGGTCGTCGGCTTGATCCCGCTGAAGGCGAAGTAGCCTCCGGCGGCCACGAGCGCGAGGACGACGACCATCACGACCGCCGCCGTCGGCGTCGACATTCCCCGGTTTCCCCGCCCGCGCGCGCTCAGACCATTCCCATCGTTCGCTCCGACCATTCGGTTGGATTCATCCCAAGTCCGGCTCGCGCCGCGACTGCGGGTCCAACGTCCGCGACCCGTACATATACACCGAAAATCTACGGAGTCCGAAGCAGTTTTTCGACGTGCCGAGACAAACCCGGCCGACTTCGACCCGCGAACGGTGAACCTTATTCTCGGGCCCGGCTGGTCGGCATCGTGTCGCCCCGGCCGCACGCGCTCCGCCTCGCCCCGTCGCTTCTGAGCGCCGACTTCGCGGACCTGGCCGGGGCGATCCGGCTCGCGGAAGAGGGCGGCGCCGACGCCCTCCATCTCGACGTGATGGACGGCCATTTCGTCCCGAACCTCACGTTCGGTCCGGCGCTCGTGAAGGCCGTCCGCGCGCGGACCCGTCTGCCGCTCGACATCCACTTGATGATCGAACGGCCGACGAAGTTCGCCGAGGCGTTCGCCAAGGCCGGCGGCGACACGCTCGTCTTCCACGTCGAGGCGGCCGACGCACCGGAGGAGTCCATGCGCGCGATCCGGGCCGCCGGGGCGAAGGTCGGCGCCGCGATCCGTCCCGACACCCCGTTCGACCGCGTCGTGCCGCTCGTCGACCGGCTCGACCAGGTCCTGGTCATGAGCGTCCAGCCCGGCTTCTCGGGCCAGTCGTTCCACGCCGAGGTGCTACCAAAGGTACGGGCGGCGCGAGACGCGGTCGACCGTCTCGGGTCCGCCGCCGACATTTCCATCGACGGTGGCGTCACGCCAGAGACGGCCGTCCTCGCGGCCGAGCACGGGGCGACGTTCTTCGTCTGCGGCAACTCCGTGTTCGTCGGCGGGTCGGTGGTGGACAACCTGAAGAACCTGCGGACGGCCGTGGACGAGGGGGCCCGCCGTGCGGTTCGCTGAGCTCGTCGCCGCCTACGAACGCCTCGAGGCGACGACGAAACGCCTCGAGATGCGAGCGGTCCTGGTCGAACTGTTCCGTTCCGTTCCGAGGGCGGAGCTCGCCGAGGTCGTCTATCTTTCGCAGGGCCAGCTTCGCCCCGAATACGAGGGCGTCGAGCTCGGCGTCGCCGTCTCCCTTGCGACCCGGGCGGTGTCGGAGGCGACCGATACGCCGGTCGCGGCGGTCGAATCGCAGTTGCGCACCCTCGGGGACCTCGGGGACGTCGCCCAGAAGCTCCTGGCCGGGCGGAGCACCGATCCCGAGAAGCCGCTCGACGTGCGCGACGTCTACGGCGGTCTCCTCGACGTCGCCCGGACGTCCGGGGAGGGCTCGCAGGACGCGAAGATCGGAGTTCTCCGGGGCCTGCTCGGGCGGTCGACCCCGGTCGAAGGAAAGTACCTGATCCGGTTCGTCGTCGGGACCCTCCGACTCGGCGTTCGCGAGGCGACGATCCTCGACGCGTTCGCGACCGCGTACGCGGGCGGCACGAAGGAGGCCCGGCTGAAGGTCGAGGCGGCGTTCAACGTCTCCTCCGACCTCGGCGTCGTCGCCGAGACCCTCGTGGACGGGGGCGTGGACGCGCTGGCCGCAATCCGCCTCACCGTCGGCCGGCCGGTCCGACCGATGCTCGCCGAGCGGGCGAAGGACCTCGCCGAGGTCCTGAAGCGGATGGACGGCTCGGCGGCGCTCGAGTACAAATACGACGGGCTCCGGGTCCAGGCGCACGTCGACGGCCAGGGAGGGGTCCGGCTGTTCTCCCGGCGACTCGAGGAGATCAGCGCGCAATTCCCAGAATTGCGGACGGAGCTCCCCGGCGCACTCGTCCGCGCCCCGGCGATCGTCGAAGGCGAATGCGTGCCGATCGATCCGGAGACCGACGAGATCCGGCCGTTCCAAGAGGTGTCGCGCCGGCGCGGCCGCAAGTACGACCTTGACAAGGTCGCCGAGGAGATTCCCGTCGTCCTGTTCCTGTTCGACGTCCTGCTCGAGGGGACCGAGCAGACGATCGACCTGCCGTTCCCCGAGCGACGCCGCCGGCTCGAGACCCTCGTCCGCGGCTCGACCCGGGTCCGGCTCGCGACCCAACGGGTGGTCCACGACGTCGAAGCGGCCCAGGCGTTCTTCGACGAGTCGATCGCCGAGGGGTGCGAGGGCGTCATGGCGAAGTCGCTTGCCGCGGAGAGCGCCTACCGAGCGGGAGCGCGCGGGTTCTGGTGGATCAAGTACAAGCGCGAGTACACGCAGGGGCTCGCCGACTCCATCGACGGCGTCGTCGTCGGCGCGTTCCACGGACGGGGCCGCCGGGCGGGGACGTACGGGGCACTGCTCCTCGCGGCGTACGACCCGGCGAAGGGGACGTACGAGTCGTTCTGCAAGGTCGGGAGCGGGTTCGACGACGCCGCCCTCCAAGCACTTCCGGAAAAGTTCCGCACGCTCGAGATGGACACGAAGCCCCCGGGCGTCGACAGCGGCATCGTGCCGGACCGGTGGATCCGGCCGTCGATCGTGATGGAAGTCCAGGGGGCGGAACTTTCGCTCAGTCCGACGCACCGGGCGGGCCTCGGGAAGGTCCGCGCGGGAGCCGGCTTCGCCCTCCGTTTCCCACGGTTCACCGGCCGATACCGCGACGACAAGGGTCCCGAGGACGCGACCACCGTCGACGAGCTGCTGCGCCTCTACCGGACCCAGGTTCGCCGCGAGGCGACCCCCGACGAGGGGTCGACCGAGGGCGGACCGGCGGGCTAACTCGGGCACTTGAACGGCACCGGCCTTCGTCGGGCCGCCGGTGGCCGGCGAGGGGACGGGTCGACGCTCCGAACGCTTCCTCCCCACAGAAAGGACTAAAAGGGGTCGCCGCCGTCGAGCGGCTCGAGAGGCCGTTCGCATGCTGGTCGAGATGACGGAGCTCCTGGGTCGGCAGGTCTACACCGCCGAGGGGCGGTTGCTGGGCGAGGTCGAGAACGTGGTCGTCGACGTCGAGGGAGCCAAGATCGATGGTCTGTACATCGACGAGACGAACCCGCTCTTAGTCGACGAGTCGAAGCCCGTCAACGTTCCGTACCGGTGGGTCACGGCCGTGAACGACGTCGTGCTCCTCAAGTTCTTCCCGAAGCGGGTGTCGCTGAAGCGCGCCCCCGCGAAGGCCGCGGCGAAGGACGAGCCGACGCCGATCCCCGCCCGCTGACGGCGCGGGGATAGCCAAGCCCGGAAACGGCGCAGGACTTAAAGGGCGGTTCGACCGCCGAAGAGATCCTGCCGCGTAGGCGTTCGCCGGTTCAAATCCGGCTCCCCGCATCCCCAGACGCGGAACGGTAGGACGGGCGATGCGGCGGTCGGAGCTCGTGCGTCGCCTCGACGCAATCCCGCCGTTCCCCGAGCCGGACCCGAAGCTCGAGCAGATTGCGACGCCCGCCGAGCGGGCGGCCGACCTATTGTTCGAGGCGCTCGCGCGGGGCGACCTGGAAGGGCGGACCGTCGCCGACCTTGGGAGCGGCACCGGTCGGCTTGCGGTCGGGGCGGCGCTTCTCGGAGCCCGACACGTCGACGCGTTCGAGGTCGACGAACGGGCGGTCCGGGTGGCGCGCGGCCTCGGCGTCGAAGGGATCGACTGGCACGTCGCCGACGTCGGTTCCGTCGCGACCGACGCCGAAACCGTGCTGATGAACCCGCCGTTCGGCGCCCAGAACCGGGGCGCGGACCGCCCGTTCTGGACGGTCGCGCTCGCCCGGCCGCGCGCCGTCTACGCGTTCGCGCTCGCCGACTCCCGAACCTTTATAGAGGCCGTTGCGGTCGAGCGCGCCGCGCGGGTTGAGGCCCACCGGCCGGTCCCGTGGACGCTCGGCCCGACGTTCCGGCACCACCGGAAGCGTTCGGTCGCGCTCCCGGTCGACCTCTGGGTGATCCGCACGGAAGGAGCCACTCCATGACCAGCACCACCGACCCGCTTGTCGTTCCCGGCGACCTCCTCGGAACCGCCGAGGAATTCGTTCCGGGCCACGGCACCTACGAGGACCGCGGCAAGATCTACTCCGCCCTCCTCGGCCACCGCCGCATCGACCCGAGCGACCGGGCGGTCCGGGTGGACGCCGTCCACGCGGTCCCCACGATCCACGAGAACGACCTCGTTTACGGCCGCGTCGACGAGGTGAAGAGCGCGATGGCGATCGTCACGATCGTCGCCGCCGCTACGAGCCAGCGGACCATTCCCGGCACCCCCGAAGGCACCGTCCACATCTCGAAGGCGAAGGACGGCTACACCGAGTCCCTCGGCGACGAGTTCGGCCCGGGCGACCTGATCGTCGCTCGCGTCCTCCAGAGCCACCCGTCCATCAAGCTCACCACCGCCACCGCCGACCTCGGCGTCGTCTCCGCCCGATGCTCCTCCTGCCACGGGCTCTTGGCCCGCTCCGACAAGGGCGGACTGAAGTGCCCGCGCTGCGGGAACCAGGAGCGGCGCAAGACGGCGACCGACTACGGCCGCGTCCCGGGCGCCGGCCACGGACACGATGGCCGCCGCCCCGAGTGAGGAAGCCCGCCTCCTCCGGCTCGTCCGGGCCCACGACCACTGGCGCGGCCGAAGCGTCTTCAACCTTCTGCCGAGCGAGAACGCCGTCTCGCCCAAGGCGCGCAAGTTCCTCTCGAGCGACCTGGCGGGACGCTACACCCTCCCTGTCCCGGCCGAATTCCACGGCGAAAAGATCGACAACAGCTACGCCGGGACGAGGTACACCGACCAGATCGAGGCGCTCGCCAACGCCGCCTGCGCCCGGGTGTTCCGCGCGAAGCACGCGACCGTCCGGCCGCTCTCAGGCCACATCGCGGCGATGTCCGCGATGGTCCCGCTTCTCCCGAAGGGCTCCCGGATCCTCGCGATTGCCCCCGACCAGGGAGGCTACGACGGGTACGCGCCAGGCTTCCTCCCCGCCCTGTTCGGGTGGACCGTCCGACCGATCCCGGCCGACGGACCGGGGTACTCGGTCTCGGCCGAGGCGGCGGTGGGGGAGATCCGGCGGGAGCGGCCGACCGCGGTCGTCCTCGGGCAGAGCTTCTTCCTGTTCCCCTACCCGCTCGCCGAGATCGCCGAGGCGGCCCACTCGGCCGGCGCCCTCGTCTTCTACGACGCCTCCCACGTCCTTGGCCTGATCGCGGGCGGCGAGTTCCAGGACCCGCTCCGGGAAGGGGCCGACATAGTCTACGGGTCCACCCACAAGTCGTTTCCCGGCCCCCAGGGCGGCGTGCTGTTCACCGACCGGACCGACCTGTTCGACCAGATCGACCCGGCGCTGGTCTGGCGGGTGTTCGACAACGCCCACTGGAACCGGATCGCCGGCGTGGCGCAGACGATCCTCGAGCTCGAGCGCGTGGGGCCCGAGTACGCCCGGACGGTGGTCCAGAACTCCCGGGCTCTCGGGGTCGCCGTGCACGAGCGGGGGCTTCCCCTCGTGGCCGAGGCCCAGGGATTCACCCGGTCCCACCAGCTCCTGATCGATGGGGTCGCCCTGCACGATCGCCACGACGTGCGGCCCGGCGCGCTCGCGCGCCGGTGGGAACGGCAGCGGCTGATCGGCGACCTCGCCGGACGCATCGGGACGGCGGAGGTAACGCGCCTCGGGCTCACCCCGGCCGACATGCCGAGGCTGGCCGACCTCCTCGTCCGCGCCGGGCTGAAGCGCGAGCGCGTCGGGCCCGAGGTCCTCGCCTGGCGTCGTCAGTACCCGACCCTTCGGTTCGCCTGACGGCGAATCCCGCTCAAACCCGATTCGATTCCCGAAAACTCTCGGTCGAGGAAAGGGTTCGAGCTCCGGCGGACCCGGGGATTCCCCGGGTCCACCCAACACGCCGACTTACGGCTTCTTCGACGCGTCCCCGGACATGGTGTCCGACGAGCCGGTGCTGGAGGAGCTGTCGGTGGTAGAGGTGCCACCCTGCGAAGAGCTCGGGCTCCACGGCTGGGGGGACGCGGGCTGGCTCGGGGTGCCCCACATCATTCGGCCGAGGACGAGCGCGACGATCATGCCGATAATCAAGCCCACCACGAGGAGGATGGTCGCGGTGACCGCGGGCGACAGGCCCCCGGGCTGACCGTTCGTCTGCGTGCTCGTGTGGTTGACGTAGATCGTCTGACCCGCCGGGACGACGGTGTAGCTCTCACTGAACGAGTACAACCCGTACGGGGTCGTCACGTTCACGACGGCATCGTACACGCCCGCCGTGACGACAAGCCAAGGCGTCGGGGCCCCGACCGTCCGGTTGCCTTGGGACGTCGCGAACACCGCCTGCAGGTAGACGACCTGGTGCGCCGCGTTCGTGACCGTCAATTCGGCCCCAGTGACGAACTGCCCGCCGTACCGGACAACGAAGGTGACGTTGCCTGTGGACAGAGAGCCGCCCGGAAGCGGCGAGACGAACGACCCGCTCGGCGTCGTGAACACCGGGTAGGCGTTCACCTCGAGACCGGAGGAGACATTCGCGACGGAGTTGTTGTCCACCGCCCAGACGATGAACTGGTAGTTGTCCGAGGGGAACACGCCGCCCGTCGTCGCCGCGTAGCCGGTGGCGTTTAGGACGGAGTAGTTCAGCAGCTGCGAGAACGACGTCTGGCCCGGCCCGACCTTCTCAGAGATGTTGACGACCGTCGGACAGAACGGCGCGCCGAGGAACGAATACTGAGTTCCGCAGTTGCCGACGATGTCCCGGACGTTGAAGTTCACCCAAGTCGAGGTGTTGGCGGCAGTGCCATTCCCGACGGTGACCGTCCAGTTGACCCAGAACGGCACGAACTCATAGAGCGAGAATGTCGTGGTGTACTTGATCCCGACCGTCGGATCCCCAGGCGCGAACACCGTCACGACCGAGGAGTTTGTGCCGGTGGAAACGCTCCCGGAGACGTTGGAGTCGTTCAGCGTGGCGGCGACGGTGACGATCGAAACGCCCGGGGACCAGTCGGCGAGGAAGGTGACGGCGGCCCCGGTCGTGGCACTTAGCACGCCGGGAAACATCGTGTCCTGGGTCCAAGCGTAGGTGACGGCCCCGGACGGGCACGTATAGTTCGTCGCCGTGCCGTTCGTGCACAGCGCGACCGCGGTAAGGCCGACCGAGCCGGCTGGGGCGACCGTCGGCGCCGCCGGAGTGAGCTGGACCCAGGTGATGTTCGTCCAGTTCTGGGTCGCGAAGCTCACCGCGGGGTGGGCCGCCGCCTTCACGGCCGACATTGCGACCGGCGAAGCGACGGAACTGTGCGCGGCCGCATGGCTTCCCGGGGCGAGGGACCCGAACGCCGACGCCGTCCGGACGGCTCCCGTGTGGATGGAGCTGATCGCTCCGGCCCCGACGAACAGCGCGACCAGGATCACGGCGAAAGTTGCAGTCGTCCCCAGCTTAGAAGCCCAAGATCGGCGCATAGGTCAGGTGACGACTTTCATTACTTAAATGTCGCGGAACAGACAGCGGTTCTGGACGACGTCGGGTCGAGGGGACGTGACGGATAACCGGCGCCGGTCGGGCGACTCCGGCCGCCCGGATTTGAAGGGGTTCGGTCGCGCCTACTCTTCGATGCCGTGCACCACTTGCTGGTGCTGCTGGAGCGAGAAGGCGTTCGTTGCCGGCTCGTGGCAGATCGGACAACTGAGGGCGCCCGCCGCGCCGTCCCCGGGCGCGCTACCCGCCGCGCTCGACGCGCCGGTCGCTCCCTCGGGCTTCCCCTCGTCCCACGGCTTCGGTCCGGACGGACGCGCCGTCCCTGTGCCCCGGCTCGCCGGTCGGAACGCGGGCGCCGCGATCAGGCCGAGGAACAGGCCGATCACGAGGCCGATGATCGCGAGGATCGAGCCCAGCTGGGCGGCGTTCAGCGAGACCAGCGGGCTCGGACCCTTCGACTGGTTCAGGTACACGAGACCGTTCGGGTTCGTGACATTGATCCACCGATGGGCCGTGTAGTTCGCGTACGGCGTCCCGAGGGTGAGCACGATCTCGTATTGCCCGACTTGCACCGCCTGCCAGGTGGTCGACCCGCCGCGCTGCTGTTCGCCGATCGCCGGCTGGTACGCCCCTGCCGTGAAGACCGCGGTCGACATCGCGGTCGACTGGTAGACGTTCAGGCTCGCGTTGTTGATGTAGCCTCCCGAATAGTTGTACGCGATCGTCACGTTCCCGAGCGGGACCGTCGCGTTCGGGCCGGGGCCGCTGATCGAGGCGGTGACCGCCGAGAAGATCAGGTAGGTGTTCACCTGCTTCGCGATCGACCCGGAGTGGTTCGCCGTCAGCCAGATGATGATCTGGTACTGGCCCGGCGGATACCCTCCGGAGGAGCCGTAGCCCGAGTAGAAGCCGTTGAGCCCCATCAGGGTCAGGTTGATCGACTGGTTGTAGTTGACCTGGCCGTCGTGGACCTTCTCCGACAGGTTGACGACCGTCGGGCACGGGTTCCGGAGCCCGCCGCAACCGTTCGAGACGTACCGGAGGTCGAACGACTGGTTGTAGGTGTAGTTGAACACCTGCTCGGACGGGATGTCGAGCGTCCAGTTGACGACAAACGGCACGACGGTGTAGAGGTTGTTCTGGTTGAGGTTCGTGATGGACACGCCGCCGACGATGAACTTCTGCGTCTGCGTGAACACGTGACCCTGGCTGTCGGTGACGACCACGGTCAGGTTGTGCGCGCCCGCCGAGTAGTTGTTCGACAGGTTACCGAACTTCGTGTACTGCTGCCAGAACGGCGGCGTATTCGGCGATAGGTCGAGGGCCGGATGGCCGTCGACGTACGCCTTGACCGACACGATGTGCTCCTGGGACGCCGGGAAGTTCCAGCCGATGTTGTTCCCCGCGACCGGGTCGAGGGTCGGCAGGCTGACGTTGACCTCGAACGAGACGTTCGCCCCGACCCCGAAGAAGTCGAGCGGTAGCTGGCTCGGGGTCTGAACCGTGAGATTCACGGGGTTCGGCAGGACGATGATCGGCGTGGCGGTGTAGTTCCGCTGGAACGAGTTGTTGAACTCGCACGTGATCAGCGACACCGACGTCGACGCGGGGTTGTTGGGGATACACGGTTCGGTATACTGGAACGTCCGGTTCACGGAGCCCGGTACGTCCACCGCGAGCAGGCCCCAGCCGGCCGTCTGGCCGCCGGCGGTGGTGGAGAAGAATCCCTCGTCGGACATGTTGTCGGGGATCTGGATCCACGTCGAACCGTTCACGGCCGTCGTGTTGGCCGTTCCGGACGAATTCGTCACGCCGAGCGTCCCGCCCGTGCTCTGGTAGCGCTCGAACTTCGTTTCCCGACCTGCATCGAAGGTGCCGAGCCAGACGTTCGCGCCGCTGATCGGTCCCCCGGTGTAGTTGTTGACGTTGACGTTCAGACGCTCGCCCTGCCAGCCGTACATGAGGTTCCAGAGGCCGGTCTGGTTCAGGGCGTTCGCCTCCTCACGGGCGATCGCGGCGTTCGAGTCGTTCTGGTGGGTCGCGTAGAGGATCCACCGAATGACGTTGAAGTTCGACATCCGCCCGCCGGACGCATCGCTGATGCCGACGTTCGGGCCGGGTTCGATCTGGTACGTCGTACCGCCGGTCGAAGCTCCGTAGGTGGCGTTCACGAAGAACGTCGTCGGGGCGATGACGTTCCAGGTGTAGACGAGCGCCTGTCCGTTGACGTTCGTGAGCGACTCGGAGACGATCGTCGGGGAGAGATAGTGCGGGTTGCCGTAGGAGTCGACCTGGGCCTCCGCGAGGGTGTTCTCGAACGCGAGGTTGCGGGTCGAGGCGACCGTCGCGAGGACCTGCGCGTCGTAGACCGGCTGGCCGCCCTGGGTCACGCGAACGGTGAACGTGTTGGGGAACAACGCGCCGCAGCAGGCGGGGTCGAGAGTCGGAGGACCGAACCCAAGGAACGCGCTGAACTCCGCATAGCCCCCGACCTCTCCCGAGGTGCTCGGGGCGATGACCGTGACGTTCAGCGGGCCCGTTGGGATCTGGGGACCGACCCAGTC
>Ga0209415_10004686_pt1 | contig 24950 bp, 24 predicted proteins | sample PeaSoiSIISIP2007_FD_187696 | JGI IMG/M metagenome (GOLD analysis project Ga0209415, IMG submission 187696) | Peat soil microbial communities from Weissenstadt, Germany - SII-SIP-2007 (SPAdes) (version 2) | ecosystem: Environmental > Terrestrial > Soil > Wetlands > Peat | place: Germany... | reverse complement strand
AACGCGCTTGCGTTAGCAGCGAATGCGCCCGAGGCGCAGGCTAAAGTCAAAGCCAATGCAACGGCAAAGAGCGCGCGGACGCGCTTAAAAGAGAATCTGCACACTGGGGTCTCCTGTGATCTGTGTTTGAGTAGAGGGAAAGGCTAGATCAGGAGAGCCGAGGGCGGCGGACGTCGGGAACCGGCAAAGATGATCGAGCGGCAGCGCCACACGCGGACGCGCGCTCCGGATTGCTTCCAGGATTGGGCGGCGCGCGGTAACGCGGCGGCCGCGATAAGGACGACGAGGAGCTGGCCGAGCGCCTCGATGAGGCGCCGCTGCGAACGCGCAACGAGCAAGGCTCCGATCACGCTCGCAAGCAGAGCCGCGACGACGGCCAGGCCAAAATCGCCGCGATCGATCGGCACGCCTTCTCCGGCCTGGGTCACCGCGAACACGAAGAACTGTCCGGCGAATGCGAGGCTCAGGAAGCGCGGTCCGCAGCCGCCGTCCGGCAGGGCGCGGGTGATATCTGCGATGGCTGCGTTGCGGTTCGGGTGGCGCGCGACGCCGTAACCAACGGCGCCGAGCGCGCCGAGCGCGGCCAGCGCAAGCAGCGCCAACGGAATGTGGTGCGGGGAGACGATCAGTTCGGCGTCGGCGCGCCATCCGAGCCCGGCCAGTTCGGAGATGAGATGAACGCTGATGCCGCTCAGAACGACGAGCGCGCCAAAGAGTAGTCTCGCCATAACGATTATTGAGACGATATTATCAAGATAGGCTCGGAGTCCCTTCGTGCGACGAAGAAAACATCGGGCGGCAGCGAACCCAGAGCCATGCAGAAGGCGCCGATCGAGCGGGATACCCGCCAGAAGCGGGCGATTCGGGATGTGTTCGAGCAAACGGGTCCGCCGCTCTCGATCGACGACGTGCTTGCCACCGCGAAGGCGAAGATCGCGGGTTTGGGCATCGCCACCGTCTACCGCGCCGTCCGCGCGCTGACCGATGAAGGCTTTCTGCAGGCGGTCGACCTCCCCGGGCGCCTTACGCTCTACGAGCGCGCGGACAAAGGCCATCATCACCATTTTCTGTGTACGACCTGTGAGGCCGTGTACGAGCTCGACGGCTGCACGACCGAAGTCAAAGGTGCGTTGCCGCGCGGCTTCCACGCCACCGGGCACGACGTCACGATTTACGGCACGTGCGCGGCGTGCGGAAGGACGAAGCGCTCCGCGCCTAAGCGAGAAGGGCGTGGTCGAGTTTAGCTGCACCGACTTCCTTATAGAAGGCGGTGTGCGTTTCGCTGACTTTCGGCGCCCACGGATCGAGTTGGCCCGGACTCGTCGCGAAGTGGACCGTCGGTCCGACGGCATCGCGGTAGTCGGCCCCGTCGAACGGCGCGAAGCCGTGACTTTCGCCGTGGGCGAGCACCAGATCGCCAACCGCCTTGGACGCATTCGCGGCGGCGGTGCGCACGTCGTTCGAGAGCCGTGCGTCGTTCGCGAACGTATCGTAGAGCGCGATCGCCGGGCGATCGGCGTGCCAGGGCAGCTGGCCGTCGTCGAACCGCACCATCCCGTCCACCGAGCGCGCATCGTCGAGGATCGCATCCGAGGCCGCATCGCTGCCGCGTGCGGTCCGGGTGAGCGCACCGTCGAGCTGCTTGACCGCGGAGCGCATCGTCGCGATCTTCTGCGGATCGAGATCGAGCACGTCCATCGCCGCGGCCGGTGCGTACGAGCCCACGAACGACGCATAACGGGTGTGCATCGTGTCCTTCACGATCGCATGCGCCATCGCGGCCGGATCGTCTTCATTGCGGGCGATGTCCTCGGCGACGCCGGTCGGAACGCCCGGCGCGAGCATCGTCTCGGGTGATGCCGCAAGATACTTCACGCCGTCTTGCGAGAGCGCATCGGCAAAGCCCAACGTCGACATGAGACACTGGTTGGCGACGATACCGTCGATCGCGCGGGACGCGTCTTCGGGATGCGCTTGGGCATGCAGCGCGATGCCGTCGGCGATCGCGCCGGCCATGTCGGTCGACGACATGATCGCTTTGTGCGCGTCGCTCTGCAGGCCGCCGCCGTCGCCCCCGCCATGGTCGACCAGGTCGATCCAAGTCTCCCGGGCGTTGTTGCGCTCGGCGGCGTCGAGCGTGCGGGCCACGAAGCGAGCCAGGTTTTCGCGCGCTGACGGATCGTGCGGAGCGTCGACCTGCACCGAGCCGTCGACCTCGCCGCCGCGCAGGTCGTACGACTCGGTACGGCGGCCGCCGTCTTGTACGAAATCGCGCCGGGCGGTCGTGTCTTCGACCGTCACGGCGATGTGGGCGTCGGCGGCGCTGACCCGGAAGGCCTGATCGACGACCGGCGACTGCACGGTGTCGAGGTTGTTATCGCCGTCGCGATAGAGTCCGAATTGCAGTGCGGTGATGTTCATGCCCGCCCTCTGCGACGACGCTCGCTTTTAGCTAGGGATGCCTAGGGGCGAATCAGTTCGAGGCCGGCCTCGGGGGCAAATTTGTACCGGACGGCCGCCTGCGCTAGCGGCGCAAGCTCGGTCTGAACGTTGCGCGTTGCAAAGCGCTGCGTCGCACGACTCTCCGTGAAATGGAGATACTTTTGCAGCACGAGCGCGGCGTTTTCGGGGTTCGCGTTCGCCCAGGCGCCGGCGTCGAAGATCGCTTGCGCGAAGCGCTGCGCGATCGCCGGGTTCTTCGTTAACCAGTCCGTGGTTGTGAACCAAGCCGTCGTAACAAACCGCGGGGCGATGGCATCCTCTCCGTCGCCGAGCGATCGGATTCGCGCGCCCGCCTCGGCGAGCTCCGGGTTCTCCATGCTTGCGGCGTCGATTCGACCCTGCGCGAGCGCTTCGAGCATACTCGGCGGTGAAAGTTCGACGAACTTGAGCGTCGACGAATCGCCGCCGTTCTTGTCGACCAGTGCGGCGGTCACGAGTTGATCGAGCCCGTTGAGGGTGCTGACGGCAACCGTCTTGCCGTTCAATGCTCTGGGCGCGGTGACGGGGGATGACGCCGCTACGGCCAGCGCGTCGGTGTGCGCGATGCGTCCGTCGTGGATCGCTCCGGCAGCGATCAGGGTGAACGGCACGCCGCGGCCGCGGGCTTGGACCAATTGCAGTACCGTCGAGCAGCCGGCCTGGAGGTCGCCCGATGCGACGGCCGCAGCGATCGTTGCGCCGTTGCGCAGTTGCTTCAACGTAACGTCCAAGCCATGCCGGGTAAAGAAGCCCTGCTCGTGCGCGTAATACCCCTCGGCGTGCGATTCGATGAGGCCGAGGCCGACCGACATGGAATCGAGTGTTTGCGCCCCCGCCGGGTGGGTCGTGGCCGCAGCAACGGCAACCGCTCCGGAAGCTAGCCAGGCACCGCGCGTGAAGAGGGGCCCGATCATATGCAGCTCCTTCGCCTGCCGCATTCTCCAGTCTTCCGGGGCCAGGGTAGGGGTACACAATGATGCGGACGACCATCGAAAGAAACGGAGGCGGAAATGATTTCGCGTGGGTTTTTCGGGCGCCAGCGACCGCCCGAAGTGGAAAAGCGTCTTCCGCCGGGACAGTATCTGGAGAAGGGCTTCCCCGTGCTCTCGGCCGGCCCGACGCCGCGCACGCCGCTCGAGCGCTGGTCGTTCGCGCTGCAGGGTCTCGTCGGGTCACCCCTGTCCTGGACGTGGGACGAGTTCCTCAAGTTGCCCAGTCAGACGTTCACCGTCGACATCAGCTGCGTGACCAAGTGGACGAAGCTCGACACGAAGTGGCTCGGCGTTTCCGTTGACACACTGCTGCAAAGCGCGCAGGTCGACCCCGGCGCGCGCTACGTCATGGCCTTATGCGACGGCGGGTACACGACGAACGTTCCGCTCGCCGAGCTGGTGAACGGAGCGGCCTTCGTCGCTTACCAGTTCGACGATAAGCCGTTGGAAGCCGAGCACGGCGGTCCGGCGCGCCTGGTCGTGCCGCATCTCTATTTCTGGAAGAGCGCCAAGTGGGTACGCGGCCTGCGCTTCATGGAGCACGACGAACCGGGCTTCTGGGAGTCGAATGGTTACAACATGCACGGCGATCCGTGGAAAGAAGAACGGTACGGCGGAGATTGATCCAGCCGCCCGTTCTGGAATGGCAAATCGGCGTCGTCACGCGGATAACAACGGAAAACGCGCGGACCAAGACGTTCACCGTAGCGCTTCCGAAGTGGATCGCGCATGAGCCCGGTCAGCACTACGACGTGCGTCTCACGGCCCCGGACGGTTACAAGACGGAGCGCAGCTATTCCGTCGCTTCCGAACCCGAACGTCGCGGCGAGGTCGACCTAACGGTCGAGCGGATCGTGGACGGCGAGGTCTCGCCGTACCTGCACGACGTGCTCGTAATCGGCGACCAGCTCGAGGTGCGCGGACCCATCGGCGGATACTTCGTCTGGGATGTGGCGCTCGGTGGCCCGCTGCTGCTCGTCGGCGGCGGCTCCGGCGTCGTGCCGTTGATGGCGATGTTGCGACACCGCGCTGCGCAAGAGTCCGCGATTCCCACGCGCCTGCTCTACAGCTGCCACGGCCCCGACGACCTGATCTATCACGACGAATTCGCGGCGCTCGCACGCGCCGGGGGCACGCTCGAGATTGTCATCACCTTTACGCGGCAAGCTCCGGAAGGCTGGAGCGGCTACCGCCGGCGCATCGATGCGGCCATGTTGAACGAGGTCAAGGAACCGCTCGGAGAAGGTATTCGTTCGTATGTTTGCGGACCGACGCTCTTGGTAGAGGCGGTAGCGAACGCGCTCGTTGCGAGCGGGATGTCGCCCGATCGCATTCGCACCGAGAGATTCGGCCCGACCGGAAGCTGAGGAGGAACGCGTGCCCTGGATTGAAGCGAACGGAATCAGCTTCCACTACAAAATCGAGGGCCAGGCGGGACCGGTTGTGATCTTGCTGCACGAGCTCGGCGGGACGCTCGACAGTTGGGCCGGCGTCGTCCCCGGCCTTGCGGCGCGTTATAGAGTGTTGCGCTACGATCAGCGCGGCTTCGGACTTTCGGAGAAGATTCGCGCGCCGTACACGCTCGAGACGCTGGTCGACGACCTGCAGGCGCTCTTGCGCGCCTGCGCGCTTGCCGGACCGTTCCACGTGGTCTCGATCGCGGCGGCCAGCACGCAGGCGTTGCTGCTTATGGAACGCGATCCGAAGGCCGTCGCGTCGCTGGTGTTCTGCAATCCCGCGCCCGGCGTCGACGCCTCGCGTGCCGAAGCGCTGGAGAAGATCGCCGCGCAAGCCGAACGCGACGGAATTCGCAGCGTGTTGCCGCAGATGCTCGACCGTTCGTATCCGCCCGAACTGTCCGATCGCGAAACCTACGACACCTATCGCGGCCGCTACCTCGCGAACGATCCGGTCGGCTTTGCGCTGGCGTTCCGTGTCTTGGCGACGACCGACAAGCGCGGCTCGCTCGGCCAGGTTGCGTGTCCCGCGCTGGTCGTCGGCGGACGGCAAGACGTCGTGCGGCCGGTGGCCGGATCGGAGGCCATTGCCGGGCAGATTCCGGGCGCGCGCTTCGAAGCGATCGATGCCGGACACTTCATGCCCGCAACGAACCCCAAAGCATTGCTCGCGCTCTTATTGGACTTTCTGCCATGAAAATTAAAGCCAACGGAATCACGTTCAACGTACAGCTCGACGGACGCGAAGGCGCGCCGTGGCTGGTCCTCAGCAATTCGCTCGCCTGCAATCTGTCGATGTGGGATGCGCAAGCGGCGTACTTCAAAGCGAAGTTTCGCGTGCTGCGCTACGATCAACGCGGTCACGGCGGCACCGACGCGCCGAGCGGCCGCTACACCTTCGATCTGCTCGTCGCCGACGTGATCGGTCTCTTCGACGCGCTCTCGATCGAGCGGGCCCATTTCGCGGGCATCTCGATGGGCGGGATGACGGCGCTCGGCCTGGCCGAGCAGCATCCGGACCGGCTCCTCAGTGTCGCGCCCTGCGATTGTTCGTCGGCCTCGACGCCGGCCTCGGCGCAGCAGTGGGCCGAGCGGATCGCGGCTGCCGAGCAGGGCGGGATGGGGGTCATGGTCGACGCGACGGTCACCCGCTGGTTCGGCGCCGAGCCGACCGTTGCGCCGGCCCTCATCAGCAAGGTACGCGAGATGATTTCAAGTACGCCCGTCAAGGGATTCGTCGGCTGCTGCGGCGCGCTCGCCGACTTCGACTATCGGCCGGGCTTGGGCGCGATCCGGCGGCCGATGCTCGTCGTGGCCGGCTCGAAGGACCAAATGCTGACCGGAGCCCGGCAGATCCACGCCGAGGTCCCGGGATCGACTTTTGTCGAGATCGATGGCGCGGGGCATCTTTCGAACCTCGATCGCCCGGATGAATTCAACCGTGCTCTCGAAAAATTCATCGGAACTTCTCAGGCGACATAGAAGTTGTAGGATATCATTCAGAGAGACCCGAGAGCGGGACGAGGAGAGACGCTATGGCAACCGTTACCACCCCCACCGAGAAACCTGCCCGCCGGGCGGTCCCGGTGAAGGCGCGCGAGCTGATGGAGCAGCTCAACAGCGAGGCCGCGAACCTGAATTTCTGGCTGCGCACCGAGATGAACGCACCGGCGCAGCGGGCGTGGTTCGCCGACCCGAGCGGCGCCGGAACGAAAACGAGCGGACGCATAGCGGCCAACCAGCTGAAGGCGCTCCCGTACCGCTGGCGCTGGAAGGAGTACGGTCCCTACCTCGACCGCATCTCGAACATTGCCAAGCAGGCCGACGTGTCACCGATCGAGTTCGCCGACCGTCAAAGCATCCTGCTCACCAACCCGGGTCTCGGCGGGCGTTTACAGGTGACCAACACGATTCGCTGCGCGATCTCGGTCTACAATCCGGGCGACGTCGCACCGGCGCACATCCACAGCCCCAACGCGAGCCGCACGATCCTGACGGAAAAAGGCGGCTACACCAACATCGAAGGCGAGCGCTGCGAAGCGTATCGCGGCGACATCATCCTGACACCGAACGGGACGTGGCACGATCACGGCAACGACGACGACAAACCGGTGATCTGGATCGACATGCTCGATTGGCCGATGATGGAGATGTTCGACATCGCGTGGGTCGACCAGAGCTTTAGCGATCCGGCGCATCCCGCCTCGACGATCCAGCAAGTCACGCACGACTGCGGTTATTCGGAAAGCCTTTACGGCCACGGCGGATTGAAGCCGGCGTTCATCGCGCACCAGCGCGGCTGGGGCCAGAAGGAAACGCCGCTGTTCCACTATCGCGGTTCGGACACGCGCGCGGCGCTCGACGGACTGCGCGGCGAGACGGGCGATCCGTACGAAGGCATCATCATGCAGTTCGTCAACCCGCTGACCGGCAAGGCTGTGTTCCCCACGCTGAACTATTCCGCGCAGTTGCTGCGCTCGGGCGAGGAACTGCGGGCCAAGCGTGAGACCTGCAGCACGTTCATCGCCGTGCTGGACGGAAAGGGGTACAGCGAGATCGGCGGCGAGCGCTACGACTGGGAACCAAACGACATCATGGTCGTTCCGCCCTTCACCTGGCGCAAGCACGTCAACACCGGTTCGAGCGATGCAGTGCTCTACACGGTGACCGATGCCGAGGTGCTGCGCCACATCGGGCAGTACCGCGCGCAGGGTAAACTTGCCGACGGCGGCGTGACGCAGCTCGTCAGCTAACGCTCAGCGCTCGTCGGCAACGCGGGCGCGCAACGTCCCGATACTCGAAATCTCGACCTCGATCGTATCGCCGTCCTTCATCCAGAGGGGCGGCGTTCGTTTTGCGCCGATCCCATCCGGCGTGCCGGTGAAGATGATGTCGCCCGGCGCGAGCGGCGTGAACGCCGAGCAATATTCGATCAACGCCGGCACCGAATAGATCAGCATGTCGACGCCCGAACGCTGGACTTCCTGGCCGTTGAGCCGCGTCATCAGCGTCAGCTTCGAAGGGTCGGGTATTTCATCGGCCGTGACCATCCACGGACCGACCGGTGCCGTCGCCGGGAAATTCTTGCCGGTAATCAGCGACGATTTGATGAAGTCGCGCACCGAGCCGTCGCACCCGCAAGTATAGCCGGCGACATAGTCGAGCGCGTGCTGTTGCTTGATGGCCCGTCCGCCGCGCCCCATGATGACGACCAGCTCGCCTTCGTAGTCGAGTTCGATCGAGGCTTTGGGGCGAAGCATCTCGCCGTCATGTCCGACGAGAACGTCCGGAAATTTGGTGAAGATGTTTGGCTTCGCCGCTCCACCCGCACCCTGCTCGGCGGCGTGCGACTGGTAGTTGATCCCGACGCAGAGCGTCTTTCCGGGAAGCGGGATTACCGGGAGAAACTGCAGCCCCGATAAAGGGAGATCGGGGCGGGCGTACTTCGCCTCTTGGCGCATCTCGTCGAGCGCCCCGTCGGCGATCGCCTGCCGCAGTGACGCGTACCGATGCTTCAGGCGGTCGTTCATCGTCACGACGCCGTCCCCGGTGACGACCCCGAACACCGGTACGCCGTCGGCACGGTAGGTGGCGACTTTCATCGTCCCTGCGTTACTCGGGCTTCCAGAGCATATCACCGCAACCGGCGGCGTTGGCCCAGTACTCCCACGCGCGCCACGTCTCGCTCGAATACGGGCTGTAGCCGCGGTTGCGCGCCGCGATCTCGCCTTCGGTGAGATAGCGCAGCTCGGAGCCGAGTAAGCGCGCATTCAACATGACGCGCGCATTTTTCGCAACGTAGACCGAAACGCGGACGGCTTCGATGATCGAGCGTCCGGCGCCCGCAAACCCGTGCGCGGTCATCAGCGCGAGGCTGCCCCCGCCGAGGTGCTTGGCCAGGCTGCGGCCTTGGGCGACGGTGCCGACCAGCAAGTTCGTGTCGCCGAAGTGGTCGTGGATGTCCCAAATCGGAATCTTTTCGCCCAAGAAGCTACCCGAGTGGACGACCGGGCGCAGCGGCGTCGCGTTGTCCTTCACGATTCCGAACGGTAGCGTTGGTTCGGCGTGAGCGTGCACGACCGAGAGCACCTCGGGGCGCGCTTCCATGATCGCGCCGTGAATGAAGCGTTCCAGGTAGGGGGAACGCGTGTCGCCGTGGAGGACGTTGGACTCGAGGTCGAACTCCATGAAATCGTCGCGCGTTACGAGGTTCGGCGCCAGCGAGCGCGAGAGGAAGTAGTGCTTCGGGTTGTCGGGATTGCGAACGCTGATGTGGCCGTACGCATCGACGATGCCTTCGTGGTGCAGGATGCGATTGGCGATGACGAGGTCGTTGAGGGCATGTTCGAGGGCGTCGCTCACAGGTGCGTGCTCCTAAAGAGAGGGGTTGAAAGGGGTCAGCGCTCGTCGACGACGCGATTGCGCAGGATGCCGATCTGCGGCACTTCGACTTCGACCACATCGCCCGGGACGAGCCATTTCGGTGGATTCTGATGACCGCCCGCCCCGACGGGGGTGCCGGTGAAGAGCATGTCGCCCGGCTTGAGCGTCGCGAACATCGTGATGTAGCGAATCAGCTCGGCAAAGTCCCAGGTGAGGCGGTCGGTCGTGTCGTCCTGACGCAGTTCGCCGTTGATGCGCGTCATCAGGTGCAGCGGCTGGCCGGGAGCCAGTTCGCCGGCCGGGACGATCCACGGGCCGGCGCTCCCCGAACGGTCGAAGTTCTTGCCCTGCGTGACGTTGAGCGTGCCGTGGCGAATCCAATCGCGCAGGCTGCCCTCGTTGCCGAGCGTCAGGCCGAAGATCATGCCGAGCGCTTTCTCGCGTGGAACGTCGCGCCCGGTGCGGCCGATGACGATGACGATCTCGCCCTCGTAATCGAATTTGTCGGAATGTTTCGGGCGCACGATCGGTTGTTCGTGGCCGACGAGCGAATCGGGGAAGCGCACGAACAGGTTCGGGTACTTCGGCTTCTCGCGCCCGTCTTTGTATTCGGTCGCGCGCTCGGGGTAGTTGATCCCGACGCAAATGATCTTCTCCGTTCCCGGGACCGGCGGCACGAACTCGATCGCATCGAGCGGGAGATCGGACACCCCGCCGGCGGCGCGGGCCGCTGCAAGTCCGGGCGCACCGGCGCGGATGAGGTCGATGAGCGCCGGATACGTTGTGCCGATGCGCTTGCCGAGATCCGTGACCCCGTGGTCTCCGATGACGCCGTAACTCGAGCGGCCGCCGGTGCGGAAACTCGCGAGCCGCACTAGATGATGACCTTGGTCATGACGCCTTTCGGAAACATGTCCTCGACCTTGACGTGTTTGTGCGCGATGCCTTGCTGGAAGGCGTAGAGCGCCAGCTGTTCGAGCGTCGGGCGGTTCTCGTCGATCCCGTAGGGGAACGGGTCGCCGCCGAACGTGTCGCGCATTTTGCGCGCATAGGTCGGCAGCCACGCCAGCGGATAGCGCGATACCGCCGGATCGAGCAGACGCTCGAGACTGCGGTTCTTCGATTCGAGAAACGCATTGTAGAGGTTGCGCGCGATCCACGGGTTCTCGTCGAGCACGTTACGCTGGATCGAGATCATGTGCATGATCGGCCAGACCCGCGTGCGCTTGTAGTAGTCCTCTTCCATCTCGAGGTAGTCGGGATAGAGCCGGGTGACGTCGGGGTGGCCTTGTAGAAAGCACGTCGGCGGCCGGGCGATGATCGCGCAGTCGATCTCGCCCGACGCGAGCATCTCGCTCAACGACTTGTCCGCCACGCGGGTGAGCTTCAGCCCTTTGGGCAGGTTGAGTTCGACCTTTTCTTCGCGGCCGGGGGCGTTCGCACCGGCCTGGTACCAGTGCACGTCCTGCAACTTCACGCCCTCATCGTTGTGCATCCAGCCGCGCATGTAAACGGCAGCCGAGTGCGCCCACTCGGGCGAGCCGACCTTCTTGCCTTTGAGGTCTTGGACGGTCTTGATGCGGCTCTTCTTGTTGATGTAGAACGAACTGAAGCGAAAGAGCCGCGAGCAAACGACCGGCAGCGCGTAGATGTCCGGGTTATCACGGCTGATCTGGGTCGAAAACTTCCCACACGACATCTCGCTGACGTCCCACTCGCGGTTGAGCGTCATGCGCGCGAAAATCTCGTGATGACCGAGCAACGACCAGGAGTGATCGATGCCCTCGGCGTTGACGGCGCCGGTGCGAAAGTCCCGGAAATGGTCGTAGTCGGTTGTGGCGATCGATAGCTTAATGTTGCGCAGGCTCATGCGGTCGCTTTTTGGCGCGCATCCGGGTTTGCCTCCACGAAGGCGCACAGGAGGCTGGCCAGCTTCATCTCTTCCGGCGTCCGGCAACGGATGTCTAGCAGCTGTGGGGAGCAGACCAAGACGGACAGGCACTGCGCGCGAGAGATCGCCACGTTGAAGCGATTCTTCTCGAAAAGAAAGCGCATGTCGCGCGGCATGTCCTCGCCGCTCGACGTCGCCATCGAGTAGAAGACCGCCGGCGCTTCTTGTCCTTGAAATGCATCGACCGTTCCGATCCTGATCCCGGCGCATCCGCGCGCGGCAAGCGCGCGCGTGATGCGCAGACGCTGCGCGTTATATGGCGTGACGGCGAGGATATCGTCCGGCGTCAGCGGGCGCGCGCTTTTGCCCCCGACGACGACCTCCCCGCGGAGCAGCGCCACGATCTCGTCTGCGATGCGCTCGGCTTCTTCGGGCGACTCGCGGCTATTGCCGCGGTGTAGCACCGGCAGATAGCGCACGCCCGCGCCGTCCAGGCCGGGCGCGAACACGGAATTGCCGGCGGTCGCCGGTGCCGGGCGAAGCCGGCCGTCGTAGACGGCGTTCGAAATGAAGGCGCAGATCTCGGGATGCATGCGGTAGGAAATGTCGAGAAACACGCCCCGGTCGGGCGGAACCGTGTGCTGCTCGCCGAGCAGGTGTTCGAGCACCGACGACCCGGTGCCGAGCGGATGCGAGCCCTGCGAAACTTGCGCCAACTGCAGCGGGTCGCCGAGCAGCACAACGTTGCGGGCAGCCCCGGCAACGGCGATCGCATCAGCGAGCGAAAGCTGCCCGGCTTCGTCGATGAAGAGCACGTCGTACTTTCCGGCGAGTTGTTCGCGGGCGAACAGCCACGGCGTTCCGGCCGCGAGTTCGTGTGGTTCGGTCACGAAGGCGTCGTTGTCGTCGGTATTTTCGATCATCGTCGCCGGGAAGCGCGAAACGTACGCTTTGTCTTCGGAAGAATGCCGGTGCAGGCCGCGGAACGTGATACCGCGCCGTGCCGCCGACTCCTCGACCTTGTCGAGCAGGTTCCCGACGGCGGCGTATCCGCGCGAAACGACCCCGACTCGCTTCCCTGCGGCGAGCAGCGCTGCGACCGCATCGCCGCCCGTCGTGCTCTTGCCGCTCCCCGGCGGTCCCTGGATAAACAAATAGCTGCCATCGAGAGCGCCGACAAGCGCCGCGATCGCATCGCCCGTGATCTCGGCCGGCTGCAATGTCGCACCGCGCGCGATTCCGGTCAAGCGCGGCGTTGCTCGGAGCAGAATGTCGAGCGCTGCCGGGAAGTGCTCGCGAATCGTCCCGTCTTCATAGGTTGCCGCAACGCGATGAAGCGCATCCCGCAGTACTTTGGTGATGAAGGGCTTACCCGGAATGAGGGCGCGCAGATCTTCCGGAGCGATCTTGCCGCTGAGCTTGATCTGGATGCGGTTCGTCTCGGCGTCGATCGTAATGACTTCACCGGCACTCTGTTTTGAGTGTGGACAGTACGGGCTCTTGCCTCCGAGATTGTAGAGCTGATCGGGGAACGAATAGGTGTAGACGCGATTGTGGTCGGTTTGTTTAACCTTGAACGGTTCGACTTCGGTGCGCAACGTTAGATCACCGATCGCTTCGTGGTCGAACTCGGTCAGCTCGTCGGCATTTTCGAAGCGATCGAAGACTTTCCACCAACCGGGTTTCGCTTCGCGGCCGTGGTATTGCAGCAGGTGCCCGAGCAGCCAGCGGGCACGGACGCTTTCCGTCGCCGCGCGGACCTCCGCCGCGGTTTGCGGCTCGGGCAGCCCGGCGAGGAGCCGCGCGGCAAGCTCGTCAGCGGGGGCCGCTTCGTCGGGCTTCGGAGGCTCCGGCGGCTCGCGCCACGCCAACTCGCGGCCCAGCATGCCGCCGAGTTCGTCGCGGCGCGCCAAGAGCCAGCGGTGCAGGAGCCATGTCGAGCGGCAATCGTCGTTGTTATATTGCTCGATGTCGGCGAGGATCGTCTCATCGCCGCCGGACAGCCACGTTTCGAACATGACGATGGAATCGTCGCCGCGCTGGACGTTCGTGCTGCGTACCATGTCGTAAAACGGCTCGAGCTTCTTGATTGAGTAGCTCGGCTGCGAGATGCGGATGGCTTGCCTCACAACGGCGAAGAGATCGATAAAGACCTGCCCGCGCAGCAACGTGTCGAGTTCCGCTTCGCGGGTTCCATACACGCCCATCAAGCGGCGGAGTGCGACGGTCTCGTACTGGGCGTAATGATAGACGTGCATATCGGGATACCGCCGGCGGCGCTCGACGATGAAATTAATGAAGTGTTCGAACGCGGCGCGTTCCTCGCCAAGGTTACGGGCCCAGAACGCGCGGTATTCGCTCTCTTCGCCGAGGTACAAGCCGAAGAGGTACTCGAGCCCGCGCTCCGGTGCATACAGCGGGTCGCCCTCCATGTCGAAGTACACGTCGCCGGCAGCCGGCGGCGGCAGCTGCGAGAAGCCGCGCCCATCTTTGTAATCGAGAAACTCGTAGTAATGCCGCTTTTCGACGCGCTGGCGGTGCTGTAGTTTTGCCTGCGCGCGCAGCGTGTTAAACGAGCTTTCGATCATCCCGAAGGGACGCTGGTCGTCGCGCGCCGCTCCGAGTGCGCCGATGGTCGTGATGCCGTTGGCGCTAAGGCGGTCGATTTGGCTCTGTCGCATTCGGGCGACGATACCGAGGTAGTCGTCGGCTTCACGCCGCTGCTCGCAGGCCTCGGCCCAGCGGCAGATGTTGCAATGTGCGATCTCCACCGGATAGGCTTCAACCGGATGCTTGGCGCGCGCGAGAAAACTCTGCTTCTGATGCCGGTAGTACGCCCGGTAGTCGTCGATCCGGAAGTGTTCCTGCAGGCCCGAGCCGAGAACGAGATGTCCGTATTCGGGCGGCGTGCCCTGCAGCCGAGCCAGGTGTTCGCTGTAGTTGCAGAGCTGCAAGAGAAAGTATGCCTTTGCGTGCAGCGCGAGCTTCGTATCGATGACCTCGTAGCTCCACGGCCAATGCGTGCTCGGGCGCTCGACGCGGCGCAAAAAGTCGCTGCGGCCGAGGAACGTGCCGTCGAAGAAGGTCGCTTGATAGATGACCGGCGTACCGCTCGCCATCGCATCGAGGGTCTGCGCATCGGCGGCCGCCAGGCCGGCGCGCGTGTTCTCGGCGCGCTCTCCGAAAACGACCATCGCGGTGCCGTGCTCCCCGCGCAGCGTCTCGAGGTAGCGCGCTTCGTGAGCGTTCCCTTTCGAGGCGATCAGCTCGACCGCCGCACTCGCTTCGGGCCGGGTCAGCTCTCCACGCGCCAGCCGGTATTCGAGCCAGGTTAGGCGGCGGCACTCCAGATCGTTGTTGAGATCCGACGCCGAATAGACGAACTCGCCTTCAACCCGCTGCACGGTAGGGGATTACGCCGGGATGGCGCGCTGATACTGTGGCTGGAGAAAATCGAAGAGCGCTTCGAGGTGATCCTCGTGGCCGGCCGCGATGTAGCGCTCGACGCAATGGAAGAACACGTGCCGTGTGACGATGACGTCGGCGAGCGCCCGGTGGGAACGGCGTCCATCCAACAACGGGTCCTCAACCGCGAAGAAGCGGCCCAAGGTCTCGTTCTTGTGATTCGGCGCCTCCGGCACGACGAGCGATGCGAGCCGCCACGAGCAAGCCGACGGACGATCCGCCAAGAACGGGAGGAAGCGGCGATCGAAGGCCGCGTTGTGAGCCACGATCACCGCGCCCCGGCAGAGGCGGCGCAATTCGGGGACGAGTTCGCGCAGCATCGGCTGTCCCCACACCATGCCGTCGTCGATCCCGTGGATTGCGGTGACGAACGGCGGGATTCCGCGACACGGGTTGACGAGCGACTCGAACGTCGCGACGACCTGCCCCGCTTCCACGATTTGGCAAGCAACCTCCACGACCGCGCACGTGGCGGGGTCGATCCCGGTCGTTTCTACGTCGACGAAGGCAAAGCGCGCCTCGCGAATCGGCTGAGCGGACATAGCCCGCAGTATGCCTCCGCCGAGTGCCACCAGGGTGGCATTGACCTGGCCGGCGCGTCTAGGGATGCTCCCTAGCGCGGCAATCCGGGGGCGAGCACGAGGTAGTCGAACAGCAGCGCGGCGATCCCGAGCCCGATGACGAGCCCGCTGCGCGGGATGCCCAGCGGCTCCCCGTCCGGACCGTGCACGTGCAGGGCCCAAGCCGGCATCCACGCCAGCCATGCGTTGCCGCCGAAGGACGAGAAGCCGGCCGAGATCACGATCAGTAGGGGGCCGTCGGGATTGAGCGCGCCGGCCGTCATCGCGACGATGCCCATCGTCAGGTAGGGAACGAGCGTCAGATGGACGCTGCGGCGCGTGCGATCGGGTTCTTCGCCGAGATAGGGCACGAGGCTGCGCGCGCCATGAATGAGCGCGAAGATTGAAACCGCGACACCGGCCAGCGTGAGCGCGATTTGCCACACCAGCGGTGCCGCGAGCCCGTGCACGATCGCGTGCATATCGCCGAACTTGGCGAACGAGAGCACCATCGCATAGCCGCCGGCGGCGAACAGGTTTACCGTGCCGAACAGCCACGCGGTGTAGCGCGTGACCGGCGACGCGCGCGGAATCCGGTCCGCGGACCTCACGACGAGCCAGCCGACGATCACGTTCGCGAGCGGACCGGCCGCCGCGATGATGCGGTTTTTCACGTCCCCGACCGAACGCTCGTCGTACGCCAGATCGACGCTCGAGACGTGGACGATGTGCGCGCCGAGGAGCGCTGCCGCGACACCGTGGCCGAGCGCTTCGTGAACCACCGTTGCGGTCACGCTGACGAGCGCTGCGGCCGCGATCACGGTCAGCGTGTCGATCCGCTTCACGTCAATAATTGCCCGATGACCTCCTCGGTCGTGCGGACGTCGCCGAAGCTTTGGTAGAACGACGTGAGGCCCGCCAGGTGGTCGTCTGCGTAGCGCGCGCCGTTGGCGTCGGCGACCATGACGACCTTGTAGTCGAGCATCATGGCGTCGCGGGCCGCCGTTTCGCAGCACATGTTGGTGGCGGTCCCGGTGACGATCAGGTTCTCGATGCCGCGCGAATGGAGCACGTCCTCGATGTTCGAGGCGCCCGTGATGAACGGGCTGAAGCGCGACTTGTAGACGATCGTATCGTGCGGATCGATCTGCAGATCGCTATGGAAAGCGTGCCCGGGATTTCCCGGCGAGAGCTGGTCGCGGTGATTCGCGCCGCGTTCGGGCGTGAAGAAGTTGTCGTGATAGATATGCCAGCAGCTTTGGCCGTCTTGACCGGCGCTCATGCCCAACCATACGACGAGCCCGCCGAGTTCGCGCGTGCGCTGCGCGAGGCGGTTGATGTTGGGAATGATCGCCAGCACCGACGGAATCTCGCCGACATAGAAATTCTGCATGTCGATCACGAGCAGGGCCGTCTTGCGCGGATCGAAACGGTCGAACACCGCCAGGCGTCCGCGCTTGGCCATCACGCGCTCGATCACATATGCGGGCATGCCATAAGGCGTCTGAGGTACCATTGCGTGTTTCGACAAGCTCAGGATGATGCTACGCGCGAGGCGAGCCACCCATATCCTTGTCGAGCTTGTCCAGAGTTTGCATCGCGGGCAAGATCTGCGCGAAGCTCGCGTTCGGCTCGCGTTTCTCTTTGATTGCGGCGAAGAACTCGCGATCTTGCAGTTCGATGCCGTCGAACGAGACGGCCACGCCCGTCAAATCGATCTTGTTGCCCTTGCCATCGCTGAGGTCGTCATAATACGCGAGGTAGGTTCCGTTGTCGCAGATGTAGCGGAAGAACGTTCCGAACGGGCCGTCGTTGTTGAACGAGAGCGAGAGCGTGCAGATCGCGCCATTCGGCACCTTCATCAGGATGCCCATATCCATCGAGACCTTGAGCTGCGGGTGAATCGGGCCTTCGATCGCGTGCGCGACCGTCGCCGTCTGACCGGTCTGATACTGGAACAAGTCGACGGTGTGGCACGCGTGATGCCACAGGAGATGATCCGTCCAGCTGCGCGGCTGTCCGGCGGCGTTCATGTTCGTGCGGCGGAAGAAGTACGTTTGCACGTCCATCTGCAGCACCTTGAGTTCGCCGGCCTTGATCTTGTTGTGAATGTACTGGTGGCTCGGGTTGAAGCGGCGCGTGTGCCCGCCCATACCGATCACGCCGGTTTCCTTTTGTACGGCCAGCAGGCGTTCCGCATCAGCGAGCGTGTCAGCAACCGGAATCTCGACCTCAACGTGCTTCCCGGCCCGCATTACCTGTTCGCCCTGCTTCGCGTGCATTTGCGTGGGCGTGGCGAGAATAGCCGCCTCCACGCCGGGTTGCGCGAGCGCTTCGGCGAGATCGCCCGTGTAGTGCGGAATGCCGTACTTCGCAGCGACAGCCTTCGTCGACTCTTGATTGCCGCCTACCAGAGAGGCCACCTCGACGCCGTCGATGCGCGCGATCCCGTCGAGATGTTTTTGTCCGAACGCACCCTGTCCGGCAACTACGATCTTCATGCGGTACTAAAATCCCTTACGCGGCGTTTTCGAAAATGATGTGGCCGACGGCGGTGTTCGACGCGGGCACGTGATAGAAGCGGTAGATCTCTTTGGCCCCTTCGTCCATGGCGCCGCGCATGATCAGCCACATCACCAGCTCGATCGATTCCGCGCCGGCTTCGCGCACGTACTCGATGTGCGGGATGCGCATCGCCGCTTCGGGATCCTTCGAAAGCTTGTCGAGGAACGCATTGTCGAAGGCGCTGTTGATCAGGCCTGCTCGCTGGCCCGATATTTGATGCGACATGCCGCCGGTGCCGAAGATCGCCACTCGCAGGGGCTCAGGATACGACTCGACGGCGCGGCGGATGGCCTTCCCGAGCATGTAACAGCGGTGGCCGGTCGGCGGCGGATACTGCACGACATTAACGGCCAGCGGAATGATCGGGCACGGCCACGCCGTAGGCTGCCCGTACATCAGCGAGAGCGGAACGGTCAACCCGTGGTCGACGTCCATCTTGTTGACGATCGTCAGGTCGAACTCATCGAGGATCGTCGACTGCGCGATGTGCGAGGCCAGCTTGGGATGGCCCACGACGACCGGCACCGGCCGCGCGCCCCAGCCTTCGTCGGCCGGTGCAAACGACGCCGCGCAACCGATCGCAAACGTGGGGATGATCTCGAGCGAGAACGCCGAGGCGTGATCGTTGTAGACGAGGATCATGACGTCGGGGTTCAGCTCGGCGATCCACTTCTTCGAGGGCTCGAATCCACGGAAGAGCGGTTGCCAGTACGGCTCGTTCGCTTTGCCGTTGTCAAGCGCCGCACCGATCGCTGGCACGTGCGAGGCTGCTATCCCGGCGACGATTTTAGCCACGCTTGGCCCACTCCGACTTGCTGCGGTTGCCCTCCACCGAACGGCCGCCGTGCAGCATCATGTCGGCGTACTCCTGTTGGGTCGAGCCGGTCATCTTCGCGGCAAGCTGCTGGAAGGAGAGGCCGTCGCACGCACCAAGCTTCGAGGTGAAGTAGATGTTGCCGCCGAGCTCGAGCATTTTGTTCCAGTCGCGATCGAGAAGCGCTTGGACTTGCTCCTCGGTCATCGGGAACTGCTTGAGGTAGGTCTTCTCGTCGGCCCGGAAGGCGTCGCGGTTTTCGGGCTTCATCAGCGACATGCAGAACATGTTGAGATGGTAGCCCTTGCGCGAACGCTCGGCGTCGAACAACAGCGTGCCCGGGATGTCTTCAAATGCGGCTTGAGTCATCGAATGCTTCCTCTATTCTTGCGATCCATCTCCCGCGGTTCCGCCCGATTTCCCTGTTTGTGGGTGCGCTACGACGAAAAACACGAGCGTGCGCAGGTCCGCGTACCCGTCGTCGTCCACCCCGCGCACGGTCACGCGCCGTCCGGCAACGCGGCCGGCCAACGGTACCGGCAGCATAACCCCGAGCACGCGACGCCGGGTGGCATCGTCGACGCGCCCGTCGGTGATGCGCTCCCAACGCACGATGTCGTAACCCGCGCCGTCGAAGAGCGCGGCAATCGACCGGCGGGTGAAGAAGCGCAGGTGCGTTTTGTCGAGCAGTCCGCTGGGCGTGTACGCGAAGCGGCCGGCGGCCAACTCGTCGAGCAGCCACAGGTTGGCGACGTTCGGGATCGATGCGACGACGGTCGCATTCGGCGCGAGTACGGCCCGCAGGCCGGCGAGGAAGCGCCACGGGTCGACGAGATGCTCGAGGACGTCGGCGAGCAGGACGCCGTCGACGCCCGCAACACCGGCCGCCGCGAGGTCGAGCGTTTCCGCTGAACCGGCGAATACCCGGTCGAGCCGCGCAACCGCGCGCTGGGCCGCATCGGCGGTGACCTCGATGCCGAGTGTCTCGACGCCGGGCCAGCGCGCTTTGGCCGCGGCGCCCGTTGCACCGCTGCCGCAACCGACGTCCAGCAAACGCGTGGGCGCGCGCGGAAAAAGGTCGAGCAACTCCAGCCGCAGGTGATCGTAGTAGCCGGGATCGGCTTCAGCCATGAAGCACGCTGCGTTCGTTCATCGTCGCAGCGATCGCGTCGGTCATCGCGAGCGTTTGCGGATCGACGACGCCGTGAATCAGCATGCGCCCGAGTTCGCGGATGCGCCGGCCGGCCTGAACGTCGGAGGCGACGCGGGACATCTCGCGGGCTGCCCGCGGTCCGCGCGCGCTGAACGCGTCGGGGACCTCGCGGATATCGCGCAGCGCATCCGCCGCCGTGGCGGTGTCACCGGCGACGACACAGGCTTCGGGGAAGATCGTCTCGAGGAACGGGCTCCCGGCGAACGCGACGACGAGTGCGCCGCCGGCGAGTGCGGTGCCGCCCAGCAGCCCCCACGGATCACCGGTGTCGGCAAACACGACGAGCGCGGCGCTCGCGATCCGTTGCAGCGTCGCGTCGTCCACGCGTTCCGCAACGATCTCTTCCACCGGAAGCCCGGCGAGCGCGGTCATCAGCGGCAATACGCTCAAGCGCGTCGTCGCTTCACGCCGCACGACGAGCGCGCTCGTGATCGGCCGCGGAGCGAGTTCGGGCGCGACGGCAAAGCCGGGGCGCGTGATCGAAACGGCATCCGCAGCAATTCCCCCCTCGCGCAAGACCTGCGCGCTGCGCTCCGAGGGCACCCAATACCGGCGGCCCGCGCGCGCGCGCAACGTGACGGCCTCGCGAGCCGTTTCCGGCGCGCACCAGATGACATCGGGCGCGCTTCCCGTGTAGCGGTGGTCGATCGTGAGCCGCGCCCGCCGGTCCAGCGTTGCGGCGACCCGTGCAAGGGCCGGCTGATTCTCGACCACGCGCGCGCCGGCGTGCACCGCAAGCACCGCGCGAAACGAACGCTTCACCGCCCCCTCGAGCGGCGTCGCCGATTGCCAGCGCAGATCGAGCAACGGCGGCAACGGCTGGTCATAGCGCGGCACCGCCGCGCAGCGCCGGCTCCAGCGCGCTTCCAGCAAGCGGTCGTTGGGCGCGCAATCGATGTCTTTCCCGCGCGAGGCTCCTTCGAGGTGCACGATCGTGGCGCGCGGTTCGTAGCGGCAGCGGAAACCGCCCGCCCACAACTTCAAACATAAGTCGACGTCCTCGGAGCCGTTTACGAAGGCTTCTTCGAACGCCCCGACACTTTGAAAGGCAGCGCGCCGCACGAGCAGCGCGGCGCCGCTGAGTGCGGCGGGTTCGTAGGCGATTTGGGCCTGCGGCAGATCGGCGTCGAGGTAGACGTAGAGCCGTTCGAAATGGGTTTGTCCGGCAAGCATGGCGAGTCCGGCGACTTGCAGCGTGCCGTCGCCGCTCAGCAGTTTCGGTCCCACCGCCGAGGCGCCGCTTTCCTCGAGTGTGGCCGCGAGCCGGTCGATCGTCCGCGGCGGTACGAGCGTGTCGTTGTTGAGAAAGAGAATCGCGTCGGCGTCACCGGCGCGCGCGCCGGCGTTGCACGCGCCTGCGAAGCCGGCGTTGCGCTCGAGGATCACCGGCACGATATCCGTGCGTTCGCGCAGCCGCGCGGCGGTGTCGTCGGGCGATTTGTCGTCGACGACGATGATGCGCCGTACGCTTGCATCGCGCGCCGCGAGGGTGGCGAGGCAGCGCTCCGTCAACTCCCACTGTCCGTGTACGGGGATGACGACGTCAACGCTCAGCGGCACCTCGCGTTCCTTCAGCGCTGCCGAGGACACTCTTGCAGCACCGTCGTGCCGTCGGGCCGCGTGTGATCGAGAATGTAGCGGATCACGTCGGGAAAGCGGTGCGTGTCGGTGCCCGGCGCCGGCAACTGGACGCGCGTGACGAAGTTCGCGTCGGGAAGGTTTTGCCGCGACCACGGATCGTTGGCGGGGTCGGCGTAGGCCCAACGATACGGAAACTCGTTGCTCTCGGTGTGGCCGTCGGGAAACGTCACGGTCGCGCGGACGTGCTCGTAGGTGATCGAGCCGGAATGGTCCGGCGCCTGGAACGGAATCAAGTCGACGCTCCCGCACGGTGCCGTCGCGTTGACGGTTTCGCTGCCGGCGCCGCCGGTGCCGTTACCGAGGTCGCCGGCCTCGCCGGCACCCTCACCGCTGCCCGCGCCCGGACCCGCTCCGCTGCCGCTTCCGGCCACGCTGACGGCCGCCGCGACGTGCGGCTGGGGCCGGGGCGCCGCGTGCCCGCCGCCGGCCGGGCGTTCGGCGCGCGGCGCGGCCCGCTGTGGCAGCGGTGCGATCGTCAGCTGCGGAACGGGGGGCAGGGTGGGCGGCGGGGTGGGCCGGGGCGTCGGTGGCGGCGGTGGTGCGCGCTCGAGCACGACGGTCGTGGTCGGGGCTTGCTCGGGGAGCGTCCGCTCCGCCGGCTGCCAGCGTCCCAGCGCAAAGCCCAGCAGCGTGATGACGATTGCGCTCGGCACCGCGACGGCGAATCGGGCGAGCGGATCGTCGAAGGCCCGCGCGCCGACTTTTGTCTTCATGCGCAGGCTCAACGATTCGTGTGCGTCGCGGGGTTCCCGTTCCGGGGAGGCGAACGGCGGGGCGTGCAGCTCGAACCCTTGATCCGCGCGATTCCCGATTTCCCCATTCCCGGCATCCTTTTTCGGGACATTATGCCGCTGCTCGGCGATGCCGCCGGCTTCAAGCGCATGGTCGATCTCTTCGTCGAGAAATACCGCGCGGCAAAGATCGAGTACGTGGTCGGTATCGAGGCGCGCGGCTACATGCTTGGCGCGCCGGTCGCCTACGCGCTGGGTGCCGGTTTCGTCCCGGTTCGCAAGCCGGGAAAGCTGCCGGGAGCGAAGTTCACCGAGGAGTACGAGCTGGAGTACGGGACCAACACGCTCGAAATCCACGCCGACGCGGTGACGCGGGGCAAGCGGGTGCTGGTGATCGACGACCTATTGGCCACCGGCGGCACGATGGCCGCAACCCTGCGGCTGCTCGACCGGCTCGGCGCGCACATCGCCGGCGTCGCGGTGCTGGTCGAATTGGCCGAGCTCAACGGCCGGGCCGCCCTGCCCGGCGTCGACATCGCGTCGTTCATCATCTATTGACGCACCCGATGTGGCCGCCGGCGGGTTGTACGATTTAGATCGCATGACAATCGCAGATCTCGTTGCAAACGTTCGCCGTTATGACCCATCGCTCGACCCGGCTTGGCTCGAGGGCGTTTACGCGCTCGCCGAGGGGGCCCATCGCCAGCAGCGCCGGGCCTCGGGCGAGTCGTACATCGAGCATCCGCTGGCCGTCGCCGCCATCCTGGCCGACCTCGAGATGGACCGCTCGACGATCGCCGCCTCGCTGCTGCACGACGTCGTGGAAGACACGTTTATCACGAGCGAAGAGGTGGCCGAACGCTTCGGCGCTGAGATCGCCTCGCTCGTCGACGGCGTCACAAAGCTGACGCGCATCCCCTATCAGACGAAGGAAGATGCGCAGGTCGAGAACCTGCGCAAAATGTTCCTGGCGATGGCCAAAGACATCCGCGTCATCATCATCAAGCTCGCCGACCGCCTGCACAACATGCGCACGCTCGCGTCGCTCCCGCCGGCCAAACAGCAAACGATCGCGCAAGAAACGATCGAGATCTACGCGCCGATCGCCCATCGCTTAGGCATCTGGAGCATGAAGTGGGATCTCGAAGATCTCGCGCTGCGTTATCTCGACCCCGCGTCGTACCACGATATCGCCGAACGCGTGGCCAAAAAGCGCGGCGAACGCGAAGCCGCCGTGCAACGCGTGCTCGACGAACTCAAGGGCCAGTTCGAAGCGATCGGCCTGCATGCCGACGTCAACGGCCGCCCCAAGCACTTCTACTCGATCCACAAGAAGATGCAGAAGGGCCGCGACTTCTCGACGATCTACGACCTGACGGCCGTCCGCATCATCGTCGATTCGGTCAAGGACTGTTACGGTGCGCTCGGCGTCGTGCACTCGATTTGGAAGCCGCTGCCGGGGCGCTTCAAAGATTACATCGCGATGCCCAAGCCCAACATGTACCAGTCGTTGCACACGACGGTTGTCGGCCCGGGCGGCGATCCGCTCGAAGTGCAAATCCGCACGCTCGAGATGCATCGCACGAGCGAGTACGGCATCGCGGCTCACTGGCGCTACAAAGAAGGCGCCAAGGGCGATTCCTTCGAGCAAAAGCTCACCTGGCTGCGCTCGCTGCTCGAGTGGCAGAACGACATGCGTGACTCGCGCATGTTCATGGAGAACCTCAAGCTCGACCTGTTCGAGTCGCAGGTGTTCATCTTTTCGCCGAAGGGCGACGTGTTCTCGCTGCCCGCGAGCGCGACGCCGCTCGACTTCGCCTATCAGGTCCACTCGGGCGTCGGCAACCACTGCGTCGGCGCGAAGGTCAACGGCAAGATCGTGCCGCTCGACTTCGGCTTGAAGAACGGCGACATCGTCGAGGTGCTGGTCAACAAGTCGAGCGCGCGGCCATCGTTGGATTGGCTGTCGATCGTCAAGACGTCGGGTGCCAAGCACAAGATTAAGCAGTGGTTCCGCAAGGAACGCAAGGAAGAGAACGCGCTGCTCGGCCAGGAGATGCTCGAGAGCGAGTTGGTCCACCTCGGGGTGCGCACCGACGTGCGCGGCGACGTGCTCGTGAAGGTCGCCGGCAAGCTGAACTACGCGACCGCTAACGACCTCTACGCCGCCATCGGTTTCGGCGATGCGAACGCGGCCTCGGTCGCCAAGCGCCTCAAAGAAGAACTGAAGACCGACAACGTCGTCGACATCCAGAACCTGCCGCGGCCCACGTCGACCCGGCGCGTGGCCCGCAACGCATCGGGGATCCGCATCGCCGGTGTCGATGACGTGCTCGTGCGGCTCTCGAAGTGCTGTTCGCCGGTGCCCGGCGATCCGATCATGGGTTTCGTGACGATCGGCCGCGGCGTGTCGGTGCATCGTGCCGACTGTCCCAACGTCGCCTACATGAACGCCGCGCCCGAGCGCATCCTCGAAGCGACCTGGGCCGACGTCACGCACATCCAGCACGCGGTGGATATCGAGATCGAAGCCGGCGACCGTTCCGGTTTACTGCAAGACGTGATGGGCGTCTGCGCCGAGCTGAAGACCCCGATTTCGTCGGTCAACGCGCGGGTGAAGAAAGAGGTCGCGAACATCTCGATCACGGCCCAGATCACGAACATCGATCACCTGCAGAAACTGCTCTCCAAGCTCTCGAACCTCAAAGAAGTCCGCGCGGTCTACCGCGTGACCAAACGCGAAGCCCGCGTCAGCGG
>Ga0209415_10004684_pt1 | contig 24957 bp, 20 predicted proteins | sample PeaSoiSIISIP2007_FD_187696 | JGI IMG/M metagenome (GOLD analysis project Ga0209415, IMG submission 187696) | Peat soil microbial communities from Weissenstadt, Germany - SII-SIP-2007 (SPAdes) (version 2) | ecosystem: Environmental > Terrestrial > Soil > Wetlands > Peat | place: Germany... | reverse complement strand
GGACGCGCCTGAGAATCCATGGGGCGGCACAACACTCGAATGGAAGACTGCTTCCCCGCCGATCACCCAAAACTTTGATTTTCAACCGGTGCTCGAACGCGAACCCTATGACTATCGGCCGGAACCGGTGGCACACGCATGAGCACCTCGACAGTCGATGTTCATTCGCACGGTCCGCACGACGATGGCCACGGCCATGGGGATCCGCATCAGCAGCATCACTTCACCAACATGGAGCAGCAGTTCGATACCGTCAAACTCGGTATGTGGCTGTTCCTGGCCACGGAAGTCTTGTTGTTCGGCGGCCTCTTCGTGGGCTTCGGTTTGATGCAGCAGCGGTATCCGAGGGAGTTCGTGGAAGCGCATGAATTCTTGCAGCGCAGCCTTGGCGCCTTGAACACCACTGTGCTGCTGATCTCCAGCTGGACCATGGTGATGGGAGTGATGGCGGCCAAGAGCAACCAGAAGAAGAAACTGGTTGTGTTTCTGCTGCTCACCATCCTGTGCGCCTGCATCTTCCTGGGCGTGAAGTATTTCGAATATTCCCACAAGTACGAAGAAGGATTGCTGCCGGGCCATTTCTACTCGCATAAAGGCAACTTGATTCCGGGAAGCCACGGCTACGCGACCTTCTTCAGCTTCTATTTCATGATGACGGGTCTGCACGGTATCCACATCCTGGTGGGAATTGGCCTGTTGGCATGGATCGCGATTCGCGCCAACCGCGGCGAGTTTTCGGAAGCCTATTACACACCGGTCGATCTGGTGGGTTTGTATTGGCACCTGGTCGATTTGATCTGGATTTATCTGTTCCCCCTGTACTATCTGATCTCATGAGTACGCATACTGACACACTTCACGGCGATGCCGGCGCGCACGCGCACGACCCGGCGAGCGAAGCCAAGGCATATTTGAAGACGCTCATCGCGCTGTTGATCCTGACGGCCATCACGGTGGGCGCGGCCGGAATTCACTTCGGCTCGGGCGCCATCAACATCGTGATCGCCTTGACCATTGCCAGCATCAAGGCGACGCTGGTGGTGCTGTTCTTCATGCACATCCGTCACGACCGGCCGTTGAACGGACTGATCGCCGCGGCGGGGTTCCTGTTCCTCGGCATCTTCCTGATGTTTTCCTTCATTGACGTCGGCAGCCGGGAACCGTTGCAGCCGGTGAACTTGAACGCGCCCCCGGTGGCCGCCCCGGCCCCCATCACGACGCTTGACTCGTCGGGCAACGCCGTACCTGCGGCCAAGCCGTAGGAACGATCGCGACGGTTCTTCCTGAGTCATTAGTTCGTCTCATAATTCAAAGGTGGGGCGGACGCCCTCGTCCGCGCCGGACCCCTTGGTCCGGCTTTTCCATCACCAAACAGAGGCCGACGAGGGCGTCGGCCGCGGTCCAGGGGGACCGCCCCACCTGCCGAATTCCGCGACAAAATTTGGGACGCTAGTGAACGGTCGCAATCCAGTCGGCGCCCGGAGCGAGTGCGGACTCGTCGAATGGGGCGCCGGCGTTCCGGTAGGACCTCTTCTCTTTGTACATGCGGCGATCGGCCTCGGTCAGGAGCTGTTCGGCGTCGGTGCCGTCGGCGGGGAAATGCGCCACGCCGATGCTTGCCGTGAGAAATTCTCCGGAGAAAAGGTCGCGGCACACCCGGACGACCACGTCGCGGAATTGCCCCAGCTTGGATTGGACGTCGGCCGGACTCGCGCCCGGCAGTATAATCACGAATTCGTCGCCGCCCATGCGGGCGATGTAATCGTACTCGCGGCAGGCCGCCTTCAGGCCCACGGCAACGGCGCGCAGCACGCGATTGCCTTCGATGTGCCCGAACCGGTCGTTGACCTGCTTGAAACCGTTCAGATCCAGCACCAGTACCGCGAGCGGGTTTCCGCTGCGCCTCCCCCGGGACATCTCGCCATCCAGGTGGAGGAAAAGCGAGCGGGCGTTGGGCAAATTAGTGAGGTAATCGGTGGTCGCCGAGGATTCCGCCTGGCGGAAACGCAAGGTGTTCTCAATCGAGAGGGCGATTTTGGAGTTGATGGCCAGCAGAATACGCAGGTGGTCCTTGGTGAACGCATCACGCTCGGAGTGATACAACGTCAGTACGCCGACCACGCCGTTCAACCCTTCGAGCGGTACCGCCACCGCTGCCCGCAGCGTGGAGAACTTGGAAGTGTCGCCGAGGTAGCCCGGTTCCACCGATGGATTGCCGTTCAGAATCGCCTGGCGGTTCTCAGCAACCCATCCTGACAGGCCCTGCCCTACCGGTATCTCCAGCGCGGAGAATAGCCGGAAATCTTCTCCGGAGACGTAGTCGGCTTTCAGCACGTTCTCGTGCCGCACCCAGATGGCCAGCGTGTGATGCGGGACAATACGCCGCAGCCGCACGCCTAATACGGACAACGTCTCGTCCAGGCTGAGCGAACTGCCAAGTTCTTGTGAGATCTCAAACAACGCTTGCACTTCCTGCCGGGCGGCGGCAATCGATACGAGGAAGTCGGCGGGCGCTTCCTTGGACGGTCCCGTCGAGGCGGAGGGAGCGGCGGCCTCGAACCCGGCCGCGGGCGCCTCTCCCCGCGTGACCACCACTTCTGTCGAGAGGACGCTCATCTCCGGCTGGCTGTCGAGCGCCATACGCTCGAGATCTACGTACCGGCGCGACAAGGCGTCCACCACGCGCGGATCGAAGGCCTTACCGGACTCCAGTACGACCACCTTCATGGCTTCGTCGAGGGGCAGGGCCCGGCGGTACTGCCGGTCGGTGGCCAGAGCATCCAGGCAATCGACTGCCGACAAAATGCGGGCGCCAATCGGAATGGCTTCGCCGGCCACGCCGTACGGGTATCCGCTGCCGTCCCATCTTTCGTGATGCGCGCGAACGATGGGAACAACCGGATAAGGAAACTGCACCCGCTCCAGAATTTCCGCGCCGACAATCGGATGAATCTTCATCTTCTCGAATTCTTCCGAAGTGAGCCGGCCGGGTTTCGAGATAATGTGCTCGGGAACCGCCAGCTTTCCGATATCATGCAGCAGGGCCGCGGCCCGCAGCGCTTCCTGCTCATCGGGTTGGAGCTGCAACTCCTTGGCCAATTCGTTGGCATAGACCTGGACCCGCCGCAGATGGCCGTGCGTAGTGTGGTCCTTGGCTTCAATAGCGAGAGCGAGCGCTTCGATGGTCCGAAGATGGAGCGAGGAGACTTCTTCCGCGTGCTTCTTTTCGTCCTCGAGACGCTGAAGATAGAGGCGATACGAGCGGTGGATGAGATAGATGACGGGTCCGGTCAGCAGGACCGTCTGCCAGCCAATGAAACGGTTGGCCACGCTTGCGATCTGGGCGATGGCCGCGCCACCCACATAATACGGGAATGCCCAAAAATAGCATTCTCGCCACATGGGAAGGACGGGAGAGTCTTCCGCGAAGGCGATCGCCATCGCGACCGGGGCGGTGTTGAAGAGAAACAGAGTACAGGTGGCCACCACGAGACGAATGGCCGGATCGACTCCCCGGGCAATCAACCAAGGAGCCTGATAGGCGGTGTTGGTTGCGGCGATCGCCACCACCATGGCGCCGACGTTGAATACGACTTGAGCCGGGCGAGGCCTCCTCTCCTGATTCCAGAAGCACTGAACCAGCGTCACCACGGCGCCGAGCACCACGGTTTCGGGGCCGGTCAGTTCGATCAGGCCGAACAGCACGAATAGGAAGGTAAGCGAGAGAGTCCCAGTGACGCCGGGAACCGCTATCCGCATGCCCGCGGAGAAGACGGCCATCAACAGGAAGCCGGCGTATTTCAGGAGATCGGGCGAATTCCATCGGGCGATGTTCAAGCCGAGCATGATGGCGCCCAGCAAGGCGACCAAGGCGATGTACCGGTGGGCTTTCGGCGGAAGGGGCTGCAGGGGCGCACTCATGGCATTACGCGAGAGAATGCACGCGGAGTGCCACGCGTGGCGGCACCCGTCGCGGCTGTTTCGCAACACGTTAACGACGGTGTCCGCGGGCGTTTGCGACAAACTGGCCCGCGACGGGCGTTCGACATGCGACAAACTGTCGCAACTCCGGCGGTATCTTTCCGGGAAGGCCTAGGGTTAATTACTGAGGGCGCTATCTCCCAATAGCTGGCGAAATATAAAGAGCGGGACCAATGATGGCTCACACCCACGAATGCGAACCGGATCAGAAGTACGTCTTTCTGGGCATGGAAGCGGTGATCGCCAGCGAGTCCATGCGCGCATTGATGGAGGTGGTCGAACGGGCCGCACGTTCCAGCGCAGCCGTCCTCATCGCTGGAGAGAGCGGATCCGGCAAGGAACTGGTGGCGCGGGCGATCCACCACTACTCCACGCGATCGCACCGGCCGTGGGTGGACTTGAGTTGTGCCGCTCTCCCGGAGCATCTGCTCGAAAGCGAGTTGTTCGGCTTCGACAAGGGGGCTTTCAGCGGGGCCGACTCGCCCAAGCCCGGGTTGTTCGAACTGGCATGCCAGGGCACCATCTTTCTCGACGAAATCGGGGAACTGGATGGGCGAATGCAAGTGAAGCTGCTGCGTGTGCTCGACGGCGCGCCGTATTACCGCCTGGGTGGAGTGAAAAAAGTCGCGGTGGATGTGCGTGTAGTGGCGGCCACCAATCAGGATTTGGAAACCTCTATCGCCGCGGGGCGGTTCCGTCGAGACCTGTATCACCGTCTCAGTCAGATTACACTGCGGGTGCCTCCCCTGCGGGAACGTCCCGAGGATATCGCCCCCCTGGCTCGCCATTTTCTGGCTCAGCATGGGCCTCGGCTTAGCTTGTCGGATTCCGCGCTAGCCGCGCTGAAGGCGTATTGGTGGCCGGGCAACATCCGTGAGTTGCGCAATGTCGTGACCAGGGCCGCCGTCCTCTCGGAGCGGGATGAGATCCGGGAGGAGGATCTCCCGTCGTTTTCGACTGCCGGTGAGGATCGGACGCGCGTGGATTCAGCCCAAGTGGTATCAGAGCGTCCCGGCGCGGTGCCAGGGCCGGCAGGCGCCCAACCGGCGGCGTCGAGCCTGGATGGAATGGAGCGCCGGATGATTTGGGACGCGCTCGCCGCCACAGGCGGTCATCAACAGAAGGCTGCGGCGCGCCTGGGCATTTCGCGCCGGACGTTGAGCCGCAAGTTGAGGGCTTATGAGCTGGAGCGTAGGGGGCCGGAGCGCGCCGCGCCGCCGGAGCGTGCAGGAGCCGTTCGATGACACTTTCGCATCGCGATCAGCGCCGTGAGCCGCGCCAACCGGCCGAAGGCGTGGTCCGGGTCCGCCTTTCCAACCCGCAGCCGCTTGAGATATCGGGCCAGCTCATCGATGTGACTACCGGTGGATTTCGCATGGCGCACGGAAACACACTGCTGACGGCCGGCCAGGTGGTCGAGTTTGCCTACCAGAACGCCTCGGGACACGCGCGTGTGGTCTGGACGCGAATCGTCGCCGGCAAGGTGGAGAGCGGGTTCTTAGTAATGGCCGCCGGCGCCTGAACTGAAAGAGTCTAATTCCGCTTTTGTTGGACCTTGGGAGCGGACAGGTAGCCGCTGATCAGGTCCTTCTTGACGTCGTTCACCACGAGTTCGTACGGCTGGGTCGCCTTGGAGACCAGGAACTGAACCGGCTCGTTGACGGTCTTGTCTTTCTTCTCCACCGTCTTGTCGTCGGCGATCACGTCAATCGTGAACTTATTCTTTTTAACATCGGTACTCTTAAGCCGGACGGAGATGTCACCGACCTTTTGCGGAGCATTACCCTTTTGTTTGGTAATCTTGAATTCGGTGTAGTTCCGCTCGCCCAGGGCCTTCAACGCCGCGAGTTCCTTGCCGTTGGTGGCGATCAAGCCGCTTTGCACGCCTAGGTCTCCACGGGTACTCTTCAGGTCGGCGATGGTTTTCTCAAGCTCGGATTTGGTCGAGGCCACTTCGGTCCTCACATTGCCGACGTCCGTCGAAACCTCCCCGATCTTGGTATTGGCGGCGTTGGCGGAATCTTTCACCGCGGAAACCTCGGTGGTGACCGCCGCTACCCTCTGGCTTTGATCCTGCTGTTCCTTCTCCAGACGCGCGGCGAGCTCGTCGGCGTGTTTGGTGGCGTCCACCTTGGCCTGGCCCGCGAGCTGGCTCGCCTGCTTCCGGGCTTCGTCCACGTCCTTCTTCAACGAATCCACGCTTCGGCGGCTGGTTTGGGAGGAAACGGCCGAGGTTTCGTGGATCTTCGAAATCTCGGTGAGCAAGGCCTCGCGCGTCTGCGTAAGCTCGCTGCGTATGTCGCTGACCTGATAGAAGAGATATACGTTCGCTCCGATGAGAGCGAGAACGGCGCCGAACAGAATCGCAGTCCTAAGACCGGAGCCGGATCCTGAGCCTGGGTCGGAGGCCGGGCCCGAGCCGCCGGGCGTACCAAGTATGGAACTCACAGATTTTTTTCCTCCCTTAACGCCTAGACACCACACAACTTCTTTTTAATAGCTTACCACCGAGAAGTGGGATGCTCACCAGGTTTCTTAGGAGTACATCGACTTGGGTAGGTCCTCCCGGTAGGGGTGGAGAGAGCGGATGGAAAGGTGTTTCACCGGAGGAGCGCCACAGGAGGCCCTGGCCTCCTCACTCGCACCGCAATCGCTGCCACGGCCTTCCGTTGTGGCGCGAGTTACTGGAGAGGACGGACCACTCCTGTATGCTGGTCCCAGGATGCATTGCCTGGGCGGCAGGGTATTGAAGCCGGAGCTCCTCGATACGCTCCCCTACGATCAGGCCCGGAAGAGCCTGGCGGACCTGGTTCGCATCAACCGCGGATGGGGCGGCTACAGCACACTCAGCAAGCTGATCGCGGAGGAGATTCCCTCAGGTCGCCGGTATTCGCTGCTCGACGTGGGAGCCGCATCCGGCGACATGGGCCGGCGGATTCTCAAACAGCGTCCACTGGGGAGCGTGACCGCGCTCGATTACCTGGCGTCGCATCTGTCGGTCTGTGAGGAGCCGCGCGTGGCTGGGGACGCCTTTCGGCTGCCGTTCGCGCCGCGGAGCTTTGACTACGTATTCTGCTCGCTGTTTCTTCACCACTTCGCGGACTCTGAAATCGTCCATCTCTTGAGCGGGTTCGGGCAGGTGGCGCGACGCGCCGTGCTGGTGATCGACTTGCTGCGCGACCCGGTGGCCTATTACTTCCTTCCCTGGACGCGGTGGCTCTTCGGATGGGATCCCGTCACGGTGAACGATGGGGCAATTTCGGTGGAAGCGGCGTTTCGTCCGTCCGAACTGGAGACCCTGGCAAGCCAGGCGGGGCTGAAAAATCCCCACGCGCGCGCTTTCCGCCCGGCGTACCGGATCGCGCTTGCAGCCAGTGTCGCCTGAACGGGGCCGGCGATCGCGGGAAGCTGGTACGATGCCCTGCGTTATAATCGATCAGGAGGACGATGAGTAAAGAAGACAGCATAGAAGTTACAGGAACAGTCGTCGAAAAATTTCCGAGCGGTCTCTTCAGCGTGCAGTTGGATCAGGAGCGGACCGTGCTAGCCCACCTGGCCGGCAAATTGCGCCGCAACCGTATTCGCGTGCTGGCTGGCGACCGGGTCACCATGGAGCTTTCTCCTTATGATCTGACCAAAGGCCGCATCACCTACCGCCACAAGTAATCTTCCCTTGCCAAAAATCCTGTTCGTTTTCGGTACGCGGCCGGAGGCGATCAAGTTGGCGCCGCTGATCCGCCAATTTCTCCAAGATCCCCACGAGTTTGAAACGTGTGTAGCCGTGACCGCACAGCATCGCGGTCTTCTCGACCAGGTGCTGGACGCATTTTCGATCGCACCCGATCACGATCTCAACGTGATGCGGCCGGGCCAGAGCCTGCTGCACTCGACGTCGTTGATCCTGGCTGCACTCGAAGGGGTGTTCCTCACGGAGAAGCCGGACCTGGTCTTCGTGCAAGGCGATACCACTACGACCCAATGCGGTGCGCTGGGCGGGTTCTACAGCGGGATTCCGGTGGCCCATGTCGAGGCGGGATTGCGCACGGGAGATCCGCGTCATCCGTTTCCCGAAGAGATGAATCGGGTGATTACGTCGCGCCTGGCCACGCTGCATTTCGCGGCTACCCAAGGTGCCGCGGACAATCTTCGCCGGGAGGGCGTCGATCCCGCGGCGATTTTCGTCACCGGCAATACGGGAATCGACGCGGTGCTCGAGGTCCGCGATGCGCTCGCGTGCGGAAAGCTTCCGCGGACGGGCGTGCCGGACGTGGATCCCAGCAAGAAGCTGGTTCTGGTGACGGCGCACCGGCGGGAGAGTTTCGGCGAAGGGTTCGAGGGGATTTCAGAGGCCCTGGCGCGTTTGGCGCGGCGCGAGGATGTCGAGATTGTCTATCCGGTGCACCCCAATCCTCAGGTCCGGCAGGTAGTGAATCGGAATCTCACCGCGCTTCCCAATATTCGTTTAATCGAACCGCTCGCTTATGTCCCGTTTGTCGAGTTGATGCGGCGGGCTTATCTCCTGCTGACCGATTCGGGCGGCATTCAGGAGGAAGCTCCGTCGCTTGGTAAGCCGGTGCTGGTGATGCGAAAGACCACCGAGCGGCCCGAGGCAGTCGAAGCGGGCACGGCGCGGCTGGTCGGCACCGATCCCGACCGCATCGTTTCGGAAGCGGCGCTGCTGCTCGACAACGAAGCTGAGTACACGCGGCGCTCGCGAGTGCACAATCCCTACGGCGACGGGCACGCCAGCGTCCGGATCAAAGCTGCCATCCGTTCCTATTTCACCCCTCGGTAACATCGCCCACAACGCAGCGGGCCGCGATTGTCTTCACTCACCAGCGAGCGCGTCCCGCGCTGTGCGCTCCAAAAGAAGACCGGAGACGCTTAAAGTCTCAGCATGTTAGGACTGCCGGCGGAGGCGGATTCCTCGCGGCCGCCTCTATAATCGTGGCCGAACGGGGACACTGCTCATTGCGGACACAGCCTGCCACAACGAACCGACGCCGTCCGTGGAATGACGCCGACGGTTTGCTGCGCCGCCTGACGGATCGAGTCGTGGGCCAGCCCCAGGCCATGACCCAAATTGTTCCGTACGTGCAAATGCACCAGGCGGGCCTTGCTCCGGAAGGGCGGCCTGTCGGCGTGTTCCTGCTGCTGGGTCCCACCGGAACCGGCAAGACACGAACGGTGGAAGCGCTGGCGGAGGTTCTGCATGGGAACGAAAAGAATCTTCTGAAAATAGACTGCGGCGAGTTCCAAATGGAACACGAAGTGGCCAAACTGATCGGAGCGCCTCCGGGATACCTGGGACATCGGGAAACCCAGCCGATGCTGACGCAGCAGAAGCTCGGCGCGGTCGCGAGCGAATCGTGCAACCTGTCGCTGGTGCTGTTCGACGAGATCGAAAAAGCCGCGCCCAGCATGACCCGGCTGCTGCTGGCGGTTCTCGACAAAGCGGTTCTGCGGTTGGGCGACAACACGTCGGTGAACTTCGAGCGGACGATCATCTTCATGACCAGCAACCTTGGCGCGAAAGAAATGCGCCGCGAGATTCAGCCCGACTTTGGATTCGAGGCAGTGGCGGGTGGCCGGAGGACCAAGGCGGCGCGCGGCGATCTGGCGCGGAAGCTGGAAACCATCGGGATGGGCGCCGTCCGGCGGAAGTTTTCGCCCGAGTTTGTCAATCGCATCGACGGAGTGGTCACCTATCAGCCCCTCGACGCTGCGTCACTCGAAATCATCCTCGATCAACAGATCGTCGCCCTCGAAAAGCATATTGAACTCCGGCTGATCGATCGAGCCTTTGGCTTGGAGATCGGTGAACCGGCGCGGGAGCTTCTGCTCAAGAAGGGAACCAGCGATGAATACGGCGCGCGCGAACTGAAACGGACCATTCTCCGGCAGCTCACGCAGCCCCTGGCGTCCATGGTGGCCAACCACCGGATCGCGCCGGGTTCAGTCGTGCATGTCGAGCCATCGGCGGATGGCGAACAACTCGAGTTGACCGTGGAAGACGTGTAGGCTTGGCGGGAAAACTGGCTTGACTGTGCAGATCTGGCTCGCGGGCGAAGAGGGTTGGGTGAAGATGGACCTGCCGCCAGAGCCGGGGCCACCTGTTACGCTTGTACTAAGCAGGCAAGACATGGCCGACCAACCCAGTTCTAACGGCAACTCACGGCTCGACCGCATGGAAGGGCTCATGCAGATCTTGATCGAAGATCACCTGAAGTTCCGGGATGAGCATCTTCAGCTTTTGAAGGCGCAGGTGCTATTAACCGATCACGTGGAAAAGACGGACCAGTTCCTCGACCGGCTCGCTGAACACGTGGACAAGATGGATCAGCGCCTCGACCGGCTCGCTGACAAGACCGACAAGCTCGCCGACAAGACGGACAAGCTTGCCGAAAGTATCCATGAACTGAGAGAGGCTCAGAAACACACGGACCATCGCCTCAACGCGCTGATTAACGTGGTTGACGACATCGTCCCCAAGCGCCCCAACGCCTGAACACACGATGAGCATGTCCATGCTTCATCGGCTTCCGTTAACGGAAATGGTGTCGCTCCTTCGCGCCGGCGCCATTTCATCGCTCGAATTGGTGGACGCGCATCTGGATCAAATCGAGCGCCGCAATCCCCACCTGAACGCGTTCACTATGGTGCTGGCGGACCAAGCCCGCGCATCCGCCCGGCGCGCCGATCAGGCCTTGAGGGTGGGACCGCTCCACGGCGTCCCTCTCACCGTGAAAGACAGTTTTGACGTCGCCGGCCTTCCCACCCGCCTGGGCAGCTATTTCGCGCCGGAAGTGGCGGCCGCGGAGGACTCGGCCGTGGTTTCCCGAATGCGCCGCGCCGGTGCGATTATCCTCGGCAAGACCAACACACCTGAGTTTTTGATGAGTTATGAGACGGACAATTTCATCACCGGGCGCACCAATAACCCTTGGGACGTCGAACGCACGCCGGGGGGATCGAGCGGCGGCGAGGCGGCGGCGATCGCGAGTGGATGTTCGCCCGGCGGGGTCGGGAGCGACGGCGGAGGTTCGATTGGGCTCCCGGCGCACTTTTGCGGCATCGCCGGACTGAAGCCTACACCGGGGCGGGTCTCCTCCTTCGGTCACCATCCAGTTGAAATCATCTCGGGGATTACGGTCGCCGGTCCCATGGCTCGATCCGTCGCCGATCTCCGGCTGCTCTTCGAAGTCCTGGCGGGATATGACGACCGGGATCCATGCGCGGCCCCGGTGCCGCTCGGCATACCGCCCCACCAAGGTGTATCGGGCGAGCCCTGGAAGATCGGCGTGATGGAGCAATTTTACGATGTGCCGGTCCAGGCTGCGGTTCGCCGGGCGGTACGTGCCGCGGCCGGCGCTCTCTCCGCTTCCGGCTTCGCCGTCGAAACATTTCAACCGCGCGGCCTCGAGCGCGCACCGAACCTATGGAGTTTCTTTTTTGCCGAACTGCCGGCGCGGCTGCGGAAGGAGCGCATCGCCGGACGCGAGTCGGAAGCTCATTGGACATCGACGGAAACGCTGGAGGGCGCCCTCGACCGGCCACCAGCCTCGGGTTGGCAGGTAGTGGAGGCGCTCGCGAACCGCGATCTGATGCGCCGGCGGCTGCTCGAACAGATGCGGCTATTTCCCGTGCTACTCCTGCCGGTGGCGAGCACCGTCGCCTTCCGGCACCGGGAAAGGAGCTTTCCGACAGAAACCAAACCCGTCGGTTTGTTTCAGGCCACCATGCCGCTGACCCCCTTCAATCTGCTCGGATTGCCGGCTCTGACGGTTCCATTCACCGTATCCGATGAAGGTTTGCCGGTAGGGGTTCAACTGGTGGCGCGTCCCTGGGAAGAAGAACGCTTGCTTGAGCTGGGCGAGCGATTAGAGGCGGCAAGAGGCCCGTTTTCGCATCCGATGTAGCACCGCTCAGGAGCGCACAGCGCGGGACGCGCTCGCTTGTGACTGAAAACAATCGCTGCCCGCTGCGTTGTGCGCGACGCTCACTCAGGGTAAGCAACTTGGGCGTTACGCTACCGAGCCAAACGGGAACACTCGTGCCGGTAATGCGAACTTGATCTGACCGAAGAGGAGAAACGGTCTAGCGGCCGCGGCTGCTTCCGCGCCCCATGCTGGGGCTAATCGCCGCCGCGCGGGACATCTGGCCGCCCGAAGAGCCGAGGGGTGCTGCCGGCGACGACGCTCCGGAGGAAGATCCCAGAGGCGCCGCGACAAATGAGCGCGGTGCGGTGTTCGCCGCGGCAAGCGGTGAACCCAGCGACAACGTCCTGAGCGGAGCGTTCAGATAGGCGTAACCGACCATCGCGGGACTGAAGTAAGGCGATCCGAAGGGGCTGAAGTAAACACCGCTCGAAGGGAGAAACGTGAACATTCCGAAGTAAGGGTTCCACGCCCAGTTGCCGTAGCCGGACCCGACGCCCGCGTAGCTCATGCCGGAATAACCCTGCTCGCCGGCAGTTTTGGCCGCGGTTATATTGGCCGCCGCGACGTACTCATCGCGCCGTTCGCTCCAGCGGTAGAACGCATCCGTATCCTTGGGATCGAAGCTGAGTTCCGCCAGGCCCTGGTTGAATTCGACTTCGCGGCCGCGCTTCACGACCAGAATTCGCGAGCCGGATGTCACGCGGGCTTCGCCCTGGTACACGCGGAGCGTTCCCGGCTCGGCGTCAATCCTGTACAAGCCGGTTTTCGCCAGCGAAATTTCGGAATCCTTGAACAACACCGTGATCGCGTTGTTCGCGAGCAACTCGCCGACCTCAACCAGAGCGGTTCCGGAGAGTATTTCGACGCGCGTGTCGGCCAGCCGATTGGAAACCATGCGGAAAGAGCTGTTCTCCGCAAGCCGCAGAAAGACGCCCGGTGTGAGCAAGACCTCCGCGCGCCCGTCGTCGGCGCTGAGCGTCTGTCCGCCCTTTACGTCCGGGAATTGAGCGAACCTGGGCTGCACGGCTGTTCCATCCACGGCGACCTGACCCTCGACGTACTGGATCACGCCGGAATGGGCGGAAATCACCTGCTGAGCCCACACGCAGCCGACGGAACCCACAATCGCGAACGCCAGCAGTATTTTATTCGACACTTTCAGGCTCCCTTGTGATTTATGATCCGCCTTTTGAGGGTCCGCGTCAAGCCCGTCCCGGTGTGCGATAAAGGGCGAACGTGGCCCCCTGCTTCGGCTCCCAAATCGAGAGATCGCGGCCGTAGAGGTTTGCCGCGCCGTCGCGATTTAGGCCGCCGGCGGAAGGGACCCGTGAAACATCGCCGGCTAGGCTGCTTGGCCACCCTCTTACTAGCCCGCAAAGAGTGCGGCGGCACCTTCATTCAGCCAAGCAACCATGCCACCGCGCGTAGTTTACCCGCTCCGGGTTTTGCGGGCTGTTACTAGGAGTTCCGCCCACCCTCAAGTTATAGAAACTTCAGCCGATACACTACTGTGGACTTGCGCCCGGATGCACCCCGATTCAGCCTTTCCTCGGTAGCGACCGCGCTCGCACTCTCTGGCATCTATTTCGCAACGGTCAAGCTGGGCTCGATGATTACGTCGGGGTCGGCCGGGTTCGCTCCCATCTGGCCCGCAGCCGGTCTGTCGTTCGCCGCGCTGGTGACACTCGGCCTGGAATACTGGCCGGCGATTTCGGTGGGAGCATTTATCGGCAGCATTCTCGCTGGGAATCCGTGGCATGCGTCCATGATCATCGCGGTCTCTTCGACCGCCGCGGCCGTTTCCGGTGTCTGGGCCGCTCGCCGCGTGCGCCGCTATCGGAGACTGCTCGGGTACTTCGATGAACTGGCAGCCATCCTGGCCGCCGCCGTATGCGGGCCGGTGGTCGCCGCGACTCTCGGAATCCCCGTTCAATGGCTTGGCCACGTCCACGGAGGCGATACTTGGGCTGCGTCCTGGACGAACTGGTGGATCCGGGACACGGTCGGAATATTGATTGTCGCTCCGGTGCTGTTGGGCATCCTGGCAGCCGTCCGCGAAGGGAGGACCGAGTGGAGTCTGGGGAGATTCGCGAAGACGGGGCTGTTCCTCGAAGGCACCGCTCTGGTCTGCTACTTCGTCTTTTTCCAGCCCTCGGCGTTTCGTTTGCTCTTCGCGGTGTTTCCCTTGATGCTGCTGGCAGCGGCCTGGCTGGGTCCTCTGGCGACGCGCCTGACCGCTATGGTGATTGCCGCAATGAGCATGGCGGGGGCCGGGATCGGCCCCGGACCGTTCACCGGCGGTGGAGAGAATTTGCACAATCTGCAACTCTTCCTGGTCTCCGTTTCCCTGACCGCGATCGCGCTCGGCTGTTTTCGCAAGGCGGGTACGCTGGCGTGGCCCGGAGGAATTCTGCTCGCCGGATGGCTTCTCGGCGGATGGGTCTACGCCTCACTCGAGGCCGACCGGTTGGCCACGGACCGGATCCGTCTCGAGAGGGTTACCACCGCCCGCCAGCGTGACATCACCCGGCGCCTGGAGAATTATGAGCAGGCGCTCCGCGCCGGCGGCGAGTTCCTCTCCCAGTCTCCACGCGTGAGCCGCGAGCAATGGCATACCTACGTGCAGCAGCTGGAATTGCTGAGCCAATATCCTGGCATCACCAGAGTGTTCGTTGCCGTACCCCTAGAGTCTCCGCGGCTCCAAAGTTTTGCTCGCGAGCAGCAACGCTCCGGCGCGACCGACTTCGTGCTGCATCCGGCGCCCTACGCGACCCTGGCGGACCCACGGCCGGAGGAACACTTCATCATTCTCTACATGGACACCCTGCCTCCGCTCGCCTCCCAAACCGGTGCGGACATGGCGACGGAACCGAATCGCAGGATCGCAGCCGAGCAGGCCAGGGATAGCGGCGTCCCAGTGCTGTCGCGACGCATTCTGACGACTCGCTTGGGCGTGGCACGGCCCGGATTCATGCTGATGGCGCCGGCGTATCGCGCCGGCCTTCCCATCCAGACGGTGCCGGAGCGTAGAAGGGCGCTCCAAGCCCTGGTGATCGCCACCTTCACGGCCGACGAATTTTTTGCCGGCACTATGGGAACTTTCGCCGATCAGGTTCGACTCCAGGCCTTCGACGGCTCGATCGGCGACGGCAATCGCCTGTATGAATCGGGCGGTCCGCATCGTTCCGGCCGGACGCCCGAGCGCGTCACCGAGCTGTCGCTCTACGGCGCCACCTGGAAACTCGGATGGGACCGCGGCGCGCAGTTCGACCCGGTGAGTCCCGCATCCTCGGCCTGGGCGGCAGGTTCCACCTCGATGGTCCCGCTGCTCCTGGCGGGGCTCGTCATGAGTTTGCAGTCCACTAGCCGTCGCGCCGCCGCCATGGTGAAGGAACGCACCGCGGAGCTCGCCAAGGCTCTCGACGCGGCAGCCGCGGCGAACCGGGCGAAATCGGAGTTCCTGGCCAATATGAGCCACGAGATTCGCACGCCCATGAATGGCGTGCTCGGGATGACTTCGCTCCTCCTCGACACACCCCTCACCGGCGAGCAGAAAGACCTGGCGGAGACGGCGCGCAGTTCCGGCGAGGCGCTCCTCATCATCTTGAACGACATTCTGGACTTTTCGAAGATCGAGGCAGGGAAGCTCGAAATCGAGCCGCATCCCTTCGATCTCGAACAGGTGGCCGCCGAAGTTGTGGATCTGGTGGCTCCGCGGGCGGCCGAGAAGGGACTCGAAATTGCCCTCCGCTGGGCCCCTGGGACGCCGCGCAAATTAGTCGGCGATGCGGGACGATTGCGTCAGGTGTTGCTCAATCTCACCGGCAACGCGATCAAATTCACGTCCCATGGACACGTGGTGATCGACGTGACCTGTGTCGAAAGGAACGATTCGGCCGCGCTCGTCCGGGTGAATGTGGTCGACACCGGCATCGGCATTCCCGAAAACGCCAGGGAAAGGATTTTCCATAAATTCACCCAAGCCGACGCTTCGATGACGCGCCGCTTCGGAGGAACCGGGCTCGGCCTCGCCATCAGCAAGGAGCTGGTGGAACGCATGGGCGGCTCGATCGGGTTCCACAGCCTGGTGGGCTCCGGTTCCACCTTCTGGTTCACCGTGCGGCTGCCGCGCTGCCGGGAAGCCCGGTCGCCGGAGGACGCTCTCACGGCGCTCGCGGGAAGGCGCGTGTTGGTCGCCGATCCGCAGGCTCTCAGCGCTTTGATCCTGGGCGAATCCCTTTCGCGGGCGAATATCCGGAAGGTTGTGGCGAACCATCCGGAGGAGGCGCTGATGGCGCTCGAAACGTCCCACGACGATCCCTTTGACCTGGTCATTATGGATCACACGATGTGGGACGCAGAACCCCTGCGCGAGGCGCTCGGTGCGCGGGCCGTGGAGGACCGGACCCGCTTGCTGGTAGCCGCGCCGCTCGGACACCGCGGCGGCGAAGATCGTTTTCGGGAAGCCGGGTTCGCCGGCTGGGTGATGAAGCCGGTCCGCGTGTCGCAGCTTTCCGAAGCCATGCTGGCTGCCTGGCGGATTCGACAGGACTTGGCCGAACCGCCGAAGGCTCCGGCTCCCGGCGGAGCGTCGGAGCAAACCTCCGGCGGTCTGAGGGCCCTGCACAAAGTCCTGCTCGCCGAGGACAACGCGGTCAATCGCCGGGTCGCGGTCATCATGCTCACCCGGGAAGGCTGCGAAGTCGACGTTGCCATCGACGGCCGGGAAGCCGTGGAGATGTTTGCCCGGGGCGAATACGACGTGGTTTTAATGGACTGCCAGATGCCGGAGATGGACGGCTTTGCGGCTGTGGCTCGCATCCGGGAACAGGACGCGGCATCGGGCCGCCATACTCCGGTGGTGGCTATGACCGCCTCCACGATGCTCGGCGACCGCGAACGATGTCTCGCCGGAGGCATGGACGATTACATAGCCAAACCCGTGAGTATCGAGAGCCTGCGGCGCGTGCTCGCGGAGATTGAAATGCGCCTGTCTCCCACTCGTTATTGGATGCCGAAAAAGACTTCTTGGCCGCTGATAAGCGCTGATGAACGTTGATTCGCGGACAGCAAAGACGTGTTTTCAATCGGCGTTCATCCGTGTTCCCGGGGCGGGCGTGCCGCATCGGCGGCCAATTTTGTCTTCGATGTTTTCAGCAGCCTGTGAAAAAGCTGCTGGCAGCATTGCCGCCGCACGTGCGTTCCCGACAGCCCCCAACATTTCGGACACGCCACGCAAGGGTCATTCAAATGGAGCCTCAAACGGGGAGTCCATGGTCGAAGCACTGGGCGGCCTTATATTGAGAATGTGCGTTGCGCGTGGCTCCTACTGACAATCTCTCCGGTCCAGACCCTTGCCGCGGCCACGCCGACGTTCTACCGCGACGTCTTGCCCATCCTCCAGAATCACTGCCAGGAGTGTCATCGTCCGGGTGAAATGGCGCCAATGGCGTTGACCACCTATCGGCAGACGCGGCCCTGGGCGAAGGGCATTCGAAGCGCCGTCCTGACACGCAAGATGCCGCCCTGGTTCGCCGACCCCTGCTGCGGCAAATTCTCGAACGACCGCTCGCTTGCGCCGTCTGAAATCGCAACGCTCAAAGCCTGGGCCGATTCCGGTGCGCCCCCCGGCGATCAGCGGGACGCGCCCGCGCCTCGAATCTGGCCGCCCGACGGTAACCTGGCCTCGCCCGACCTGATTCTCGGAATGACCAAGCCCTTCGAAGTGCCGGCGAAAGGCGTGGTCGAGTATCAGTATTTCGTCGTGCCGTCCGGCTTCCACCAAGACCGCTGGGTGCAAGGCGTGGAGGTCCGGCCAGGCGACCGTTCCGTGGTTCATCACGCCGTGGTTTATATTCGCGAGCCGGGCTCTACGTGGACTCGAGGTCCTACCAAGGCGGATATTTTGAGCGTCTACGCGCCCGGCAGCGCGCCCGATGTCTGGCCCGCGGGGATGGCCAAGCTGGTGAGGGCCGGATCCGATCTGGTCTTCGAAATTCACTACACGCCGAAGGGCCACGGCACGCTCGACGGAACCCGGGTTGCCATGGTGTTTGCCAACCAGATGCCTGAGAAGCGAGTGCTCACCCTGCAAATGGACAATGAGCGATTCGCGATTCCTCCCGGCGATCGCAACTATCGAGTCACCGTGGGCGGATCGCTACCGAACGATGCGCTGCTGCTCAGCTTTTTTCCGCATATGCACCTGCGCGGCAAGGCATTCGAGTACGAACGGATCCGCGACGACGGCCAGCCGGAAACGCTGCTTCGCGTCGCGCCCTACAACTTCTACTGGCAACTCACGTACCGGTTGGCAACGCCCTTGCCGCTCAAGAAGGGTACCCGGCTCGAATGGACCGCCTGGTTCGACAACTCGCTCGATAATCCACTCAATCCCGATCCGTCGGCCGAGGTGCACTACGGGCAGCAGAGTTGGGAAGAGATGATGGTCGGGTTCTTCGATATCGCCGTCGATGCCGGCGTGGATAAGAACCAGTTCTTTGTCCGGTAACGCGCGGCGGTGGCGCCGGGGCGGAACTCGGGGATGCCTTCCTGCGGCAGACTAAACTCGACCCTATTGCCGGCCAGTTAGCCCGCTTGCGCTACGTCTTCAAAACTGACCGGGGGATTGTAGAACAGGAATCTGCCGCAGCTTTCGCACAGCATCAGCGTCTCCCCGAGTTTCAAGTCTTGAAGGTATTGAGGCCGGAGAACGATCTGGCAGGCCGAACAGCGCCCCGTGACGGCTTCCACGATCACCAGGCCATTCCACTTCTTGCGGATCCGCCCGTAGGTGGTCAATGTGGCCGGAGAGAGCTTCGCCGCCGCTTCCGCGCGTTGTTTCCGAAGTTGCTCGAGTTCCTTCTGATCCACCGCCGTGCGTTCCCTCGTCCGGGATTTTTCGTCCTCTACCGTCTTCTTCTCTTCCTTGAGAGCGGCCTCGGCCTTCCTGACGTTCGAGTCGAGCGGCTCGGATTCGGTCATCAGCTCCAGGATGCGATCCTCGGCGGCCCGGATTTCCTTCTCGATGTACTCGATCTCGTGCTGAAACGCCTTGTACTGTTCGTTGGTCTTGGCGCCCAGCATCTGATCCTTGAGCTTGGAGATCTTCTGCTGATGAATCTGGATGTCGCCGTCGAGTTTCTTTCGATCTTTCTGGTTGGCGATCAGCGCGGCCCGGTCCGCCTCGAGCCTCCGCACGTGCGAGTCAAGAGTCTTTTCGATGGCGGCGATGTGTTTGGGGAGTGCAGCGACTTCCTTATCGAGGCCTGAAATCCGCTGATCGAGCGACTGGAGCTCGATCACCAGATGGGTATCTGGATGCATGGAACCTTGATTTTAGCACGCGCCACGCGCAATCCTGAAGGTAATGCGTTCTTTCGACAACCTCCCCGCCGTCCCTTTGACCATCGAGGGATCGAGCATCTTGCATCAAATGCTGCGCGTGCGCTGGCCGGAATGGCGAGCGCTAACGCCCGACAGCCGCGCGGATATCCTTGCTCAGGCCTCGCCGGCGCTCGCCTCTCTCGAAGCCGATGGCAGCGCGATGTTCTCGCTGCTCGGTCACAAGGGCGATGTGATGGTGGTGCATTTCCGCCGGAGTTTCGACGAACTTGGAGCGGTCGAGCGGGCGCTCGCGCATCTCCGCCTGTGGGACTATGTGGAGCAAACCTCCTCCTACCTGTCGGTGGTGGAGCTGGGGCTGTATGAGTCCACCGCCAAGACCTACGCCGCCTTGGCCGAGCGCGGTGTGATGCCGCACACGCCGGAATGGGACGCGGGAGTCGAAGAAAATCTCAGCCGCCAGCGGCAGGCCATGCATCCCCGGCTTTATCCGGAGATCCCGCCACAGAAATTCCTGTGCTTTTATCCCATGGACCGCCGGCGCGGCGAGCACAAGAATTGGTACCAGCTTCCCCTGGCGGAACGGCAGCGCCAGATGCAGGAACACGGATTGATCGGCCGCCGCTACGCGGGTTCGGTGAGGCAAATCATTTCAAGCTCCATCGGATTCGACGACTGGGAATGGGGCGTCGATCTGTTTGCGGAGGACCCGCTGGTCTTCAAGCGCTTGATCTACGAGATGCGCTTCGATGAAGTGAGCGCCGTCTATGCGTTGTTCGGATCGTTCTTCGTCGGCCAGCGGATGAGGCCGGGCGACTTAAACGCGCTGCTCAACCTTTGATTACTGGCTGAGCTCGCGTTCCAAGACCGCATCGGCCGCGCTGCCTTCACGATCGCCCGCCGCTCTTCGCGCGACGCTGCGGTTGTGATAGGCGTTGAGGTAGCGCGGATTCAACCGAATCGCTTGGTCGAGATCAGCCAAGGCGTTCGGATAGTCTCGCAGTAATAGGTAAGCGAAGCCCCGGGCGTTATGCGCGAGAGCAAGCTCGGGTTGCGCCTGAATCGCCGCAGTCAATTCTTCAATCGCTTCCCGGTACTTACCCTGGTTCAGCAGCTCTCTCCCGTGCTGATTGTGCCGGGCCACGACCAGCGCCGCGGCCTTGGTGTCGCGGTTGCTATCCGGCGCGATCATTGGCGCGGGCGGAATCGCAGCCGGCTCGGCGGTGGCCGGCGCCTTCGTGATCGCGGGAACCGTGACTTCGGGAGCCCCGGACGGATTCACCGCCGCAGTCTCGACGATTTTCGCCGCTCCGCCGGCCGGCGCGTTCCCGGTTACCGCGCGTACGGCAGGGACAGGTTCGATCGCGGCGCTTTCAACCGCGTGATCAACCGCCGCGGGCTCGACGACGTGCTCTAACGCGTGGAGCGACGCTTCCGCTTTCGCGAGTACGGCGCGGGCTTCTTCATAACCCGGATTCAGCCGCAACGCTTCGTTCAGGTCTGCCGCTGCCTTGTCGAATTGTCCTAGCAGGAAATAGGCGCTCCCCCGCGCACACCAGGCTTCCGGCATGTCCGGCTTGAGTCGGATGGCTTCCGTACGGTCGGCGAGACCCTCCGGATGCATGCCCAGGGCATGGTAGCTGCCTCCGCGCGCCAAACGGGCATCGGCGGAATCCGGCTGCAGGCGAACCGCCTCATCCCGATCGCGCAGGGCTCTCTCGTGTTCGCCCAGCGCGGCATACACGCTGGCGCGGGCGAGATAAAGCGCGGCGTCTTTCGGAGCCAAATCGAGCGCACGGCTGAAATCATCGAGCGCCTTCGGATATTGATGCAATTTCGCCCACGCGGCGCCGCGGAGCGTCAGAGCGCGCACGTTGTGCGGGTCTGGATTGAGAACACGACTGAAGTCTTCGACCGCATGCGGAAAGTCGCCTGCCAGCCCGTACGCGTATCCTTGTTCCAGGAACACGGCTGGCCGGTCCGGTTGCAGCCGGGCGGCTTCGTCAAGATCGTCGATTGCGTCGCGATAGCGCCCGAGCGTAATCAGTGCGACCCCGCGCGCCTTCCACGTCTCGGGGTCATCCAGGCGCAGACGAATCGCCCGGGAATAATCCTCCACGGCCTTGGCGGGCTTGCCCATCGCGACCAGTGCGTTCCCGCGATGAAGATACGCGTGGGACGTAGGTTCCCGTTGAATTGCCGCCGAGAACGCGTCGTAGGCCTGCTGCCATTGTCCGGCTTGTTCGTAACGGACACCCTGTTCATACTCGGGCGGAGCATTCTCTTGCGAGGTGCGGCGAAGATCCGCGGCCCAGCCGGAGGCCGCCGTAACCAAGCACAAGAGGGTCGTACCGATGGCGCGCAAGACGCTTGTCCCCTTAGTAACGGCCGGACAACGAAGGCGGGCGGCAGTTTCTGAAAGGCAATGAGGAGGCCGCCCTCCTCTGTCCGGCTATACACCAAGATCGGACAAATGCGGCAGTGGCTTTAGTTCGTCTTTAGTCGGTCTTCGGCCGCCCCAGCCGACGGCGAATGGGAGCCGCGGCGGCGCGAATCGCCAGATCCAGCTCGCTCACGCCCAAGGCCCGGCAAACCATGTAGAACACGAGCAGTCCGAGCGGAATCGACACCGCAAGGTCGGCGAGCCTGGCCGGCTGTGAAACCCCCAGCCAGCGCTCCATTCCGTGGCTGGAGAGCGCTGCCGCCCCGCCCATTGCCGCCGACGCGATCACCACTTTCCCCACGCCCGCCGCCAGCTCGCGGCCGTGGAGTCCGCCGATTCGTTCCCGAAGGATCAAGAAGAGCGCGACGAATCCAAACAGCGCCACCGCCGAGGTCGACAGGGCGAGACCGGCATGGCCCAAGGGCGTGAGGCGAATCATGGCCTCGGCCGTGGCGAAGTTGATCGCCACCGAAGCGAGACTCACCAGCATCGGTGTGCGCGCGTCCCCCAGGGCATAAAACGCGGGATTGAGTACCTTCAATGCGGCGTAGCCCGCCAGGCCGACCGCGTAACAAGACAGCGCGACCGAGGTCTGTTGCGTGTCGTAAAGCTGGAACCTCCCGCCCTGATAGATGCCCCCGATGATCGATTTGCCGAGCACCACCAGTCCCACCGAAGAAGGCACCGTCAACAGGAACACCATTCCCAGCGATTTCGATAAAGTCCGCCGGAACTCATCGATATCGCCCGCGGCGGCGCTGCGTGAGATGGAGGGCAAGGTCGCCGACGCCATCGCGACTCCGAACAGGCCGAGCGGAAGCTGCATGAAGCGGAATGCGTAGCTCAACCAGCTGACCGGGCCGTCCATCCCCCGGAGGGGATCCGAGATGGTGGACGCGAAATTGGTGTTCACCATCACGTTGATCTGCACGGCGGCGTTTCCGAGAATGGCCGGCACCATCAGTTGAAAGATCCGCACCAGGCCGGGGTGCGACCAGTCGAACGCCGGTTGGAATTTGAAACCGAGGCGATTCAGGCTGGGCATTTGCCAGAACAGCTGCAAAGCTCCCCCCAGCACCACGCCGATCGCCATTCCTTCAATGCGTGAAAGATGCAGAGTGGGTCCCATCAGGATTCCTATCACCACGCCGAATCCGACGGACCCGATGTTGAAGAACGTGGAAGCCATGGCCGGCACTCCAAAACGGTTCGACGCGTTCAGCACTCCCATGGCTTGCGCGGCCAGAGCCACCAGCAACAGGAACGGGAACATAATGCGCGTCATCCGAACGGCCAGTTCGAATTTTCCAGGTACGGCGGCGTAGCCGGGGGCCAGCAGGTGCACCAGAAAGGGAGCAAATACCATGCCCAGGGCGCACAGCGCGCCCACCACGATGATTAGGGCGGTGGCCACCAGGTTCACCAGACGGGCCGCTTCTTCCTTGCCCCGCAGCGCGACGTATTCGGTGAAGGTCGGGACAAACGCGCTCGAAAGCGCTCCTTCGGCAAACAGGTCGCGCGTCAGATTGGGGATGCGGAAGCCCAGCATGAACGCGTCATAGATCAGCCCCGCGCCGAACAGCCTGGCCATGATGCTCTCGCGCATAAGCCCGGTGATCCGGCTCATGAATACGGCAATGGAGACGATTCCGGCCGATCGAACTACGCTTTCCGATGGCGTGGGAGCGGTCCGTTTGGGTTCGGAGGCGGCTGCCGGGCCGGGCGCGGCGATAGCAGGGTCGTCCACACGGAGCGTTTCCGCATCCGTGGCGCCGCCGGGGGACGGATTAGCGTCCGTATTCTTCGAGAAAATGGGCAATCGTCATGATCCCGGCGTAGTAGTTGGAGAGTTTATATTTTTCGTTCGGCGAATGCAGGCCGTCGTCCGGCAGGCCGAATCCCATGAGGATCGACGGAATGCCCAGGTGGTTCGCGAAATCACCGACGATCGGAATCGATCCGCCGCTCCGGATGAACACGGTTTCCCGTCCCAGGATGTCGCTGAACGCGCGGGCCGCGACTCGGATGGCCGGGTGATCCGGATTGACCACCAGGGCTGGACCGGAACTGAGTACCCGCACCTCGGTCTGAATCCCCTTCGGAGTATTCTCTCTTACAAATTTCGTGAACGCCGCCAGAACCTTCTCGGGGTTCTGCTTCGGCACCAGCCGCAAGCTCACTTTGGCCGTGGCCCGGGCTGGAATGACGGTCTTCGCTCCGGCCCCGGTGAATCCGCCGGCGATGCCATGCACTTCGAGCGTCGGGCGCGCCCAGGTGCGCTCGAATACTGTATAGCCCGCCTCACCGGTCAAGGTGCTCGATCCCACCTCCGTCTTCAGGAATTCTTGTTCATCGAAGGGAAGGGAATCCCAACTGTGCTTCTCGGCCTCCGCCGGCGGTTCGACATCGTCATAGATTCCCGGAATCTGAATGACGCCGCCGGCATTCTTCATCTTGGCCAGCAGTTCCACCAATCCGAAAACGGCATTCGGCGCGGCACCTCCGTAGACGCCGGAATGCAGGTCGCGAGCCGGGCCGCGCGCTTCAATCTCGGTGTAAACCAGGCCGCGCAGTCCGACGCACAGCGTGGGGATTCCTTCGGCGAACAGCTCGGTATCGGAGACCAGCGCCACGTCGGCCTTCAGTTTGGCCGGATTCTCGGCCACGTACTTCGCCACCGATTCTCCGCCCACTTCCTCCTCGCCTTCCATCAGGAACTTCAAATTCACCGGCAACGTGCCATTCACCGCGCGGAGCGCCTCGACGGCCTTGATGTGCATGTACATCTGACCCTTGTCGTCGGCCGAACCGCGGGCATAGATGTTCCCGTCCCGTAGGGTCGGCTCAAATGGGGGAGAGATCCACTCCGAGAGCGGATCGGGAGGCTGCACGTCGAAGTGCCCATAGCATAGAACCGTCGGCTTGCCGGGAGCATGCAGCCAGTCCGCGTAGACCAAGGGATGCTTGGCGGTGGGAATGATCTCGACGTTCTCAAGGCCCGCGCTGGTCATGCTGTCGGCGACGAACTTCGCCGCGCGGGCCACGTCGACTGCGTGCTCGGGAAGCGTGCTGATGCTCGGGATCCGGAGAAAAGTCTTCAGTTCCTCGAGGAGGCGATCTTTATTTTCCTGGATGAAGGCGTTGGTGGCTTGGGACACCTACCATTATAGATAGCCCGCAAAGGGTGCGGAGGCACCCTCATTACAAGCCAAGTAACGCTGCCGCCGCGCTCCGTTTTGCGGGCTGTGA
>Ga0209415_10004683_pt1 | contig 24968 bp, 23 predicted proteins | sample PeaSoiSIISIP2007_FD_187696 | JGI IMG/M metagenome (GOLD analysis project Ga0209415, IMG submission 187696) | Peat soil microbial communities from Weissenstadt, Germany - SII-SIP-2007 (SPAdes) (version 2) | ecosystem: Environmental > Terrestrial > Soil > Wetlands > Peat | place: Germany... | reverse complement strand
GCGGACCAAGCTTTGGCGTCACGATTCGAGTCGACCCTCGTAGGATTCATGGACCTGGTGGAGGCGGCCAAGCACTACCCGTGCATGCGCCGGGCATGGATCGAGTTCCTGGGAGAGCCCCACGTCCCACCAGCCTTCGCCGCGACCGACTAGCCCGATGCGGAATGGGCTCTAGCCGCGCCACGACCTCGTCATTCGAGCCGGTAGGACCGGTAGGAGGACCGATGCCAAGCACTTTGCAGGTGACCGACGGCCGTCAGCTCGCGTACGCCGAGTGGGGCGATCTCGACGGCTCACCGATCTTCGCCCTCCACGGCACGCCTGGGTGCAGGCTGGACCGCCCGCCCGGAGAGGACAAGCTGCGTGCGGCGGGCCTACACCTCATCACCTACGACCGGCCCGGCTACGGCGCCTCGGACCGGCACAATGGGCGGCAGGTCGCAGACTGTGTGGGTGACGTGGCCTTGATCGCCGATGCCGTGGGGGTCGAACGTTTCGCCATCATCGGGACATCGGGTGGTGGCCCGCATGCCCTCGCCGTCTGCGCCCGGCTGGGTGATCGGGTGACGAACGCGAGTTGTGTCGTCGGCATCGCCCCGTACGACTCCGAGGGTTTGGACTGGCTCGCCGGCATGGACCCTGAGAACGTCGAGGAATTCGGCTGGGCCCTCTCCGGCAAGGCACGACTCACCGTCGAGCTCGATCGGGAAGCCGCCGCCCTCTTAGCCCGGGTGGCGCAGGACCCGGCGAGCATCCTCGAGGGATTCCAATTGCCGACGACCGACATTGCCGTTCTCGCCGACCCCCGGGTTCAGCAGATCATCCGAGAGTCCGCAGCGGAGATGTTCGTCAACGGCGTGAGCGGATGGGTCGACGACGACCTCGCTTTCACTACGCCGTGGGGCTTCGATCCGAGTGAGATCGACCTGCCGGTCGAGATTTGCTTCGGATCGTCTGACGTGCTCGTGCCACCAGCTCACGGACATTGGCTCGCGTCTCACATCGCGGGGGCTCGCACCGTGGTCGAGACCGACAAAGGCCACCTGGAAGGCCCGGACGAGATGATCGAGCACCTCCGCCGACTCGTGCACGGGTGACTGGAGGGCATGGTGACGGGCACAGAACGCCGTCGCGCGAAGGGCCCGTGGCTTGCGCATCGGGCGGCCGGGCCCTAGAAAGTGCCACACGGCTGCACAGCCGAAAGTCACCAAGGGGGCTGTCGATGTCGCCGTTGCGGGGAAGGCGTCAAGCAGGATTTCGTTGGGGTCGGCACGCGCTCGCCGGTGTCGCAGCCGCCACGCTTCTCGCGGGACTGACCCAGGCAGCGGGAAGCGGTCCGCCAGGGCGAACCACGACCCCCTTCGCGCTGACAGCCGCAGATCTGCCCGTCGGCGCACCCGCGGTCGTGCCGTTCGGAACAATGAAGCTCGGACCCGCCCCGGCCGCCTACGCGCTCCGGCTGGACGTCGCGCTCCGTCCTCGCGACCCAGCTGCGCTGACCCGCTTTGCCCTGGCGGTGTCCACCCCGGGGAACCACCAGTACGGCCGCTACCTTCCTCGAGGCCGTTTTGCCGCGGTCTTCGGTCCCACGCAGGCCACCATCGACAAGGTGCTGGCCGTCCTGCACGCGGATGGATTCGCCACCGGGGCGATCTCCTCGAACCATCTCATCATCCCCGCCACCGCGACGATCGCACGCGCGGAACGGGCGCTCGGCACCTCTCTAGATCGGTACCGCCTTGCTTCGGGCCGGATCGCGATCGCCAACACGGCAGCGCCAAAGCTTCCCGCGAGCATCGCCGGGGCTGTCCAAGCCATCATCGGGCTTGACACGCTTTCCCTGCCGCAACCCGGCGGACCGGCACCAGGGCCCGCCCACCCTCAGCGGATCCATCTCAAGGGACGGATCGCTACCGGGGGTCCCGTTGCGTGCGCCGCCGCCCGGTCTGCCGCAGCGAGCCAAGGCTCCTGGACCGAGAACCAGCTTGCGCAGGCCTACTCGCTCAACACCTTGTACCAGCGAGGTGACTTCGGAAACGGCGTGACGATCGCCCTCTTCGAGCTGACGACCTACTCGGCCGGCGACATCGCCGGATTCCAGAAGTGCTACGGAACCAAGACCCCGATCACGAACATCGCGGTCAAGGGAGGCACGACGAGCAACGCAGGCGCGGGCGAGGCGGAGCTCGACATCGAGGTCGTGCTCGGCCTGGATCCGAAGGCCCACCTGCTCGTCTACGAGGCGGCCAACGGCGGCACCGGGACGATCGACGAGTACACCGCCATCGTCGGCCAGGACAAGGCACAGGTCATGTCCTCGAGCTGGGGCGTCTGCGAGGCGTTCCTCGGCAGCTCCGCGGCGGCGGCGGAGAACACCGTGTTCGAGCAGGCGGCGGCCCAGGGACAGTCCATGGTCAGCATTCCGGGCGACGAAGGATCGGAGGGCTGCCTGCCGAATGACTTTGCGCCAGGGCTCCCGGTCGGTCTCGGAAAAGGGGCAGCACCAACCGGCGTCGGGGTCGACCCGAAGTATCAGACCGCTTACGTCGCGAACAGCGGCAACGGCACCGTGTCGGTCGTGAGCGAGGAGGTCGGACTCGTCGCCAATTTCAACTTCGGTGCCGGCTCCCAGCCATTCGGCGTAGCGGTCGACCCAAGCGCTCACAAAGTGTTCGTGACCCTCAAGGCTGCCCACGAGCTCGTTGAAATCAACAGCGCGACCTGCAACGGCATAACTCACTCGTCGTGCAAGGCGACATTGGTGAACACCGAATCGGGCTCCTTCCCCGAGGGGGTCGCGGTCGATCCTGTTACACAGACCGTCTATTTTGCCGCCGCCGGTTTCGATCAGATCGGCGTCATGTCCGAGAAGAGCCTCAAGATTCTGGCTGGAGTTGACGATGGTGGCTTTTCTCCTGACGGGGTGGCGGTCGACGTCACCACCAACGAGATCTACTTTGCAGTCCCGACCGATGACGCAGTCGGAGCCATCTTGGGTAACACCTGCGACGCCAGCGACCCGAACGGGTGCTCCGCGAACGGCGTCACGGTCGGCTCGGACCCGACGAATGTCGCCGTCGACGCACCGCTGAACCGGGTGTACGTCTCCAATACAGACAGCGACACCGTGTCGGTATTGAATGGATCATCGGGCACGCTCATCGCCACGGTCCACCTCCTTCCGGTCGTCGCCGAGCCGTTCGGCCTCGCCATCGGCCCGGGAGGTCAATCGCTCCTCGTCGCGTGCGCAAGCCCGTCCGCGAAAGGACGTCCCTCTGGTGTAGCCGTCGTCTCGCTCACGACGAACACCGTTACCTCTCTCCTGTCGGCAGGCAGCGGTCCTGTGGCCGTGGCGAGCGATCCCTCCATCAGCTTTGCCGCGACCGCCGACTTCACTGACAGCGCGCTGATCCTCTCTCCCCTCCTGCTCGACCCCTGGGACCCGGGTACCCAGCCGTTCATCACCGGGGTCGGCGGGACCGACCTCACGGCGCTCGGTCCGAAACCCACCGAATCGGTCTGGGACGAGCACCTCAACCCGGGTGCCCTCTTCCCCGAAGGCGCCGGCGGGGGCGGGATCTCCTTCTTCTGGGGTATGCCGAGCTACCAGTCGGCTCCTGGCGTCCACAGCAAGTACAGCTCCGGGGCGCCGTGCGGTGACAACAGCGGCGATTGCCGGGAGGTCCCGGACGTCTCGGCGTCGGCCGACCCGGCCCACGGCTACATCGTCTTCGAGCAAGGAAAATGGGTCGCCATCGGAGGGACGAGCGCCGCCGCACCGCTGTGGGCAGCAATCATCGGCTTGCTCGACGTGCAGCAAGGGACCTTGCACAAGCTTGGTTTCGTGAACCCGGCGCTCTACAAGCTCGTCTCGAAGGGCAGGCCGATCGTCAATGACGTGACCGTCGGCAACAACGACTACACGACGACCAATGGCGGCCTCTACCCGGCCACGAAGGGCTACGACATGGCCACCGGGCTCGGAACGCCGATCGGTACGGGCTTGTCGATCTACCTCGGCTACGAGCCAAAGCCGGTGATCACGTCGATCTCGCCGAGCAAGTCCGTTGCCGGCAAGAAGGTGACGATCAGGGGCTCGGGCATGCTGTGGGCAAGCGCGGTGAGATTCGGGTCGAAGACGGCGACGTTCACCATCGTGTCGCCCACGGAGGTCATCGCGACGTTGCCCTCGGGGTCCGGCACCGTACCAGTGACAGTGACGACGCCCGGAGGCACGAGCACGCCAGTGAAGTACACGTATTGAGCGCTGGTGCGCCGACGACCGACCTCTCGTAAGGCGTCGGTGGATCCCGCCCTCACCTCGCTCTCTGGGCGTCGAACGACGGCGTGGGCGCGAGACGCTTTGCCGCAGCGAGGAGATCATCGGCCGTAAGGGCACGGTCCGGGAACGCGGACGCGAGCGCGGCTGGCAACAGCCGGGTGCGAAGGTCCGAGAACGTGTAACCGGGGCCGTTCGCGCCACCGGTCATCTCCACGAGTTGCTCGATGACGTCGGGATCAAGGTCGATCCCCTCGAGATCCATCTCCAAGAGCTCTCGCCGTTCTTGTGCGTTCGGACGATCGAACCACTCTTCGGCGAGACTCCGCCGCAGGATGGCCGGATCCAGTACCTCGTAGCGATTCGTGCAGAGGAACACCAGTGCTCGGCCGCCGAGGCGCCGGAAGGCGTCAAGTTTCTGAATGAGGGTGTTCACCGCGACCTTGTCCTCGTGATGAATCTCGACGGTCGCCCGAGACGACGTCAGGGAGTCACCCTCGTCCACGATGAGGTAGGCGGTTCTGGCCTTGCCAGCCTCTTTCGCCACAGCAGCGAACGCTTGACTGATGAGGGCGGTCATCTGCCCGACGAAACCCTCACCGCGGACCCGGGTGCTCAGCTTGAAGAGCGTCCCCGGCTTGCCGGTGGCTGTCGCGAGCGCATTCGCGATCGCTTCGGCGGTCTCGGTCTTCCCCGTCCCGACGTCGCCGTGGAAGATGACGAGCGGGTAGCGATCTGGCAGCGTCCGCAGGAGCGGCAGGGAGACGTGGTGGAAGCGCCGGCTCCAAGCCTCGACTCCTTCGACGTCGATCATGAGCCGGAGGCCTGTTTCGAGGCGCGCGAGCCGCTCGGGGAATCCGACGAGCCGGGCGGCTTTCTCAGCGATACGGGGGTCCGGCAGCTCCAGCTGGAGCTCGAACAGTTCGTTGGTTGGAAGGCCGTGAGCCCGGTAGCTCATCGCGACATCTTCACACCTTCAGCCCTCGCGGACCTGCCCGGGTCCGCCGCGTCGATCTGGCCGGTCAGGCGTGCGGGAATCCCGACGAGGAGATGTTGGCGAGGGTTGGCGCGACGGTCTGGGCGGCGCACGTAGAGGGGCTCGAGTTCTTGACCACGAAGTAGTACGTCCCGATCCCCGACTCGTGATCAACGGCTGTGCCCAGGGTCGCCTTGATGTCCACGATCCCCCAACACTCCAAAGAGCCGTGCGCGAGCGCGGTCAACACGAGGGCGGTCCCGCTGCTCGAGGCCGGTACCCACAGACTGACAACCTGGGGGCCCGTCGACGAGGTGCCGGAGTAGTACGTCAGGCCGGTCGCGATCGACGAGATGGTCGAGGACCCTCCCGTCGTGTAGTCGATACCCGTATACGACTGTCCGCCGAGGCTCGTGTAAAAGGCATCCGACCCGGTAAGCGCGGTCCTCAGATTCTGCTGCGCGGCCGTGTTCTGGGCGGATTGCGTCGCAGAAAGGAAGGTCGGGATCGCGATCGCGAGCAGGATACCGATGATAAGCAGAACGACGAGGAGCTCGATCAGGGTAAAGCCCTCGTCTTCCGAACGCGCCAAGGAGCTTCGACGGCGCAAGCGTGAGACTGGTTGCATGACCTTTCCACTCCTCAGGTCAAGGAACTCATCAATAAATTGTCGATGCACAAAGCATTGTAGCACGGAGAGTGGTCGTTCGACCACTACTTGTGGCTATACAGGACCGGACGCCGTCCAGGCCGTCGAGGTGGTCGCAATCCTCGGTGGGACCGTGCAGCGGATGGGTCAGGGCTGCTCGGTCGCGGCGCGCGGCTTGGCTGTCGCCTGGCGCACGACATCCATGAGGTCCTGGCCGCTCATCGTCTCCTTCTCGAGCAGCTCGGCAACAACCGCGTCGAGGGCGACACGGTTTTCAGAGAGCAGGGTGCGGGCACGCTCCTCGGCTTCGCCCAACAGTCGGCTGACTTCCTCGTCGATCGCGAGCTGCGTGCCCTCTGAGTAAGGACGCGTCTGAAACTGAGGCGTTCCAAGGTAGGCCGGCGCCTCGGACCCGTAGCCGATCGGGCCAAGGCGGGGAGAGAGGCCCCAGTCCCGGATCATCCGCATGGCGAGCTCGGTAGCCCCGCCAAGGTCGCTCGCCGCACCTGTCGAAGCCTCACCGAGCACGAGGATCTCCGAAGCGCGGCCGCCGAGACGGATCGCGAGTGAGTCCCGCAAGTAGCTCTCCGAGTACAGATGCCGCTCGTCGACGGGCAACTGCTCGGTGACGCCGAGGGCTCGGCCGGAAGGCAGGATCGTGATCTTGGAGACCGGATCAGCATGCTGGGAGAGCAACGCGACGAGGGCATGACCTGACTCGTGAACCGCTACCGAATGCTTCTCCTCCGGCAGGAGGACGTTCGTCCCTTCGCGGCTGCCGAGAATGATGCGATCTCTCGCTTCGTCGATGTCTTCGGCGCTGATGACGTCGCGGTCGTGTCGCACGGCCACGATTGCTGCCTCGTTGATGAGATTGGCAAGATCGGCCCCCGAGAACCCCGGGGTTCCCCGCGAGACCGCGTCGAGGTCGACATCGGGACCGAGATGCTTCTCGTGCGCGTGCACTTTCAAGATCGCGGCGCGCTCGGCTTGGTTGGGGAGCGGTATCTCGACCTCCCGGTCGAAACGACCCGGGCGCAAAAGGGCCGGGTCGAGCACCTCAGGGCGGTTGGTGGCCGCCATCACGACGATCCCGGTCGTGGAGTCGAAACCGTCCATCTCGGCCAGGAGCTGGTTCAAGGTCTGCTCACGCTCGTCGTTGGAGATGATCGAACCGCCCCGCTTCTGACCGATGGCGTCGATCTCGTCGATGAAGATGATCGAGGGCGCTCGCTTGCGGGCGTCTGAGAACAGGTCGCGGACGCGGGAGGCTCCGACGCCGACGAACATCTCGACGAAACTGGAGCCGGTGAGCGCCAAGAAGGGGACCTCGGCCTCACCGGCCACGGCGCGTGCCATAAGTGTCTTCCCGCTGCCGGGCGGCCCGACCATGAGCAGGCCGCGAGGACCGATGGCGCCGGCGCGGGCGTACCTCTCGGGATGCTTCAGGAAGTCGACGACCTCGCTCACCTCGCGCTTCGCGGTCTCGTACCCGGCGACATCGGCAAAGCGCGTCGCCGGCCGCTCCTCGTCGTACACCTTCGCCTTCGAGCCCCCAAAGCCCATGATCCCGCCCGCCAATTGCCTGCGGGTGCTTCGGCTGAGCCAGACGAAGATCCCGATGAAGAGCAGGAGTGGCAGGAACGACAGCAGATCGACCAGAAGGCTGGAGGTTGGGCCGATGCCGGTCACCGCAACGTTGTGCGCCTTCAAAGTAGGTGCCAGTTGGAGGTCGGCGAGGGCCGTGGGGATCTGGGTCGTGTAGTCGTCGCCGTTCTTCAAGGTGCCCGTGACCCCACCGTTCACGTCGATGGACGCGGTGCTTACCTTGTTTGCCCCGACTTGGGACAGGAATTGGCTGTAGTTGTAGCTGAACGTCGTTTTCGCGCTCTTCATGCTCGGGCCGAACAGCAGCAAGCTGGTGACGACGAGCCCGACCAGAAGCAACCACCAACGCCCCTTCGGCGGCGGTGGGGGCGCCGGCGGCGGCTGGCGATCGCGTGGCGGTCCTGGGTTGGCGGAGCTCGTGAGGTGGCGGCGTTGCATGGTCGAAACCTGCCGTTTCTGAAACACTCCTGGCGAGCGTAACGTTATGCCCTCTGTTCCCGCGCCTGGCAGGCTGAGGTCGTGCGGGTCTATCTGATCGATGGTACCTACGAGCTCTTCCGCCAGTTCTTCGGCCGTCCACCGAGCTCCGCCGCGGACGGAGCCGAGATGGCAGCAACACGCGGCGTGGTCTGGTCCGTTGCGTCGCTCCTCACCCAGGGCGTGACCCACGTCGGCGTCGCCACCGATCATGTCATCGAGTCGTTTCGCAACGATCTGTGGGCCGGTTACAAGACGGGGGCCGAAGTGGCGCCCGAGCTCCGGTCCCAATTCCCGCTGCTGGAGGAGGCGCTCGATTCCCTCGGCGTGCGAGTCTGGCCGATGATCGATCTCGAAGCTGACGACGCCCTCGCATCGGGAGCCGCGGTTGCCGCAGACGACCCGCGCGTCGAGCAGGTGCGCATCTGCACGCCTGACAAGGACCTGGCTCAGAGCGTCGTCGGCACGCGAGTGATCCAGCTGGATCGCCGCACCGGAGTGGTCACCGACGAGGATGCTGTCCGCGCCCGGTACGGGGTCGGCCCGGCGTCAATACCCGACTGGCTGGCGCTCGTGGGCGACAGCGCCGACGGGTTTCCCGGCCTTGCCGGCTGGGGCCGTCAGTCGGCATCGGCGGTCCTCGCCCATTACGTTCATCTCGAGGCCATTCCGGACGACGTCGAGGATTGGGACGAAGAGGTCCGTCGGATGGTGCGGAGCGCACCGAAGCTCGCCGCCCGACTGGCAGCCGAGCGTGAGCAGGCGATCCTGTTCCGGGTTCTCGCGACCCTTCGGGTCGAGCGAACTCTGCTTGCCGACGTGGACGAGCTGGAATGGCATGGTCCGGCCCCGGGGTTCGCGGACATGTGCAGGTACCTTCGCGATGCGTCGCTCGCTGACCGGATCGCAGCGCTCGGCGGTTCCTGAGGCTTGCTACCTCCCCGCGCCGAAGACCCGGGCAAGCTCCTCGGGCACGGCGACCTCGAGCTGCGCGTAGGTGCACGACTCGGGCTTGCGGTCGGGCCGCCAACGGCGAAACGAGGTCGCGTGCCGGAATCGGTCCCCCTGGAGGTGGTCGTACCCGACCTCGCACACGAGCTCGGGCGACACGGGCTCCCAGGAAAGATCCTTGTTCGCGTTCCAACGGCTAGGAGTTCCGGGCCTTCGCGTGCTGTCAGCCTCGCTTATCATGGCCCTCCACGGATGGCCCTCGAAGTCCCCCGACCGGTATGGAGCGAGGTCGTCCACGAGGCTCTTGCGCAACACCACGGCGAACCCGGAGGCCACGCCGACGTGATGGAGCGCCCTGTCCTCGTCGTACAAGCCGAGGAGAAGGGAGCCGACACCGCCGCCGTCCTTGTGCTGCCGGAAACCGCCCACGACGCAATCGGCCGTCCGTTCGTGCTTCACCTTCAGCATCACGCGCTCGCCTTCGCGGTAGGCGAGCTCGACGGGCTTGGCCACGACGCCGTCGAGCCCGGCGCCCTCGAAGCGCTCGAACCAGTCGCGAGCGACCACGGGGTCGGACGTGGCCGGGGTCAGGTACACGGGCGGCTTCGCCGCCCCGAGCGCCCGCTCGAGCGCCGTGCGTCTTGCGTCGAATGCCTGGCCGCGCAGATCCTCGTCGCCGATGGCCAGCAGATCGAAGGCGACAAACGACGACGGCGTCGTGGAGGCCAGCAGCCTCACCCTCGACTCTGCCGGGTGGATCCGCTGGAGCAGCGCGTCGAAGTCAAGCCCCGAGGGACCGGCGATCACGATCTCGCCGTCGATCACGCAGCGCTCTGGCAGATTCGCCAGCAACGACTCGACGAGCTCGGGGAAGTAGCGCGTGAGAGGGCGTTCGTTGCGGCTGCCAAGCTCGATTTCGGGCCCGTCACGGAACACGATGCAGCGGAACCCGTCCCACTTCGGTTCGTAGACAAGGCCGCCGCCCTCAGGCATCTGGCGCGAGAGCTTGGCCAGCATCGGCGCAACGGGTGGCATCACCGGCAGCTGCACCGGACGATCCTACCGACCCGGAGGATCGGCCGCGAGGTGCCGCTCAGGACGCATCGTGGCTCGCCGTCCACTCGAGAAGCCCCTCTGCTTGCCACGAGTTCACAACCGACGCCAATGGCACGCCGGCTTGAGCGGCCTGCTCACAGCCGTACCCGAGCCACTCGAGCTGGCCCGGCGCGTGGGCGTCGGTGTCGATGCTGACCCAGCAGCCGAACTCGACGGCGAGCCGCAGCAGTTCCTCTGGTGGGTCGCGCCGCTCTGGGCGCGAGTTGATCTCGACCGCCGTCCCCGTCCTCGCACATGCGCTGAACACGGCCGCAGCATCGAAACTCGACGGCTCGCGCCCTCTGCCGGCGAGAAGCCTTCCCGTGCAGTGGCCGAGGATGTCGGTGTGAGGGCTCTCCACTGCTGCCACCATGCGCCGGGTCATCTGCGGTGCCTCCATACGGAGCTTGGAATGGACACTCGCGACAACGACGTCAAGGTGGGCGAGAAGCGCCTCGTCCTGGTCGAGTGACCCGTCCTCCAGGATGTCGACCTCGATGCCCGTCAATATGCGAAACGGAGCCAATCCCTCGTTCAGCTCCCTGACCACTTCCAGTTGCCGGCCAAGCCGCTCGGCGTTGAGCCCGCGCGCCACCGTGAGGCGTGGACTGTGGTCGGTGAGAGCGAGGTAGGAATGGCCGAGGGCCGCTGCAGCCTCGGCCATCTCGGGGATGGGGCTGCCCCCGTCCGACCAGTCCGAATGGCTGTGGCAGTCTCCTTTCAGCGCCGAGCGGAGACGCAGGGCTTCAGGGCTGATCGGTTCCGGCTCGGCAACTTCGAGCTGTGCAAGGTAGCTGGGCACCCCGCCCGCAACCGCCTCGGCGATGACGCGGGCAGTCGTGTCGCCGACACTCGGGAGATCCTTCAAGCGCCCCGAGGAAGCCAGTCGCTCGAGCCGGTCCGGGTCAACCTCGTCGACAGCCTGCGCCGCCCGACGGAAAGCACGCACCTTGTGGGTCTCGGCACCGTCGCGCTCAAGCAGGTAGGCGATACGGCGAAGCGCGTCGGCGGGTTCCACGGGCCTGTTCGTTCAGTCCTTCTTCGCCCGGCTCGGTGCGACCCGGCTCGGCTCGTCCGGCTGTTTCGGGTATTGCGGAGGCCAGGGCGCGTCACGAAGTCCTGCCGCTCGGTCCCGCGCAGCCAGCTGTAGCAAAGGCTCGAGAGACTGTGGATGGTCGGGCATCGAGGCCCAAGGATCGCCGAGGCGCTGCAGCCGCTCGGGGACAGTCGCGATCGTGAGCTCGTCGGGGTCGACGCTGGCGACTTCGGCCCAAGCAAGGGGCGCTGAAACCTGAGCGTCGGTGCGCGACCGAGCCGACCAGGCCCCGAACACCGTCTTATGCGGCGCGTTCTGATTGAAGTCGACGAACACTCGTTGGCCCCGCTCCTCCTTCCACCAGTTCGCCGTCACGAGATCCGGCCGGCGCCGCTCGAGCTCGCGCGCGAGCGCGACGGCCGCGGCGCGCACTTCGGTTGCATCCCAACGAGGCTGCAGGCGCGAGTAGACGTGCAATCCCCGGTTGCCGCTTGTCTTGGGGTACGCCATGATCCCGAACTCGTCGAGGAGTGCCCGAACACAGCCAGCGGCTTCTCGGACCTGATCGAACACGACCCCCGGCTGAGGGTCGAGATCGATACGCAGCTCGTCCGCGTGGGCTTCGTCCTCGACACGAAACGGCCAAACGTGGAAGCCGAGGCAGCCCAGATTGACGGCCCACACAACGTGCGCAAGGTCGGCGATGACGAGCGCATTCGAGGTCGTGCCATTCGGCGTCGAGACCTCCACGGTTTGAAGCCAATCCGGCGCTCCCGGAGGCACGCGCTTTTGGAAGAACGACTTGCCGAGCGCGCCGTCAGGGAATCGCTGCAACATCGCCGGCCTGCCGCCGGTCGCGCTCAGAAGCGGCCCGGCCACCGCAAGGTAATAACCGACCACGTCGAGCTTGGTCGCGCCGAGGCCGGGGAAGAAGATCTTGTCCGGGTTCGAGATGTCGATACGCTGGCCCGACACCTCGACGGTCTGGCCCGCCGATTGGCTACCTGGGCTCGCCACGACGCGACAGGCTATCGGGAAGCCTGATACGCGGCCTCTTCGCCCGCCACGTCCTCGTCCGCCACGTCCTCGTCCGCCACCGGTTCGGACGCCACCGGTTCGGACGCCACCGCCTCTTCGGGAGCCATCTGTCAGCAGTTACGCGGCCAGAGCCCACACAAATGCTGACAGCCCGTTGGTCAGTCGGCGGCTCGTCGACACTTGTCAGCAGTTATGCGGCGATAGCCCAAACAAGTGCTAACAGCCCTGGGGTTCTTGGACTTCCTTCCGAGACGGTGCACGCAGCGTACGCTGTGGCCCGGCAGTGGCCCGGCAGTGGCCCGGTAGCGCCCAACAGCGGCCCGGCACGGAACGGCCCACCTAGCCTACGAGGTGGTGGATGTCCCTGATCACAAGCGCCGTCACGAGTACCATCACCGCGCAGTACAGCGCGGTGATGGCCCAGCGCCAGCGGTGGTTCGCCAGCCAGAATCGCCGGATTCCCCTTACGTCGAACACCAGGGCGGTGAGGCCGATCGGAAGCCCGATCGCCGGTCCGACGCCCGCCGCTGCGCCGAGCACCGGGGTCAGGATCGGCAGGACGACGTAGCCCAGCAGGCACCGGAACGCGGAGAGAAGAATCGATGCGCTGAAGATCCGGTGCGCAGCAGCGTCGTTGACCGAGGACGGGCCTTCGGGGATGCGAAGCAACCGACGCATCGCGACATCGGGCGTGGATCGCGCTGACCCAGAAGACCCTGCGCTCGGCGCGACGACAGACTGGCTCACCGGCGTCAGGTTACGACCTCGCGGCTCGAGTCTCCAGCCGCCCTCTCCAGCCGCCCTCCCCGGCCGCTCGAGTCTCCAACCGCCCGCCTCGCGGCTCGAGTCTCCAACCGCCCGCCTCGCGGCTCGAGTCTCCAGCCGCCCTCTCCAGCCGCCCGCCCCTGCGGCGAGCCCCGGCAGCCCTCCCCCGTCGCGACGCCTCCGTGGCCCCGTCAGCTCCTCGGTACCTCCGACCACGGCAGATCCTTGTCGACGCGGGGCTCTCCGGGGAGGCCGAGCACGCGCTCACCGAGGATGTTTCGCTGGATCTCGGACGTGCCACCCTCGATCGAGTTCGCCCGCGATCTGAGAAACATCTTCCGCGACGAGCCTGGCGGGCCCACGAGCCCGAGATGCTCGGCCCGCCGCACCGGGTAGTCGTAGCCGACGAGGGCCTTCGCACCGAGCAGATCCACGCACAGTTCGTAGATGCGCTGATTGACCTCCGCGAACATGAGTTTTGCGATGGAGCCCTCCGGCCCGGGATTGCCGACTCGGGCAGCCTGCGCAGCTCGAATGTTCGTGAGCCGGAGGACCTCGGCCTCGATCCAAACCCGCATAAGGCGGTCCCGGGCCACAGCCGAGTGGCCGTCCACCTCGGTGTTCCAGATCCTCACGGCTTCTGCGATCGCGCCCGAGCCCTGGGTCGGCGGTCCGGAGCCCCCGCCGATGCTTGTTCGTTCGTTCATGAGCGTCGTGACGGCCACGCGCCATCCGTCGCCCACGTCGCCGATCCGGTCGTCGTCGGGAACGCGGACCTCGGTGAGATAGACCTCGTTGAACTCGGCCTCACCGGTCATCTGCCTCAGCGGGCGCACCTCGACCCCTGGAGCGTGCATGTCGAGAGCGAAGTACGTGAGACCCTTGTGCTTGGGAGCCGACGGGTCGGTCCGGGCGACCAGCATGCCGCGGTCGGACACGTGAGCGAGCGTGTTCCAGACCTTCTGGCCGGAGATCACCCATTCGTCGCCGTCGCGTTCCGCGCGGCAGGAGAGCCCGGCGAGATCCGACCCGGCGCCCGGCTCGGAGAACAGCTGGCACCACGTGTGCTCCCCGGTGAACATCGGCCTCAGCAACCGCCGTCGGAGGTCGTCGGAGCCGTGGGTCACGAGCGTGGGCCCGGCGATGGCGAGTCCGAAGAAGAGTCTCGCATCGGTTGGACCCACACCCGCGTGGGCCAGCCGCCGCTGGACCTCTCGCTGCAGGTGAGGCTCGACGCCAAGGCCGCCCAACCCGACCGGGAACTGGACCCATGCCAGGCCGAGGTCGTACTGACGACCGCGGAACTCCATCGGCTCGGCGGTACGCGGGTCGGACTCGGCCAGCAGTTGGGCGAGGCGCTCGTCGACGACCGTTGCGGGATCGCTCACCAGCAGAGCTTATGTGGCGTCACGGAGCGGCCTCGGCCCGCCGGCGATCATTGGCGACCCGACAGCTGCGGATCGTTTGCGACCCGACCCGTCGCGGCAGCTGCGAGACTGATGAGCGTGGCCATCGACGATGCCCCGAGGACGGGTCGGCCGCCAGGGACCCACGAAACGGGCGCGACCGAGGCCCCACAACTTGCTCGGCTGCCGGGCACCGAGCGGACCAGGCGCTTTCGCCCCAAATTGCGCTGGGAGCTCATCGGTTGCGGCCTTCACGGCCATGAGCTCGTCGGCACCGACGCTGCAGAGGTGCGGCCGGAGGACCACCTCGTCGCCCGCGAGGCGGACGGGCTGCGTTGGTACCGGTGCCTCAGGTGCGACTCGTGGCTGCCCCTCGCGCCTCCCACCTCGGCACCGAGCCGTTACCTGCCCGCCCGCGACGAGATCAGCTTGCCGCTGCGCGGAAGACCACTCCGGGACCGCTACGTGCTGCGCCTCATCGCGGTCGACCGGGTCGTCCACTTCCTCGTCCTCGGGGGCCTGGCGGTCGGGATCATCCTGTTCGCCCACGACAAGAAGGGCCTACGCGGTCTGTACACCCGCCTCTTGAACGCGCTGCAAACCGCAGTCGGCGGACCTTCCATCAGCTCGAGCCACAACGCCCTCGTCCGCGACATCAACCACCTCTTCTCGTACTCGAGCGGCGAGCTTTACCTGGGCGGCATTGCGATCGGCGCCTACGCAGCCATCAACGCGATCGAGGCAGTCGGGCTCTGGAGCGCACGGCGGTGGGCGGAGTACCTCACCCTGGTCGAGGTCACCCTGCTGCTGCCGCTCGAGATCTACGAGCTGTCGCTCAAGGTCAGCACTCTCAAGATCCTCACCCTCGTGCTCAACCTCCTCGTGGTGGCTTACCTCCTCTGGGCTCACCACCTGCTCGGCGTCCGAGGCGGCGGGCGTGTCGAGAAGGAGGAGTACGAGCGCGACACCGGCTGGGGCCCGCTGGAGCGGGCGACTCCGGTCCCGAACCGGCTCCCGCAGGTGACCGCAGCGGCAGGTGCAGGTGTAGCGCCGGGCGCGGGCGGAAACGTGTCGGCGGCGGGGGGCGCCTCGACATCGGCTGGCACGACCGAGTCGGCGACCGCGACGGGGGCCCCGATGAACCTTTCAGGAGAAATTGGCCGAGTCGAGTAGCCGACGGACCTCAGTCGAGCAGGTCCGGTTGCTCGCGCGTGATGCGGGCAAGGAGCGGCTTGAAGCAGAAGCGGCCTACCGCGGGCGAGCCGACCTGAGCCCAGGTCAGGCTCGCCATCTCGTGACTGATCGGGATCGGGGTGCCGGCCGCAGAAGCAAGAAGCTGCGCTTGGCACGAGCGCTCCATCGTGATGAACCACCAGGCGGCCTCATCGACGGAGTGGCCGACGGTGAGCAGCCCATGGTTGCGGAGGATCACGGCTTTGTGGCCGCCGAGGGCATGCGCGATCCGCTTGCCCTCCTCGATGTCCAAGACGACGCCGGTGTAGTCGTCAAAGAGCCCGTGGTCCTCGTAGAAGGCGCACACGTCCTGGGTGATGGGCTCGAGAAAGCGACCGAGACTCGACCACGCCTTGCCGTGGACCGAGTGAGCGTGCGCAGCCGCGACCACGTCCGGGCGGGCGGCGTGCACCTGGGAATGGATGGCGAACGCGGACCAGTTCAGGTCGCCCTCCCCGTCGACGACGTCGCCCTGCTCGTTCACGAGGATCAGGTTGGACACCCGCACGTGACCGAAGTGGACGCCATAAGGGTTGACCCAGAAGTGATCCGTGCGCTCCGGGTCTCGAGCCGTGATGTGCCCCGCGACACCTTCGTCGAAGCCGAAGCGGGAGAAAAGCCGAAACGACGCCGCTAGGCGCTGCTTGCGGAACAGCCGCTCCGTCACAGGATCATCGAAACGGCCCGATGCCGGGAAATCGATCAACTCGGTCACGTCCCCTCCCTCGTCATCGGGATCCTATCGACGAGCTTGCGCGACTGGGAGCGTTCCCAGCTCGCACGCGGGCCGGATGGCGTCTGCGAGATGACGATATGCGGAGTCGTGCGGGCTGCTCACCCGCCACGCCAAGCCGATCGTTCGAGCCGGAGCCGGTTCACGAAACCGGCGTGTCACGATCCCGCTCCCCGCGCCCGCCTCGACCGCTGCCGCCATCTGGAACGGGAGCGTCACACCGAGGCCGCCGGCGACCATCTGGACGAGCGTCGCCGAGCTCATGGCACGGACGTCTTCGGCAGGCGCCGCGCCGGCCAGTTGGCAGACCTCGAGAGCTTGCCCACGTAAGCAGTGCCCGTCCTCCAGGAGCAGGACCGGATTGTGCCGGAGGATGCCTGCGTCCACGGGCTCGGTCCCGACCAGCTGACTGTTGCTCGAAAGCGCGAGCAGAACCGGGTCCTGTCCCAACTCGGCCGTCTGAACACGACCGTCCTCGAGCGGCAGGGCAAGCAGAAGGAGATCCAGGCGATCGGCGTGCAACGAGGACACGAAAGTCGGCGGTACGCTCCTCGCGAAGTTGGACTCTCAAGCCGAGGAACCGGGCAGCCGGGGAACCGGGCCCGTACCGCGGGCAGGATTCTCGGGAGCAGGTACGGCGCGATCGTCGGGATCACGCCGAGCCGCAGCACCCCGGTGAGCGAGCCCCCGCGTCGCGGCATGTCCAAGCGCGTATTGACAACCGAGTCGGGTGCACCCGTCGCCGACAACCAGAATTCACAGACCGCGGGCCCTCACGGCCCAGTCCTGCTCCAGGACCAGCACCTCATCGAGAAGCTGGCTCGGTAACCGTGAGCGCATCCCCGCGCGGGTCGTCCACGCGGTCGGCTCGGGCGCGGGCGGCCACTTCGAGGTGACGAACGACCTGTCCCGGTACGCGCGTGCGAAGGTCTTCAGCCAGGTCGGGACGCGAACTGAGGTCTTCGTCCGTTTCTCGACCGTGGCGGGGTCCAAAGGTGCATCGAGCACTTCAGGAGAGCGGATCCTGAGTGCGGCGCCCCGATCGCAAAGGCGATTGACGAACTGCGGGGGAACGCGATCCCCTAAGCGACAGAACAAGGGAGCGAACCGCCACTCGAGAAGTGACCGCTCGGGGCCCGGCGGTGGTGGTGGGTCCACCGCCGGGCGCCCGAGGCATCTCAGACGCGGTCAGACACCGCCGCATCGGGCAGCGGGTATGCGCGACCTGCCGCGTCCTCGAGCTGAGGCGACAACGACGAGCTCATCGGCTTGAGAACCGTTGTCTCCTTGTCCCTCGCAAGTCACGACTCAACTATCGGCCGCGCCCGAGCCGAGAATGAGCGCTCGCGCCGGCTGCAACCGAACTGCACCTGACATCTCACCGAACCGCCCCCGAAACAAGGGTTTCGGCGGTCCAGGGCTCAGATCGCAGTCGTGTGCCGCGCCTCGTAGAGAGTCACTTCGAGGTTTCCAGGAAGCACCATCGTGGTGGTCACGCCCCAGTCCTGAACAGCCGTCCCGCCGCGGAACTCGACGCCCTTCGCGCGGAGCTCCTCCACCGTCGCCTCGAGGTCGTCGCACATGAGTGTGAGCTCGTGTGCTGGCGATTCCGCCGGATGCACCCCGAGCTCGGAAGGCGGAAGGGCGAAAATCAGCCATCCACCGCCAGAGTCGACGTGGGACCATCCGAAGGCGTCCTTCAGGAGGTCGCGAACGGCCTCCACCTCGGGCGTGTACACCAGTACATGAGCACCAACGATCGCCATGACCTGTCACCTTTCGCGCGTGGCCTCGAGCTGGGCCATCCTCGCCGCGGTAGCGTCGGTCGTCCAGGGGGCACGAGATGAGCAACGACGAAGTCGTCCACCACTATCAGGCAACGTGCCGTTGGGAGGGCACCACGGCGCGCGGCTACGGCGCCTACCGGCGCGCTCATGAACTCCAGTGCCCGCCCGCGTCCGCTGCGCTGCACCTGAGCGCCGACCCGGCATTCCTCGGCGACCCGTCGCTGCTCAACCCGGAACAACTGGTGGTGGGTGCGGCGAGCTCGTGCCAGCTGTTGTCGTTTCTGGCAGTGGCTGCGCGAGCAAAGGTCGAAGTGATCAGTTACGTCGACAACGCCGAGGGCGAGATGCCAGATCACGGTGGCGCCGTGTCAATCGAGCGGATCGTGCTGCGCCCCCATATCGTGGTCGGCCCCGGCACGAGTGAGGCGCACCTTCGGCATCTGGTCGAGGTCGCGCACCGTGAGTGCTACGTCGCGAATTCCCTGCGCAGTGAGGTCACAGTCGTGCCGACGTTCGAAGTCAACCGTGTCTATGCCTTCGGTGACGGGGAGGCGGCGGCAAACCGCCTCGAGATGGTCGCTCGGATCTTCGACACACCATCACGGGAATTCATCGCCGAAGCCACGTCGGACCTGCCGACCACGCCTGGCATCGCCGTGGACCTCGGTTGCGGGCCGGGGTACACGACGACGATGCTCGCCGAGGTCACCGGCGCTCGCCATACGATCGGCCTCGACAGCTCGGAACCCTTCCTCGAGCTCGCCAGAAGAGCTGCCCCGCCCAAGGTCGACTACGTCCTGCACGACCTCAGCCGATCCCGTTGGCCGGTCGGTGACGGCACGGGTTCCGGCGCTCTGCCCGACGTGGCCTACGGTCGGCTGGTCCTCGCGCACGTCCCTGACCCGGCTTCGGTCGCGCTGGCCTGGCTCGGGGAGCTCGCGCCCGGTGGCCGTTTGCTGCTCGACGAACTGGAATGGATACGGACCGACGAACCCGTCCTTGCGCATTACCTCGACCTTGCGACACAGCTCGTGACAGCCCACGGCTCGGCGATGTTCGCCGGGCCCTTCATCGCTGCACTTGACCCGTCGTTGGTCGGCCGGCGACTCTCGAGCGGGGTCCGGGAGTGGCCGGTAGACGTCGACCGAGCGGCCGAGATGTTCTCCTTGAACCTCTCGGTCTGGAAGGGGGATCCGGTCGCCTCGCAACTCGTCGCCAGCCCCGATGAGCTCGAAGCCCTCGCTCGCGAGCTTGCTGAGCTCGCAGAGGAAGCACCGGCCGGGAGGATCGTGTGGGGCATGCGCCAAGTCGCATTCGAGAGGGCACGGTAGCGTCGGCATAGTGGCACTGCTCCCTTTGCCTGAGGACTGGGATCGAGCGCTCGCTGTCGTCGCCCACCCTGACGACCTCGAATACGGCGCATCGTCTGCCATCGCACGCTGGACTGCGGGAGGAAAAGCAGTTGACTACGTGCTGGCTACACGTGGTGAGGCCGGCATCGACGCTCTCGACCCCGAGCGGTGCAGTGTCATCCGCTCGGCCGAGCAGCGGGCCAGCGCGCGGGCGGTCGGTGTGGAACGGGTGTCGTTTCTCGACTACCCCGACGGCCTGCTCACCTATTCACTCGAGTTACGACGCGACCTCGCCCGGGCGATCCGGCAGCACCGCCCAGATGTCCTGTTGTCCATCAACTATCACCACACGTTCGGGCCCGGCTCACTCAATCATGCCGACCACCGGGTGATGGGCGAAGCGCTGCTCGACGCCGCGCGAGACGCCGCAAACCGGTGGGTCTTCCCCGAGCTCTTCGACGAAGGGCTGGAGCCGTGGCACGGCGTGCGATTCGCGGCTTTCAACGGCTCGCCGGTTGCAGACCATTTCGTCGACGTGACCGGCTACCTCGACCGAGGGATCGCGTCGCTCGCCGAGCACCGGGTCTACCTCGAGAATCTGAGCGGCGACTTTGACCTGACGCAGTACTTACGCTCGAACGCCGAACGGGCAGGCAAAGAAGCCGGCGTGCTTCATGCCGTGACTTTCGAGGTCGTGAGTCTCTGAGGGCAGGAGTGCCGGTGACCGGGTGAGCCGGCAAACCGGCGGCTGTGCTGGCGGAGCGGGGGCCTTGCGGAGCGGGGGCCTTGCGGAGCAGGGGCCTTGCGGAGCGGGGGCCTTGCGGAGCGGGTGGCCACGCGGAGCGGGTGGCCACGCGGAGCGGCGGAAACATTCAATTTCCGCCCAAACTTGCCTCGGCAAAACATAGCGAGCGCTCGCTATGTTTCTGAGAGGCTAGTCAGCGAATTTCGACTATCGCCCGGAGACCGCAGCCGGAATTCCGAGGCTGGATCGGAATTCAGCGGCCTGATCGAGCCTCGATCATTGGCCACGACACGAGCCGCGACCTCATTGCCAACGAGTGGTCCTCATAGCGTGGATGATCCACTCCCGGATCCCCCACCGAACGTAGGTACCGCACCGTTCGGTCCTGCGCCGCCAGGTCCGCCAGGCCTACCGAAGCCGCCGCCGAATCCGCCAGGTCCGCCTGGCCAACCGAAGCCGCCTGGCCCACCCTGCCCGAATCCCCAACGGCCGCCCGGGATCGGCGGGCCAACAAGGCCGACATCCACGGTCAGGGCGGCGAATGTGTGGCCGGCGCCGGCACTACCGAAAGCCTCCACGAAGTCACCCTTGGCCACGGCGGCAATGGTCGCCGTTGCATTCCCCTTGCGGAAGAGCGTGCCCGAGTCGGTCGTCACGGTCTCGACGGTTCCATCGAAGCTCTTCATCATGATCGTCGTGCCGGAGACGCTCGTCACCCGACCCGCCACGGATGCTGGCACGATCTGAATCGTCGTGGCGTCGATTTGGCTGTGGTCGGACGACAAGGTTCCGGTGACGAGGACGAAGGTGCCGACGTGAAGATCGGCAATCGAGGCCGAGTGTCCGACCTCGCCATAAGTCGTCGACGACGAGATGTTCACCGTGACGTCCAAGCCGTCCTGCTCCGAGACCAGGACCTGGGAGCCGCTCATCTTGACCACCTTGCCAGTGACGTGTGGCTCAACGATCTCGACGGTGGCGACGAGGCGCGAGCTGCTCGAGCTGCGCGAGCCGGAGCTCGACCCTCCTGGCCGTCCGGCGGGAATAAGGATGACCTGCTCACCCACGAACAGAGCGGAGCGCGCGACCTTCTTGCTGCCTTCGCGGTAGACCGTGGACGCGTTCGTGGTGACCGTCACCGTGCCGCCGAACAACGACTTCACGGTGATGGTCGTCGAGGTCACCGCCGTGATAGTGCCACCAGCACCGAAACCGCGGCCCGGTCCGAAATCTCCGAAGCGATGGGGACCACCGGACCAGGCGTGACCAGATGAAGGCTTCGATGGGGTCGAGCTCGACGCCGTGGCAAGCGCCTGACTACCCGGCCGGCCGGCCGCACCGTTGCCCGAGGCGGCAGAGGCGATGCCATAGCTGCCTGCAGCCAGCCCGCCCGCGATCACCGTCACCACCGCGGCTCGTACCGCCAACGAACTCCGCTTCGACCTGCGCGGCTCACTTGGAGTCACGACGGTCTCCGCGCTGATCTCATACCAGGGAGGTGGACTCAGTTCATCCATCGTGTGCTCTCTCTTCTAACCCCGGGGGAAAGGGTGGGCCGACCCTGAGCTTGGTCGACCCACCCCGTGTCAGTGCTAAGCATGCTCTTCCAACCTGAGAATTCACTTGGAATGGCGGTCCGGGGATGGAAGGGGGCGGGTAGGTCGGGCGCGTTTGACGCCGTTTCGATCAGGCTGACTGTTGGAACACCCAGCCGTTGCCATCCGGGTCCTAGACCGTGACCCATCGGCCCCAAGGCGCTTCATCGATCTTCGTGGCGTCGTTCAACGCACCATGAGCCCGAAGGTGGGAAACGGCGGCCTCGATGTCGGGAACGCTCAGGACCGTGCCCCTCAACGAACCCGGGCTCATTGCGCTCCGCCGCCCGTGGGCCGGAGCATCACCCATCGCATGTCGCCGTTCATGATCTCGTCATGCTCGACCTGAAACCCGAGTACCTGCTCGTACCAGTCCCTTGCCCGCTGTAGGTCGCTAACGGGGACCGAGATGACGCCGATGCTCGCGTCTTCCATACATCCTTCCTAGTCGACGATCGCCGAGTAAACGAGCTGCTTCAACTGCCGGCGGATCGGATAAGTGGTCGACGGGAGCAGCTGAGTGAAGAAGAGCACCGTCAGCTCCTCTGCCGGATCGACCCAGAACGCTGTGCTCGCCGCGCCGCCCCAGCCGTACTCCCCCGCGCTGGAGCTGACCTTGAGCGCGGCAGGATCGATGACGACGGAAAAGCCCAGCCCGTAGCCGAGGCCCGGCTCGGGTTGGCCGGCGATCGGGTTGCCGAATTGGGCGATATCGGCGCCGCCGGGCAGGTGGTTGCGGGTCATGTACGAGATGGTCCGCGGTCCGAGAAGTCTCAGGCCATCGAGCTCACCGCGCCGGAGAAGCATCTGAGTGAAGCGGTGATAGTCGGCCGCCGTCGAGACCAGCCCGCCTCCACCCGACGGCGCGGCCGGACGGCTCAGGACGGCCTCGCCCATGCGTTCTGCGCGCGTCGCCTTGCCGGTGGTGAGGTCGGGCGTGTAGAGGACGGCGAGTTTCTCGGCTGCTTCGCCCTCGACGAAGAAGCTGGTCTCCTTCATGGCGAGCGGTCCGAGCACCCGCTCGGCGAAGAACCGGTCCAACGACTGTCCCGACACGATCTCCACGACGCGGCCGAGCACGTCGGTCGCCACGGAGTAGTTCCATTCCGTGCCGGGCTGGCACCTGAGGGGAAGCCTGGCCCACCGCTCGCAACATCCGGCGAGATCGGTGTCCCGGGGCGTGCCCCACTCGAAACCGGCTGAGCGGTACATCGCGTCGACGGGGTGGTTGAACATCCAGCCGTAGGTGAGGCCCGCCGTATGGGTCATCAGGTGCCAGATCTTGATGGGCTCGAGCGTCGGGACCGTAACCGGCCGGAACGATGATCCTCCGGCGAAGACCCGCGTCTCGCCGAACTCCGGAAGGAATTTCGTCAGCGGGTCGTCAAGGGCGATCAGGCCCTCCTCGTAACACATCATTGCTGCGACCGACGTGACAGGCTTGGTCATGGAGTAGATGCGAAAGCGTGTGTCGGCCTCGACCGGTGCACCGTTCTCGACATCGCGGAACCCGCGCTTCACGACATAAGCCACCTTGCCGCCCCGGGTCACCACCGCGAGGAATCCCGGGAGCTTCCGGTCCTCCACATACCGGTCGAAGTGCCGACCGATGTGGGCTAGTCGCGCCTGGTCGAGACCCACATCGGAGGGGTCGAGCTCGGGCGCTATGGGTGACATCGGGACAACCCTAGGGCTTGGGAAAGGCGCAATGCTTCCTGGTCCACGCTCAGGCGGGCCTGGCGATCACGCCCTCGCAGCGCGCTTGCGTCAGGGATGCGACGGAGCCGGCGGTGCGTCCTCGATCTCGAACGCGATGTCGTCGAGATAGCACCAGTACCAGTCCTCGCCTGGCTCGTAGGAGCGGATGATGGGGTGCCCGGTCGCGCCGAAGTGCGCCGTGGCGTGGCGACCCGGCGAGTTGTCGCAACAGCCGACGTGTCCGCAGACCTGGCACACGCGTAGGTGCACCCAGTCACGCCGGCCGGCCGCGAGGCAGTCCTCGCAACCCGAGGACGAGGGCGTTACGTCGCGGATCTGATCCAGGTGCGCACAGGTCATGTCCGTCGTTGCCTCCCCGGAAGATTTCGGATGACGACAACTTAGGCAGTACAACTTGGCGGTCCGGCGTACCAAGATGGAGACATGAACCTGCGCGGACGCAACTTGCTGAAGGAGACGGACCTCACGCCTGAGGAGTTTCTCTACCTCGTGGATCTCGGAGCTCGCCTGCGAGAAGACAAACGGGCGGGAAACGAGCACCAGCACCTCACAGGTCGGAGCATCGCACTCATCTTCGAGAAAGCCTCTACCCGCACACTCTCGGCGTTCGAGGTGGGGGCGTACGACCAGGGAGCGCACGTCACCTACCTCGGTCCCGGCGAGTCCCAGATAGGGCACAAGGAGTCCATCAGGGACACGGCTCGAGTGCTCGGCCGGATGTTCGACGGGATCGAGTACCGGGGTTCCGCGCATGCGAACGTCGAGACCCTCGGCGAGCACGCCGGGGTCCCGGTCTGGAACGGGCTCACGGACGAGTGGCACCCGACCCAGATGCTGGCCGATATCCTCACGATGCGCGACCATGCCAACCGACCGCTTGACCAGGTCGCGTACTGCTATCTCGGCGACGCTCGCAACAACACGGCGAATTCGCTGCTCGTCACGGGTGCTCTTCTCGGCATGGACGTCCGAGTCGCCGCGCCTGAGGCACTCTGGCCTTCCCCCGATGTCCAGTCGATCGCCCGCGAGCTGGCTTCTCGGTCCGGCGCGAGGATCACGATCACCGAGGACTCCGCTTCGGCTGTCCGGGGGGCGGATTTCCTCTACACCGACGTCTGGCTATCGATGGGCGAGCCCGCCGACCGGTGGGATTCGCGCATCGACCAGCTTCTCCCTTACCAGGTCAGCAGCGCGCTGATGGCGAGCACTGGCAATCCCGAGGTGAAGTTCATGCATTGCCTCCCCGCGCTTCACAACACCGAGACCGAGGTGGGCCGGCAGATCTTCGAGAAGCGGGGGCTTACGGCCCTGGAAGTGACCGAGGACGTGTTCGAGTCACACGCCTCCATCGTCTTCGACCAGGCAGAGAATCGGCTCCACACCATCAAAGCCTTGATGGTCGCCACGCTAGCCACGGGTTGAGCGCCTCCCGGGTGGAGGCGGTTGCATCCTATTGACTCACGTCAAATTGTCCGGGAAGGGTGATTCGTTGACTCATCTCAGGATGTCCGGGAACGACGAGGC
>Ga0209415_10004682_pt1 | contig 24970 bp, 26 predicted proteins | sample PeaSoiSIISIP2007_FD_187696 | JGI IMG/M metagenome (GOLD analysis project Ga0209415, IMG submission 187696) | Peat soil microbial communities from Weissenstadt, Germany - SII-SIP-2007 (SPAdes) (version 2) | ecosystem: Environmental > Terrestrial > Soil > Wetlands > Peat | place: Germany... | reverse complement strand
GAGTCAATTGACGCGGCGGTACCGTCGCATCGAAAGCGGGTTTTCCATCGCCGTTTCCAAGCGGCGGGGCACTCGCTCCACGTTGAGAGAACCAACGAGAACGGATCGACGAGCGTGTTTCAGATTCGCATCCACGGGCGGGGGGGCCAGGGAGTCGTGACCTCGGCCGAGCTGCTCTCGGTCGCCGCCTTCGACGAGGGCCGCCACGCGCAGGCCTTCCCAAGCTTCGGCTCAGAGCGCACTGGCGCTCCGGTTGTCTCCTACTGTCGGATCGACGACCGCGAGATACGCACGCGCGAGCCGGTGATGACTCCCGACGCGCTCATCATCCAGGATGTCACCTTGCTGCATCAGGTGGACGTCTTCTCCGGGCTCACTCCCAAGGGTTACGTGCTGGTCAACACGTCGCGCAGCTTCGAGGAACTAGGCCTCGGGGAGCTCTTTCAATCGTTCCACCCCGAGCGCCTCCTGACCTGCCCGGCGACCGAGCTTGCCCTCGAGCACCTGGGACGGCCGATGCCGGGCGCGGCGCTGCTCGGCGGCTTCGCGGCCCTCACGAACGAGGTCAGCCTCGAGGCGATCGAACGCGCGATGCGCGAGCGCTTCCACGGCGCCGTCGGCGAGGGCAACGCCCGAGCGGCCGCGGCGGCGTACCAGTTCGTGCTGGCCGAAGAGGAGGGACTCGCTCATGCGACGCCAGATTGAGGGCTCGCGCGCCGTTGCCGAAACGGTGGCGCTGTGTCGTCCCGAGGTCGTCTGCGCGTACCCGATCTCGCCCCAGACCCACATCATCGAGGCGGTGGGCGCGATGGTGAAGGAGGGTCTGCTCTGGCCCTGCGAGTTCATCAATGTCGAATCCGAGTTCGCGGCGATGTCGGTCTCGATCGGCGCCTCCGCGGCCGGCGCGCGCAGCTACACCGCCACGTCGAGCCAGGGGCTGCTCTTCATGATCGAGGCGGTCTACAACGCGGCCGGGCTCGGGCTGCCGATCGTGATGACCCTCGCCAATCGTGCGATCGGTGCCCCCATCAACATCTGGAACGACCACAGCGATGCGATGGCGGTGCGCGACTCGGGTTGGATCCAGCTCTTCGCCGAGACGAACCAGGAGGCCGCCGATCTCCACGTCCAGGCCTTCAAGCTGGCCGAGGAGCTCTCGGTGCCGGTCATGGTCTGCATGGACGGTTTCATCCTCACCCACGCCGTCGAGGGCGTCGATATGCTCGAGCAGGCGCAGGTGGATCGTTTCCTGCCGCCCTACGAGCCGCGCCAGGTGCTCGACCCCGACGACCCGGTTTCGATCGGCGCCATGGTCGGCCCCGAGGCGTTCGAGGAGGTTCGCTACCTCGCCCACTTGCGCCAGATGGACGCCCTGGGGCGAATACCCGGGATCGCTCGAGAGTTCGAAGAGCTGAGCGGGCGATCGAGTGGCGGGCTCGTGCGGGCGTATCGAACCGACGACGCCGAAACCATCGTCGTCGCGCTGGGCTCGGTGCTCGGCACCATCAAGGACGCCGTTGACCAGCGACGCGATGCGGGCGAGCGAATCGGCGTGGTCGGCATCACGTCATTTCGGCCCTTCCCGAGCGAGGAGCTGGGCCGGGAACTGATTCGCGCCAGCCGGGTCGTCGTAATCGAGAAGGCGTTCTCCATCGGCTTCGGTGGCGTGCTGGCGACGGACGTCACCATGGCTCTCCACGGCCGGGACATCAAGGTCAGCAGCGTCGTGGCGGGGCTCGGCGGGCGTCCGATCACCCGAAGCTCACTGGAGGATCTCTTCTCGCGGGCGTTACGCGGCGAACTGGCGCCTCTCACCTTTCTCGACCTCGATCACTCTGCCGTCGAGCGCGAGCTCGCGCGCATGGCCGGGGCGCGGCGCTCTGGCCCGTCGGCGGAGAACCTCCTGCGCGACCTCGGCACCGAGCGCTCGCTGGTGGAGGAGTCGTCATGAGCAGCCAGCCGGTTCGGTTCTATCAAGTGGGCAGCTTCGCCGTGGGCAACCGTTTGCTCACTGATGATGAGCGCACGGTCCAGTCGAACCTCGACCGGACAAACTCGATCGATTCGGGGCACCGGGCCTGCCAGGGTTGCGGCGAGGCGCTCGGCGCTCGCTACGCCCTCGACGCGGCGATGCGTGCGACGAGCGGCCAGCTCGTCGCGGTCAACGCGACCGGATGTCTCGAGGTGTTCACCACTCCCTTCCCCGAGACTTCGTGGCGCATCGCCTGGCTGCACTCGCTCTTCGGCAACGCTCCCGCCGTCGCGACGGGCGTCGCCGCGGCGCTGCGCGTGAAGGGCAAGTCCGACGTGCGCGTCGTCGCCCAGGGCGGCGACGGGGGAACGGTCGACATCGGCTTCGGGTGCCTGTCGGGGATGTTCGAGCGCAACGACGACGTGCTGTTCATCTGCTACGACAACCAGGGCTACATGAACACGGGCGTCCAGCGCTCCGGCGCCACGCCCCCGGCCGCGCGCACCGCCACGACCGTCGCCAAGGGCCCCGAACCGGGCAACATCTTCGGCCAGGGCAAGTTCTTGCCGCGCATCGCAATGGCCCACGACATCCCCTACGTCGCCACCGCGACCGTTGCGGACCTTCACGACCTCGAGCGCAAGGTCGAGCGCGCGATGGAGCTGCACGGCGCGCGCTACATCCACATCTTCGTTCCCTGCCCGTTGGGCTGGGCTTCGGCGTCGGACGAGACCATTCACCTGGCGCGGCTCGTGAAGGAGACGGGGCTCTTTCCCGTGTTCGAGGCCGAGCGAGGGGTGGTCACCAACGTGTCGCCCATCCGCCGGCGCACACCGGTCGAGGAGTACCTGAAGCTCCAGGGCCGCTACGCGCACCTCTTCGGCGCGCATCCGCGACCCGACATCGTCGCGCGCCTGCAGGCTCTCGCTGACGAGAACATCGCTCGCTACGGCCTCGTGAACGAGGACACTCAGGAGAGTCGTACGAGGGTGGAGGCGACCTAATGGAGCGGCCCTTCGCCATCACGCTCGACGTTGGTTCTTCTCGGGCGAATCACACCGGATCTTGGCGCGTCGAGCGGCCGGTCTACGTCGACCGGTTGCCGCCGTGCAACAACGCCTGCCCGGCGGGCGAGAATATTCAGGGTTGGCTCTACGACGCCGAGTCGGGCGACTACGAGGCGGCGTGGCGCGTGCTCGTCGAGGACAATCCGCTCCCCGCGATCATGGGCCGGATCTGCTTTCACCCGTGTGAGACGGCGTGCAACCGTGTGCAGGTGGACGAAGCGGTGGGCATCAACGCCGTCGAGCGCTTCCTGGGCGACTACGCCATCGAGAGCGGCCTAGCCCTGCCGCGCGCTGGCGCGGACACCGGCAAGCGGGTGCTCGTGGTCGGAGCCGGCCCCGCGGGACTGAGCGCGACCTATCACCTGCGGCGCATGGGCCACGCGGTGCGTCTGGTCGACTCGGCCGCCCAGCTCGGCGGCATGATGCGCTACGGCATCCCCGCCTACCGGCTCCCGCGATCCGTGCTCGACGCCGAGATCGCGCGCGTTCTCGACCTCGGCGTGGAAGTCGAGCTCGGTCACGTGGTGCACGACATCGAGGCCGAGCGCAGCGCCGGCAAGTTCGACGCCGTCTTCTTGGCCGTGGGGGCCCAGCTCGGCAAGCGGATCGACATACCGGCCGGTGACTCGGCGAAAGTGATCGACGCGGTGGCCTTCCTCCACCAGGTGGCCGAAGGGGACCCGCCGCTACTCGGCCGGCGCGTTGTCGTCTACGGGGGTGGCGACACCGCGCTCGACGCCGCGCGAACCGCGAAGCGACTTGGCGCCACCGATGCTGTCATCGTCTACCGGCGCAACCGCGAGCGCATGCCGGCCCACGGCGAGGAGCTGGAGCAGGCCCTCGGCGAAGGGGTGACGATGCGCTGGCTCTCGACGGTCGATCGGTTCGAGGGGGAGCGTCTCGTGATCGAGACGATGCAACTTAACGCCGAGGGCTTCCCCGAGCCGACCGGCCAGTTCGAAGAGCTCGACGCCGACGCGCTGGTGCTGGCCCTTGGTCAGGACACCGACCTCTCGCTGCTCCAAGGCGCCCACGACGTCGTCGTGAGCCACGGCGTGGTCGAGATCCAGCCCTCGATGATGACCGGGGAGGACGGTGTCTTCGCCGGGGGCGACGCGGTGCCGGCCGACCGCACGGCGACCGTCGCCGTCGGACACGGCAAGCGCGCGGCGCGTGGGATCGACGCGTACTTACGGGGTTCTCTCCCCGAGCCGGCGCAGAAGCACGACCTCGCCACGTTCGACCGGCTGAATACGTGGTACTACTCGGACGCCCCGCGCACCGAGCGGCCCGAGCTGGAGCGGATCCGACGGCAGACCAACTTCGAAGAGGTCGTAGGCGGACTGAGCGAAGAGAACGCCCTGTTCGAGGCGAGGCGCTGCCTGTCGTGCGGAAACTGCTTCGAGTGTGACAACTGCTTTGGCGTCTGTCCCGACAACGCGGTGATCAAACTGGGCGCGGGGAGCCGCTACCAGTTCGACTACGACTTCTGTAAGGGCTGCGGGATCTGCGTGAAGGAGTGCCCGTGCGGTGCCATCGAGATGGTGCCGGAGAGGATCTGACCAGCCGGGCAGTAGTCGATGGTGTCCCTCTTCAATGTCGCCGCTCGCTTGGTCTCTCGCTAGGCGGTACGCGCGTCGTCGACGAGCGTGAGGTCAACTAGTGACTTAGCGACGGGCCGCGCACCACGAGTACCGGGCAGGTGGCGAATTCGATGACCTGTTCGGTCACACTGCCGATGTAGTTCGAGCGCACGCCGCGTTGGTCGGACGCCGCCATCACGATCATGTTGGCCGGCCAGGTTCGGGCTTGTTCGAGAATCTCGCGGAAGGGCTCGCCGGTGGCCTGGGCGACGTCGACCTGGGTCGAGGGAACGCCTTCGGCGCAGACCCTGCGGTGCAGGTACGCCAGCAGGTTCTTCACCGCCTGACGGCGGCGCTCGCTTGCGTTGGGCTGGGCAGCCCGCTCAAGCTCCTCGCCGACGTCGTCCTCGACAACGACGAAGATTCGTAGTTGGGCGCGCAGGTCGATCGCGAGGTGCGCGGCGGTCGTGGCCGCCGCAAGGCTCTCGCGCGAGTCGTCTGCCGCCACGAGCATGTGAAAAGTCATTGCGGTCCTCCTTCCTCGAGCCGTTGAGCGGCCCAGCGCGTGACGAGACGCTCCTCGCGTTCGATCTCGTCGAGTCGCAGCGTCAGGGCGTGCAGCTCTCCCGCGAGCCAGGGGAGTCGGTGTCGCTCGATGGCTCGCTGGCGCCGTCGGGTCGACGCCAGCTCGATCGCGACTGCGTGCAGCGCGCTCTCCACGACCGCCCGACGGGCGCCGGTCTCGAGGGCTCGCCGGTGCGACTCGGCTGATGTTTCGATGGCGGCGCTAAGGGCCAGGCTGGTCGGGGCGAGTGAGGGAGTCTCGACCCGAGCTTCATCGGGGTGGAGCACGCCCATCGTGTTGCGCCACGTGATCGTGACCTCGGCGCCACCCTTGGTGGACTCGCCTACGAGCCGCGAAGCGGTCGTGCCGCTCAAGGCGTCAGCCCGGGCGGCCCAGCGGTCAGCGTCGGCCGCCGCCTCGGCCCACGCGCGCGCGGCCTCGTCGCGATACTCGAGGAGTCGGCGGTGCTCGCGCGAGAGGAGTTGCTGCTTCTGGCGAAGAAGATCCAGGCCGTGGGTGGCCGTCGCGATCCGCTCCGTGAGCCACGGGCGCCCGGCCCGGCCCGGGGGCATCTGCTCAGCCATGCTCGTTGCCCGTGCTCGTGGGGGCCCGCCCCGTAGCAGCGCCGCTGCGTTCGGGCAGGTTGCCGCTGTAGTAGGCGGCGGTCATGGCCGACGGCATCATGGTGAGCTCGCGCTCGGGCAGCACCGAGAGAACGTGCCAGGCCCGATCGAGGGTGTCGCGCATCGAGCGCGACTCGTCGACGGACTGGTTGACGAGGTCGCGGAAGAAGGCCTCATCGAAGTCGAGGTAAATGCGGTCGGTCTCGGTGAGCGCCTCGGCGCCGATAAGGTCCGCGAGCTCCCGGGCGGCCCGCGCTCGGGCGAGCGCCGCAACGATCTGTGCGGCCAGCGCCAGGTGGTCGGCGCGCGTGCGGCCCTCGCCGATGCCCTTGCGCATGAGACGCGACAAGGTCGAGAGCACGTCGATCGGGGGGTAGACGCCGGTGGCGTGAACTTCGGGCGAGAGCACGATCTGGCCCTCGGTTATGTAGCCAGTGAGATCGGGCACGGGGTGGGTGATGTCGCCACCGGGCATGGTCAGCACGGGAATGAGGGTGACCGAGCCCGCTCGCCCGCGGATCCGCCCGCAGCGTTCGTAGAGCGAGGCGAGATCGCTGTACAGGTAGCCGGGGTACGCGCGACGTCCGGGCACTTCGCCACGGGCGGCGGAGACCTCGCGCAACGCTTCGCAGTAACTGGTCACATCGGCCAGGATGACCAGCACGTGCTCGTCGCGCTCGAACGCGAGGTACTCGGCGATCGTGAGCGCGACGCGTGGCGTGAGGATACGTTGGACGACCGGGTCGTCGGCGGTGTCGAGCACGAGGACGAGATCACCCGCCGCCGCACGGGTTTCGAGCACCTGTCGCAGCGCCGCCGCGTCGGCGTGCGTGACGCCCATGCCGGCGACGACGACCTTGAAGTTCTCGCCGGCGACGTTCGCTTGCGCGGCGATCTGGGCGGCGAGGTCGAGATGGGGCAGGCCGGCCGAGGAGAACACCGGGAGTTTCTGGCCCCGCACGAGGGTCGCGAGCGCGTCAATGGCCGAAACGCCCGTAAAGATCGGGTCGCTCGGCACGTCGCGCTGGCTCGGGTTGAGCGGCGAACCGTTGACCGCTCGACGGTCGCGCGCGAGCATTGGCGGACCACCGTCGAGCGGCTCTCCCATGCCGTTCCAGACCCGGCCGAGCCAGCCATCGCCCACCGGGATTTCGAAGGGCCGCCCCTCGAAGGCGACGGTCACATCGTCCGGATCGATGCCGCTCGTTCCTTGGAGGACTTCGACGATGGCGACGTCGCCCCTGACCTCGAGCACCAGGCCGTGGCGCACCTCGCCTGAGGGCAGTCGCACCCGGGCGATCTCGTCCCACCCCACGCCGTCGACCCCTTGGATCGCCAGCAACGGACCGCCGACGCGGTTCGCGCCAGCGTATTCGACGAGCCCAGGCGTCGCCGCGGATCCGCTCGGCACGTTCGTGCTCACGTCGCACCTGCGAGCCGCGCGAGCACGTCGTCGCGCAGCCGGTTCACGCCGTCGGCGTCGCCGGGACCCGTCTCGTCGCGCGCACGAGTGACGGGCGCGAGATCGAACTCCTCGATGACCGACGCCGGCAGACCGTCGTCGACGAGTTCGAGGCAACGGTCGTGGACGGCGAGGACCATCTCCAGCAATGCCGACTGCTTAGTCGGGCTGCAGTAGGCGTCGTTCTCGCTCATGGCGCTCTGTTGGAGGACTCCCTCGCGCAGCAGGCGACCAGTCAGAAGGACGACCCGTTCGTGTGCCGGCAACGCGCCCACGCCAACGAGCTCGACGACCGAGGCGAGTCGATCGGCCTCGGCGAGCAGCGCCAGGGCCCGGGCGCGCGCGTCAGCCCAGCCCAACCGGCCTTGGGCGGCGTGCCAGTTGGCGATGGTGGCGCTGTCGAGGCTGAACGAATGGCGCCAGGTGACGGCCGGGTAGTGGCGCGCGTACGCGAGGTCGCGGTCGAGCGACCAGAGGCAGCGAACGTAGCGCACGGTTTGGGATGTGACCGGCTCGGTCATGTCGCCGCCCGCCGGCGAGACCGCACCGATGAGCGTTACCGAGCCCTCGGCGCCGCCGAGGGTTCGCACCCGGGCGGCGCGTTCGTAGAAGGCGGCGAGAGACGACGACAGGCTGGCCGGGTAACCCTCTTCGGCCGGTAGCTCGCCGCTGCGCGAGGAGAACTCGCGCAGCGCCTCGGCCCAGCGCGACGTCGAGTCGGCCACCATGACGACGCGGTAGCCCATGTCACGGAAGTACTCGGCGACGGTCATGCCGGTGTAGACACTCGCCACGCGGGCCATGACTGGCATGTTGGAAGTGTTGGCAATCACCACCGTGCGGTCGCGCAGGTGAGTGCCCGTGGCCGGGTCCACGAGCGCCGAGAGGTCGGCCATCGCGTCGGCCAGTTCGTTGCCGCGTTCGCCGCAGCCGACGAAGACCACGACGTCAACGTCGGACCACTTCACAATCTGCTGGAGCAGTATGGTCTTGCCGGTGCCAAAGCCCCCGGGTACCGCCGCGGTGGTGCCGTGGGCGATGGGGAAGAAGAGGTCGACCACTCGCTGTCCCGTCACGAGCGGTGCGACGTCGCGCAGCTGCTCGCGCACGGGCCGAGCGCGCCGTACCGGCCACTCCTCGTAGAGGCGCACCGTGTTGCCCCCCACGACGGCGACGACGTCGTCCTCCTTAAGGGTGCTCGCCGAGGCGAGCTGCGTCAGCGTCCCTTGAACGTCGGGCGGCACGAGGACTCGGTGCTCGAAGCTGGCGCCGGTGATCACCGTGCCGAGCAGCGTCCCCGGTGCGAGGTCCGTTCCGAGTTCGACGGGGGCCGGCACGAACGCCCACGACGCGCCAGATACGAGACCGTCGAGCGCCCCCGGGGCGAGCCAGGTTGGGCCGTCCTCCAGCGGGCGCAGCAGCCCGTCGAAGGCGCGACCGAGCAGGCCGGGGCCGAGGCGCGCCGACAGGGGTCGCTGGCGCGAGATCGCCGGGTCGCCCACGCTCAGGCCTCCCGTGTACTCGAAAGCCTCGGCCGTGAGCCGGCCGTCTTTTATCGAGACCACCTCGGCGGGGATGTGCCGGGGGCCGACGTCGATCACGTCGAGGACGCCGACGCCGCGAAGTCCCGTTACTTCGACGAGTGGGCCGTTCACTCGCTCCACGCGGCCGGTCGTCGGAGTATCGCTCACGACCACAGCTCGGCGATCTCGGCGCCGAAGTTCGCCAGCGCGCGTTCGAGCAACATGTCGCCCGTAAGGTTCACGCGCCGTCCGTCGCGCTGGGCAACGACGCCGATTTCTCCCTCGGGTGTCGTCACCGTAGCGTCGGCACCGAGTCGTTGCCGGCCCACGGCGGCGAGACGTTCGTTCAGCGCCGCCGCCTCGGGCGAGCCGGCGAGTTGGCGCAGGCGCTTTAGCGTCTGCGCGCGCACGTGCTCGTAGACGAGGCGCTGGGCGCCGAGCACCTCTTCACGGGCCTCGCGCCGCGCGTCGGCCACGATCGCCAGCGCTCGGCGGCGCGCCGCGGCGGCGCCATTCTGGCGCGCCGCGTTGAGCGTCGTCTCGGCTCGGCTCCGTGCCTCGGAGAGGGTGGCATCGGTTTGGTGGGCGGCGTCGCTGAGGATCTGGTCGGCGCGCTGACGCGCGCTCTCGGCGAGTGAAGCGGTGACCGGACCCAGCTCGACGTCGAGTTCCGTCCTCGAGGTGAGGACGCCCGCGGCGCTCGGGCCCTCGGTCACGTCGGCATCTCCACGCAGAGCAGCGCGCCCGGTGGCGTGCGAGCCGTGTCACCCAGGGCGTTGGCGGCTGCTGGCGTGAGCACGACGAGGACGACGTCGTCGGCCAGGTCACTCCACGCTCGCAAGACCTCCGTGGGGCTCTCGGCCACGATCGGTACGGCGCCGGCGAGGGCGTAGCCCTGCACCCGAACTGCTTCGCCCAGCACGGCCACGCGTCCCATGGCGTCCTAGACCTTGCCGATGAGGATGATGGCCACGACCAGCCCGTAAATGGCGATGCCCTCGGCGAGCCCGACGAAGACCATGGCCCGTCCGAAAAGTTCCGGACGCTCGCTGATCGCGGCGAGCGCCGCCGAGCCGGTGTAGGCGACGGCTATCGCGGCGCCGATGGACGATCCCGCGACCGCGATCGCGGCTCCGAGCAGCGCCTCACCGGCGTACGAGGGGGTGGACGACGCGATCGTCGCGGCGGTGGCCGTTGATGACGTCGCCGCCAGGATGACGAGCACCCCGGCGCCCACCAGCATCGCGATGTTCACCAGCTTCATCAGCCGTAGCCCACCGCGAGGATGTCGTCGTAGCTGGATTGAAACGCCCGCGGCGACCAGCGCGATTAACGGTAGAGCGATGAGCCAGGTAATCATGGAGCCTCCTTCATTGACGAACATTCACGTGCCAGGGGTGGAACTCGCGTCCCTCGCTGGTAAAAACGCGAGAGAAGATCTCGTAGTACTCGAGTCGCAGTGCCTGCACTCCCGCGACGAGGGCTTCGAGGGCGAAGGTGAGGGCGTTGCCCACGGCGAAGACGACGACCGCTCCGGCGACGCCGAGCACGCCGCCGGAGTGCCAGAGCGACGTCGTGCCGCTCCACACCAGCGCGCACAGCGCCGCGTGGGTCAGGCCAAAGGCGGCAAGACGGGCGAAGGAGATCGTATTGGTGCCCAGTCGTAGGACCGCGTCAAAGAGCTCGACACCAGCCTCGAGTGCACCCGAGCCTCGACCTCCGGCCTCGGCGAACAGGCCGAGGAAGCCGAGCGCGAGCGCGATGGCGACGAGGGCCGCTCCCGCGATGAGGATTGCCGAGCGATGCCAGTACCAGCCGGCGCCGACGAGCCCGAGCCCCAGATAGAGGGCCGCGCCAGCCACACCGGACATCGCGACGAGTGAGCGCGCTACGCCGCCCTCACGGAAGCGGTTGAGCGCGCCCAGGGTGTAGGAGCAGGCGAGTAGCACCGCGCCGATAGCGACGGAGACGGCGAGCAGGGTGGTGGCGTGGCTGAGAGGCCGTAGCCACAGCGTGGGAACTAGGCCGGTTGGTCCGAAGGCCTCGCCGAAGGCGAAGCCAAAGCCGATGCTCGAGAGCCCCGCGCCGATAACAAACGGAGCCGCCCATCGGTACTTGAGCCACGAGGCGAAGGGGCCACGCGGCCAGGCGAGCGCGACACCCGTCGCCAGGAGCAGGGCCCCGTGGCCCACGTCGCCAAACATCATGCCGAACATCACGATGTAGGCCACTCCAGCGAGCACGGACGGGTTGAGGTCCGCGTAGGGAACGGTGCCGTAGGTGTTGATCAGAGGCTGGAACGCCGTCGAGGTCGAGGTGCCGCGTAAAGCGGTCGGGGGTTGACTGCCTCGCGGGGGCGCTAGGCGCACGACCGCCGCGCCGTGGGGAGCGAGCTCTTCGGTCAGAGCGTCAAGGCTTGCCGAGGGCGTCCAGCCGACGAGGGCGGCCACCGATCTCTCGTCAATCATGCTCGAGCGAACTCTCTCGAGTTCCGCTTCGCCGGCGAGCGCCTCCGCGTCCCCGTCTCGCTCAAGGGTCACAAGATCGGGCGGGTCCCAGGAGACTGCTGGCGTCTCCGAGGACGCCGGCGTGTGTGCTCGCACGCGCTGGAGGGCTGCCTCGGCCGCCCCGCCCGTCGAGGTCAGAAGCTCGGGCTCCATTTGGCCCGTGCCCCCGAGAGCCACGAGGGCTGATCGGACCCGGTCGATCAGGACGACCACCGCCACGCGCTGCATGCGCCGAGGTTCGATCGCGTCACGCCACGGCATCGAGCACCTCGATACCGAGACCGGCCCGGGCGGCGATCTCCAGCGCCGCTCGGACGCGCCACGCGTCCGCGTATTGAGCCGCGACGGCGGCGACGACCGTGGCGGCTTCGGCGCCACCGTCACGGACTCGCTCGCTGGCCTCACGCCACAGTTGCCCCCACCAGCGTGCCTCGCATGACCAGAGATCAGCGAACTCGGTCACGCCGTCGAGCCCGTGCGCGATGCTGACCGGGAGTGCCGTGACGAGCTCGCGTAGCGTCCTCGCCGCCACCGCGCGCGATCCGAGGACCGCCCGCGCGTCGGCTGCCACCGTTGCAAAGCGCTCGAGGGATGTTCCGGAGAGAATGAGGCGCGCGAGGATGAGCGCCCCGTACGCTTCGGCCCACTCGGCGGCCTCCGGCACGTTTTCGACCACCCGGCGAAGCAGTGCGACCCGCAGGCTGAGGAGAATCCCTCCGGCGTCAAGTACGCCCGGGTCGCCCCAGGCTGAATGCCGCAACGTCGCACGAAGTTCGCTCGTGCTCGTGGGTTGGGAGTGGCGCGGCACGCTCGCCAGCGACCCCAGCTCGTAGGGTTGGAGAACGTCGTGGCCGTCGATCCGTGCGAGCTCGTCGCGCACGTTGGCCAGTTCGAAGCCGCCGGCCAGGACGCGAAGGCGCCCTGCACCAAGGGCCGGGCTCCATCCCGCGAGCACGCGCAGGTTCCAGAGGGCGGTCGCGAACACGGCACGCTCGGCTTGGGCGAGTCCCGCACCGGAGCCGAGTCGCTCGCCGTAGTTCGTCGTGGCCAGTATGGCGAGCGCTTCATCAAGAGAGCCGGATCCGGCAACCTCGCGCGCGCCGGCAGGCCCGACGCAGTGGTTCGTCAGGCTGCGGCTGCGAACCTGCGCGGCGACCCACGCGGCGCTCATGCTTCCTCCAGCGAAGAGATCGTCGACAGCACGCGTTCGGTCAGTTCGTTGACCATGGCTGGCATCCGCTCAGCCGCGAGGCGCGCCGTTCGCTGGGCTTCCTCGTGGCCGGAGGCACGAAGTTCGGCCGCTTCGGACTCGGCCGACGTGGTCGCGGCTTCGGCGGCGGCGACGCGCTCGCTCGGCGCTCGGTCCTCGGCCCCATCGAGGATTCGTCGGGCCTCTTCGGCGGCGTGAGCGCGCCGGGCACTCCCATCGGCCGTCGCACGGGCGACGACGTTGGTCGCCTCGTCCTCAACAGCGCTCAGGGCGCCGAAAATCGGGGCCAACTCATCGCGCAGTAGCGCCTCGCGATCTGAGGGCACTCCGGCGAGTCCGGCCGCGCCGGGGACGGCTATCAGCCGGAAGCGCCGAAGCAGGTCGCGTTTCCTCGCCACGGTTCCCTCCCGCGTTGGTTGAGAAAATCTTACGGACGCGTTCGTCGCCGACGAAGGGGGCGAAAGTCACGTTTGAATTCCTTGGTTTCGCAGGTGGGGGCGGTCCACCAGATCGCTCGCTGTCGCTTGCGTTACTGAGGGCCCGATGGTGGCTTCCCGCGCGGCGGATGTCTGAGTAGCGAAGGAACTCGAGGGCGTCGGACTACGTCCTCGGGTCTAGGGAACGAGCAGTCGTCGGAAGCGCCGCGCGGCGATTGAAAGTCCGACGACGGCGATCGCGAGCAGGTAGCCCGCACGCAGGACCATGATCAATTGGAACTGTCCGAGGTCGAGGCTGCGCATCAGTGCGGCGGCCTGGTAGAGCGGCGAGAACGCGACGATGGCACCGAGCCAGCGCGGGTAGAGCGAGATCGGAAAGAACGTCGCCGAGAAGAGAAAGAGCGGCAGTTGCACCAGTGACACGAGGTCGAAGTCCTGCCAGGAGCGGATGAAGGTGCAAGCCGCAAGGCCGGCGCAGCTGAAGGCGAAGCCCGTAAGGATGGCCGCGGGCCAGCAGAGCACCACCCAGGGGCTTGCGGCGTCGCCGAGCAGCACCATGCACACGATGAAGGACGCGGCGTAGATCGCGGCGCGCGCCAGCGCCCACCAGACCTCGCCGAGGGCGACGTCGGTGACGTCGAGCGGCGTCGAGAGGATGGCGTCGTAGGCGTGGGAGATCTTGAGCCGGAAGAATGTGTTGAAGATCGAGTCGATGACCGCGCCGTTCATGGCCGAGGTCGCCAGCATGCCCGGCGCCACGAAGGTCGCGTAGCTGATTAGTTGACCGTGGTCGTGCAGGTTCCCGACGAGGTGATTGAGACCGATCCCGATGCTGAGCAGGTAGAAGAGGGGTTCGAAAAAGCCCGAGACCAGCATGAGCCACTGCGAGCGGTACACCATGAAGTTGCGCTCGAAGATGTGCAGCGAACGGCGCGAGCCGAACCGGGGAAGCGTGCGCGTGAGCATCAGTCGACCAGCCGCCGGCGCATGGTTCGCCGACCCCACACGACGCCGACCGCCGCAAGGACGAGGAGGAATGCCAGGTGGCCGCAGATGGGACCGAAGGATCCGCGGCCGAAGGCGGCCGCGCGCGCCAGCGCGACGCCGTGGTAGAGCGGCACAAACTGCACGAGCGGCCGAAGGTACCCGGGGTACGCCGAGACGGGATAAAACGTGGCCGAGAAGAGGAACATCGGGACGAAGGCGAAGCGGTAGATGGTGATGAACGAGCCGTCCGACTGGCACCGTGCCGCGTAGGCGACGAGCGGGGCGGAGAAGGCGAGCGTGATGAGCGCTCCAATGAAGGGCAGGGTCAGGCTCCACCACGACTCGAGAGCGCCGAAGGCGGCGATGACGATCGTGTAGACGACGCCGGTGAAGAGGGACCGGGTGACGACCCACGCCAACTTGCCGTAGAGGATGTCATCGGGATTAAGCGGTGTCGCCGCCGCGGCGTGGTACGTGCGAATCCACTTCACGGCGGCTAGCACGGGCCAAAGCGACTCACCCTCGCCGAGCTGCATCGTGGTCGTGGCGAGAAGGCTCGGCGCGATGAAGTGCAGGTAGGTCTGGCCCTCCACGAGGCCCGTATGCGCGCTCACGAGGTGGCCAACGCCGACCCCGAGGGCCGCGAGAAAAAAGATCGGAAAGAGGATCGTGCTCGCCACCGAACCCCGCCAGGTCTGGGCGTAGAACGTCGCGTGGTACCACCAACTGCGCCACCATCGGGCCGAGCCCACGGAGACCTTCGGCGTGTCCGACATTCAGTCCACCAACGTCCGGCCAGTGAGGTGTAGGAACACGTCCTCGAGCGAGCTGCGTCGCACCAGCGCACTCGCGGGAGCGATGCCGGACGCGTGCAGGTCCCGCAATGTGTCGTCACCTTCGTCGACGTACAACAGGACTCGGTCTGGCAGGACCTCGACTCGCTGCGCGAAGTCAGAAAGGCGACGGTCGAGATCCTCGTCGGGCTCTACGTCAAAGCGCAACTCCACGACCTCGCGAGTGGAGTGGCGAGCGATGAGCTCGCGGGGCGGTCCTTCCGCCACGATGGAACCGTGATCCATCACGACGAGCCGGTCGCAAAGCTGCTCGGCTTCGTCCATGTAGTGAGTGGTGATGATCAGCGTGACGCCTTCGCGCTTCAGGCGGTAGAGGCGTTCCCAGAGGAGGTGTCGCGCTTGAGGGTCGAGTCCCGTCGTGGGCTCGTCCAGAATCAAGAGCTCCGGCCGGTTAATGAGGGCCCGGGCGATGGTGAGACGGCGCTTCATGCCACCCGACAGGTCGTCGACCTTGTCGTTCGCTCGCTCGCTTAGCTGGGTGAAGTCAAGGAGCTCCTTGGCTCGCGCCCTAAGGGTGCGGCGATCGATGTCAAAGTATCGGCCGAACATCTCCAGATTCAGCCGCACGGAGAGCTCGAGCTCGAGCGTGTCCTCCTGGGGCACCACGCCCAGGCGCCTGCGGATCTCAGGACCGTGTTCTCTCGGGTCGAGGCCAAGAATCGTGAGCGATCCCGAGCTCGGCTGGGAAACGGCCGACACCATGCGCATGGTGCTGGTCTTGCCCGCGCCGTTGGGACCGAGGAAGCCGAAGCTCTCCCCTCGATCGACCGAAAAACTGACACCCTTCACCGCGACGAGGCTGCCGAAGCGTTTGACGAGGTCGTGGGCTTCGACGATCGGACCAGCCGTCGACTCTCTCATGATCCCGAACTCCCTTTCGTCCTCGAATCCCGGTGCCACGCATTTCGGCGCAGCGACGTCGCGCAGCAACTGCCGGACAGTACCTCGTTGGTGTCAAGTCCCAGGTCGTATGTCGGCTCGTTGTCTGGTGGGCGAGGGGGGACTTGAACCCCCACATCCTTTCGAATACAGGCACCTGAAGCCTGCGCGTCTGCCAATTTCGCCACTCGCCCCGGGACCTGGAAACAATAGTCCAACGACTTCGTGAGCGGTTTGGCGGCTCAAAGGAAGATGAACGTACCGGTACAGTTGAGATTGCCATGGTTCTAAAGAGTGTGGAAAATCGCCTCGAGCGCCTCTTTGAGCGGACCTTTTCGCGCCCCTTTCGCAACTCGTTGCAGCCGATCGAGATCGCCACGCGGATTTTGCGCGAGGTGGACCTGACTCGCCGGCTGTCGAGCCAGGGCACGATCTCCGCGAACGCGATCAAGGTCTGGCTCGGGCCAGCCGACGCTCAGCGCTTCGAGGGGTTCCAGAAGGCCCTCGTCGCCGAGCTTGAAGAGACCGTGCGCCAGCACGCGGTCGCCGAAGGTTACGTCTTCGTGGGGCCAGTGAAAGTGGAGGTTTTCATCGACGACGACCTGAAGTTGGGCGCCGTTGAGGTGAAGTGCGACTTCGTAGGTGGCGAGAGCCAGCCCCGCCTGATCTGTAACGATGGCCGGTCCTTCGCGGTGGCGGACTTGCCCCTGGTCATCGGGCGCAGCCCCGACGTCGAGGTCGTCCTGAACGACCCCAACGTCTCGCGCCAGCACGCCGAGGTGTGGCGCACGGCCGACGGGGTCGCCGTCCGCGACCTGCAGTCCACCAACGGCACGTTCGTAAACGGCCACCGGATCTCGGCTGTCTCGCTCTCGCCGCGCGACGATGTGACGATCGGCGCGTTCCACTTTCGGATCGAGCTCGCTTGATCCCAGTGGTCGCGTCGACGAACTACGCGGCCATCGTTCGCCCGCTCCAGGTACTCGTGATGGTGGTGGCGATCCTGTTCTTCGCGCGCGTGCTGCGCGTGGCTGCGGTGCAGGCACGACCGGTCGACTACGAGAGGCCGAGCCGCCGGCGCCATCGCCGGTCTCTGGCGCTCGAGTTCATCGAGCCGCTCAATCGTTCGGGCGAGCGTGTGGAGGTGAACGGCGGGCTCGTCATCGGGCGCAGTCGCGAGTGCGACCTGAGCTTGCAGGACACCTACCTGTCGTCGCGCCACGCTCGCGTCGAGCGCGACGACAGTGATCTCTCGATCGAGGACCTGGGCTCGACGAATGGCACCTACGTCAACCAGGATCTAGTGAAAGGGCGCGTCTACCTGGAGCGCGGCGACGTCGTGCAGGTGGGCGGCGTGCTCTTTGAGGTCGTTCGTTGACGCGCTGGCGCTTCGCCGAGGCGACCGATACCGGACTGGTTCGCGAGACCAACCAAGACGCCATCTACGCCGACGACCGGTTGGCCGTCATCGCCGACGGCATGGGCGGCCACGCGGCCGGCGAGATCGCCGCGATGATGTCCATCGACATTGTGCGTCGGGAGTTCGCCGCCAACCAGAGCGTCGAGGGCCTCGTAGAGGCGATCCAGGACGCCAACGACGCCGTGGTGCGCGACGCGCGCGAAAACCCCGAGCACTTCGGAATGGGCACGACCATCATCGCCGTCGGGCTCACCGCTGACCTCGAGGGTGTGGTGTCACCGACCCTCGTGCACGTCGGTGATTCACGGGCCTACCAGCTGCGCGACGGGGCGCTTCGCCAGCTCAGCGAGGACCACAGCGTCGCCGAGGAGTGGGTGCGCATGGGACGTCTCACCCCCGAGGAGGCCGCCGTGCACCCACGCCGCCATCAGCTCACGCGCGGGATCGGCGTCGAAGAGACCATTGCCATCGACGTCATCTCGATCGACGCCATGCCCGGCGACCGTCTCCTGCTCTGCAGCGACGGTCTCTCCAACGAGCTCGACGCCGACACGCTGGCTCGCCTCGCGAGTGCGCCTCACGGTCTCGAGCTCGCGGTCGAGCGGCTGGTGAGCGCGGCCAAGGTGGCCGGGGGCCGCGACAACATCTCGGCCATCCTGATCGAGCTCGATGAAGTGAACACCGCGACGACGCCGATTCGACGAACGATGAGCACCGCGCCACCGCCGATGTGGACGTCGAGCCCGAGGCCCTCGAGCGCCACCGAGGGCCAGGCGCGCATTACGTGGCGGGTGTGGGTTGCGGCACTGGTCTTGCTGGCGGTTCTCGCGGGCGGACTGGGGATCGTGCACTGGTACGCCTACTCGACTTACTACTTGGGTGACGACAGCGGCACGCAGACGATCGCCGTCTTCCGGGGCCAGCCACAAGGTTTTCTCTGGTTCCAGCCGGTGATGGTCGAGAATACGAAGTTCTCCGCCACCCAGCTGCGACCAATCGACGCGCGAGATCTGGCCGCGACGATCAGCGAGCCGTCGCTCGCGACGGCCCTCACCGACGCGCGCTTCTTGCACCACTACTGGGAGCTCACGCAGCCGACGACCACGACCACAACACGCACCGGGCCGGCAACCACGACCACGACGCTGAAGAAGCGCTAGCTCTATGACACGCCGGCTCAGTGTGCTCGCCACGGTGATCCTGTTGTTGTTCGCGGTCGTCGCTGTCCAGTCGGCGAACCTCCAGTTCTTTCGCTCCAAGTCCCTCGCCGCGTCCTCGCTCAACCCGCGCAACGAGGTGGCGCTCGAGAGCGCGCCGCGCGGGGAGATCGTCGCGGCCGACGGCACCGTGCTCGCCGAGTCGGTGCCCACTGGGCAGGGCCGCGACGTCTACCGGCGCCTCTACCCGATGGGCGCGCTCACGAGCGACGTCGTGGGCTTCACCTCGCCGTACTACGGCGCGTGGGGCCTCGAGGCCGAGTACAACAGCGATCTCAAGGCGCACGCCCAGCCCCCCCAGAGCCTCGAGCAGCTGATCGCGCCGACGAGCGCGGCCGACAACGTGGTCCTCACGATCTACCCGTCCCTGCAGCGCGTGATGGCCAAGGCCCTGGCCGGGCGCAACGGCGCGGCGGTCGCCCTCGATCCGCAGAACGGCGACATCCTCGGGCTCTACTCGAACCCCAACTACAACCCGGCATCACTTACGACGACGAACTACAAGGCGGCGGAGGCGGCCTGGAGGGCGGTCAACAAGGAGGACCCCGAAGGCTTCCCACCGCTCGGCGTTGTGGCGACCGAGCAGTCGTTCCCACCGGGCTCGACGTCCAAGGTCGTCACGACGTCGGCCGTCGTGGTGTCCAACCCCGCGATTCTGAGCCAGGTCTTTCCGACGTTGCGCACGACGAAGCTGCCCGACACCGACAAGACGCTGTCGAACTTCGGCTACGGGTCGTGCGGGGGCACGATCGCCGAGATGTTGCCGCCATCGTGCGACACCGGCTTTGCGCTCGTCGGTCTCGCGGTCGGCGGCGCGGCTCTTTCGCGGGCCGCCGACAGCTTCGGCTACAACGAGGTCCCGCCGATCGACCTGCCCGGTGCGGTGGCCAGCACTTTCCCCCAGGCCTCGGCCTTTACCAACAACGTTCCCGGCGTGGCGTACTCGGCCATCGGTCAAGAGAACGTGCGCACGACCGCCCTGGAAAACGCGCTGATCGCCGGGGCCATCGGCAACGGCGGAGTGATGATGGCGCCGCACCTGATGAACTACGTCACCTCGCCCGACGGCGCGGTCATCACCCGTTACCGGCCCCACGTTTGGAAGCGGCCCCTCAGCGCGACCCAGGCCGGCGTCATCGTGCCGCTCATGGTCAAGGTCGCGACATCCGGCACCGCGTACGGCGTGTTTCCCTCCGGCCTCGACGTCGCCGCGAAGACCGGCACCGCGCAGACTGGTCTGGCCTCGCACGACACCGACGACTGGTTGATCGCCTTCGCGCCGGCTAACGACCCGACCATCGCGGTGGCGGTGGTCGTGCCTAATCAGGCAATCTCGGCGACCGGCGCGTTGGTGGCGGGTCCGGTCATCTGTCCCGTGCTCGCCGCAGCGCTCGCGATCGAGGCGGGCCACTCCGCAGCGAGTGGTGCCGCGACGTGTCCGTAGTGACGCGACGAGACTCGTAATCGCCACAGCGTAGGCTTGGCCCCGTATGGAGCCAGTAAACGACCCTCGGCTGTACTCGAACCGCTACCAAGTCACCCACTTGATCGCTCGAGGCGGTATGGCCATGGTCTACCGGGCCCAGGACACGCTGCTCAGTCGGTCGGTGGCCCTCAAGATCCTCTACCCGGAACTCAGCGCCGACCCCTTATTCGTCGAGCGATTCCGCCGCGAGGCCCAGGCCGCGGCCAATCTTTCGCACCCGAACATCGTGCCCGTGTTCGACTGGGGCGAGGACGCGGGCACGTACTTCATCGTCATGGAGCTGGTGGACGGCACGTCGCTCGCGGAGCTCTTGCGCGGGGGCAGCACGCTCTCGCCGTCGCGCTCCGCGCAGATCGTCGCGCAGGTTGCGGCGGCGCTCGGCTACGCGCACCGCAGCGGAGTCGTGCACCGCGACATCAAGCCGGGCAACATTCTCATCACGAAGGACGGCCAGGTGAAGGTGACCGACTTCGGCATCGCCCAGGCCGTGTCCAGCGAAGACCACCTGGCCGAGGCCGGATCGGTGATGGGCACCGCAACGTACTTTTCGCCCGAGCAGGCCGAGGGCGCCGCGGTCGACGGGCGCAGCGACGTCTATTCGCTCGGCGTCGTGCTCTACGAGATGCTCGTCGGTCGGCCGCCCTTCGTCGGCGACACGCCGGTCGAGGTGTCGAGCCAGCACGTGCGCGGGATCGTCACGCCGCCCTCGCAGATCTCCGACGCGGTGCCCCGCGAGCTCGAGGCCATCGTGATGGAGGCCCTCGCAAAGAACCCCGACCACCGTTACCAAACGGCCGACGATCTCCGCTCTGACCTGGTGCGATTCAGCGAGGGCCAGCCCGTCCAGGCCCTCCAGCGCGACTCGGCCTTCTTCGGCGCGGACGCCACGCGCATGGTCGCCGCGGTGCCCGGCGACAAGACGCGCTCGGTGCCAATCATGTCGGGTCCGCGCACCGACGTCCGGCGCCGGCGACATCGCAACTACGCGGCGCCGATCGCCTTCGTGCTCGCCCTCGCGCTCGTGGCGGGCGGCGCGTACGCCTACATCGTTCACAACGACAAGCCGTCCATCTCCTACATGCCCGGCGTCGTGGGCCAGAGCGTCGTCTCCGCGGAGAAGCTCCTGAAGAGTGACGGCTTCACCATCGACACGTCCTACATCGCCTCGAGTAAGGCGAAGAACAACGTGGTCGCGACCGACCCGAAGGCGGGCGCCCACGTCGTCAAGGGTCAGACCATCACCCTCGAGTTGAGCAAGGGCATCACCACGTCGCCGGTGACCGTGATGGACTACGTCGGGCTGAACCTGGCGGCGGCGGTGAGCGAGCTCCAAGCCGCGAAGCTCGGCTACACGACCTCGTACACCCAGAACGCGACGGGCAATCAGGTGCCGGGCGTGGTCCTCGCCCAGTCGCCGATGCCCGGCACCAAGGTGCGCACGGGCGACACCGTGACGCTCACGCTGCTCGCCCAAGGTGCGAAGTATCCGGTCACGAGCGTCGTTGGCAAGACGCAGGTGGCGGCCTCGGCGGCCCTGACCAATCAGGGACTCACCGTGAGCTCGACAACGACTGCTTTGTGCTCGAACACGATCTCCCAGGGTCTCGTCATCGCGACCGACCCCGTCGCGGGAGCCCTCGTCACGTCGGGCACGGCGATCAAACTCGTCATCTCTTCAGGTTTCTGCCAGGTCGTCGTGCCCAACGTCGTCAACGACACGGAGAACGCGGCGACCGCGGCCCTCGAGAACGTCGGGCTGCAGCCCGCCTACTCGCTCGACGTGACGGTGACCTGCCAGCCGGGCGAGCCACCGACGGTGACGACCCAAAGCGTTTCGCCGGGCTCATCGGTCGCTTACGGTGCCACCGTTAGTCTCGCGGTCTGCCAGGCAACCCAGTCGGGCCAGTCGGCCCCGACGACGACGTCGACGTAGCCAGCGCGTTCAGTAACATCGACACCTATGGCGAAATCCGGCTCGAAGGCCACGCCGAATCCCAAGAAGTCGGTCGGCCGCTACGTGAGCCCCGAGGCGCGCGGGCGCGTGACAAGGCGACGCCCCACCAGCGCGTACCACAGCCCGCGCTGGTACGGGATGCTGCTGCTCGGTCTGTTGCTCGGGGGCATGCTGATCATCGTCCTCAACTACCTTGAGGTGCTGCCCGGCTCGGCGTCGGCGTGGTACCTCGCGCTCGGGCTCGTGACGATGTTCGCGGGCTTCTACCTCTTCACGCGCTACAAGTAGGTCGCGGGCGACCGGCTAGCCGAGTCGCTCGATGATCGTCGCGTTCGCCAGCCCGCCGCCCTCGCACATGGTCTGGAGGCCGTAGCGGCCACTCGTGCGCTCGAGCTCGTTGAGCAGAGTCGCCATGAGCTTCGCCCCCGAAGCGCCGAGCGGGTGGCCGAGCGCGATCGCCCCGCCGTTCACATTGACTTTCGCGAGGTCGGCCTTGTGCTCCTGCTGCCAGGCGAGCACCACCGAGGCGAAGGCCTCGTTGATCTCGACGAGGTCGATGTCCTCGAGGGTCAGTCCTGCGCGCTCGAGCACCTTGGTCGTCGCCGGGATCGGTCCGGTGAGCATGGTGACCGGGTCGACACCGGCCAGCGCGAAGGAGACGAACCGGGCGCGCGGCCGGTAGCCAAGCTTCTTGGCGCGCTCTTCGCTCATGACGAGCACGGCCGAGGCCCCGTCGGTGATCTGGCTCGAGTTGCCCGCGGTGACCTTGCCGTTCTCCTTGAAGGCCGGCTTCAACTTGGCGAGCGCCTCGAGCGACGAGTCCGCGCGGATGCCCTCGTCACTCGTCATCAGCTCGGCGGTGTCGCGCCCCTCGTCGTCGCGGATCGATAGCGTTATGATCTCGCGCTCAAAGCGGCCCTCGCTGGTCGCGCGCGCGGCGCGGCGGTGGCTCTCGACGGAGAACTCGTCGAGCTCGTCGCGCGAGATGCCCCAGTGGTCGGCGATCATCTCGGCGCCGATGCCCTGGTTCACGAGTCCCCCGACTGGTTCGTAGCGAGCGTGGACCCGCGGACCGAAGGGCCAGCCCGCGTCTTTGCCGATTGACGCGCCCATCGCCACGCGCGTCATCGACTCGACGCCCCCCGCGACCACCACGTCGTAAGCGCCGGCCATGACGCCCTGGGCGGCGAAGTGCAGTGCCTGCTGGGACGAGCCGCACTGGCGATCGACCGTCGTGGCGGGCACCGACTCGGGCCAGCCCGCGGCGAGGACGGCGGCCCGCCCGACGTTGAAGGCCTGCTCGCCGACCTGGGAGACGCAGCCCACGATGACGTCGTCGACGACGCTCGGGTCGAGGTCGTTGCGCGCGGCGAGCGCTCGCAGGACCTCGGACGCGAGGTCGACGGCGTGCCAGTTCCTCAGCTGTCCGTTGCGCTTGCCCCCGGGGGTGCGCACGGCATCGACGATCACGGCAGTGGGCATGGCTCTCCTTTAGTTGCGACGCAATCCACCAACGCGCGAAGCCTAACGGGCTCGCGGCTAGGGTCACGGGCGTGACGCCGCGCCTGAAGGACATGGATCGCTGGCTGGGCGACGGCGGGATGGCGCTCATCGGCGCGGTTGGCGCGGCCTTTCAGGACTACGGCGTGGACGGCGAGGACCTCGGCTGGGCGAGCGGCGGGTTCGTCCCCACGGCGCTCGCCTGCAATCCCCACGGCACCGTGCAGGCCGGCGTGCACGCGCTGCTGCTCGACGCCGCAATGAACTTCGCGACCAACGCCGCGCTGGCGGGCCGTGACAGAACCCAGGGCACGATCGAGATGTCGACCGAGCTGCTGCGCCCCGCGTTGCTCGGCGAGTCGTATCGGCTGCGCGGCGAAGTGGTGCGCCTGACGCGTCAGATCGGCTTCGCCGAGGCGACGCTCGCGAGCGGCGAGGGCAAGCTGGTCAGCCGCTCGACGGGCACGTTCCTCATCCAGCGAGACGGGGCCGGCTAGGGACGCGTTGGCGATCGAATCGAGCGAGGACCAGCACGCCGACGAGAAAGATGAAGGCGAAGAGCAGCGCGACGTTGCCCGGTCCCCAGGCGAGCCCGCCAATCACGTGGGGCTTGCCTAGGTAGTCGGCGTAGGACGCACCGAGGGGACGGGTCATGACGTAGGCCATCCAGAACATCGCGATGGAGTTGAGTCGCAGCACGACGAAGCCCAGCACCGGCAGGCAGAAGAGGACCGTGAAGACGACGCCCGACGTCAGATAGCCCAGATTGAGCGTGTACGCGGTTAAGTCGCCGAGCGCGGTGCCGAAGGCGAAGGTGGCGGTGATCGTCGCCCAGTAGAACAGTTCGCGACGGGTGGTGTAGATGGAGTGGATGGAGAGCGTGTGCTCGACCCGCGACCACGAGATGAAGATCGCCGCCAGCACGAGGCCGTAGAAGCTCGCCGAGGCGAAGTAGGGCACGTTGAGGGCCACGTGCACCGAGTCGGCGCACATCGTGCCGAACACGCTCACCATGGCGACGGCCGACCAGTACGGCCCGGTCAGGTAGCGCGGCGTGCGGAGCTGCCAGTAGATCGCGACACAGAACACGACGCCGCAGGCGATGACGGCGAGCTCGGGGTTGAAGCGGTGCACGAGGTAGTCCGACGTCGCCTCGCCCCCCGCGGTCGTAAGGATCTTCAAGAACCAGAAGAAGCCGTCGATGGTCGGCACCTTGCTGAAGCGAAAGGTTCTCTTTAGATGTAACGGCATATGGCGTCCGGCCCTCGGAGTTGGGACCTCGGAATTCTACGAGACGACCTGGCCCGTTAGGCGAATCGTGTCGACGCTAAATGTTGGGTTCGTCGTCGTGTTCGGCCCGGCGACGCTCTCGCTCAATGAGCGAGGACTCGGCCTCGTCGTCCTCGGGGTCGGCGGCGGCTCGCAGCTCATCCGCCGCTAGCGGGTCCCGATCGACCGGCCCGGTGCCGGGCAAGGGCCTCGCTCCACCGGCGACCTGGGGACCCAACGCGCCTCGCCCGCTCTCCTTCGCCTCCGCCTCTTCTTCCAACGGGTTGGCCGCGCCGTCAGCTGGTATCGACGGATGCCACTGCTTCTTCGATCGGCGAAAGAGGCCCATGAACGGAACGGTAGCGCAACCCAGCCGCTACGTGGGCGACGCGCGACAATGAGGTGCCACGCGAAGTCTCTGGCGGGGAAAAATGGTGTGGACCGTCGAACTTCAG
>Ga0209415_10004681_pt1 | contig 24973 bp, 17 predicted proteins | sample PeaSoiSIISIP2007_FD_187696 | JGI IMG/M metagenome (GOLD analysis project Ga0209415, IMG submission 187696) | Peat soil microbial communities from Weissenstadt, Germany - SII-SIP-2007 (SPAdes) (version 2) | ecosystem: Environmental > Terrestrial > Soil > Wetlands > Peat | place: Germany... | reverse complement strand
GCGGACCATGACGGATTCCTTTCCCGACCGCATTGTCGGGGCTTATCCGCGTCTCCGCCATTCGTGGGCAAGGCCAATGTCGTGTTTCCCGTCGCAAAAGCGGATCATTTTTTCCGATTCTGCGACCACAAATGCCCAGGTCTTCCCAAAAATGTCCCATCCCACCCCCCCCTCCCCCTCGTTGCGCGAGAAAGTGGAGCAGTAGACAGGAGACAGCAGAACGGGTGGAGGAAAAACGGGGATTCGCGAGAGAGTGGAACAGTGGAGCAGGGGAACATTAGATGGGAAGAAAAGGTCGAACATCGGCAATTGGCTAAGGCCATAGTATGCGTTCAGCCTCCAATCTAGGAATTTGACCACGGATTGCACAGATTTCACGGATCGGAATCCAATTTCTTATCCCATCCGTGCGATCCGTGAAATCCGTGTCGCAGCCTGTAAGGCTGTTTGTCCAGCCGGTGAGAGTCCGGCCACGGCAATTGCTGATTTCGCCGTGTAGTCATATTCGACGTTCCATTGCGAGGTGAACTCATGGGATGAAAGCTCGAATGTAAAAGTCCTGTGTCGGTGCAGGGCCAGCAACGGTCCGGGCCGTAGCATAAAGCGAACTGTGCAGCCTCGAAAACACGGCCACGCGTGAACCGACTTTTGCGTGGGAGAAGCGGACGCCGAGCCCGTCACGGATGGGCGAAGGCTGTCACGGGCGGAGATCGAAACAGCGAACACCGCCCGGTCCGCCGGGGTGCGGCAGACGGCACGGACCGAAGGACAAGCAGAGCAAAGCAGGGAATCTCCAGACCTCGGCCGAAGCGGAGAGCCAAGCGCTGGCCGCGAGGCAAAGGCCCGGCGGCGAAGAACATAAGCTGCCGGGAGAGACCTGGAGCCTCGGATGAGGCCATAGTAAGCGATGACCCGGCGGGACAATACAACCCGCACGGAAGGCGCAGCCTTCCTTCGGCGAGCCAAGGGCCTCTGGACCGGACGGTCCCGGAAAATCGCGGCTCGACGCCGGCTCAGAACGGCGACTGCTCCCTCGGGAGCTATAGCGGCCGCGGAGGAACGGGGCATGGACCGTCTATAAGCCGCCGGGTGTGTGCCCGTCGGCGAAGGTGACGGCCCAAGGCCGGTTTGAAGCCGTACTGGGGAAAACCCGCCGTACGGAATTTTAGAGGGGCAAAAGGAAACGCGATGGACGGCCTGGTGACCATTTGCCACGCAGCCCGAAAGGGCGGAGACATTGGAAGTCATTGGCCTAATCATCGGCGCGCCTTTTGTCTACTCGACGTTTTCGTTTCTTCTGGTACCCGCGCAGCGCGGACTGAACGGTTACAGGCCATGGCCCAAACAATAACCTAACTGATGCCGCGTTGCAAGAGAAAAATAGGAGATTCGTGCAAGCGAGAGCGTATTGGCGGGGGGTGGATTCGATTTGACTAACGCGGCTCGAGTGGCGGAATTTCGGTGAGCGGTGCGTCAACCGCGTCCCAACCCGGGAATCTCGTTAGCGGAGCGACTAAAGAAGGTCCACTTTCGGTTCAAATATTGTTACCCCCGAAGTCAAACTGGTGGATGACGGCGGCGGAGGAGACCCAACCCGCCGATGGCAATCAGGCTTATCGCCCCCGGTTCCGGCAACGGGGTGTACATGTCATTGACGATGCCGGCTTCGACGGAGTTGAGGAAGTAACCATCGGGCAGTGTGGCGGCCTGAGGCGCGAACTCAAATGGGTCAGTGTAATCGACCACCGCGGAGGCATTCATGTTGGGTTCCTCGCCTTCAGTTCCATTGATGTCTATTTGAAACGAGGCGGTGGTGTTCAGAGAGAGGCCAAAGGAAAAAGGGCTATTGGCCGGGACGAGGACGCTGAGCGAGATGGGGATTGTGCCGCTGCCACCCGTACCAGCCAGAAGTCCGGAGTCGGAGTAGCTTTGCGTGATGGCCCCGAAGCCTTGCAGAATGGACTCGTCATTTAGGCTTCCATTGTAGGTGGTCCCGTTGATGCTCACGGCGATTCCGACCGTAACATCGGAGGCGCAATTTCCACCGAAGCCACCAACGACTGGATTGTTTTGAGAGATTGACGTGGAGTAAGACCCGGTCAGCAGCAAATGGGGCGTGAACGGAACCATGCTGGACGGCGCGCCGCTGACGACAAAGTCATCGTAGCTTAAACTGGCGTTGCCCGTCCCGTAGAGGGAGGCGCCCCCGATGCCGAAATAGGCGTTGCTGAGTTGCATGCTGCCCATCGTTGCCAAAGCCCCCGGGGCTGGAGTGGCTACGCCGATCGTCGTCAGTGTGCCGTACGGGCCGCCCGGAGCGGCATCACCGGCAGGCCCCGAGTATTCTTGGGAAACGGGAATTGGAGTCGAAAAAGTGGCGCTCACAGGCCCCCCCGGAAAACCGATTGCCTGAGCAAATGCGCTATACGAAGCGGCAGCCAAAGCCCGCTGAGAATAGCCACCGACCGTTATGACACCGGCTGCAATCGCCAGAGTAAAGCAAATAGCACATTGACGCATTTTTTCTCCCTTTTTTAGAGCCACCGGGATGCACTGAATAAAGCGGGACGACCGCGCATCTTGGCCCGTTGTTATTTAGAGACTGGCAAGGACGCAAAAGTATAGCAATCTGAACCGGTCGGCGACAAGATAAAACTTATCAAAATGATGTGCCTTGGAAGATCGGGAATAAACGAGATTTGGCCTGCAGCGGCCCAAAGAATAGCCACGCTATTTTTGGAGTGCTTCAATTCACTCGCGTGGTGGGCATGTCAGAGGATTTTACCGTTTTGTCCCCTCTCCCGGAGTACGACTCGACCGAGCTCGCCGAAGTCCAGGGGAGGGGGAAAGAGGCGGCTCCAACATGGCGAGGATCAACTGCCCTGATTGGCCGCGTTGGCGATAAACGCCGCGACGTTTGCCTTCAACTGCTTCAGCGAGGCCGGATCGTGGTAGATCATGTGGCCGGAATGGTAAAACGTCTGCGTCACGTTCGCCTGGAGGCGATCCAATAGATCGAGATGATCGAACGTATATTTGGTCGCCAGAAACGGCGTGGCCAAATCCTCGTAGCCGCTGCACACCAGCACTTTCAAATGAGGATTCTCCAGGATGGCCGAGCGAAGCGAGCCGGTGACGTTGAGGTATCCCATTCCTTGCCGTCCAAAATCCCACGGACCGACGGGGTTGAGCACGCCGTATTTCAGGTCCGATTCGAATTTCAATTGCCGGCGAACGTAATCGTTGAACGTGCTGGTATACACCGGCAGATACAGCGACAGGCTGGGATCGTATTGGGGATCGGAGGCCAGGGGATCGGCGTCCAGCCCGGTGATCCGGGCGTCGAAACGGCCCAGGATCAATCGCGCATCGCTCAGCAACTGCTTGCGGAACATGGTGGGATCGATTCGCAAATTGGCCCGATCGATCAATTCGGGCGTTAATCCCGTGTAACGGGCGAGGTGGGCGATCACGTCCGCACGTTCGTCCTTCGTCAGCGCCCCGCCTTTGTGCAGGGCCTGAACGTAATCGTGCAGGGCGTATTCCCTAACCTCGCCGAGAAGACGGTCTTCGTCGGTGGTTTGCAGCTTGTGGTGATACAACGCGATGGCGGTGTAGGAAGGAAGATACAAAGCGAAGGGCAATTCGTTGCCGTCGCCCGGATCGAGCGTTTCGAGATTCAAGACCGTCGAGATCAGGATGATGCCATTGAGATCGATGCCATAGGTGTCCAACAATTTGGCCGAGAGAGCGGCGGCGCGGGTGGTGCCGTAGCTTTCGCCGGCCAGGAATTTGGGGCTGTTCCATCGCTCGTACCGGGTCAGGAACAGGCGGATGAAATCGCTGATGGAATCGAGGTCCGGCTGCACGCCGTAGAACTCGGAAGCCTTTTGCCCCTCGGCGGGCCGGCTGAAGCCCGTGCCGACCGGATCGATGCAAACCAGATCGGTCGAATCCAGCCAGGTCTGATCGTTGTCGATGAGCCGATGCGGCGGCGCGGAGGGGATTCCATCCGGTCCGAGTTCCACGCGTTTGGGACCGACGGCGCCCAAATGCAGCCAAACCGCCGCGGCGCCGGGGCCGCCGTTGAATACGAAGGTGATCGGCCGATCTTGCGGCCTTGGCGCCGGCTCCTTCAGGTAGGCCACGAAAAAGAAATTCGCCCGCGGCTTGCCCGCGTCGTCCTTCACCATCATCGTGCCCGCCAGCGCCTGGTAGTCGATGGTCGTCTGGCCAATGGCCAGCGAATGATGGGTCACCGAAATTTTATCTTCCGCGCCAACCCGTTCCGGCCGGGTCGCCGCCTGGCCGGCCGGCTCCGTCGATGGACTGGTCTGTGCCAACGCCAATCTCGTCATCAAACAGATCGCCGCGATCGCTATCCACTTCATGCGTATATCTCCGTTTCGGATTTCGGATTTCCAATTTATCTTCCCATGATAGCCGCAAACCCTCCTCTCATGGTACATTGCGCCCACCAACATGATCGTCGTCCAAACCCTGTCCGATTGCCGTGTCGAACGCGAGAAGCTTGGCCGGCTGGCGCTGGTCCCCACGATGGGCGCGCTTCACGCCGGGCATCTGTCCCTGGTTGACATTGCCCGCAAGCACGCCCAGAAGGTCGCGGTGAGTATTTTCGTGAATCCCACGCAGTTCGGCCCGCGCGAGGATTTCACAAAATATCCGCGTCCGATCGAGGCCGATCTGGCGAAATGTCGCGAGGCCGGCGTCGATCTGGTCTTCAATCCCCCACTCGAACAGATGTATCCCCCCCACCTGACGGCCGAGGTGCATCTGGACATTCCCAACCTCAGCGGCGTGCTGGAGGGCCGCATCCGGCCGCACCATTTTCCAGGCGTCTGCCAGGTCGTCGCCAAGCTGTTCAACGTCCTGCGTCCCCAGGTGGCCTGCTTCGGGCAGAAGGATTACCAACAGTTTCTCATCATCAAGGCCATGGCCGCCGCCTTGGACTGGCCGATCGAAATCATCCCCTGCCCGACGGTGCGCGATCCCGACGGCATGGCGATGAGCAGCCGCAATCAATATCTCTCCGCCGGCGAACGCCAGCGCGCCCTGTCGATCAGCAAATCCCTGTTCGCCGCCCGCGACGAGTTCGCCAAGGGCGTGCGGCAAACCAATCGACTGCTGGCGACGATGCAAAACATTCTGCTCGATCCCGGCAGCCAGGGCCGGGTTCCCCTGTCGGTGGATTACGTCGCCGCCGTGGATGCCGAGACGCTGAAGAACGTTGAAGTGATATCCAAGCCGACCGTTCTGGCCGTCGCCGCGCGCGTCGGCGCGACCCGGCTGATCGACAACGTCATGCTCGTTCCCTAACTAACCCGCCGTCGCGACCGTCGCCACAAGACCGCTGCCGCCGCGAAGCCCGCCAATGCCGTGAAACTGGGCTCCGGTATGCTGGACGTCGGCAACGACAACCCGTTGGCCGCCGCGAATGCGTCCAAGGCCGCGATGTCGCCTACCGAGGCTCCGCCGCTGACGCCCTGGTTGAAGTTCGCGGCCAGGTCGTTGAAGTCGGCGGCGTTCACCAGGCCGTCGTAGTTGAAATCGCCCTGGTCCCAGCCGGTGATGCTCTGGTTGAAGTTGGCCGCCACGATGTTGAAGTCCGAGCCGTTGACCAAGCTGTCCAGGTTGGCGTCGCCGAGAAGGGTGTACATGACTTCGATCTGGCCGGAGGACAAGCCGGCGACGATGTTGTCTTTGCTGTCGGCGTAACCGACACCGTAGAGCAAGCCGTTGGTGGGGGATTGGGCGGCGCTTGAGATGATTCCAGGGCCGTTCCATTGGCCGTTGTTGTAGCCTGTTTGCAGGTATGAATAGATTGTGGAAATGGGATCGGAACTAGCGCCATAATTAATGTAAAAGTGGTAGTTGCTGATGTCGAACGTGGAGTTCGCCAAGACGACGATGGAGCCTTGGGAACCGTCGCCGGTTAGGCGAAGCGTCGTGGGGTTCGTGCCGTCGCCAATGGCAATCGATCCGCTGCCGCTTGCGGCATTCATCAGGGCCAATGAGCCGGTGATCGTCGCCTGGCCGCGGTTGTTCCCGCCCGGACCAAAGAGGACGGTCGCGCCGGACGTGGAGTCCCACGTCAATAGTGCTTCAGCCGAAGCGCCGATCGTTGCCGGCACGAAATCGGTAGCGATAACGCCCTGGACCTGCGCGGTTGCGGTGGCGGTACCCTGAGAAGTACCGCTGCCGGGGATCGCCAGGGCGGTTGCCTGCGCCGGGCCGGTGGTTGTGGAGGCGATTGCGGTTGCGATTCCATCGCTCCCGTTGCCTTGTGTATTTTCAAAAGCAATTCCGCCGTTGCCGCCCTGCGCGGTGGCGCTTGCGCTGACGGAATTGGCGCCGCCGGTAAGGCTGATGAAGGCGTTGGCTGCGCCGCCGTTGCCGCCGGGCGGCCCGGCGCCGCGATTCCCAGGATCTCCGCCCGTTCCGCCGGTGGCGTTGCTGCTGCCGATAAGCACCGCCGCGGTTGTGTTGGTGAGGGTGAGCGAGCTGGTTGCGCTTCCGCCCGCGCCGGCCTGTATGGATCCGGAAGTTGCGTTTCCGCCGGCGCCTCCGGTGGAATTTTGCGTTAGGGTTAGCGTGCCCGTGGTCGACCCACTGACCGCGTTGGTCATGTTGGAAACCGCGCCGGCGCCGGAGCCACCGGAGACGGCCGCGCCGCCCATGCCGCCGGTTTGACTCGCCGTGACACTGACATTGCTGCCGGCAGTGGATGCGCCAGCGGCGATGGCGCTGGCGGCGGCGCCGATGGCGCCGACGCCGGCGGTTTGTCCGGTGATTGAGCCGCCGGCGCCTCCAGCGCCACCGGTGGCATTTGCAGAAACGGTGAGCGCGCCGGTATTTTGTCCGCTGGCAAAGGACGTTGCCAATCCGCCCACTGCGCCGGTGGTGCTGATGTCCTGCTTACCCCCTGCGCCGCCGGTGGCGGTGACGCTGATACTTAGCGAGGGAATTGATTTGGTTATGGTCAGGCTGGAGGTTGCCGCCCCGGCAGCGCCGGGAGTACCGCCGGTGGTTTCACCGCCGTTTCCGCCGATGGCAATCTGCGAAAGCGTAAGAGAAGTCGGGCTGTTCCCGTCGACTTGATTGACGAGGGTTTCATTCGCTCCGTTGCCCCCATTGCCGCTGGGTATTGCTCCACTGCCTCCCCGGACGGCGCCGCCACCGTTGCCGCCGGTTACGGAGCCCGTGATTGTCACGGCATCCGCGGTGGAGTTGGCGATGACAGTGCCAAGAGTGGCCGAGCCGCCGTTTCCGCCGTTGCCGGTAGCACCCGCAGAAGTAGACGTGAAAGACCCTCCGCTGCCGCCGATCGCGCTGGCCGAGCCGGTGATAGTATTGCTATTGGTCAGAACGACGGCGGCGGTGGCCGCTGCACCGTTACCAGCGTTTCCGTTCGTGGCATTCCCAACTGATCCGCCGGTTGCGCTGACCATTGCGCTGAGACTTCCGCCGGCCGAGTTAGTGGCAGTTAGCGAAGAAGCGGCATTGCCCGGCGTTGCAGAGATGCCGCTGCCGAGCAGCGGATACCCAGCATCCCCTCCGACGGCCGTTTGCGTGAGCGTCAGTGCACCGCTCGTCGAGCCGGAGACGGTGTTGGTCATATAAGAATCCGCGCCGGTTCCCTCGGTCGTTCCGCCGCTCTGCGCCAAACCTCCCTGGCCGCCCTTTTGAATTGCCGTCACGTTCACGGCCCCACCGCCACTGGACGAGCCGGAAGCGCTGGCAATGGCGGCTCCTCCGATGGCTGCCGACGTTGAGGTGCTATAACCGCCAACTCCGCCGGTGGCGGTAGCGGTGACGGTGACGCTGCTGCTGCCGGCATTGGAGCCGCTGGCGGTCGCCGTTGCCGTACCACCCGCGTAGCCATTTCCGCTTTGGCCCGGCTGCGGGCCGCCCGCTTCGCCATTGGCTGTCGAAGTGACATTCACCGTGCTGTTTCCAGTTGCGGTGCCCGTCGCGCTTGAAATGCCCGAGCCCCCGGAACCGTTTTGCACCACGACGGTGTTATTGGCCGTAGCGCTGGCGACGACGGCATTATTGTTGCCGCTCGTGTTTGCGATGGCGGTTGCCTGCGAAAGTCCGCCATTGGCGCCTGCGCCACCGGTCTGGCCGAACGAAGTGGCATTCGCCGTCGCCGGGCCGGCGCTGTTTGTCGCGTTGCTGTACGCCGTGGCCGCGCCGCCGGCCGAGCTTTCGAGTCCTCCCGTGGTTTGATATCCGATCGCTCCATTGCCGCCAATCGCGGTGGTGCTGATGGTCAGCGAAGGTGCGCTGGTCGAAAACGTGAGTGAGGTTGTAGCGATGCCGGCAGCGCCTGCCGCGCCGCCACTAGTGCCGTCGCCGGTTCCACCGACGCCCGCATCGCCGCCCGTGGCGTTTTGCGTCAGCGTAATGTTGCCCGCGGTGCTGGCACTGAGGGCGTTAACGATGTTTTCCGAACCACCGCTTCCTCCGTTGGAGCCACCGTAGGCTCCGCCGATGCCGTCGGGGTATCCTCCGCCGCCGGCGCCGCCTTGGAATAGCCCGGTGATGTTGATATTGCCCGAGCCGGTCGTCGCGGTGATTGTTGGATTACCTGAATTGCCGAAGGTGGCAACGCCGCCCGCGCCGCCCGTGGAACCGCCCTGCAGCGCATCGGCAGCCGTACCGCCGGCGCCGCCGGTGGCGGTGATGTTCATGGTAATGTTTCCCACTCCAGTGGTGGAGGCGGTGGCGATGGCGTCTGCCGCGCCACCCGCGCCGCCGGGGCCATTGGACCCGCCGTTGCTGGTTTCGCTGACCCCGCCCGCACCGCCGGTGGCGTTGACGGTGACGGTCACATTGCTTGTGCCGGCAGTGCTTGCGTGTGCTTCAGCGGCTGCGCTGCCGCCTTGTTGTCCACCGGGATTGTATGTGGTGTGATTGGCGAAATTAACCCCGCCCCCTGCGCCGCCGGTGGCGGTGGAACTGGCCTTCAGCGTGGAGCCGGCGCCGGCATCGTTTGATGCCGAAGCATACGCCGAAGCGACGCCTGCAATTCCCGGTACCCCCGGCTCGCCGGCAGTGAGTGGCGGAGAAGGATCAAGTTCATCGCCGCGATCGCCGGCGTTTCCCCCACTGCCGGCGGTCGCCGTGGCGGTGGCCTGAGTCCCTAACGTCTGTCCGGCGTTCATCCTGGCATTTGCGGTGGCATTTCCGCCGGCGCCTCCGTTGCCGCCATTACCGCCGCTGGTGCTGCTATCGCCGGCCGCGCCGTTGCCGCCGCTCCCACCGCTGCCCCCGCTTGCGGTCGCAGTCGCGCTGTTATCAGGAATATTACCGATGGCGTTGGCGGTGGCCTGGCCGCCGCTGGTGCCGCTCGTGCCGTTGGCGCCGGTGGTTTGACCGTTGGTTCCGTTGGCGCCATTTGCGCCTGTTTCCGTATCAGTCACGCAGTATGCAAGATCAGTGATCGTGACCGACGCCGCCAGACCAAGAATCAGGGCAAGACGCGAGGATGCTTTGGGCGAGCGCATAATTGCCACTCCACGAGAGAACCTGCTATTGAGTCCCAGTGCGGGAAGAGATGTATTTTTCTCCCAACCCGCGGGCGTCAGGATACTTTTGTGAAGGCGGAATTTTCAAGCAGAAAATATTGCCCGGTTTACCGCGGGGACTCACGCCGACGGCGTAGAAGCATCGCCGAAAGAGCTATTCCCGCCAGACTAGCTGTCATGGGCTCTGGAACGTCGGCCAGCAAGCCATTGGCGGCGGCGAAGGCGTCCAGCGCCGCAACGTCGCCGGCCGTGGCCGCGCCGCTGACGCCCTGGTTGAAGTTCGCCGCCAGGTCGTTGAAGTCGGCGGCGTTCACCAAGCCGTCGTAATTGAAATCGCCCTGATCCCAGCCGGTAATGCTCTGGTTGAAGTTCGCCGCCAGAATGTTGAAGTCCGAGCCGTTGACCAGGCCGTCAAGATTCGCGTCGCCGAGAAGGGTGTACGTGACTTCGATCTGGCCGGAAGTCAGGCCGACAACGACCTTGTCTTTCCCATCGGCATAGCCGACGCCGTAGAACAGGCCAGCAGTCTTGGTTTGTGCCGCCGAAGAAATGATGCCCGGCCCGTTCCAGTTGCCGTTGTTGTAGCCAGACTTGATGTAGCCGGCGATGGTCGTGATCGGATCGCTGGAGCCGTAGGTGATGATGATGTGGTTGTTGTTCACATCCAGTTCGCCGGTGCCGGTGATCGACAGGGACGTGAGGTTGACATTGCTGGTCACCGTGCCGGTGCCGAGGGTCGTGTTGGTGGCCAGTCTCAGGGTTCCACCGGTGATGCTCTTGCTGCCGACGCTCAGGGCGGTGCCGAGGGTGAGCGTGTGGCTGCCGGTTTTTACGAATGCTGCGGCATCTACGATTTTCCCGCTGCCGCTGATCGTGTAATCGCCCAAACCGTTGTTCACCGTGACCGTCCCAGGGCTGACCGTCGTATTCAGAGTCACGGCATAGTTTCCCCCGTTGGAATCGTTGAAAGTCACGCCGTCGCCCGGCTCGAACACGGTGTTGGAAGAACCGTTGTTCCAATTGAAGCTGGCGCCGATGTCCCAGAGCTTGTTGCCGCCGGCGTTCGTCCAGGTGATCGGCTGAACGTTGATGATGCTGCTTGGGATCACAGCGGGCTGAAACAGATCGGCCAGACTCGTGGCATTGGCGGCATCGCCCAGGGCTCCGTTGGGCGTCTGCCCCGGCAATTGGAAAATCTCCTGCATCGTCAGCAAATCCGAAGAATGCGTATATTCCGCGATCGTGCTGTCGTACGGCACGCCCCCCACGTTGGCGTGGGCCAGCGGCGAGATCACGATCTCACCCAGCGTGTGATTCAAGTCGTCCTGATTGTCCCCGTTGCCGTCCGGCTCGGTTTCGTCCCACCACAGCACGATCACCCCGTTGTTGCGGTAGGCCGCCGAACTCATGATTTGGGGCACCACGATCGACAGGAAATTGTCCCCCTGTGCGATCGCGGCCGAATCTCCCGTCAAATGCGTTCCGTGATAAGTGAAACCACTCGATAGCGGCGTGTGCATGTCGTTGAATTCGTCCGGGGTGATCCAGTTGTAGCGCGCGGCCGTGTTGTTGTTGAGGTCCGTCTGCAATTGCTGGAGAGGCGCGTAATGCGAGACTTCGGAATTGGAAGTGCCCGTGTTGTATCCGCCGTTAGTATCGGTGAAGAATATTTGCGGATTGTGCTGCACCAGATAGCTGTACTGGTTGCTCCCGTTGTATGCGTTGGCCCCCGAGATCGTGCCGCTGGCGGGGAACAGCGGAACCGTCCACTGGCTCTGCGGCAACGCCGCCCCGGTGGTGGTGTTGATGTCCGTGTCCTCCGCGTACCCCTTCCACGGAATATTCGCCTGCTGCAAAAGCCCGCTGAGATGCTGAGTCGTGCTCTGCACGTTTTCGGGGCTTCCGGTGCTGGTGTACGGCGGGTTATCGTTGGTCACGCCAAGACTCGAGCCCGCTTCGGACCAGATATAGTTCAGCTCCGACGGATGGACGAATTGGACGGGCGACTCGTTGGCGGTCGCGTTGTAATAGGTGCCGGTGTACGACGTTTGGGCGCTGAGGTTGGTGAGGACTCCGTTGATCGTTGCCGTGGCCGTGCCGTTGACCAGGCTGTTGATAAACGGCGCGGCAGGGTTGCCAGCGATCTGCTCGACGTTGCCGTTATTGCCGACGTTGCCGTTGGGTTGGGTCCAGTTGTGGTTCTCCAACGTGATGACGAAGACGTCGCCGATCTGGCTGGCCGCCAGAGCGGGCGCGGCCGCCGTGGCCCCTGATCCCACCGCCATCGCAAGCAGGTACTTTCCCGAGAACATACAATCTCCGGGTTTAATACCGCATCAATCCATCATCCAACCGGCCTCCAGCCTGACACGCAACCCCTAATCCAATACAATCATCATGACATGCTGGTTACGCTTCTCAAGACAAAAATTCACGGCATTACGGTTACCATGACCGATGCGGATTACCGCAACCAGGCCGTCCAGGCCATCGATCAGCCAACCGTCACCTGATAATTGAGATAGTCTTTCATGCTCCAGGTCCTGTTCCGCATTCATCTGTTCGGCCACGTCATCCCAATCTACGGCTACGGCCTGATGCTGGTGATTGCATTCCTGGCCTGCGTGAAAACCTCGCAATGGCTGGCGGTGCGCAAGGGCATGAACCCGGATCATTTCGTCGATGCCACCCTGATCGCCGTGGCCACCGGCATCATCGGGGCGAGGCTCTGTCACGTGCTGGAAAATTTCCACGAATACACCCGCGCCGATCTCACCGTCGCCCAGAACCTTTTCAATATTGTCAACACCCGCGAAGGCGGCCTGACGTTTTACGGCGGATTTCTCCTGGCCACGCCCTGCTGCATCGCCTACGGCCTGTGGCGCAAGGCGAAAATCCTCGTCGGCATGGACATCGTCGCCCCCGTCGTCATGATCGGCCTGGGTTTTGGCCGAATCGGCTGTTTCCTCAATGGCTGCTGCTACGGCGCCCAATGCGATCTGCCCTGGGCGGTGCGGTTCCCCTATTATTCCAACGCGTATCTCGATCAATATTCCACGGGGAAAATGATCGTTCCGGTGGAACTGCGGGGCACCGGCGGAACCCCCGTGAATCCGGACGTTCCACCCGTGTCGGATAACCAGCGCCTCCGCGTCCTCGCCGCCGGCGCAACCGCCCTTCCCGTGCATCCGACGCAGCTATACAGCTCATTGACGGCATTTCTTCTGGCCGCGATGCTGATCGTTTACCTTGGCCTGCCGCATCTCGACGGCCGTGTTTTCGCCCTGATGCTGATTCTCGAAGGCACTGCGCGGTACGTGCTGGAACTGATTCGGGTCGAGCTGGCCGTTTTCACCGTTCGGCTGCACGGCCAGAGCTTTGCCTTCAGTATCAGCATGATTCTGGGTCTGGCTGCGATCTTCGCCGGATTCGTGCTTTGGATATTACTCGGTCGCCGCCTTGCCGGTTCACGGGACTGCGGATAACATCTGCTGAACTACGGGCGATTGGCGCAGTTGGCTAGCGCACCAGCATGACACGCTGGGGGTCACAGGTTCGAGCCCTGTATCGCCCATTTGTAAATCCCGCCGGACGTCGAAGTAACATACCTGCCTTCGATGAGACAGAGCGGCCCAAAAATGCAGTTTGTCTGTCCTTGACACAATCCCCATTGCGGCCGAGCAAAGAATTCAAAATATCAGCAAGCTAGCGAATTGTTCGCTACGGCAACGCCGGGTCGGAGGTCGGCGCCGAAGCGGCCCCCCGCCGAGTAGAAGCCCTGGCGGCCGCGCGCGCCGTCGTGCGTTGGTCCTGTGTGAGAAAATGATCGAAGCTGGTCGTAACCGGCATGCCGCGGAGATTCATGTCCGCAAAATCCATCAACGCCGTCCAGTCCTCGCTTGTGAACGCGTGAGCGTGGTGGGAATAGTGCACTCCTAAATGGTCCTTGGCGCCGAAGAGTTCGTACGCCGGCCAGGCGGCCCGGATCGAGTGTTCAACCGCGTCCGGAAGAGAGATTGTATCCGCGTCGCCTTCCAGGGCGATGAAGGGCCGCGGGGCGCACAGGGCCAGGAACCAGTGCTCATCAAAGGGCAGTTTCTGTCGCTGTCCCCAGAACTCGTGCAGGTGCGGCGAAAACCAGTTCGCGTATTTCTTTTCCATGATGTCCAGGCTTTCACTGCCATCGGCGCCCTCGTACCGGTAAGCCCCGATGCCGCCGCCGCCGGTCACCACCGGCGCCCCCATGAGCCGCTCGTCAAACGCCGCCGCGATCATCGAGGATTTTCCGGCTCGCGATGCGCCGGTGATAATAAGTTTGGTCTTGTCGATGGAAGGTTCAGTCTGAAGATAGTCGGCAATGCGCGATGCGCCCCAGGCCCAGCCTGCCAGGATCCCCCAGTCGTAGCCGGGATATGCGGGATAAAAACGCGTGTGGCGAAACGTGAAGCTGCCGTCAGCCTCGCGCAGCGTCGTGTCCTCGGCACAGTCGTTGTTATTGTAGATCACCAGCGCATAACCGCGCCTGAACACGGCGCTGTTGATCCTGGCGACGGATTCCGCGGTGACGGCGAAAGGACGTCCGGCGCGGGCGCCGCTAACCCGCGGGTTGTTCCCGTTTAGAGCGCGGCCAACGATCATCAGAATATCCTCGCCGCGGCCTTGATTGGGCCCCGGCGGACTTTGGGGCAGCATCGGCCCACCCGGCGGCTCGGCGCTCTGGAGGATGATGGCCGGAAATGGTCCCTGGCCGTCAGTTGGCGTGAAGATTCCAATGTACAATTCCAACTTACTATCCGGCCCGAAAGTCAGTTGCACCAGCCGATATCTCACTTTCCCATTCTGTACCAGTTGCGATTTGATTTCGTGTCCCTGCACGTTTCCCGGCGGCGGGGGCATTTGGCCAACGGCGTAATATTCAAGAACGCGCTTCATTTCCTCACGACGTTTTTTCCATTGTTCGATCGCCGTGACTTTGGCGCCGTCGTTCATCGTCATCACATCCGGCAGTTCGGCCCGCTCGGGTAAATCGTTCACGCCCGGCAAGGTTCCCATCGCGGTTTCTATCGGTGGCACGGGAATCTCCCGCGGATCGGGTCCCGTAGTCGGGCTGGAAACTTGCGCGATCGTCCTCATTGAGAATCCAGTCAACAGCAATGCGGCGGCTAGAATCCAAATAATGGGTTGCTTGCCGCGCAGGTGTTTCATGGATTCGTCAAACCTCGCTTCCACTAACGACTCTGCCGGCGCCAGATCCCGGCTCAGTGCAGTTTATAGGGTTGAGCCGGCGTGGAGATGGGATCTTCGATCTTCGGAGGATCGATGGTTGCGGCGCCATGCAATCCATTACCCGTGACGTTATTGACGTTGATCAGCGGTCCGGCATACCCGGTCACGTTGATATTATCGATATCAGCCTCGTGGACGTTCGCCAAGTAGATGCCCTTGGCACAAGTCCCGGTGATGTTGAGCAAGGTCAACCCCTCAAGAGGCTTATCCGGATGGATGCGGGTTCCGTCGACCAAAATGGGCGCGCCGGCAACGCGAATGTTCGAGAATCGGAAATTCCTGGCGGTGGGAATGCCTTCCTCGCCTGGCACCGGATCCTGGTCCTGTTTACCGCTGCCAAGCAGATTAAAGCGAATCAATCCTCCTTGGGTTCCCGAAACGTCCAGATCATCGGCAGTGAAATCTTCGATGAAGGCGCCACGGCCGGTGTGGCTTTTTATATAGAGAGCGAAGGTCTTCGCGCCGGTGAATTTGCAGTGTTCAATGTCGACGTTGCGGATGCCGCCGGAGGTCTCGCTGCCAATTCCGATGCAGGCAAAGTTGGAGTCGGCGAAAGCGCAGTTGGAGATGTGCACGTCCTCCGTGGGCTTCAGCAGGGTGTACCCTTCACTGCCGCGACCGGACTTGAGCGAAATGCAGTCGTCTCCGGTGGAGATGTCGCAGCCAACGATCTCCACGTGTTTGCAGGAGTCAACGTCGATTCCATCTCCATTGCCGCCGACACTGCGAATGGTCAGATTCCTGATTACGACGTCTTCGCAGCAAGTGGGATGCAGCGACCACATGCCGCGATAACTGGTCGAAAACTCCTCCAGACGAACGTCTCTGCAGTAAATCGGCTCGACAAGCGTCGGACGGCGCAGGCTCCTCTGAGAGTTGCGCAGCCCGTCTTGTGACGCATAACCGACAATCTTTCCTGGCCCGATGATTCCAATATGCTCGGCGCCAAATGCATAAATCAGTGCGATATGTCCCTGGATCCACTTGCCTTCCCAGCGTACCTGGGTGACGGCATAGTCGGCGTCATCCGGACTGCCGGTGATGGTTGCGCCGGCCTCGAAATGAAGAATGACGTTCGATTTCAGCGCGATCGAGCCGGTAAGATAATTGCCGGCGGGAACGAGCACTTCGCCGCCGCCAAGGACCGCGCAGCGATCGATGGTCTGCTGAATCGCGGCGGTATCTTTGGTTTTGCCGTCGCCAGTAGCGCCAAAGTCGCGAATGTTGAGGGTAAGCGCAGGCCTTGTGGAAGCGGCGCCCTGGGAATTGTCAGTTGCAGCTAGCATCATCACGGCGATGCCGAAAAGCATGGCCATACCCGTCAGACACATTGCTCTCGGCCATTTCATTTCGCTCGCCTGCCGCATATCATGCCATTTTCGCTTTTCCGGGCTTGCTCGCAAGGCAGTTTTCTTTTGGTTGATCTCAATCGACAACCTGGATCGGGCGCCGCCGACGACAATGAAGCCCAGATCATGTCCGATGTCACCGCGCTTCAGCCCGCGCCGGTCCTCGGATATGAGCAGCATCGGCCGCCGCGGACCGCGCCGGGGTTAATGCCGCCGGCGTCGTATCGCAGCGTCTTCAAGCTCGCTTTGCCGAGCCTGGTCGAATCAATCTTCAGTCTTGCCATCGCCTTCACCGACACGTTCGTGGCGGGCAACGGCCGCATCCCCAGCCATAACGCCGCCGCCGCTGCCGCCGTCGGAACCATGACTTACATGCAGTGGTTTGCCGGCCTGATGACGCAGGCGTTGGGCGTGGGCGCCACGGCGATCGTGGCCCGCGCCGTCGGCGCCCGCCGGCCGCGCGTCGCCAACCGCGTCGCTGGAACCGCCCTTTCCAGCGCCCTGCTGGTCGGCCTGGCTGTCGCCATCTTCCTGTTCGCCTTCGCCGAGCCCTCCGTCCGCGCTTGCGGGTTGGAGGGTCAGGCCGCCGATTTTGCCCTCCAGTATCTGAGAATCATGGTCATCACGATCTGCCTACAGACGACGGGGATCATCGGGATGGCCTGCCTGCGCGGCGCGGGCGACACCTTCCGGCCCATGCTCATCACCGGCGCCATCGCCGTCGTCAACGCCATCACTGTTCCGGCATTGGCTTATGGCTGGTTCGGCTTGCCGGCACTGGACATTCGCGGCAACGCCCTGGGAACCATGACCGCCTTCGCCATCTCGGGCGTGGCCACGGTAATTCTGCTGCTTTCCGGCCGGGCCGGTCTGCGCCTTCACCCCGCCAACTTCCGCATCGTGCCGCACGTGCTTTGGCGGATTCTGCGGATCGGCTTCCCCTCCTGGGCCGAGGGAATGCTCCTGTGGCTGGGGCAGTTCGCCATCGTCATCCTTGTCATCAACCACAACGACGCCGCCTTGGCAAACTTCTTTTCCCTTCCGCTGGCCGATATTTCCGGCGTTACTCTTTCCGGGCATACGGACGTGCTGCGCGTGGAATCCTTCGCCTTTTTGCCCGGCTTCGGGTTCGGCATCGCCGCCTCCGCGCTGGTGGGCCAGTTCCTGGGCAACAGCCAGCCGCTGCAAGCTCGCCGCGCTGCCAAAATCGCCAACCGCATGGCTTTTGCCACGATGACGCTGGCCGCCCTACCGATGGTTCTATTTCCAGTCGCTTTGCTGCGATGGGTGGTCAACGACGCCCACGTCGCCGAGATTGGCCGCTGGCCCATGATTCTGGCCGGCCTGGCACAACCCGGGTTCGCCATTGCCATCATCATGGGTTCAGGGCTGAAAGGCGCCGGCGAAACCGTCTGGCCCATGATCTCAACCGTCGTCGGCATCTGCATCATTCGATTCCCCCTGGTTATCATCGCCTCCTACTTTATCTTCCCACGCATGGGCCATCCCGAATGGGGCTTGATTGCCGTATGGATCGGCATCTTTGCCGACTTGAATTTCCGGGCGATCCTCAACGGCATCATTTTCCGTCGCGGAAAGTGGGCCGCGAAACAGGTCTAATGCGTGCCGCCCTATGAATACGTACCGCCCTATGAGCGGGGCTTGAGCGTGATGGTGACAGTTTCAGTCCCGCCCGACGCCACAGTCGCCATCGCAAAGCCCATGCCGACGTCTTTCAGACCCGCTGCTACGCGGTATTGACCGGCCGGTATGTCATTAAAGGTAATGGAGCCGTTGGCATCGGTAACTCCCGTGGCAATCGGGGCCGGACGCTGAGGCTTCTGCTGGCCGCCGTTGGGATCGGTCCCGCCGGCCGGCGGATTGTTGTCAGCCAGACCCCCGGGAGCCGGGTCGGCGGAGTTGTTGCCCGCGCCGTGCCGATGGCGCGGCGCCGGCACCACCACACGCACGTGGGCTCCCGCGACGGCCTTGCCATTACCGTCAACAACGTTGACGACCAACGTACCCGACCCCGCGCTGGGCTTCGTGGCCGGTGCATCAGCCCGAACCGAACGATTCGACAAAGCCACAATTAAGCCGACAGCCAACGCCGGCATCAACCACTTGATCGAACGCATAAGATTCCTCTCGTTACTTGGAACTCGACCTGCTGTCACTCCTATAAACAACGCGGATTGACGTGAATTATTTCGTTAGATTCGGCGCATTGGCCACCGGCGGCCCTGTTTATTTCCGTGTGAAGAGCAAAGACATGTCCGAAGACAGCGGTGCCTGGGCGCGCAGCGTTTGCCCGGAGTCGAAGACCGCGGCCTGGATCGACCTGAACACATCGTTTCCGTTATAGGGGCCGGATATCTGCCAGCTTAGCCGCCCCGCCGCGTCGTCCCAATGAAACTTTGTGCGGCGAACCTGGCCGTCAAGGTACGCCTTGGTCAGGCCGTCGTCTTCGACGAGCGTGAAATCGGCATCTTTTCCGGCATAGACCTGCACCTCCAGCGGTCCGCCGGGCAACTGGTCCGTGTGCTGGATCGCCGGGCCCAGCGCCAAAATCGTGCCGGCGCGAACGTAGAGCGGGATCTGATCCAACGGCGCGTCGACCGCTATAACGCGGTTTCCCGCCAGCCGCTGATTGGAGCCCAGCACATACCAATCATCATCGGGCAAATAGACTTCGCGCCGGTTGCCGGGATTCAGAATCGGAGCGGCCAACAGGCCGCGGCCGATGAGCCACTCGCTGGTCATGTCAGCGACCTTGGGATCACTGGGGAATTCCATGACCAACGGCCGCATCAGCGGGGCGCCGGTCTCGTGTGCCAGGTGGGCCAGGCTGTAATACATCGGGATCAGGCGATAGCGCAGGAGCAGCGCCTTGCGGATCGCGTCCTGGGCAGACGGCCCATACAGCCACGGAAAGCGAGGTTTCATCTCGTACTCCGAATGGGCCCGCATCACCGGAAAGAAGACGCCCATCTGCATCCACCGGGTGAGCAATTCGGGCGTATCGTTTCCCGCATAGCCACCGATGTCGCAGGCGCCGTAGTCCATGCCGGCCAGGCTCCAATTCAGCAGGTCGCCCGGCGTTTTGGCCAGAGTGGGCCAATCGGACGGAATATCCGCGGTCCACGCCGCCGCGCCGAACCGCTGCAAGCCCGCCTCAAACGAACGATCGATCGTCCAGAACCGCCTGTCCGGATTCACGGCAGCCAGCGCCGTCGCCTCCGCCTGATTCCACCAGTAGTAGGTCGTAGCGGTGATTTCGCCTTCATCGTTCCACCAGCCGTCGATGCCGCACTTCAGCAGCGGGATAAGCTGCCGCGCGTACCAATCGCGGCAATCGGGATTGGCCAGATCGAGGCAGCGCGCATCGACTCCCTTGCCTTGCGTCAAAATCCATCCCTTTCGGCGCGCCATGGCCAGCGCCGTGCTGTTTCCCAGGCGTGGTTTGCGAATGACCACAAAATGGATGCCCTCCTTTTTGAGTTGCGCGATCTGCCCCGCCGGGTCGGGAAACAGCCGCGGATTCCACGAGAAATCATGATAATCCGCGCTTCCCTGCGGCTTCATCTCATAGTCATGCTCGGGAGTGAACCATTCAAAGTCGATGATGAACGCATCGACCGGCAGTTTGAGATCGATGAATTGCCTGGCCGCGTCGTCGATGTAAGCCCGGTCCTTCCATCCCCAGCGGCTCTGGAGGTATCCAAACGTCCAGCGCGGCGGCACGGCGGGATATCCGCTCAATTGAGCGTAAGCCCGGGCGGCGTCATACAGGCTGGCCGCGGGCATCAGGTAAAGATCCGCTCTCTTGCCCGGAAAATTCCAGGTCACGAACTTTGCCGACCGTCCGTCCCAGCTTGCCAGCGCGTTGTCATCGCTGCCCACCGCCAGCACGGCGTATCCGGCGTCGGACCAGTAATACGGAATCATCGCATAGCCGCCGGCCACGACGCTGTCGCCCTTGACGTGCAACAAGTTGGGCGGACCCCCGCGCCCGCCGCCTGATCCATAGAACCGCTCGGCCCCGCCCTGGGCGTGGTCGATTCTAATTTGGACGATGGGTTTACCGGTCTGCTCCTGCGTTATCAGCGTGCCGAGATCGCCGCTGGCAATGACGGCCTGGCCGCTGGGATCGCGCAAGGTCCAGCGTCCGGTGGTCCGGTCGGCCAGCAGTTCTCCCGCCGCGGTCTTGAAATCGGCGGAGGATTGATTGGTCGTGTTTGCGATGAAGATGCTGGGAAGCAGTGAAATTTGGCCGTCGTAAGATACGCTCAATCGAATCGCGCCCGCTGTCGCGGCGGCGATCTGGATTTGCGGCGTGTCGGCGGCGGCCGCCAAATCAACGGCGCCGATCATCAACAGCAGAGCGAGAACGGGGGGCCTCATCAATCCAAAAGCTCCGATCCATGCGCCAGGTCGAGAACTTTGCATGGCCCATGATTTTACGTCATCAGCCGGGCGAATAAAGACCAACGCTCGGCCCACATCACCAACGGCTCTTTCATTGCATTTTCCCCGCGGAATACCACAATGCGAAAATGCGAGTCACGATTGAAATCGCTCCGCTTCTTTTGTTGATCGCCGCCACCGCCATGGCCCAAACGACGATGCCGTCCCAGCCTCAAGTCATTCATCTCTGGCCCAACGGCGCGCCCGGCTTTGAGAACCGCCGCGCCGAACCCGAAATGGCTCAGAGCTATTGGGTCCGCAATGTCCACAACCCTTCCCTCACCGTTTTTCTCCCCCCAAAGGAGAGAGCCACCGGCGTCGCGATCGTCGTTGTCCCCGGTGGTGGACACCGCGAACTTGTCTTCAACGCCGAAGGCCGCGACCCCGCCATCTACCTCTCCAAGCTCGGCATCGCCGCATTCGCCCTCAAATATCGCCTCAGCCGCGAGCCGGGTTCCCCCTACACGATCGACGACGCCCGCCAAGACGTCGTCCGCGCCATGCGGCTGGTCCGTAGCCGCGCCGCCGAATGGAACATCGACCCCAATCGGGTCGGTATCCTCGGCTTCTCCGCCGGCGGTGAGCTTGTCTCGATGATCGCCTATAACCACGACAACCCCGACCCGAGCGCCCCCGACCCCATTGACCGTCAAAATGCACGCCCCAATTTCCAGCTGCTCGTCTACCCCGGCCCGCTGGGCATTCCCGACGTCGTTCCCGTCGACGCTCCACCCGCATTTGTCCTTGCCGCCAACGACGACAAAGGCCCCTCCAACACCTTGCTTACCCTCGTCGAGCGCTACCGCCAGGCCAACGTCCCCATCGAATTCCATCTTTTCGCACATGGATCGCATGCCTTCAACATGGGAGACCGCTCCCAACTGGTGACGATCCACTCCTGGCCCCAACGCATGGCGGATTGGCTCCAGGACAATGTGATTAACCCCCCGCCCAAAAACTAGCGACGATGTGAGGGTTACTCCCTGGGAGAAGCGGAGATTACAATCCGTGCAATCAGTGAAATCCGTGGTTAGTCTCCGTTCTAGTCTGTGGCGCATTCTTCCCCGGCGGATCATCCTGCTGGCGATCGTCGCCGGGATTGGGTTTTATTCCCGGCGTCATCCGGTGGCGAGTTATCTTTGGGACAAGAGCGCCGGCGATTTGTGCTATGCCGCGGGCGCCTTTTTGTTGATCGGCGTCATCGCGCCGCGCCTGCGGCCCGCAATGATCGCTATTGCGGCGCTGCTGTATTGCCTCGCAATCGAATGTTTCAAATTAACCGGGCTTCCGGCGCGATGGGATGCCAATGCGTTTCTGCGAGTCCTCTTGGGGACGACATTTTCCGTGCAAAATTTGATTTGCTATGTCGTGGCGATCGGGGTTCTGTTTGCCGCAGAACAACAAATGCAGAAATGGCCGCCCAAACGCGGGCGCTAAGCTCTTTCGCCCTTGATGTCACACTCCAATCGGATGCCACGTCGTCTTCACTTCCTGCGTATCGAGAATGAAATACGGCCCCTGAGCATCGGCGCTCAGCCAATCTTCGCGGTCGTAAACCACCGCGCGCTTCACGTTCAACGACGCTTTGGAGCGGATAGTCGCCATGTCTTTCGCGTCGTCGCCGCAATAAATCACGGCGTTCACGTCCATGTGATTGGCGAAATATTCCAGCAATTCGGGACGCTCGCCGGTCAATAGGTTCACGACCCCGCCGGGAAGATCGCTTGTCGCCAGAACCTCGGCGAGCGTTACCGCGCACAACGGCAAATCGCGCGGGGCCAAGGCAATCACCGCGTTTCCGCCGCAAATCGACGGGGCGATCGTTGAGATCAAGCCGACCAATGCACTCCTGGGCGGGCAGAGAATCGAGACCACGCCGGTCGGCTCGCAAACGCTGAAGTTGAAATGCGAACTGGCGATCGGATTCACGCTGCTGAAGATCTGCTGATATTTGTCGGCCCACCCGGCGTAATAGAGCAGCCGATCAACGGACACCGCGGCTTCCGTCCGGGCGGCAGCGGGAGTGTAGCCTTGCTGAATCACCTCTTTCACAAATTGCGTCTGCCGGCCTTCGAGCATCTCGGCGATGCGGTAGAGAATCTGCGCCCGGTTGTATGCGGTGCGGGAGGCCCAGGCAGCTTGTGCTTCGCGCGCGGAGATGACCGCATCGCGGAAATCCTTGCGGGAGCACAGGCAGATGTTCGCCAGCGCCTGGCCGGTGTGGACGTCGTTCAGCAGGTAATAGCGGCCGGATTCCGTGCGCGGGAATTTGCCGCCGATGAAAATCTTGTAGGTTTTCAGGACCGGCAGGCGCGCTGTCTCGGCCTCGGAAGGGATGCGACCCGCGACGCGATGCTTCAATGCCGCTCCATTGCCTGGTTTTCCGTTGCGCATGTTTTCACTTTCCGCGATTGACAAATCGACGATGCAAGCCGCATCGACAATCAATTCAACTGCACGTAGGGCGCCAGCCCATGCAGTCCGCCCTCCCGGCCGACGCCGGATTCCTTATAGCCGCCGAACGGCGACGAGGGATCGAACTTGTTGTACGTGTTCGCCCAGATCACGCCGGCCCGCAGCTTGGAAGTGATCTTGAAAATCTTCGATCCCTTATCCGTCCAGACACCGCCGGATAGGCCGTACGGCGTGTTGTTGGCCTTCTCGATCGCTTCGGCGGGCGTGCGGAACGTTTGAATCGCCAGCACCGGTCCGAAAATCTCCTCCTGCGTGATCCGATGCGACTGGCTGGCATTCAAAAACAGCGACGGGCGGCAGAAATAGCCCGTGGATGGGATTTCGCAGCCGGTTTGCCACAACTGGGCGCCTTCCTCCTGGCCGATCTTCAAATATTGATGAACCTTATCCAATTGCGCTTTCGAATTGATCGCGCCGATATCGGTGTTCTTGTCCAGCGGATCTCCGACAATCAGCGTCTGCATCCGATCCTGCAGCTTGCGAATGACCGTCTCATACACGCCTTCCTGGACCAGCAGGCGCGAGCCGGCGCAGCAGACATGGCCTTGATTGAAGAATATTCCGTTGACGATTCCTTCGACAGCCTGATCGATGGTCGCGTCGTCGAAAATAATGTTGGCCGCCTTGCCGCCGAGTTCCAGCGTGAATTTCTTTTTCGATGTGCTCAATGCCCTTTGAATAATTTTCCCGACTTCCGTGCTGCCGGTGAAGGCGATCTTGTCAATCCCAGGATGATTCACGATTGCCGCGCCGGTCTCGCCCGCTCCCGTGACGATATTCACCACTCCCGGCGGAAGATCGGCGTCGCGAATCACTTCCGCCAGCTTCATCGCCGTCAATGGCGTTGTCTCGGCGGGCTTGAGAACGACCGTATTGCCGCAAGCCAGGGCCGGCGCGATCTTCCACGCGGCCATCAGCAATGGAAAATTCCACGGGATGATCTGGCCGGCCACGCCGAGCGGTCGGGCGCTGCGGCCGGGGAAGGCGTAATCCAGTTTGTCCGCCCAACCCGCGTAATAGAAAAAGTGGGCCGCCGCCAGCGGGATGTCCACATCGCGCGATTCGCGGATCGGCTTGCCGCCGTCCATTGATTCGACGATGGCGAATTCGCGGGCTCGCTCCTGAAGAACGCGGGCGATGCGATAGATATATTTGCTTCGCTCCGCCGGCGCCATTTTGGACCACGTCTTCTCGTACGCGCTTCGGGCCGCCTTGACCGCCTTGTCCACGTCTTCGGCGCTGGCGTCGCCGACTTGGGACAGCTTCTTTTCGTTGGCCGGATTAATCGTATCGAAATATTTTCCCTTCACCGGCGGAACGAAATTGCCGTTGATGAAAAGATCGTAGCGGGGAGCGATGGCCACCTTGGCCGTTTCCGGCGCCGGTGCGTAGGTCCAGTCGGTGCCGAAATTGATCCTGCCGGTAGTCGTCATTTCCATGATTATAACGCGTGGAACACGTCCCTCAACCGGCTGCACTCCAACGCGCTGATGCGCATCACCAATCGCCGTCAATCCTTCGAAAAATAATCCAGCGACTGATACACCCCGCTCTTTTCCTTCGCCAATTGCATGAGAATATCGTTGGCCAATCGACTTGCCCCGAAGCGGTAGAGATCGGGCGTGAGCCAATCCTGGCCCAGCGTTTCGCGCAGCATCACCAGGTACTGCAAAGCTGTCTTGGCCGTGGAGATTCCGCCGGCCGGCTTCATGCCGATCTTCTTTCCCGTCGCATAGTAAAAATCGCGGATGGCTTCGAGCATCACCAGAGTTACCGGTTGGGTCGCGGCCGGCGTTACCTTTCCGGTGCTGGTCTTAATGAAATCCGCGCCGGCATGCATGGCCA
>Ga0209415_10004680_pt1 | contig 24976 bp, 22 predicted proteins | sample PeaSoiSIISIP2007_FD_187696 | JGI IMG/M metagenome (GOLD analysis project Ga0209415, IMG submission 187696) | Peat soil microbial communities from Weissenstadt, Germany - SII-SIP-2007 (SPAdes) (version 2) | ecosystem: Environmental > Terrestrial > Soil > Wetlands > Peat | place: Germany... | reverse complement strand
CTAGGTCGGGCACCTCCGTGGACGCTGACGGCCAAAGGCGCTAGGCTTTCCCCCATGGCCGCAGAAACGACGACGCAAACGAGGCGCGGCGGCACGGCGAGCCGGCGAGCCGAGCGGGCTTCCGCGCCGCTCGTGCAGCAACGCTACATCACCCGCGAGATCCCGCTCTATGAGCTGATCAATGCGGAAGGCGTGGAGCTGCTCCACGAGCAGTCCATGACCATCCTGGAGGAGATCGGCATCGATTTCCGCGACGAGGCCGCGATCCGCCTCTGGCGGGAGGCCGGCGCCGACGTGAAGGGTCAGCGCGTCCACCTGTCGCGCGAGCTCGTCATGGCCAAGCTGGCGCTGGCGCCGTCCCAATACACCCAGCATGCCCGCAATCCCGAGCGCAACGTGGTCATCGGCGGGCGCAACACCGTCTTCGCGCCGGTGTACGGTTCGCCCTTCGTGCGCGACTTCGACAACAAGCGCCGCTATGGCACGCTGGAGGACCTGCGCAATTTCGTGAAGCTCACCTACATGACGCCGGTGCTGCATCACTCGGGCGGCGTCATCTGCGAGCCGGTGGACGTCCCTGTGCCCAAGCGCCATCTCGAGATCGTCTATTCCCACATCAAGTTCTCCGACAAGCCTTTCATGGGCATGGTGACGGCGCCCGAGCGCGCGGCCGACACGGTGAGGCTGGCCCAGATCCTGTTCGGCGAGGCCTTCATCGACACGCACCCGGTGCTGACTTCGGTCGTCAACTGCAATTCGCCCATGGTCTGGGACGCGACCATGCTGGGTTCGCTCGCCTGCTACGCGCGCGCGAACCAGGCGGTGCTGGTCACTCCCTTCATCATGGCTGGCGCCATGGCGCCAGCTTCCACCGCCGGGGCCATCGCTCAGCTCAACGCCGAGGTCCTGGCCGGCATCGCCTATGCCCAGGTCGTGCGGCCGGGGGCACCCATGGTCTACGGCAATTTCGTCACCACCGTCTCCATGCAGTCGGGCGCGCCCATGGTCGGCACGCCGGAGCCGGCCATGATGATCTATGTCACCGCCCAGCTCGCCCGGAAATACAAGCTCCCCCTGCGGACAGGCGGGATGTTGAACGGCTCCAAGATCGCCGATGCCCAGGCGGCCTATGAGTCCCTGGGCACCATGCTGCCGACCCTCTATGCCGGCGCCAATTTCGTGCTTCACAGCGCCGGATGGCTCGAAGCCGGGCTCGCCGCCGGTTATGCCAAGTTCATGATGGATGCCGACCAGATCGCCATGCTGCAGCGCTTCGCCGGCAATCTCGATCTCTCCGAGGAAGCCCGCGCCATGGAGGCGATCCGCGAGGTGGGTCCGGGCGGGCATTATCTCGGTTGCGCCCATACCCAGCGCAATTTCAAGACCGCGTTCTATACCTCCCAGCTCGCCGACAACAACAGCTACGAGCAGTGGGAGGCGGAAGGAGCGCGCGACCTCGACCAGCGGGCGTCCGCGGCAGCCAGGCAGCTTCTCGCCCGCTACGAGCCGCCGGCGCTCGATCCCGCCACCGACGAAGCGCTGCTGGATTTCATCGCCCGGCGCAATGCCGAGCTGCCCAACAACGTGACGTAAGAGCGAGAAGGAAGAATAAGAAAACCACAGAGGCACAGAGACACAGAGAAGAAAAGAAAAGCTAAGGGCCGCGAAGCGGCCCAAGATTCTTCCCTTCTTTCTTCTCTGTGTCTCTGTGCCTCTGTGGTTAGCTTTCCTTTGTCAACTCATGGAAACTGCTAATGCGCGTCGTCTCCGCGGAGGAAGTGCATCGCCTGCTGGACTACCCCTCGTTGGTCGAGGCCTTGCGCGAGCTGTTCCGGCGCGGCATCGATCGTGTCGAGACGGTGCTATTGAGCCAGAACCTGCCTCAGGGCCAGCACAATGACTGGCTGCTGCTGCCAGCCTGGCAGTACGGGCGGAACTACGGCGCGAAGCTGGTCAGCGTCTTCCCCGGCAACGAGGCCAAGGGCATCGCCTCGGTGCAGGGTCTCTATCTTCTGTTCGACGGCACCAACGGCTTGCCGCTGGCCTGCATCGACGGGGCGGCCATCACCTTGCGCAAGACGGCGGCCAATTCGGCCCTTGCGGCGACATATCTCGCGCGGCGCGACGCCCAGACCCTGCTGATGGTCGGCGCCGGCGCCATGGCCCGGCCGCTGATCGAGGCCCATTCGGCTGTCCGCCCGATCCGCAAGGTGCTGATCTGGAACCGGACTCCGGAGCGCGCCCGGGCTCTGGCCGAAGCCATGGCTGGATCGGGTCAGATCGTCCAGCCAGTCGCGGATCTGGCGAGCGCGGTCGCCGAGGCGGATGTGATCTCCGCCGCCACCATGGCCGTCGAGCCCCTGATTCTGGGCAAATGGCTGCGGCCGGGCCAGCATGTCGATCTGGTCGGCGGCTATCTCCAGCATATGCGCGAGGCCGACGACGAAGCCGTGGCTCGGGCCCGCGTGTTCGTCGACGCCCGCTTCACCGCTGCTGACCATGCCGGCGACATCTGCCAGCCGCTGGCCAAGGGCATCATTACCGACGCCGACATCACCGACACCTTCGAGCTTGCCCGGGGCGAGAAGCCGGGCCGGCAGAGCGATCAGGAGATCACCCTGTTCAAGTCCGGCGGCGGCGGGCATGAGGACCTGGGCACCGCCCAGCACATCCTGGCGCAGATCTCCCGCGCGGATTCGCGCTGAAAGGCTATCGCTTCGGCGCCAGTCCGAAGAATAGTGCGAGCAGGATGACTGCCGAAGTCACGACCACGCCCGCGAGGCCTTCGGGACCGAAGACGTCCATGGCCGTGCCGGCGAGGATTGGGCCGCCGGCGCTGCCCACTTGATAAGCCATGACGAAGGCGACATTTGCCGCAGCGAGCTGGGCCAGGGGAAAACCATCGCCGAGAAGACCGAGGCCGAGGGTGTATGTCGAGAAGGTCGATCCGCCGAGGAAGAACACGAGGACATAGAGCCAGAACCCGTGGCCGACCGCGACCGGCAGCAGGAGCGTGCCCAGGATCGTCACGAGGATGCATGACAACAAGGTCACGCGGCGGCTCACATGGTCTGCGGTCCAGCCGATCGGAATCTGCAGCAAGACATTGCCGCCAACGAACACGCTGACCGCAATCAGGGCCTCGGACTGGTCCAGGCCGTGCCGAAGGCCATAGACCGGCAGCAACGAGAACAGGGCCAGATCGGCGACCCCGCCCAATACCGCGCAGGCCATGACCAGGGGCTGGGCCCTGACCAACCTTGCGAGCGGCACCTCCTGATGGGCCGGCATGGCGGGGGCAAGGCCTCTGGAAAATGGCAGCGGCGAAGCCGAGAGCAGCATCGCCAGGACGATGAGCAGGAACGGCGTCCATCCATCGATTCCCACGAGCCCGATGAGGGAGGGCCCAATGGCAAAGCCCAAGGCCATGACAGTTGCGTAAATGCCCATGATCCGTCCCCGGTCACGCTCGCTCGCTATCAGGTTGAGCCAGGTCTCGCTCACCACCCACTGAATGGAAACGGCCGCACCGGCGAGAAAACGAAGCACGAACCAGGCCGGCAGGCTCGGCAAAGCCGGCAGCAACAGAACGGTGACGGCCGCCGCGGAGAGGCCGTAGCAGATCGAGGCGAGCGTGCCGAGCCGCGCGATCAGACGCGGTAGGAACGGCCCGACCGCCAGGATGGCCAAAGGAGACATGGCCGTGTTGAGGCCTATGACGCCTGCGCCAATGCCCTGATGGGCAAGGCGAAGCGCCACCAGGGGCATCAGCGACCCCCAGGCCACGCCGGCCCCGAATACGGAAAGATTAATCACCAGCAGGCTAAGGCGCCGTTCGCCCGCGGTGAATGTACTGCCGGCCATTGAGTCCCCCTCGACGGCCGGCAATCTACCTTCCCCGACTCCATCTCGACAACGCGGCGAGAAGGACGGATGCTAGAGCCTGCCGCGGGCGCGAGGTGCCGCGGATCGCCTGTCCGGTAGCCGGGATGGCCACGAAGACCCGGCAGGCGATGGGATTTGGGAGCCTCGATTTGGAACAAGACCCGGCCCTTCTGTCGGCAACGGAGTTGCTCGACCTCTATCGCGCCCGGGCGCTTTCCCCGGTCGAGGCGATCCGCGCCTGCCTGCATCGGATCGCCCGGCTGAACCCGCGTCTCAATGCCTTCCGGATGGTGGATGAGGAAGGGGCGATGCTGGCCGCCCATGCCTCCGAGGAAAGATGGAGCCGGAGCGAGCCCATCGGCTTGCTCGACGGCATCCCGGCGACGGTCAAGGATCTGCTGCTGACCAAGGGCTGGGCGACGCTGCGCGGGTCCAGGACCATCGATCCGAATCAGAAATGGGAGGAGGATGCGCCCTCCGTCGCCCGGCTGCGCGAAGCCGGCGCCATTCTGTTGGGCAAGACCACGACGCCGGAGTTCGGCTGGAAGGGCGTCACGGATTCGCCGCTCACCGGCATAACCCGCAATCCCTGGAACCCGGCCATGACGCCGGGCGGGTCCAGCGGAGGCGCGGCGGTGGCAGCCGCCTGCGGCATGGGGGCACTGCATCTGGGCACCGACGGCGGCGGCTCGATCCGGATTCCCGCCGGCTTCACCGGAATCTTCGGCTTCAAGCAGAGCTTCGGGCGCGTGCCCGCCTATCCGCCGAGCCCCTTCGGCACGCTCGCCCATGTCGGCCCGATGACGCGCACCGTCACCGACGCCGCCCTGATGCTGACGGTGATTTCCCGTCATGACGCACGGGATTGGTATGCGCTCCCCGACCATGAACGCGGCTATCTCGACGAATTGGAGAGAGGCGTGCTTCGCCGGCGCATCGCCTTCAGCCCTACCCTTGGCGGCCATCTGGTGGACCCCGAGGTGGCCGACCTGGTGGCTCAGGCCGCGAACGTGTTCCGGGAAATCGGCGCCGTGGTGGAGGAAGTCGATCCCCCCATGGACCATGGCAAGCATCACGTGTTCACGCTCCATTGGTTTGCCGGTGCCGCCAACGCGCTCTCAGCCTACGGCCCCGAGAAACGGGCGATGATGGATCCGGGCCTGGTCGAGGTCGCCAAGGAGGGGGCGGAAATCAAGCTGCTCGAATATCTGGAGGCGGTCCGGGAGCGCGAAAACCTGGGCGTGCGCATGAACTTGTTCCATCGGAACTGGGACCTGCTGCTGACGCCCACCCTGCCCCATGCCGCCTTCGAGGCCGGCATCGAGACTCCCTTTCCCGGCGAAGGCGCGCGCTGGACCGACTGGACCCCCTTCACCTACCCCTTCAACCTGACGCGCCAACCGGCCGCAACCGTCCCTTGCGGCTTCACCTCGGACGGCCTGCCCGTAGGCCTGCAGATCATCGGCCCCAGCTATGGCGACCAGCTCGTCCTGACGGCGGCCAGGGCCTATGAGAAACGCCAACCCTTCAAGATGCCGCGGAGCTGATCGGCGCGGCATCGCGCCGCAGGGCGCTGGCGGGCGGCAGCGCTCATATACTGCCAGCCGATTGCAAGGCCAGCCGATTGCAAGGAAGGACGCGCGATGCCCGAGCGGAACGGAGGATGGTTGACGGCCATGCGCCGCGGGCTTCGCCGGTGCTGTCCGCGTTGCGGCGAACGCGGGATGTTCCTGGGCTACCTCAAGGCCGCCGAGCGCTGCCGGCGCTGCGGCCTCGAGTTCGAGACCATCCGCTCCGACGACGTCGCCCCCTATTTCACGATCCTGATCGTCGGCCACGTCGTGGCCCCGGGAGTGCTGATCTCGGAGCAGCTCGCCTCGCCGCCCACCTGGCTCGAGCTATCCATCGTGCTGCCCGCGACTCTGCTGCTCACGCTCGCCCTCCTGCCCTTCGTCAAGGGCACGGTCATGGGCGCAATCTGGGCCAGCAAGCGGCCCTAAGCGGCCCCTACCTCGCCCTGCTCTCGGCCCACCGCTCCATCAGGCTGTTGGACGGCAGGGTTTCGTCGAGAAGCTTCTTCGCCGTCTCGATACCGGCGACGGGCAGGCTCGACGGGTCGAGCTTGCCGATCTGCACCAGGACCGAGGCTTGATCCCAATAAATATGCTCGTGATAGAGCTTGGGACCACGGAAATTGACGATCGCCACCAGGGGGATCTCGACATATTTCCCGGTCGGCGGGATGCCCGGCAGCATCCAGTCGATCTCAATGTCGTGGGTGAAGCAGAACAGCATCTCGTCCACCACCCGGTCGGCGCCGACGGTGCGCGAGATCGGGACCAGCCTGGTGTCCTTGGGCGTCTTCGGGATGAAGTGGTTGCGATAAAAACGGGCAAGCTCGTCGTGACCCACGCCGCCGGTCATGGTCGGAATGTGATTGACGTAGGGGCTTGCCACCATGGTCTTCATGGTCGCGTCCACGTCGCGGGCAACGAATTCCTGCCGGGTATGCTCGTCCCACAACCCCGAAAGGTCGTAGCGGGGTCCGAGATGCCGGCGCAGGAAGGCGATGGTCCGCGAGTAGGCCATGCTCGAGGCCGGCTTGTCGTATGAAGGCCGCTCCTTGCAGTTGAAGGCATGGTCGCTGCCCGGATAGACATAGCTCTCGAACTCGGCCAGCTTCGCCAGGCCCTTCTGGATCTTCTTCACCGCCGCCGGCGGAACGAACCGGTCATTGCCTGCGAAATGCAGTAGGAGCGGGCAGCTGATCTTCTTTGATTCGTGCAGGTTCTTCTCGATATAGACGCCGTAATAGCCGATGGCGGCATCGACCCCGGCCCGGGCGGCGGCGAGATAGGCGAGCTTGCCGCCGAGGCAATAGCCGAGCGCTGCGACCTTGCCCTCGCAGCCCTTGACCCGGCGCAGCTCCCCGACGGCCGACTTGATGTCGCGGGCAGCCTTGTCCTCGTCGAAGCGCTGATAGAAGTCGAAGGCCCGTTTCATGTCCTCCTCGCCATAGCCGAGCTCGACATTGGGCTCGAGCCGATGGAAGAGATCCGGAGCGAGGACGAAGTAACCCTCTTCAGCATACTGGTCGGCGATTTCGCGTATATGGTCATTGATGCCGAAGATCTCCTGGCAAAGCAGGATACCCGGTCCCTTGCGCCCGGCCGGCGAGGCGAGATAGCCGCGGAAGACCTTGCCGTCCCGGCCCTTCAGCTTGATGTACTTGCCTTTGCCCTTGTATCTGGCGGTCATCGTGTGCCTCCCGGAAGTTGGTTTGCCGCGACGTTAGGGCGGGGCCATCGGAGCGTCAACGCAAGCGCCCTTGATTTGCCGGCTCGGGCCCTGGGTCCGGCCGAAGGTCGGCCCGAGGACAAGCTTGACCCTATGGCGCGCTGTGGCCACCGTCGCAGCATGGAATTTGATCGATGGGCCTGATCAGATACGGAGTCCCCGCCGAGTACGTGCTGTCCCTGAAGCAGTGCCTTGGCATCGACTGCTTCGTCGAGACCGGCGCGTCCGAGGGCATCACGGCGGGCTGGGCCGCGGAGGATTTCAAGCAGGTCACCACCATAGAACTATCCGATCGGTCGTATCATCGGGCTTCCGCGCGTCACGCTCGCCACGCCAATGTCCGGCAGCTGCTCGATAGCTCGACCCAATTCCTCTGCCTGCCGCGGGAACGGGCGCCGCTCCTGGCGCGCCTCGGTTTTCGCGACCGGGCTTAAGAGGCGGCAGGGAAATGGTGCGGAACCAGGGGCGCGAGCGAGCGAGCGATGGGCAAGGCAGCCGGGCAAGCCCTCGCCTGGCGTTGGATACCCTGGTTGCGATTCTCCGCCTCGGCGACGAGACGCGCACCGAGGCGTTGCGCGCCGCCATGAGAGAGGGCCGGGTCAACTGGGAGGCGACGGTGGCGCTTGCCGATCTTCACCTGCTTCTGCCCGCCCTTTGGCCGGCGCTTATCGAGAGGAAACTGGCCGAGCCCGTTCCCTCTCCGCTCCGAAACTTCTTGGCTGAGCGCGAGCGGAATTCGGCCGACGGTTCGGCCAGGCGGAATGTGTTCATGTACCTGGAAGACCGGTTCGCCGCCAATGCAGCTCGCAATCGAGCGATCCAGGCCCAGCTTGGCGAGATCATCGGCGCCTTGAATGCGGCCGGTGTCGTGCCGGGCTTGATCAAGGGTGCGCGTCTGCTCCTCGCCGGCGATTGGCGCTACGTCGCTAGCCGAACCTTGCGGGACATCGATCTGCTAGTGGCGCCCGGCGACTGGGCTGTCGGGATGGGGGCAATGCAAGCCGTGGGCTATCAGCCGATCCACGGCAACTACGATCAACCGCAACAGGGCGCGGCCCTCGTCAGGCCAGGAGGGCCGGCCGAAATCGATCTGCACACGACACCTCTGACGCTGCACGAACCGGTGTGGCTGCCAACCTATCTGACCGCAGAGGGATTCTGGGAGCGGGCGGCGACCATCGCCGATGAAGGTCTTGTCTATCGCCTTCTGCCGGCGGCGGAGAGTCTGGTGCACGGCATCGTCCACACGGAAATCGCCGATCTCAACTACACCGCCGGAGACTGGACGCTACGCTATCTCCATGAGACCGCGGTACTGTCGCGACATCCCGCCTGCGACTGGTCGGTGCTGGCAGCGCTTGCGGGAACTCCGCTATCCCGGCCGGTCGAGGCCCATCTCCTGGCGGCGCGAGACCTGTTCGGCGCCGCGCTGCCCGAAGGATTTGCAAGCTCACCCGCGGCGCGCCGGCAATTCCGACGCTGCCACCGCAATATCAGCCATCCGCGCACCTGGCGCCGGTTCAGCGTGATCGCACATAAATTCCGTCAGGCCATGTCCGAATGGTACCTGCGGCGCAAGGGCTACCTCCCCGGCGCGTCCAGCGGGCGCCTTGCTCTGTGGCGGGCACGCCTCTGGCTTCTAGGGCATTTGCTACAAGATTACGGGCCACGCCTCATCCGACTCCTCGTGGGCGGAACCGAGGATCCGTTGCCGCCCCCTCGTGTCTGAAGCCGACGAAGGGCGGACTTGGCGCAGGGCCGCTGTGGGAAGTACCGAGGTCTGGCGCGCCTTCGACCGCTATGTGCTAGCTTCCGCCGATGACTTCGACCGACCTGCAGGCGCTGTTCGAAGCCGCCGCAACCCGTCATCAGCCCTATCCGGAGGATCGCTACGAAGGGCGCGGCATCGTCATCTGCGCTGGGGGTGAGCGTCTCTTTACCTGCGCCTGGGTCCTGATCGGGATACTGCGCCGCGTGGTCGGCTGCAAGCTTCCGATTCAAGTCTGGCATCTGGGGCCGGAAGAGATCGGGCCGCCGATGCAGGCGCTGCTCGAAGGATTGGCGGTGGAAGTCGTCGACGCCCATGCGGTCGCACTACGCCATCCGGTGCGCAGCCTCGGCGGATGGGAGATGAAGCCCTATGCGATCATCCACTCCCGCTTCCGCGAGGTGATCCTGATCGACGCCGACAATGTTCCGGTGATCGACCCGGCCACGCTTTTCGACTGGCCGGAATATGCCGCGACCGGCGCGCTGTTCTGGCCCGACGTGGTCCGCCTCAAGGCCGACAACCCGATCTGGAAGCTCTGCGGCGTGGCTTACCGCAGCACGGCCACAATCGAATCGGGTCAGGTCGTGGTCGACAAGCAGCGCTGCTGGCACGCCTTGTTGCTGACCCTGTTCATGAACGAGCACTCGGATTTCTATTACCGGCATCTCGCCGGGGACAAAGATACGTTCTTCATCGCCTGGCTGCGCCTCGGCCAGCCTTTCGCCATGACGCCCCATCGACCGGCCCATCTCTCCGAGACCTTCTATCAGAAGGATTTCCAGGGCCGCACGGTGTTTCAGCATCGCAACAATGCGAAATGGTCCTATAGCGGGCAGAACCCGCGCGTGCCCGGGTTCCAGTACGAAGAGATCTGTCTTGCGCTCCTGGAAGAACTGCGCGGGCTCTGGAACGGCCGTGTGTTCCTTCCGCCGCCGGCTTCCGCCGAGGCCCAACGATCGGAGGCGGCGCTGCAGCGAGTTCGCTGGTTCGACATGCAGAGGATCGGCGACAGGTCCCGACGGGTGGAACTGCTGGCCGCCAACCGGATCGGCGAAGGTCGGGCTGACGATGCCTTCTATTGGTGGGTGGCCGAAGATGCCGAGGGCCTGATCTTGGGCCTGGAAGGCCGGCGACTGACCGAGTGCCGCTTGCGCCAGCGTGCCCACGGGTCCTGGTTCGGCCGCTCGTTCATAGCGGATCGTGTGGAGATCGAACTGCAACCGGCGAATTCCTTGGCCACCTTGCCCGGCGCCAACTCCTCGCCTGCCGGCCAGGCGACCGAAGTCTTGCGGGACCTGCTGGCGAAGCTTCTGGCGGTCGCCGAGAAGCGGGCCACGGACGGCGAAGCGATCCGGGATCTGGCCGGCGCCTTGCGTCTGCTCGCCGCGGCAGAACCCGGCTTTGTCGCCGCCATGGCCGGATGGCTGGCGGGCGCAGGCGATCGAGGCCATCCCCTGTCGCAGTGTCTGTCCGCGGTGCTGGCCGAAACGACCGATGGCAAGACGGAGGGACTTGCACGCCGCAGAGGTTATCGCTACGGCGACCGTCGAGACCCCCTATCCGAGAACTACGAACGGCTGCCATGAGCGAGCCTCTCGTCCTGATACTCTCGCCGGTCAAGGATGCGCGCGCCCATCTTGATCGTTACTTCGAGCTGCTCGACCGGCTGACCTATCCGGCGGAAAAGCTGTCGCTTGGCCTGCTGGAGAGCGATTCGACAGACGGCACCTTCGAGGCGGTGCGCGAGCGCCTGGCGCTCCGCGAAGGCCGCTGGCGTCGGGCCAGAGTCTGGCAGCGGAATTTCGGATTCCATCTTCCCAAGGACCGGCCTCGCTGGTCGCCCCATCTCCAGATTCCCCGGCGCGCGATTCTGGCCAAGAGCCGCAATCATCTTTTGATGCGCGCGCTGGACGACGAGGCATGGGTGCTGTGGGTCGACGTCGACCTGGTCGACTATCCGCCCGACATCGTCGAGCGCCTGCTTGCCTATGGCAAGGACATCCTGCAACCCCATTGCGTCCGCCAACCGGGCGGCCCGACCTTCGACCGCAATGCGTGGTCGCGGGACGGTACCCTGCACATGGACCAGCAGCGCGGCGGACCCGCGCTGGTCCGGCTCGACTCGGTCGGCGGGACCATGCTCCTGGTCCTGGCCGACCTGCATCGCGATGGCTTGATCTTCCCGCCCTTCTTCTATGGCGCCGGCAGCAGCACCATCCGACGGCGCCATCCGCTTCTGGGCCGCGCCGCCGGCGAGATCGAGACCGAGGGGCTTGGCATCATGGCCCGGGACATGGGCGTCCAATGCTGGGGCCTGCCCGAACTCGAGATTCTCCATAGCAAGGACTGAAACCCCGGAATAGCTCATGGGGCAAGAAAAGGAGAGCGAAATCCTTGCCCCGCCGCAGTTCGGCGTGATTGACTTGCGGCTCCGCCCCTGCCCCACAGCCGGAGCCGCAGCGAGATGACCGAGTACCCCAGGCACGTCGAAGGAGTCGAGATAAACCAGGTCGCGGACGGCTATGTGGTCTATCACGCGGCTCGCGATCGGGTGCATTACCTGAACCAGACGGCCACGATCGTCCTCGAGCTGTGCAACGGCAAGAATGACGCGGCGAAGATCGCGAGCCTGCTGCAAACGGCCTACGAGCTTCCGGATTTGCCGCTGGAGGAAGTGTCGGGCTGCCTCGGTCAGCTCCGCGCCGAAGGCCTCATCGCCTGATGACGCTTGCCGTGGCTACGGACACTGTCGGAGCCGGCGAGCGCCATTTTCAGCTGCTGGCGCTCAGCGTGCGAATTGCCACCGATTGCCCCATCCTCGACCGGAAACTCGAGTACCTGGTCCAGGACGCGCGCCAGGACTATCCCATGACCGACGAGATTCGCCTGGAAGCCCTGCGCCATGCCGATGGATATCGGATTTGCGAGGCGGGCGGGGAGCCGCGGATCGAAGCGGATTCCTCCATGGCTCTGGGACGTCTGCATATTCGCGCCTACGAGCGCGCCTATGAGATACTGCCCAGCACCGGTCTGTTCCTGCATGCGGCCTGCGGCAGCTACAACGGTCGCCGGTTCTTGCTGTTGGGCGATAGCGGCGCCGGCAAGACGACCCTGATCACGCAGCTTCTGAGCTTGGGCGCGCTGGCCGAGGGGGACGAGCTGGCCTTGCTCGAGGGAGACGGCCTGTCGGCCTTGCCACGGCGTTTCCATATCAAAAGCCTCGGGATCGGCCACTTTCCCTGGCTTAGGAGCCAGCTTCATCGGCTGCCCTGCCATGACAACGGCGACGGCACCTCAATCTATGCCTTCGCTCCCTCCGACTGGGGCTTCCCCTGGCATATCCGCAACGCCGGCGTCGATGCAGTGTTGCTCCTCGATCCCAACCATGGCGGCCAATCCCGGATTCAGGAAATTCCGCATCATCAGATGATCCAGCACGCCATCGCCCATCTTCGCCCTCTTGATCGGGGCGAAAGGTCGTGGATTCCCGCGCTCTGCCGCCACTTCGACCGTGCCTTTTGCGGCCGGCTCGTTCTCGGCAGCCTGGACAGCGCGGCCAGTCTTCTGATATCTAAATTGGGCGATTTGCCCGCTACCGGGTGAGCCGGGTGGCGGAATTCGTCAGATGGGGGCAAGGATGCCAAAGATGCAGCCGGAGAATGCGCTTCTCGACAACGTCGATCCCGAAAAGCGGAAATTCATCGGCAAGCTGATTGGGACTGGCGCTTTCGTAGCGCCCGTCGTGGCCTCGTTCGCCATGGCGAACCTCGTGCCCGCCGAGGCTCAGGCCAGCAACTCAGTGGTATAGTCGAGGGTCCACCTCGCGACCTTGTTGAAGCCTCCGCCGGCTCGTTGGCATGGCGTAGGTGACGGAGGGTTGTTTTCTTAGTGCCGTGATGATCGTCAAGGACGAGGAAGCCGTCCTTGAGGGTTGTCTGGCGTCCATTGCGCCGGTCGTGGACGAAGTCGTCATCGCCGACACCGGGTCGACCGACCGGAGCCGCGAGATCGCCTTGGCCCGTGGCGCGCGGCTCATCGAATTCCCCTGGCGCAGCGATTTCGCCGCGGCTCGCAACGCGGCGCTGGCGGAAGCGCACGGTCAATGGATCCTCTACATCGACGCCGACGAGCGCCTCGCCCCCGTCGACAAGGCTGCGGCAAGGGCGATGCTGGACGATCCCCGGCTCATCGCGGCGCGCCCGTGGTTCCGGATCAAGTCCGGGTTCACTCTCAACAGAGAGTTCCGCCTGTTCCGCAACGATCCCCGCATCCGCTTTCGGGGAGCCATCCACGAAAAGATCACCTTCGACATCCTGCGCCTGGCGAGGGAGCTCGGCTTCGAGATCGGTGAGCCCGAACTCCTCCTGGAGCATATCGGCTACGACGGACCCCAGGAGCGCAAGCACAGACGCAACCTGCCGCTGTTGCGGGCCGAGCTCGCGCGTCAGCCCGACGACGTTTACAACTGGCATCACCTGGGGCGCATCCTGGAGGCCTTGGGCGATGAGCCGGGCGCCTATGAAGCCTGGACCAATGCCGTTGCCGGCGCGCGGCGTCGCGGTGCGATCAGGGGCGTCGATGGTCTCGCCTATTTCGACCTCATCCGCCTCGAATGCGCCCGTGGCGGAGCGGCTGAAGCGCTTCTTGCCGAGGCGGTAGCGCATTTCCCGGATAACCCGCTGACCCTGCTCTGGCGTGGCAATGTCGCGATGAAGGCCGGGCGCCATGGCGACGCCGCAGAGGCTTTCCTGGCCCTGACGCGGATCGACCCGGATGGTTTCAGCGATCCCGAACTGGGCTTCGAAAAGCGCATGTTTCGCGAGCTGGCGTTCGCGGCGCTGGGCAACTGCTATTTCCAGATGGGCGACTACGGGATGAGCGCGGATTTCTATGCCCGGGCAGCGGCGGCGGACCCCGCTTCGCTCGAGTATCGGGCCAAGGCCGTGCTGGCTGAGAGCCGCGCCGCCGCAAGCAGGTGAACAGGCACCCTTCGCTTCTGTTCCTGTCCCCTGTCGTGCCTGCGGTCGAGGGCAATGGGCTCGCCATGCGCGCAGGCGTCTTCCTGGAGGCCTATGCAAGGCGGTTCAACATAACCTTGGCGGTCCTCCCCATCGCCAGGGCCGGCCTGGGGCTTGGCGCCTCCGGCTTCGTCCGCCGTTACGCCCGCAGGGTGGAAAATCTGCCACTCGAGCCTCTGCTCCATCCCCATTTCCGCCTGATTGCCCGGCTTCGCGATCCCGCCGAGCGCCGGGCTGCCTTGGCGCGCTACGCCCGACCCCGACTATGTCCCTACGACGCCGTAGCCGCGGGAGAGTTGCTACGCAGCCGTCTCGGCGAAACCGGCTTCGACGCAATGCATGTCGAGCGTCTCTACTTGGCGCCCCTTGCCGATACCGTCCCACGCCCACGGCATGCGATTCTCGATCTCGACGAGGACGACGGCGCCACCCACAGATCTATCGGCCGCCTGCACGCGCTGAACGGGGAAGCCGCGGCCGCGGCCGCCGTCATCCAGGAGGCCGAGAAGCTCGACCGGTTGAAGCGCGACGCTCTCCCACAATTCGATCTGGTGCTGACGGCGGCACCGGACGAGGCGGCAGCGCTCGGCAAGGAGTTTCCTCGGTGCCGCTTCGCCGTGGTCGCCAATGCCTTTCGCTCATCCACCGGATTGCCGGCGTCCCCTCAGCCGACAAAGGGGATCGACTATCTCATGGTCGGGAATCTTTCTTATTATCCCAATGCCGATGGTGCCCGCTTCCTTTGCCGCGAGGTGCTGCCCTTCATCCGGCAATCCGGCGGCCGGGCGCGGATCGTTGTTGCGGGCCAGCAGCCGGGAGCAGAGGTTCGGGCGCTCGCCGCCCTCCCGGACGTATCCGTTTACGCCGGGCCTGCGCACCTGGCACCCCTCTATGCCGATGCCGCCGTCGCCGTCGTGCCGATCCGTGCCGGCGGCGGCAGCCGGATCAAGATCCTGGAAGCCTTCGCCCATGGCGTGCCGGTAGTCTCGACGTCTGTCGGCGCGGCCGGCCTCGAGGCCGTCGATGGCCGCCATTTGCTGATCGCCGATGGACCGGAAGACTTCGCCGCCGCTGCGCTGCGCTTGCGCCGGGACCCCACGCTCGCGGCCGCCGTCGCCGCCGAAGGCTTGGCGCTTTTTGAACGACGCTATCGCTTCGAGAATGCCGCTGCCGGCATCCTTACCCTCGTCGACTCCCTGGTCCCGATCTGACCCCGATCGGGTCTGGCCTTCGCGCCAGAAGACAGCATCCTGACAGCCCAACCTCGCCGAACCAATGACGAGGCGGACGCTCGCTCGCGTTTCCAATTGGCGTCGCGAGTACGCATGACTACCCTGTCCCTGCGAGGAAGGAGTGATCGAGAGAATGTCGTTCTACCGCAGGCATCGGGCGTTGTTCGAGGCGGGGATCATCGCGTCCTTCGTCATCTACCTTCTCTACGAGCTGATGCTTGCCAAACTCTTCAGCCCGTCGGTCGCATCCAACTGGTTCAGGGATATCGGAATCCTGATGGATGACAGCCGCGTCCTGGTGACGACGCAGCAGGGTCTCGCGTACTACCTCTATCCCCCGTCGACCGCGGTCCTGGGGTTCCTGTTTTCGCAGCTGGGCGAAAGCCTGGCCTTCCGGATTCATCTCGTCGTCGAGGCCGCCGCCCTGGTCGTGACGCTGGCCTCCTGGGCGGCGGTGTCCGGCTTGGCCCAAAGGCCGGAGCGGTACCTGGCGATCGCTCTCGCCTTCGCCGCATCGTTCTATTACGTCAGGTTCGAGCTGAAGATGCATAACATCAATCTCCTCACCCTGGGGTTGATGTCTCTCGCCGTCCTCATTCGACGACGAGCCGGCCTCTCCGGCCTGCTTTACGGGTTCGCCGTCTGCCTCAAGCCCTACGGGTCGGCGCTTCTGCTGCCATGGATGCTCTGGCGCCGGCAGTATCGCTGGAGCGTGGCGAGCGGGATCGCCTTGGCGCTTTTCGGTTTCCTGCTGCCCGCCATCTGGTTCGGCGTCGCAGGCACCCTCCGGCTCTACGGCGGCTGGCTGCAGGCCCTGGCATCGAGCAGCGACAGTCCGATGACCCTGAAATCCGCCTTGGCGAGCTTTTCGGGCGCGGATCTGTCGACGGTCGGCCTGTGGACGAAAGGGATCGAAATCGCCTGGCTGGCGGCGCTCGGGACATTCTTCGCGTTCCGGGATCGCGACCCGCCCGTGGCCGGCCTGCCGCTTGCCGCAGAGGTTGGCGCCATGCTGATGGCGCCGCTGCCGCTGGGATATCAGCAGCCGGCGAGATTTGCCGCCCTCCTGGTTGCGATGCTGGTAATCGCCGCAGCGGCGACCGACGGCTCGCGCCCGCGGGACCAGCGCCTCGTCCTGCTGGCCATCATGCTGCTCGTCGGCATAGTGCCATGGCTGGTCCCCCCCGGGCCCGGGCTTTGCCTGCTGTCGCCACTCATCTGTTTCGCCAGCCTTCTCGGCCTCGCCATCGCTTCGCCTGGCATCGGCATCCTCAGGCGCAGGCCCAGGAAATTCGGATCGGTCCCTTAGGCTTTCCGGTCGAATTGCCCCCGACCCTTCGCTCCCTATAAAGTCTCGCCCGATAAACAGGGGGAGACGCCATGACTGCCGCCAATCCGTTGCTGGAACGCCTGGCCTCGGGTGGGGCCGTGGGCTCGCTTTGGGTCGGGCTCGGCTCCGTCGCCGCGGCCGAAGTCATGGCGGAGGGCCGGCCCGACGCCATGATCTTCGACATGCAGCACGGCCTCTGGGATCGCCAGAGTCTCTATCACGGCTTCGCCGCCGTACGCGCCAAGACCCAGCCGGTGGTGAGGGTCGCGGCCAACGATGCCGCCGCCATTGGCGATGCCCTCGACCTGGGTGCGGCCGGGGTTATCGTGCCCTTGATCGAGAGCGCGCAGGAGGCCGAGGCCGCCGTCGCCGCGGCGAAATATCCGCCGGAAGGCCGGCGCTCGGCCGGCGGGGTGAGGCCGATGCTCGATTTCACCCACTATGCCCAGTCCGCCAATCGCCAGACCTTGCTTTCGGTGATGATCGAAACCGAGAAGGGCCTGAAGAACGCCGCCGCCATTGCGGCGGTACCGGGGGTGGATCTGATCTTCATCGGTCCCGGCGATCTCTCGCTGTCGCTCGGCGCCTTCCCCGATCTGGGCGCCAAGCACGAGCAGGCGCTGCAGGCGATCCTCGCCGCCTGCCGCAAGGCAGGAAAGCCCTGCGGCCTCTTCACCTTCCACAGCAGCCACGCCCTCGACCGCTTGCGCCAGGGATTCCAGTGGATGGTCCTGGGCAACGACCAGGATTACCTTCAGGCCGCCGGCAAGACCCATGTGGCGCGCTTTGCCGGCGGCGAGCGCAGCACGATCGCCGGTGCCGTCGCACTGGTCACGGGCACCAGCCGCGGCATCGGGCCAGAAATCGTGAAGGCCCTGCTGGCGGCAGGGGCGGCCAAGATCTACTGCGCCGCCCGGGATCCGAAGAAGGTCGCCAAGCTCGTCGCCAGGGCGCCCGGCAAGCTCACACCCATCGCCCTCGACGTCACCGAGGACGACCAGATCGCGGCTGCGGCCAAGGCCTGCAAGGACGTGACTTTGCTTGTCAACAATGCCGGCGTGAATTTCAACACGCCGCTCCTGGGCAGCGAGAGCACCGACAACGCCAGGCGCGAGATGGAAGTGAACTATTTCGGCACGCTGGCCATGTGCCGCGCCTTCGCTCCGATCCTGAAAAAGGCCAAGGGCGGCGGCGCCATCGTCAACATGCTGTCGATCCTCGCCCATGTGAACCTGCCGCTCATGGGCTCGCTCTCGGCCTCCAAGGCTGCCGGGCTGTCGCTGACCCAGGGGATCAGGGCCGAGCTGGCCGGCCAGGGCACCCGGGTCATGGCCGTGCTGCCAGGTGCCGTCGACACCGACATGACCCGCGGCGTGCCGGTTCCGAAGATCCAGCCGGGCGAGGTGGCCGCCGCCGTCATCCATGGCCTGGAATATGGCCTCGAAGAGGTCTACCCCGGCGACATGGCTTGCGGCATGGCGGCCGGCCATGATCTGGATCCGAAGGCGCTGGAAAAGCAGCTGGCCGGCTATCTGCCGCCGGCCAAGTGATCGTCGTGGGCGACCCGGAAGCCTGCAGAATGCGGTCGCCAGCCCAAAGGACCCAGCGCCCGGTCGAGCAGAAACACGCATGACTGGATTTCCGGCAAAGCTTGTCCTCATAGCCGCGGCCTTGGCATCGGTCGCCGGCGCATTGCCCGCGTGCGCCGCGGAGGACGTGAAGATAGGCCTCCTCTTCGACGTCACGGGCCCGGTGGCCAATTTCGTGCCGCCGATGCTGGACGCCGCCAGGCTTGCCGTCGACCAGGTCAACGCCCAGGGCGGAATCCTCGACGGCCGCAAGCTGGTGACCGTTCTCGCCGATACCCGGGGCTCCGCGGAAGGGGCGGTCGCTGCCGCCGATAGTCTGGTCAAGATCGAGCATGTGCCGATCATCGTCGGCCCGTTGCTCGCCGAGACGACCCTGGCCTCGGCACGCAACGTGATCGGCCCGGCGGGCGTGGTGCAGATCTCGCCCACTGCGACCACGCCGGCCTTGACGGCGCTCAAAGACAACGACCGGGTCTTCCGCTTGGTGCCAAGCGATGCCTATCAGGGTCCCGTGCTGGCACGCCTGCTGATATCCAAAGGCTTGCGTCGCGTCGCCCTGACTTATGCCGACAACGACTACACGGGCGCTATCGCCGATGCTTTTCGCGCCGCCTATCTGAGGCTGGGCGGCAAGCTCACCGCCGATCTGAAGCATGAGGAGAATCGGCCGACCTATGGAGTGGAACTCGCGGCTCTCTCCAGAGGCAAGCCTGAGGCCCTGGTCCTGATCGCCTTCGCCGCCGCCGGAGGCGTCACCATGGTGAAGGAGGCGCTTGCGGGCGGCTTATTCACCCGATTTATCGGACCCGATTCCCTGCGCGACGATCTCTTGATCGAACAGGTGGGGGCGGACAAGCTGAAGGCCGCCTTGTTCACGGCACCTGCCTCGCCTCCCGCCACGCCGTCGGTGGAAAAATTCGAGACCGCCTATGCCGCCGCCTATCAGACGACCAAGGGCAAGCTCTTCATCCAGCAGGCCTATGACGCCACGTTCCTGGCGGCACTCGCGATCGAAAAGGCTGGCTCCCTCGACCACGGCAAGATCCGCGATGCGCTGCGCGGGCTCTGCGCGCCCGGCGGGGCTGTCATAGGCCCCGCCGATTGGGAGCGCGCCGTCTCCATCATCAAGGCGCGTAAACGGATTACCTACCAGGCGGCGAGCGGCGACTGCAATTTCGACAGGAACGGCGACGTCGCCGGCGTCATCGGCGAGTTCGTCGTCGAGGACAGTCACTATAAGCAGGTCGGATTGATAGGGCCCTGATCGGGCAGCGGACCGGCTTCGCTGTTCTCACATTCCCAAAATGAGGTGCCAATAATGCTGCGCGTGCTGATCGACCGGCCGGCTTCTGAACTGATGCCAACCGCCCGCGCCAAGCCGGAGTTCCGCAACATTGCCCGGCACTATCCCGCGGTGGCAAGAAGGCTCAAGGTCTCTTTCGCGGCCGACGAGACGGAGCTCGCAAGCAAGCTCGCCCGGGCCGACGTCTTGGTGGGCTGGAAGTTCCCGACGGCCGACCTCCGCACGCGAGCACCCGCGCTGAAATGGATTCAACTCACCGGCGCCGGGATCGAGCATCTCCTTCCTCTCGATTGGCTGCCCGCCAAGGTCAAGCTCACCAACTGCAGCGGCGTCCACAGCCCCAAGCAGGGCGAGTTCGCCACCATGGCCCTGCTGATGCTGCATTCCCACATGCCGTTCTTCGCCACGGCCCAGCGCACGCATCATTGGGAGCAGCGGCTCTCCTCCGTCATCCCCGGCAAGACGGCGGTCATCGTCGGGTTGGGGGGCATGGGCGGTGCGGCAGCAGCGAGCGCCAGGCGCCTGGGCCTCGAAGTGATCGGGATCAACCGCTCGGGCAAGCAGAGCCCCCATGCTGACCGGGTCCTGCCCGTGGAGCGGTTGGGGCGCGTGCTGCCCAAGGCAGACTTCCTCTATCTGGCAGCACCTCTCACAGGCGCCAGCCGCGGCCTCATCGGCCGGCGGGAGTTCGCGTTGTTGAAGCCGGGTGCGGGCCTCGTCAATGTCGGACGCGGCGGCCTGGTGGACGAAGCGGCACTCGTCGCGGCCTTGAAAAGCGGCCGGCTTTCCGGGGCCATCCTCGACGTTTTCGCCGAGGAGCCTCTGCCCAAAGACTCGGCCCTCTGGGAGGCGCCAAACCTGTTGATCGTCCCCCATGTCTCCTCGGACGATCGCGACCACTACATGCCCCGCAACTATGACCTCTTGCTGCGCAATTGCGCGCGTTTCCTCGCCGGCCGCCCGCTTCTCAACCGGATCGATCCGAAGCTGGAGTATTGAGGGCCGGTCTCAGCCCGCGATGACGAGCGGGAACTCCGGCGCCTCCATGGCGTCGCCGGGCTTCAGCGTAAGGCCGCAGAAAGGCGGCGAGGTGACGCCCTTGCGCCGGGCGAACACCGCGTCGTCGCCCAGCCATCGGGTCGAGACGGCGCGCCGCCGCCGGCTTTTCGAGCGGTTCGCCGGTGCCCCGTGCAGGGTCAGGAAATGGAAGGCGACAGCGTCCCCCGGCTCGAGATCCCAACCGAGGATACGGTACTTGTCCCGCTCGGCCTCGATATCCGGTATCTGCTCCATGCGATCGTCGGTGAAGAGCGGCGTGCGGTTGAATCGCTCGGGCTGAAACCAGCGGCCCCAGGCCTGGGAACCGGCGACGAATTCCGGGACCGTGTCGCGGGCGACCGAATCCAGGGTGACCCACAGGCTCACGTTCTGCCTGCCATCGACACAGTAGTAGGGTTGATCGTGATGCCAGGGCGTCGGCACGTCGGCCCCCGGTTCCTTCACCAGCACATGCTCGTGGAAAAGCCGCACGGTCTTGGAGCCCATCAGGCGCTGAGCCACCTTGGCGGCCGGCGAATGAAAGACGAAGTCCCGGTATTCGGGAATCCGGCCCCAGTTGCAATAGTCGCCGAAGAAGCGGCCGCCGCTTCCCTCGTAGATGCGCACGTCGGCGCTGGGCGCGGCGAGGTTCTTCTCCACCCCCGCCTGGAGCGTCTCGATCCAATCGGCGAACAAGCCGCGCAACGGCACCGCGCCATCCTTGCGGAACGCCTCGATGGTGGCTTCGTCGACGAGAACCTGCTCGCTCATCCGCTGCTCCTTGCTGTTGAAAGCTATGGCCGCTAGAGCAAGATCGGGTCAGCTCGGCTCAAGCTGACCCGTGAATCTTGCTCTACATCTTAAGATTAGAGCCTGATTCACGTCTCAAGCCAATCAGGCTTGAGACGATCAGGCTCCAGGCCACGCGATCAAGCGGCTCGTCGCCGCACGGTCCGGGCGGTCAGCACCTCCTCGACGCCGATGATGCGCCGCATCGCCTCGGCCAGCAGCTCGCCCTCTTGCGGGGCAAGGCCGGCGATCTGTAGGTCCATCAGCAGATGGACACCGCCATCGGCCACATGCCAGCTGAGAGGCAGCAAGTGGAGGCGCGCCAGTTGCTGAACCACGCGGGCGACGATTCCGATCTCGGGCAGGCTCGATAGCGAGAGGCAAAAGACGGGCTCGGCAGCTTCGGTGCCGAAGGGCGCCGCTTTAGGGGAAGTACGACAGTCGACGTCGGAAGGCATGGCATTCGGTCTCCAAAAGGGGGCAACGGGTGCGAATCGACGGCACCAGGCGTCCTGTCGACGCCTGGCCGGTAATTCGCGCCCCCTCAAGTCGAAGGAATGCCTCGCTCATGGGCGGAAGACTAACCCGTATTCCTGGCGCTGGCCAGCGCCGCCGACTCGGCGCTTCCCGCGGCAGGCCCAGGTTCGCGCATCCATTGGGAACGCTGAGGCCGGTTGCCGCAATTCTGTTCTCGCATTACGTCGAGTTGATAAGTTAGCTTCGCTTCACCATTTGCGCCTGCATGTGGTAACTTTCGATAGAAACTACTGAATGAATCTTTCGCATTATTTCTCTTCCAGTTTCGCGGAGGCTCAGGCAAAGTTCCGCGATGCAGCACGGGATGCCGGGGCGAGGCTTTCCACTTTTAGGAACCCCGCGCCGGCGCCCGCCGGCGTTACGCTATCGACCGAATCCGCCTGGCTTGGCCCGAGTCATGCCGAACGTCTGCTCATCCTGCTCTCGGGCACCCATGGCGTGGAATGCTTTTGCGGCTCGGGCCTGCAAGTCGGATTCCTTGAAACTGGCCTCGCGGCGGAACGCCCGGATGGCACAGCCATTCTCATGATCCACGCGATCAATCCCAGCGGCTTCGCCTGGTCCCGGCGCGTGACCGAGGGCAACGTCGACCTCAACCGGAATTTCGTCGATCACAAGCGCCCCCACCCGCGCAATCCGGCCTACGAGCAGCTACGCGAGGCGATCTGCCCCAAAGACTGGAGCCCCGCCGGCCAGGCTGCCGCCAATGCCATCCTGGACGCCTACGCCGAGGCCAATGGCGCCATGGCGCTGCAAGCCGCCGTCAGCCAGGGACAATATACCGATCCCGCCGGCCTGTTCTTCGGCGGCCGCGCGCCGGTCTGGTCGAATTTGATCTTGCGTGAAATCCTTCGCCGCGAGGCCGGCGCCGCCAGGGTCGTCGCCTTCATCGATCTGCATACCGGCCTCGGCCCCTATGGCGTGGGCGAAATCATCAACAATCACCTGACGGGCCACCCCGGTTTCCAGCGGGTGAAAGACTGGTACGGCGCCGAAGCGACCTCGAGCGAAGAAGGCAGCTCGAGTTCCGCCACCGTCGTCGGCGACACCAACATCGGGGTCGACGAGTCCCTGCCACGGGCCGCGGTTACCGGCATCACGCTGGAATTCGGCTCCTCACCCCTGTTCGAAGTGCGCGAAGCGCTTCGCGCCGATAACTGGCTCTATGCCCACGGCAAACCCGACAGCGCCGAGGGCCTCGCCATTACGGCCCAACTGCGCCAGGCGTTTTATCCCGACCGGGACGATTGGCGCGACATGGTGTGGGAGCGCGCCGTCGCGGTGACGCGCAAGACGCTCGACAGACTGGCCCATTGCGATCCGGTTCCGGCGGCAGATCGCCCATTGGTTCGAAGCATCCGCAAGAGCCCGGCAGGCCGGTCACAGGCGGCCAAACCGGCCCAAAGAGTCACGAGAGTCACGGCGAAGGAGCAAGCCATGGCAGAGGTTTCGCAGTCGACGAGGTCCGGCCTCAGGGGGGCTTTCGATCTGTTCATGCGCCAGTATGGCGCGGCGAAAGATACGCAAACCGCCTTGCTCCAGGACATTCTCCATCGCAACGCCGATACGGAATTCGGGCGCGAGCATGGCTTCCGAACGGCCGACACAGTGGAGGCCTATCGGCGGCAGGTCCCGATCCGCCAATGGTCCGACATCGCCCCCTATGTCGATCGCGTCATCGATGGGCGCGACAACGTCCTCACCCACGACGTGCCGTTCTTCTTTCATCGCACGACGGGGACGACCGGCAAGCCGAAGATGATTCCCTTCACCCGGCGCTGCCAGACCTCGGCGAGGCTCACCCACCGCATGTGGATCTACAAGAACGTCCTGGACAACCCCGGCCTGCTCAAGGGCCGGGTCTTCGCCATCCTGAATGCCGGCGTGGACGGCTACACCGAGCGGCGCCAGCCCTACGGTTCGGTTTCGGGGAACATTTACTTTCGGCTGCCCGCGAACCTTCGCCGACGCTACAGCCATCCCTACGACCTCTATCATATCGAGAGCCTTGAGGCCCGGCGCTACGCGCTGCTGCGCTTTGCCCTCGAGCAGAGTTGCAGCTTCGCCTGCACCGGGAATCCCAGCAGCCTGCTTGCCGCTTTCGAGTTCTGCGACCAGCAGAGCGAGTCGCTGATTCAGGACATTCACGACGGCACGCTCGCCAACCGCTTCGATATCCCCGATCCTATTCGAGCCTATGCCCTCAACACCCTGTTCCCCAATCCGCGCCGGGCGCGCGCGCTCGCCAAGGCCAGAACCCGCGCCGGCCTTCTGCAGCCGGCGGACTATTGGCCGGATCTCCACGTGCTCGGCTGCTGGATCGGCGGCTCGATGGGGCATTTCGCACCGCGTTTGCGCGAATGGTGCGCCCCGGGCCTGCGCTTCCGCGATGCCGGCTACATGGCGAGCGAAGGCGTGTTCTCGATCCCGCTCAACGACGACAATCCCGACGGGGCCCTGACGCTGCATGCCAATTTCTACGAATTCGTGCCTGAGCACGAATTCGGCCGGCCCGACGCCAGGACTCTGCTGGCCCACGAGATCGAACCGGGGGAGAACTATCACGTCGTGATCACCACGACGGGCGGACTCTACCGCTACGCAATGAACGACGTGATCCGTGTCGGCCCCAGGGAGGCCGGATCACCCACGGTCCGTTTCCTCTACAAGGGCGGCAATGTCCAGAACATTCAGGGCGAGATGGTGACCGTGGACCACGTCACGAGCACGATGGCGAGCATCGCCCGCGAGCTCGGCATCACCGTCCATCATTTCCAGGTCGTCGCCGAGCTGGGCGCCCGGCGGTACATCCTGCACATCGAACCGTCGGTGGAATTGCCGGCCTCCGTGCTGGCGCGGCTGTTGCCCAGCTTCGATCGGGAGCTCGGCAAGAACAACGAGAACTACGCCATGTTCCGGGCCGACGGTTTGATCAACGCGCCCGGGCTGCGCATCATGCGCCGGGGTTGGTTCGACCGCATCTCAGGCGATCACATCGCGCGCAGCAAGCGAGAGTCGCAATCCAAGCCTTCCCTGCTGGCCAGTTCCGTGGAGCATCCGGAGATGATCGAAAAGACTCTCGAATTGGCCGGGCCCGATATCGGCTAGAACAAGATCGGGTCATCTTCTATCAAGCTGATGGGGTGGATGGCCCCCTGACGGCATCTGAGTGCCAAGATGGTGTTCG
>Ga0209415_10004677_pt1 | contig 24984 bp, 23 predicted proteins | sample PeaSoiSIISIP2007_FD_187696 | JGI IMG/M metagenome (GOLD analysis project Ga0209415, IMG submission 187696) | Peat soil microbial communities from Weissenstadt, Germany - SII-SIP-2007 (SPAdes) (version 2) | ecosystem: Environmental > Terrestrial > Soil > Wetlands > Peat | place: Germany... | reverse complement strand
CGGTGCCGGGTTGAGGGGCGCCGGGCGCGGCGATGGCGCTGGACGCGAGGTCAGCGTCGGGTCCGGGGGCGCTGGGCGTGGCGACGGTGCCAGACGCGAGGTCTGTGCCGGACCCACCGGCGCTGGGTGCACTGACCGCCCCCGGGTCCGCGGCCGAACCGGCTCGCGTCCCAGGCGCTGTCACGCCGGCACCCCCTCGTCGCCCCCGAGCACGCCCATGTCCTTGTCGCCGCGGCCGGAGAGGCCGAGCACGACCAGAGCGCCGTCCGGCAGCGGACCATGGCCGGGTCGCCCGGGCGAGGCTGACCCGCCCGCCGCTCCGGCAATACGGGCGGCTCGGACGATCCCGGGCGCTCGCGGGCATCCGGCGCTGTCGGCGCGGAGCAGCAGTGGCAGGGCCGCGATCGCGTGCGCGGGCTCGAGTGCCGGGATGATGCCTTCGGTGCGCGTCAGCAGCAGCAGCGCCTCCACGGCCTCCACGTCGGTGGCGGCAAGCACCTCCATCCGGCCGGCCTCGTACAGCGCCGAGATCTGGGGACCGATGCCGGGATAGTCGAGCCCCGCCGACAGAGACACCGCCTCCACGACCTGGCCGTCGGGGTCCTGCAGCATGTACGACCGCGAGCCGTGCAGCACGCCGGGGCTCCCGCCAGCAAGCGCCGCAGCGTGCCTCCCCGTCTCGATCCCCTCCCCCGCTGCCTCGACCGCGACGATCCGCACCGACGGCTCGCCGATGAACCGGGTGAAGAGCCCGATGCCGTTCGAGCCTCCACCGACGCATGCCACGACGGCATCGGGAAGCGTCCCCTCGACCTGCCGGAGCTGCGCGGCGGTCTCGTCGCCGATCACACGCTGCAGGTCGCGCACCATGGTGGGATACGGGTGCGGACCAACCGCCGATCCGAGCACGTAGTGCGTCGTCCGAACGTTGGTGACCCAGTCGCGCATCGCCTCGTTCGTCGCATCCTTGAGCGTCGCGCTGCCCGACGTCACCTCACGCACCTCCGCGCCCAGCGCGCGCATCCGCAGGACGTTGGGCGCCTGCCGGCGGATGTCCTCGCGGCCCATGAACACGGTGCACGGCAGGTCGAGGAGCGCGCAGGCGGTGGCGGTGGCGACCCCATGCTGGCCTGCGCCCGTTTCGGCGATCACCCTTCCCTTGCCGAGGCGCCGCGTCAGCAGGGCCTGGCCGAGCGCGTTGGTGATCTTGTGCGCACCGGTGTGGTTGAGGTCCTCGCGCTTCAGATAGAGGCGCAGCCGGCCCGATTGTCGCCCGGCGCGGCGCTCGACCTCGGCTGCCAGCCGGTCGGCGCGGTACAGCGGCGACGGGCGCCCGACGTAGTCGCGTCGCAGGTCCCGAAGGTCCGCCCAGTACCGGGGGTCGACCCGCAGGGCGAACCAGGCGCTCTCGAGTTCCAGGAGCGCGGACACGAGCGTCTCCGGGACGTACCGTCCTCCGAACTCGTGGCCGGTCCCCCAGCGGCCACGTTCGTCCGCATCGAGCAGCCCGGGGTCGACCGGCGTCGGCCGCGACGGGGCGAGGGGCAGGTCGAGACGGGCGGCCCGCGCCCGCTTGACGAACAGCGCCACCAGAAACGGGTCTTTGCGGGGGCGGACGCCCGGGCGCACGGTCGGATCGGACGTCCCGACCGCCGACCTGCGACGAGTGGGGGTAGGCGGCCGACGGTCCGATGCCTCCTCGACTCCCGACGCCACGTCGACGCCGATCGCGGGAATAGTGCGCAGGGCGTCGGCGACATTGGCCGGGGTGAGCCCGCCCGCCAGGACGACCGGGATCTCCCGGGCCACAGCCGCGGCAAGCCGCGCGTTCGAGCGTGTGCCTGTGCCGCCCAGCGCTGACGTGTCGGCGGCGTCCAGGAGGACCCGCGCGATGCCCGGACGCTCGAGCAGGGCGCGGCCGGCGGCCACGATGTCCGCAGCGAGGATGTCGGCGGAAGCGATGTCCGCGGCCACGCTGTCCGCGGCGAGGATGTTCGCGGCTGCGATGTCCGCGGCGGCGATCTCCGCGGCGGCTACGGTGTCCCCGGCGGCGATGCTGGATGCGACTCCCGCGACGCGGCCAGCGCCTTCCCGTGGAACCCGGACCACGCCGATGGCGGGAAGCCCCAGGTCGCCGACCGGCATGGGCCCCCGGCCCGACCACTGAACGGCGTCGAGCCCGATCCGGGCGGCTGCCTCGGCGACCCGGCCCGGGTCCAAGTCTCCGACCACGCCGACGATCGAAGGCAGCCCGTCCTCCCTGCGGAGCGCCCGCGCGAGTGTCGCGAGCGCCGTGGCCTCTCCCTCCGACAGGCAGCGCGGCGTTCCCTCCACGAGGTTGAGCCCGATCGCGTCGGCGCCGGCCGCGATCGCGGCCTGGATGCCGCGCGCGTCGGTCACGCCGCATACCTTGATCCACGGAGCCCGGTCGGCCGCGGGCAGGTCTTCTGCAGAGGAAGGCTGCCGGCCTGCCGCCGCGAACGCCGCCGTACGCGCGCGGACCGCTGCCGGTCCCGGCCCGGCGCGCATCAGCGCCTCGCCCACCAACGCGCCGTCGAACCCCAGCGCGCGCCAGGCGACCAGCGTCGCAGGTTCGCGCGCGCCCGACTCGGCGATCACCAGCCGGTCGTCGGGCACGAGGCAGCGGAGCGCCGTGCTCCGCTCTGGGTCCACGGCCAGCGACCGCAGGTCGCGGTTGTTGACCCCGATCAGGCGCGCCTCGCTGGACAGTGCCCGAGCGAGCTCCCGCTCATCGTGCACCTCGACGAGCGGCTCCAGGCCCAGTGAGCGGGAGATGCGCACGAGGCGGCGCAGGGATCGAGGTGCGTGCAGCGCCGCGATGAGGAGCACCAGGTCCGCGCCGGCCGCCCGCAACAGTGGAAGCTGGCGCTCGTCGACGACGAACTCCTTCGCGAGGACCGGCACAGGCACCGCCGCGCGCACCGCGGCGAGGTCGGCGAGGGAACCGCCGAACCAGTGCGGTTCCACGAGCACGGACACGATTGCCGCTCCTCCGGCGGCGTACGCGCGGGCACGGGCGACGACGTCGTCACTGGGTGATGCCAGGACGCCCGCGGAGGGCGAACGTCGCTTCGCCTCGGCGATGACGTGCAGGCCCGGCCGCAGGAGCGGCGGGGTCGCATCGCGGGGCGGGGCCGCGGCACGAGCAGCGCGTTCGAGCTCGCGAAGGGGACGATCCGCGAGTTCGGCGACCACGTCGGCGCGGCGACGCTCTGCGATCTCGCCGAGAACGCCCAGCCGCGCGTTCCACCCGCCCGCTCGGGCGGCCGGTCCGAGCCCCACGCTCATGGGGAGCCCGCCGCGGGCAGGCCCGGCGCCGGCGACACGGCCGCGCGGTCGCGTTCACCGCGCCACGATCGCAGCCGGGCCAGCAGGTCGGCCGCCTGTCCGCGTGCGAGGGTGTGCGACGCGAGCTCGACGCCCGCCCGGAGGTCCGGGGCTCGTCCGGCGACCAGGAGCGCGGCCCCGGCGTTGAGCGCCACCACGTCGCGGATCGGACCTGTCTCCCCTGAGAACAGCGCCTCCATCCGCGCCGCGTTCTCCGACGGCGTCCCGCCTCGCAGCTCGTCGGTCGAGGCCCGAGGCAGCCCGACCGATTCGGGAAGTACCGCTCGCCGCGCGACGCCGTCCGGCGTGACCTCGTGGGCGACCCCGGTTCCGTCGAGCGGCAACTCGTCGAGCCCATCCCCGTGGACCACGAAGGCGCGCTCCGTGCCGAGAACGTGCAGCACCTCCGCAAGCCGCCCGGCGGCGTCCGGGTCCGCCACGCCGATGAGCTGTCGCCGGGCGCCGGCCGGGTTGGTCAGCGGCCCGAGCAGGTTGAACGCGGTCCGGATGCCGATCTCACGGCGCGTTGGACCTGCGTGCCGCATCGCCGGGTTGTAGCCCGGGGCGAACAGGAACACGAAGCCCACCTCGCGCAGCATCGCCTCCGCCTCGTCCGGCGTCAGGTCGGTCGGCACCCGGAGCGCTTCGAGGACGTCGGAGCTGCCCGACGCCGACGTGATCGCGCGGTTGCCGTGCTTCGCCACCGGCACGCCGGTGGCCGCGGCGACGAGGGCGGCAGCTGTGGAGATGTTGAACGAGCCGCGGCCGTCCCCGCCGGTCCCGCACGTGTCGATCGTGCCGGCGGGCGCCTGTACGCGGACCACACGCTCGCGCATGGCGCGCGCGAATCCCGCCAGTTCGTCGACCGTCTCGCCGCGCATGCGGAGGGCGACGAGGAACGCGCCGAGCTGGGCCGGAGTGGCCTCGCCGTCCATGACGGCGCCCATCGCGAGCCGTGCCGCCTCCGGCGAGAGGGTCCTTCCATCGACCACCGCGGCCAGCGCGGTCCGCACCTGCTCGCTCATCGGGCGGTCACCTCCGCGCCGGTCCCCGCTCGATCCTTCTGCCCGGACGCCTCATCGTGTGGCCTCGCCAGCGCGTCCGCGCGGGTGCTGGGGCGGAGGCCGCGCGTGGCGAACGAGGCACCCGCCGCCTCGTCGAGCACGCCCGGGACGCCTTCGCCGGTGAGCCGCAGGAAGTTGGCGAGCACGCGGGGTCCGTCCGGTGTGAGGACGGACTCGGGGTGGAACTGCACACCCTCGAGCGGCAGGCGGCGGTGGCGCATCGCCATCACGACGCCGTCTGGCGTGCGGGCCGTCACCTGCACCTCGTCCGCGAGCGTGGCGGCGTCGACGCACAGGGAGTGGTACCGCCCGGCAGAGAACGGCGACGGCAGACCAGCGAGCACACCGTCGCCACCGTGCTCGACCTGGCTCGCCTGCCCGTGAACGAGGCTCGGCGCGTGCACGATCTCCGCGCCGAACACGGCGCCGAGGCACTGGTGCCCCAGGCAGACGCCCAGCATAGGGATCGAGCGCCCGGCGGCCACGCGGATGGCGTCCACCGACACGCCGGCGCTGAGCGGGCTTCCCGGCCCCGGCGAAACCAGGATGCCCCGCAGCGGCCGTCCCGGGCGCGGCGCATCGGCCAGCGCCTCGATCCCGCGTCGGTCGATCCTGTCGTTCCGGATCACCAGCAGGTCGGCGCCGGCCGTTTCGAGCGCCTGCACCAGGTTGAACGTGAAGCTGTCGTAGTTGTCGATCACCAGGATCACCGCCCCCGACCTCCGGGCGCCGGTGGGGGGTCGGGAGCGGATACGTGGCCGGCGGCGGCCTCCTGGCGCGCGCCGGCCGCCTGCGGGGAGGCGGCGTCATGGCGGGGCGCAGCCCCGTGACCTGAAGCGGGCGCGGCCCACGTGGACGTGCCCGGCGATTCTGCTGCGAGCTCGAACGCGCGGCGCAGCGCCGCCGCCTTGTGCTCGGTCTCCTCGTACTCGCGATCCGGCCGGCTACCTGCGACGATCCCCGCCCCGCTGTGGATGTGCGCGAGGCCGCTCGTGAGCACCGCGCTGCGGATGGTGATGGCGGTGTCGAGCCCTCCGTCGTACCCGACGTAGCCCACGGCGCCGCCGTAGAACCCGCGCCGCTCGCGCTCCAGGCTGGCGATCAGCTGCATCGCGCGCACCTTGGGCGCCCCGGACAGCGTGCCGGCCGGGAACACGCTGCGCAGCGCGTCCAGCGCGTCGAGCCCCGGGCGCAGCCGCGCCTCCACGTGGCTCACGAGATGCAGCACGTGGCTGTACCGCTCGACCTCCATGTATCGGGTGACGGCCACGCTCCCCGGTCGCGCCACCCGCCCCAGGTCGTTACGGCCGAGGTCCACGAGCATGACGTGCTCGGCGCGTTCCTTGGGATCGCGCTGCAATTCCTCCGAGATCAACTCGTCCTCGTCGTCGTCCGAGCCGCGCGGCCGGGTGCCGGCGATGGGATGGGTGGTCAGGCGATCGCCCTCGACGCGCAGCAAGAGCTCGGGGCTCGCCCCCACGACCTCGAACGACGCGGTGCGAACGAAGAACAGGTAGGGACTCGGGTTGACCCGGCGGAGGGCCCGGTACAGGGCAAGCCCGTCGAGCGCCCGGCCGTCCGATCCGCTGGGCATGGGGAACGAGACGCGGCGGGCGAGCACGATCTGGATGGCCTCGCCGGCGGTGATCGCCGCCTTCGCCTGCACGACGGCCGACTCGAAGGCGTCGCGGCCGAGGCTGGTCGGCCCGTGGGCCGCCAGCGGCCCGGACGACCCCCGGGCGGAAGCCGGTACGCCCCCAGGCGCGCCGGCGCGTCGGCCCCCAGCCGCGCCGGCATCCGTGGACGTCCGTTCGGCCTCCAGCACGCGACCTACCGCTCCTGCGTCCGGGCTTCCCGGGGTGGTCGACATGCCCCGGCCCGCTCGCTCGAGTGCCTCGAACACGGCGCGCTCCGCGATCCGATACCGGCCCTCGAAGTCGGGGGCGTCGGCGTGGAGCGACGCGACGGCGCTCAGGGTATGGGTCAGGTGGTCGAAGACCAGCACCAGGTCGGTCTCCATGAACGCCGCCGCCGGCGCCCCGACAGGATCGGCGTCCGGGAGCGCCACTGGCTCGAAGCACGAGATCGCGTCGTAGGCCAGCGCGCCGACGGCGCCGCCCGTGAAGCGCGGCATCCCTTCGAGGGGAGTGACGCGACGCCGCGGCACGAACCGCCGGAGCGCTGCAAGCGGATCCGGGGCGGGTTCTACGATTGCCGGCAGGTCGGGCGCGTAGGCGTCGACGGTCAACGGGCGCGTGATGGTCCGCGCCACGCCGTCGCGCACCTCGAGGGTGCGTCGAGGCCCGATGCCCAGGAACGAGTAGCGGCCCACTCGTTCGCCACCCTCCACCGATTCGAGCAGGTAGGCGGGACCGCCGTCGTCCAGCGCGAGGAACGCGCCGACCGGTGTCTCCAGGTCGGCGTCGCGGGACGCGCGCAGCAGCACGGTGTCGGCCCCGGCCGCCAGGCGGCGCGCCTGCGCGAGGCTGAGGGGCTGCGAGAGCGGCATCTGCGACTGCCTCCGAGTGAGCGGCACTGCGCCGGGAATCAGACGACCTTTCGTCCTGTCGGGACGAAAGGTCGAGACCCTCCGCGGTGCCACCCGCGTTCGGCGTTGCCGCCGCGCTCGTTGCCGACGGACCGCCGTGCGATCGATCGGTGCTGCCCGCTATCGCTGGCGCTCTGCGCCGGAGCCTACTTGGCGCCGCTGTGGCCGCCGTTCGGTCCGGAGGCTCACGGGTCCATTCTCCGCCGCCCTCGTGCCGGCCTCTCACCCTGCGCCGGCTCTCTGGATCGAGGGGGATGGCGGGTACTCGTCCCGTTCATCGCCTCGTGTTCGATTGGCGCGGAGTGTAGACGTCGCCCTGAACAGGTGTCAAACACGCGGTGTCGAGGTGTGGTGTCGAAAGGGCGGCGTCACGCGCGTAGAGCGACCGTGTCCGACTCAGCCGGACTTGGCCTGGCCGACCGGCGTCGACGAGACCCCCGGCGAGGGCCAGGCGAACTCGTGCGCGGGCCCCCCGGGCTTCGGCGAGATCGCCCACCCCAAGGCCGTGAGGGTCACGTCCGGCCGGCCCCAGGTCGCGGCCGCGGTCGCCGGCAGCTCCCGTGCCGGAACCGGGGGGCTGACGAGGAAGCCCTGGCCTAGCTCGCAGCCCATCCGGACGAGAACGTCGAGCTGCGATTGCCGTTCGATCCCTTCCACGACGACCTCGAGTTGCAAGCTTCGCGCCAGGGCGACGATCGCCTTCGTCAGCGCCTCGTCCTTCGCCCCATGGGTGACCACGTCCACGAACGGCTTCGCGATCTTGAGGGTGTCGATCGGGAGCCGCCGCAGGTAGCTGAGCGAGGAATACCCGGTTCCGAAATCGTCGATCGAGATCCGCGCGTCGAGCGCCACTTCGCGACACCGGGTTGCGACCCGACCGGCTGAACCTGGAGATCACCGAGGCGGTCCTTATTGATGACAGCACAGGCATGGCCGACCTTCTGCGCCAGATCAAGTGATGCCCGGAACGGGCACCCGGCCGACGGCGATCGCCAGGAAGACCAGGGCAAGATCGGCGGACGGCCGGATCGCCGCGGCGATCATGAAGAGCAGGCCCGCCCCGGCGCTGTGGCCCACGGGGTACAGGACGAAGTGCCACAGGAGCATCGCCGAAGCAAAGGCGACGATCACCAGATCGAGTTGGAAGAGGGCGACGTCCACCCGGGCGGGCTTGACCCGCGGCAGCAATAGCAACCCTGTGACGACGAGCGGAACAAGGGCGAGTGCGGCAACGAACAGGCCAGTCCCTACCAGTCCCCCGCCCGGGGCGGTGGCGCCGTTCGGGCTCGCGAGGGCGACGAACCAATACAGGAAGCAGGCAGACACGACGAGCCAGCTCATCGTGCGGTCGACACCCCGGAGCACGGTGCCGCGTTGCAGGTGAAACGCGAACGAGCCGACCACGAACGAGCCGACGAGCGTGCTCGCGCCGCCGATCGCGACCGCCTGGCGCGGCACTGCGAGTCGGAGCACGTCCCACGCGGTGTAGACGGACGAGACCGCGATCAGTGGGGCGGCGGCCCACACAGCCGGATCCCGATGGAGCGGCGGACGCGGCAACGCCGGGGCTGACGTCGCGCGTGACGTCGCGCCTGACGGCCGATTCTCTGGCACGGATCCTCCACCGCGGGTGGCAACGAGCGACGTGCTCGTCGGCGGCGCACGTGTGCGCGGCTCCGCCGGTCAGCATTCGCGCAGAGACCCTATGTCGCCACGGGACGAGCGACCGTGACCCAATACGGGGGCGTGGCCCGGGTCTCGAGTAGGACCAATGGCGGGCAGTCCGCGGTCCGGCCTCGCAGCCGGCTCCTTCCGATTGACCAGGCCGTCAGCCGCTCTCGACCAGCCGTGCGACGACCACCTGCCACACGGCACCGGCAATGACGCCCCCGGCGCCGCCCGCGATCGCCAGCGTCAGCCACGCGATGCCGGCGAGCGGGGCCCACGTCGTGCTGGTCGAGAGCTCCTGGGCCGCCCGCAACCCCGCGAAACTCCCGATGGTGACGAATGTCAGGCCGAACGCCAGCGGCCCGAACACCGGGCTCCGCCGACCGTCGCGACCGGGGTCGGAGCCAGGTGGAGCGCCCTTGCCGCGCCGCGCACGGTCGCGCCGGACCTGCTCATCGTCCTGCTGGACCCACACCCCGCCGAGCAGCCCGATCCCGAACCCGGCGACCAGGCCGCTGACGAGGATCGGGGCATCGCCGGCAAGCCCCACCAAGCGAAGTGCGACCGACACGAGCACGGACAGGGCCAGACCGAGCAGACCGCCGACGGCAGTCGTGAGTGACAGGAAACGGCTCATGGGCAGGCAGTCACGTTGCGGGAATCGTACGCATCCGCAGCCGTCCACGCTCGCATCCGGAGCGCGAGCGGCGGAGAGCCCACCCGATCCAGACTCAACCAGCCTAAGAGTCGGCCCCGCCGGGCGCCGTGACGAGCACGGTCAGCAGGGCGTGCTCCTCCTGTTCCAGGTGCGAGCCCAGGATCGCGTGGAGCCCGTACAACTGCCCCCGCAGGTGAGCGGCTCGGCGCGCGCCGGGCTCGTCGTGAAGTGCGACGCGGTCGGCCCGGAGATCGGCCAGGCGGCGCCGAATCTGCGCGTGCTGCAGGTACAGGATCCGAGTCGCCCACGGCGTGCCCGCCAGGCGGTCGGTCTCCGGGAAGCACACCTGTTCCTCCCACGCCATGTGCGGCAACAGCGTGGCATCGACCGAGTCCAGCAGGTCGCGCACCAGCCCCGAAAGCTCGGGACCGCCCATCGTCCCCGCCATCTCGGCCGCGACGTCGAGCCGGGCCAGCACGTGCTCGACTGCGCGGTGCGCCCGGTCCAGGATGTGGCGCTCGACGAGGGCGATCGGATGCTCCGTCATCGAGATGCTTCTGCCGGCGCCCCGATGTCGCGCCAGGGAAGGCGCACGGCCGTGGCCCGCCCCCTTGTCCGCCCCTGAACCGGCGCCGCCGGGCCGGCCGGGAAGCCTGGCCGACAGGGGTTGCCGCCGGCGCGCAAGCCGGCCGAGGCGGAGGTCTGGGCCCGTCCAGAGCCCCGGAACCTCCGCCCACCGCCGCGGGAGTCGGGACCAGCCGGCGGTGTCACGAGACAGGCCGGTCCCGCGCTTCAGTTGGTCGCCGGGCTGCGGACCCCCGTCGGTTCCACGGTGCGGACGGTCGCCCGCCAGGGAACGCCGAGGCGCGGCAGCAGCCAGCGGTCGACTCCGTAGTAGCCCGCGACCCTCCAGCCGAGGATCAGGCCGATCGCAAGGGCGAACATGACGGGGTTGACCGAGGTCGACCCGGCGAGCAGGTACGACATGTTCATGACCACGCCGAAGAAGGCGGCGATGCCGACGAGGACCCCCAGCAGGAGGCCGATGCCGACGGCGAGCTCGCCAAGGGTGATCAGCCAGGCGAACCAGCCTTGCGCATGCGAGTCGATGAGGAACTGCAGGAAGCTGCGGTACCAATCGAACGTGATGGGGGCCGATCCCTGTCCGGGTGGGGGGATCTTGACCGCGCTCTGCCAGTAGCCGAGAAGGGCCGTGCCGCCGCTCGTCCATGCGGACGCGATGAGCTTGTGATAGCCGGCTACCGCGAACTCGAAGCCCAGGAAGATGCGGATGGGCAGCCAGACCAGGCCCGCCCGGCTGTTGGTGAACAGGTAGCGCGTGAGCGCCGGGCCCTCGACCTCGATGACCTCGCCAGACGGCGACCTGCGATCCGCGAACAAGAGCACGAGGACGACCAGCGCGAGGACCCAGAACACCACGGTGCCGACGTCGCGCGCCGTGCTGTTCGCCGACGGCGGGTACCACGGGTTCACCAGGTAGACCAGGACGGCCGCCGCGATCAGGGCGAGCGGTGTCACATAGGTGCGGTAGCGCGCGAGCATGTGCTCCTCCCAACCTGGATGGGCCGCCGGAGCAGGCCTGCGGCCTCTGCACGAAATGGTCCGCCGATAACGACGGCCGGCCAACCCGCCATGAGCACTGGGTCCGCTCACCACGGCGCCGTGACGCAACGATGGTCGCTGGCGTCGGTGGGGCGTAGAGATGGACGGCCCACCAGGCAGGGCCCTTTGGCCAATCGATAAAGGCCCTACGGCATGACGGAGACGTGCGTCGCGACAGCGGCCCGGGTCAGACCTCGCCAGCGCCCCTGCGCACCGCCGTGTCCGCCGGCGCGATCGCCTCGGCCTCGATCTCGACTCGCCAGCGTGGGTCCAGCAAGCCGGCCACCACCACCATCGTGCTGGCCGGCCGTGCCGCACCGAACACTTCGCCGTGCACCCGGCCGACGGCTTCCCAGTCGCTCCGGGCGACCAGGTACGTCCGCGTGCGAACCACGTCGGCCACGGTCGCCCCTGCCTCTCGCAGCGCCGCATCGACGATCTCCAGGCACCGGCGCGCCTGGACGGCCGGATCGGGATCGCAGGAACCGTCGGGCCAGACCGGGGCGGTCCCGCTGACAAGCACGCGATCGCCGACGCGGACCGCACGGCTGAACCCGACGACGGGCTCGTACGGCGATCCCGACACGACGCGACAGCGCTCCATCCCGGCAGGGTAGCAGCAAGCCGGCCCACGGCCGCCAGCTGCGGGCGGCGACGCCCGCCTGGCCACGCCAAGCCGCTGAAGCACGAATACGACGCAGGGTCCGGATGGGCTGTAATCACAGTGCGGACGGACCGTGGTGTGGTCGCGGCCCGGCCCCATGCTGGGCCTCGCGAGCGAGACACCGGCGGAGTCCCGTCGATCGCCGCAGCCTGGGGGCGAAGGCTGGCCATGGGTGACCGGCGCGCGGGCAAACCCGGACCGCGATCTCGTCCCCGGAGCAGCGGCGAGCCAGGCGGCGTGTCGTCCAGCGAGTCGAGCGAGGCGACGGCAGCCGGGGCGCTCCCCACCGCCAGTTCCGCCGTGGGCGCCCAGGCCGCCGGCGCCGCCCACGAGGGGGAGGTCCAGCGACTCCTCTTCGACCATATCTCCGACGCGGTCTTCGCCACGGACTCGGCCAACCGCGTGACGCACTGGACAGCATCGGCCGAGCGCCTGTTCGGCTACTCCGCTGACGAGGCGGTGGGCCGGCTGTTCGACGAGCTGCTGCCGTTCCGCATGGCGGAACCGGGAGGCGAGCGGGCGTTCTTCGCCACGCTCGAGGCGGGGCGGACCTGGCGCGGCACGGGCACCGTGCGGCTGCGCGACGATCGGGAGATCTGGCTCGAATCCTCGGTGCAACCGATCATCGTTGACGGCCGGCTCGCTGGCAGCGTTTCGGTGAGTCGCGACATCAGCGAAACCATCGAGGCGCAGCGGCGGCTGGCCGACCGGGAACGGTTCCTCGATGCCATCCTGGACGTCGCCGGCGCGCTCGTGGTAGTGCTGGACGCGTCGGGACGGGTCGTGCGCTTCAACAGCGCCTGCGAGCGTCTCAGCGGGTATACCTCGGCGGAGGTCGTCGGCCGCCAGCTCTGGGACGTCGTCATCCCGGAGACCGAGGTCGACGAGGTTCGCGCCGTGGCTGCCTCTCTGCAGGCCGGGGCGTTCCCCAACTCGCACGAGAACCACTGGGTCACCCGCTCAGGCGCCCTCAGCCTGGTCAGCTGGGAGAACACGTGCCTCACGGACGTCGCCGGCGCCGTGACCCACGTGATCGCGACCGGCGTCGACATCACCGACGCCCGGCGCGGGGACGAGGCACTGCACGGGATCGAGACCGTGGGACGCCTGCTGGCCGAGCAGGGGCCCATCCCGGCGGCGCTCGACGCCGTCCTTGGCGAGCTCGAGGCGCGGATGGGCTACGACTTCCTGTCGCTGTACCTCCGCGACGGCCCGGGGCTGCGCCTCGGCGCGCGGCGCGGGTATCGCGCCCTGCCCGAGTACATGGTGGCGGAGCTTGGAGTCATCGGGCGAGTGTTCCGCACCGGTCGTGGGGAACTCGTGCGGGATGCCCGTAGTGACCCCGACTACGTGCCCGGCGATCCCAGCGTCGTGGCCGAGATCGCGGTCCCGCTGCTCGGTGACGACGGGACAATCGGCGTGCTCAACATCGAGTCAGCCCAGCCGCGAGCCCTGTCCCAGACCGACCTGCGCCTGGCACGGGCCATCGCGGATCGCCTCGCCAGTGCCTTGCTGCGGAACCGCGAACAGGCGGCACTGCGGGAGCGCATGCGTCTGTTCGCGGCGCTCACCGACTTCGCCGGCGTGGTGAATGCGATCCTGGAGCCGGCGCGCCTGTTGGCCGCCCTGGTCGACGCCGTCGGCGCGGTGATCCCCTCGGACACCCTGGTGATCACCATGCTGGATCGCAGCGACGGGCAGTATCGCATCAGTGCCGTGCGCGGACTCCGCGAGGACGTGGTCGGCGCGATCGTCGAGCTGGGCGAGGGCGCTATCGGTCGCGCCATCCTCGAGCGCGCGGTGGTCTCCACGGGCCGCCTGCCGCGCGCCCGATACCCGACCGCGCTGCGCGACCGAACGCAGTACGACGAGCTGACGCTAGTGGCCGTGCCACTCATCCGCGAGGACACCGTGCTGGGCGCGATCGCTGCGGGTCGAGCTGGGCGCGACGCGAGCTTCAGCGACGCGGAGCGCGAAGTCATCGCCCTGCTCGGGTCGCACGCCGCGTTGGCCGTGGCCAACGCCGACCTCATGCAGGAAGTGTCCGCGCTGGCCATCCATGACGGGCTCAGCGGTCTGTACAACCGTCGCCATTTCGACGCGGCGCTGGACCTCGCGATCGCCCGGTGGAAGCGACGCGGACCGACGGCGAACCTGGCCGCAATCATGTTCGACCTGGACCACTTCGGCGACTTCAACCGCCTGTACGGCCACCTGGCCGGGGATGCCGTGCTCCGCCTGTTCGGCGGGATCCTGCGGGAGCGCCTGCGGTCCGCCGACCTCATCGCGCGCTACGGAGGCGAAGAGTTCATCGTCATCCTGGAAGACTGCCCCCTGCCCGAGGCAGTCGAGCGGGCGGACGAGATCCGCCGGGAGCTCGAGGCGCGGCCGGTGTCAGGGGTCGACGGCCGGCCGCTCCACGCCACAGTCAGCGCCGGGTGCGCCCTCATCGATCCCGCGGACCCCTCCAGGGAGACGCTGATCGGACGCGCCGACGTCGGGCTCGTCATGGCCAAGCGCGCCGGCCGCAACCAGGTGGTGGCCGCTTAGGCGCAGGAAGTTGGCGAACTCGGGCGGCGGCGAACCGCCGAGAGGGCCGCCTCCCGCGCCGGACACTCCCGCGACTCGACGGCGGGCCGGGCCGCTCAGTTCAGCGGGGTCGCCGCATTGCCGGACGCCGGAGCACGGGCAAGCAGGTGTTCGGCAGCCATTCGAACGATGACGACGAAGATCCCGAGCAGCGACGCCCCAGCGAGCACGGGCACCGCGGCCTTCGCAGCGCGCGGCGGGAGGACGAGTTCGAAGAACGGGACGGGATCGCCCAGACGTGCCTGGAAGGGCCCGAACGGGCAGTCGCCACGTCCGATGACGAGCGCGACGCCCTCAACGGACAGGAAGCCAATGCTCGCCCACAGGCGCCGGTCGCGACGACCCGAGAGCGCGCAGGCCCAGATGTAGCGGAGGGTCGCGATGCCCACGATCGACCAGACCCCATGCGCGACCCTGAACGCCTTCGCCTCGGGTCCGAGGTCCTCCCAGCTCACAGTTCGATGTTGCCGCGCCATCTCAGCCCTCCCTACCGCCGCCGATGTTCGCGCCAGCGGCTTGGCCAGGCCACGTTCCGCGTTGGGTGCTCCTTCGTTCGCGGCAAGCGACGATCGAATCGGAAACCAGAAACACGAGGGACGCGCCGACGTCCGACGCCCTGGACCAGCGGAGAGGGTGGGATTCGAACCCACGGACCTTGCAGTCAGCGGTTTTCAAGACCGCCCCGTTAAACCGCTCCGGCACCTCTCCGCGCCCGCGCCCCAAGACTACGACAACGCCGCGGACGCCCTCGAGGCACCCTGTGGGCCGAACAGGCCTGCAGGCCAACGGGCGCGCGGGCGAACGCACGGGTGCGCCCCCGGGGCGGCGAATCTCGGCGAAGCACGTCCTCAAGGAGCCCGGCGCGAGGGCTCCATGGCGTCGAGGGCGGTCACGTACGCGGCCTCGTCGCGGGCCTGGCTGCTGGGGTTGTGGACGGCGTAGCGCACGATCCCGTCCGCGTCGAGGATGAAGGTGGCTCGGTCCGCCTGGCCCACCTGCTCGTTCCATACCCCGTACAGCTTGGCGACCTGCCCCACCGGCCAGCGATCGGACAGGAACCGGTGCTGGTACCGCTGGTCGTTGCGCCAGGCTCGCAGCGCATGCACCGAGTCGACGCTGATACCGAGGACCGTCACGCCGCGCCGCTCGTACGCCGCGTAGTCGTCGCGGATGGCGCACAGCTCCTGGGTGCACGTGGAGCTGAAGGCGCCCGGGAAGAACACCAGCATCACCGGTCGGCCCCGCAGGTCGCTCAGCGACACGGGCGTCTTGTCCTGGTCCTGGAGGGTGAAATCGGGAGCTCGCTCGCCCACCGATGCCATTGGTAGCCTCCTTTGCCTCGTCCTGTCAGGACGCGATGCGATTCAGGATGCGATGCGATCGCCCAGCATGGGCCGCAGGACGTGCGGCACCAGGACGGACCCGTCGGGCTGCTGGAAGACCTCCAGGATCGCCGCGAACGTCCGCGCCAGCGCCAGCCCGGACCCGTTGAGGGTGTGCAGGATCTCGGGTCGTGCGCCGCGTTCGCGCCGCCAGCGGATGTTCATGCGCCGCGCCTGGTAGTCGCGGAAGTTCGACACGGAGCTGACCTCGAGCCAGCGCTCCACGCCGGGCGCCCACACCTCGAGGTCGTATTTCTTCGCCTGCACGAAGCCCATGTCGCCGGTGGCCATGAGCTTCACCCGGTACGGCAGCTCCAGTCGCTGCAGCAAGGTCTCGGCGGCCCGCGTGAGCCATTCGAGTGCGGCGCCCGAGTCGGCCGGCCGCTCGAACAGCACCATTTCGACCTTGTCGAACTGGTGCACGCGGAGGATCCCGCGCGTGTCCTTGCCGGCGGCGCCCGCCTCGCGACGGAAGCACGGCGAGTAGGCGCAATACCGGATGGGGAGTCGATCCGCCTCGATGATCTCGTCGCGGTGGATGTTCGTCACGGGAACCTCGGCGGTGGGGACGAGGTACAGGTCGTCGCGCGTGACGACGTACATCAGGTCTTCCTTGTCGGGGATCTGCCCCGTCCCGCGCGCCGAGGCGGCGTTGACCACGGCGGGCGGCCAGACCTCCGTCATGCCGTGCTCGCGGGTGTGGACGCCGATGAACCAGTCGATCAGCGCGCGCTCGAGCGCGGCGCCTCGCCCGCGATAGAGCGGGAAGCCCGAGCCGGCGATCTTCGCCCCAGCCGCGAGGTCCAGCATGCCCAGCGCCTCGCCGATCTCCCAGTGCGGCCGCCGGGTCCAGGGCTCGCCCCCGTCGGGACCCGCCCCGGCCGCCGCCCGGTGCGGAGTCGGTTCGCCCCACGTCCGCACGATGACGCTGGCGTCCTCGCCGCCGACCGGCACCTCGGGGTCCGCGGGGTTCGGGATTCGCAGCAGCGCCTCCTCGAGCTGAGCCTCGATCGACGCCAGTTCTTCGTCGATGGCCGCGACACGGGCGCCCGCCTCGGTCGAGGTCCGGCGGAGCGTCGCGACATCCGGGCCGTCGGGAGGTGCGCCGCCTCGAATCGCGTCGGCGATCTGCCTGGAGACGGCGTTGCGCTGAGCCCGCAGCACGTCGCCTTCTCCGAGCAGCGCGCGCCGCCGGGCGTCCAGCACGAGCGCCGCGTCTACCGCCGAGGGGTCCTCGCCCTTGTCGATCGCGCCCTGGCGGATCCGCGCGGCGTCGTCGCGCAGTCGCTGCACCCCGACACTCACGCGATCGCCTCCTCCGGCGCGGGGCGCCAGCCTGCCGCCTCGCGCAGCCGCCCGGTCACGAACTCACGCTCGAGTCCCGCGAGCAGCCACCCGGCGCGCGGACCGTTGGTACGGCCCAGGAAGGCAAGGTAGATGGCCCCAAAGGCCCGGCCCGCGGGCAGCGCGGCTTCTTCGGACACGCGGAAGATCAGGTCCTGCCAGGACTCGCCCGACGTGGGGCGCGCCACGGCGGCCGAAAGCGCCAGCGCGCCGAGGTACGCTCGCTGCTCGTCGGCCAGCCCATGGCGGGCCTCCATCGGCAGCTCCTCGCGCACCGCGATCTTCGCCCGGTCCGGCGCATACGACTCGAGCCAGGCCAGGGCCGCCCGAACCCGATCCGCCAGGATCATCTGCTCGCCGATGTCGAGGAGGGCTCCCTTCTCGGCCGAGAGCCGCGCCTCGACGTCGGCGCCCGGCAGCTGCACGAGCATCGCGACCTGCGAGAAGTCCGGGCGGAAGCGCGCCGCCTCGACGGCCGGGTCGGCGTCCGGGTCGAGCAGGCTCGTGGCGAAGATGCGCTCGTGGTCGGGCGGCAGCTCGCCCTTCACCGTGCGCCCGGCGACCGCCGAGGCGATCCGGTCGAACTCGTCGAACAGGCGCGGGATGGTGTCTCCCGCGGGGTCGAACTCGATCGCGTGGCCCGGGCGATGGCGCAGGAACAGGAAGCGCAGCAGCTCTGGCGGCAACACGTCGGCCATGGTGTGCGCGGCCGCCCCCCGGCCCCTGCTGGTGCTCATCTTGCGGCCGGCGATGTTGAGGAATTCGTACGGCAGGTTGAGGGGCGGCTCGCGTTCGAACACCTCGCGGGAGATGGCGTCGGACCGATCGCGCGAGCCACCGGCGGTCGCCAGGTCCTTGCCGTTCGGTTCGATCGTGACGCCGAAGATGCCCCACTGCGCCGCCCATTCCAGGTTCCACGGCAGCTTGGCGCGACCGCCGAACGGCTCCACCCAGCCCGAGCAGCCACACCCGTGCGCCCACGCCACCATGTCGGGACGGCACTCGTAGAACACCCGCTGGCCATCCCAGCGGGTGACGATCGTGGTGCCGACCCTGCCGCAGCTCTCGCACACCACGCTGACCGGGTGCCAGTCGGCCGGGTGCTGCACGTTGGCCACGCGCCGGTAGATCTCGCGGACCTGGTCCGCCCGGTCGAGTGCCAGCCGGATGTACCGGTCGACGGCGCCGCCGGGGTAGACATCGCTCATCCAGTAGGTCTCGGGGTGGATGCCCAGCCCGGCGAACGTCGACAGGAAGAGCCCCGCGAAATGCCGCGCGTAGCTCGCCGCGCCGCTGCCTTCCGGTGCCGGCACGCGGGCCAGGGGCACGCCCATGAAGCGCTCGACCGCGTCGGGCGTCAGCAGCGCCTGGGCGTCCATGGGGTCCATGTCGTCGACGCCGTAGAGGAGGCGGGCCTCCAGGCCGCGGTCTCGCAGCGCGCGCCAGATGGCGTCGAGCACCACCGGACCGCGCAGGCTGCCGACGTGGACGGTGCCGGAGGGCGTCTTGGAGTCGTTGACGACCTGCGGTCCGCTCAGGCGCGCCGCGAGCTCATCCGCCCAGTACAACGTGTCCTCCGCCGGCCCGCGGTGCGGTCAGCCGATGCTCACGATCTTGTACGTGAAGTCGCCGCTTGGCACGTGGATGACGACCTTGTCGCCCTTCCGGTGGCCGAGCAGCGCCCTGCCGACGGGCGATTCGTTCGAGATGCGCCCCGCCGTCGGATCGGCCTCGGCCGACCCCACGATGTGAAAGGACTCCTTGCCGTCCGGCGAGTCGACGACGACGGTCGAGCCGATCTGGACGTGATCTGTCACGTGGCTCTCGTCGATCAGGACGGCGTTGCGGATGAGCGCCTCGAGCGTCTGGATGCGCCCCTCGACGAACGCCTGCTCATTCTTCGCGTCCTCATACTCGGCGTTCTCGGCCAGGTCGCCGTGTTCCTTCGCGTCGTGGATCCGGGCCGCGACCTCCGCCCGACGGATGTTGACCAGCTGGTCGAGCTCGGCTCGCAGCTTTTCGAGCCCATCGCGGGTGAGGTAACCGGGCTTGTTGTTCACGGACCGCTCCAGTGGTTTGCCTGCAAGAGAAAGAACCCCCGCCGCGCCCGAGGTCGCGCGCCAGGAGTTCGACCGGTGCGGGATTCTAGGGCTCCGCCGAGGCTGGTGTCAAAGCGACGGGCGCCGTCCCGGCGGCTCCGTCAGACGCACCAGTCGCTTGCGGACCCGGTGAAGAGCGTTCCGATCGGAGAACGCGACGAAGAGCGTGTCGTCGCCGGCGATCGACCCGACGACCTCCGGCCAGTGGACACGGTCGAGCGCCGAAGCGATGGCGTGCGCGCTGCCCGACAGCGTGCGCACGACCAGAACGAGGCCGGCCTCACGGACGTCGACCGGGAGGTCGCGCAGCAGCTTCCCGAGACGCTCCTCCCCGCTCGCCTCGGACTCCGTGAGCCGCGCCGGTACCGCGTACACGCGGAGCCCGTTGCGCTGGACCTTGACGAGCCCCAGCTCTGCCACGTCGCGGCTGATGGTCGCCTGCGTCGCCCGGAACCCGCGCTCGCGCAGGGCCGCGGCGAGCTCCTGCTGCGTGCGGACGTCGCGCAGGCCGAGTAGATCGCGGATCGCTCCGTGGCGGAGCTGCTTCATCACGTCCATGCGACGCCCGTCACCTCGCGCCCAACGTCATCGAGACAGCACGAAGACCACCACCAGCGCAGCCAGGACGAGCCGCTCGGCCACGAAGGGCGAGGTGGTGTGTCGCCGCAGGTATCCGAGCAGGAACGCGATTGCCAGCAGGCCGGCCACCGTCGCGCCAAGCAAGCCGGCGCCCAGCGCGACGATATCCGTCGACGAGGGGGTGGCATGCAGCAACTCCCGCGCCTTCCACGCCGCGGCGCCGGCAATGATCGGCGTGGCCATCAGGAACGAGAACCGGGCGGCGGCCTCCCGTGTCAGGCCCGTGTAAAGGCCGGCGGCGATCGTCATGCCCGACCGGCTGAACCCCGGAAGCAGCGCCAGCGCCTGGGCGCTGCCGATGACGACCGCGTCGCGAAGGTTGACGTTGTCGAGACCGCGCTGGAGGAACGCGAGCTGCTCGGCCAGCCACAGGATTCCTGCTCCAACCGTCAGGAAGAGGGCGACCAGGATGATGTGCTGGCGAAAGAACGTGTCGAAGAAGCTCTCGAACCCCACACCAAGCAGAGCGCCGGGAAGCATCGTCACCACGATCAGCCAGGCGAGGCGGCGGTCCGGGTCGGTGCCGATGCGGCGGTCGCGCAGCGACGCGAGCCACGCCGCGAGCAGGTCGACGAGCTCGCGCCGGAAGAAGACCAGCAGCGCCACGAGCGTGCCCGCGTGGAGCATGACGTCGAAGCTCGCGCTGTTGAGGAACGGATCGTTCCAGCCCAGGACTTGCGGCACCACGATGAGGTGCGCCGACGACGAGATCGGCAGGAACTCCGTGAGCCCCTGCACGATCCCGATGACGAGCGCCTGGAGCACGAGCGGCATGGCCGTCCCGGTGTGTCCCCCGTCGGCCGCGCGCCCGCCCTCGGCTGCGGCGGGAGCACGCCGCCGGTGCTAGCGGATGAAGAGCGGCGCGAAGACCAGGGTGAGCGTCGCGAGGAGCTTGACGAGCACGTGCAGCGACGGTCCGGCCGTGTCCTTGAACGGGTCGCCCACGGTGTCGCCGACGACCGCAGCCGCGTGCGCGGCGGTCTTCTTGCCCAGCACGTTGCCGTCCGCGTCGAGGAGGTGACCCGACTCGATGTACTTCTTGGCGTTGTCCCACGCGCCGCCGCCGTTGTTCAGGACGGAGGCGAGGAGCACTCCGGCGATGGTGCCGACCATCAGAAGGCCGGCAGCCGCCTGGTAGCCGAGCACCACGCCCACGATGATCGGCGTCGCCACCGCCACGGCACCTGGAGCCACCATCTCCCGGAGCGCGGCCCGCGTCGTGATATCGACGACCCGGGCGTAGTCCGGGCGCTGGGTGTAGTCCATGATGCCCGGCATCTCGCGGAACTGGCGTCGCACCTCGACGATGATCGACTGCGCGGTGGTACCCACGGCGCGGATGGCCAGCGAGCTGAAGAAGTAGACGAGCATGGCCGCGATCAGGGCCGCCACGAAGACGCCGACGTTGGACATGTCCACCGACGTCATGAGGTGGACGCCCTGCTTGCCGGCCGCGATCTGCCGCGACAGGATGAGGTTGATCTTGTCGATGTAGGCGCTGAAGAGCAGGAAGGCGGCCAGGGACGCGGACGCGATCGCGTAGCCCTTCGTGAGGGCCTTGGTCGTGTTCCCGACCGCGTCGAGCCGATCGGTGATCTCGCGCGCGCCGGCCTCGCTGCGCGAGAACTCGGCGATGCCGCCCGCGTTGTCCGTGATCGGCCCGAAGGTGTCCATGGCCAGCACGTACGCGCAGGTCATGAGCATCCCCATGGTCGCGACCGCGGTGCCGAAGATGCCGCCGATGTTCTGCCCCTGGGCGTTGACCAGGTTGGCCTGCGAGCCCAGCCAGTGGCTGAGCAGCAGTGCGATGCCGATGACGACGGCCGTCGCGAAGGTCGTCTCGAAGCCGACGGCCGTTCCGGCGATGATGTTGGTGGCAGGGCCTGTCTTGGACGCCTCTGCGATCTCGCGCACGGGGCGGAATGCGCCCGACGTGTAGTACTGCGTGATGTAGACGAAGGCGATGCTGGTCGCGAGGCCGACCAGGCCGGCGCCGAAGAACCAGAGCCACGTGGGGACCCCGGACGCGCCCGACTGCGACCCGGTCTGCATCATCACGTAGGTGACGATGAGCATCCCGACCGCGCTCAGCCCGGTGGTCAGCCAGTAGCCGCGGTTGAGGATGTTCATGGGGTCCTCGTCCTCGCGGCCGCCCAGCGTCGAGAGCGACAGGATCGTGGCCAGCAGCCCGAAGGCGCGCACCACCAGGGGGAAGAAGATCCACGATTCCGGGCTCGGCCAGCCGGCGGCCACGGCGACGTTGTAGATGCCGACCGAGAGGATCATCGCGCCGATGTTCTCGACCGCGGTGGACTCGAAGAGGTCGGCCCCGCGGCCGGCGCAGTCGCCCACGTTGTCGCCGACCAGGTCCGCGATCACCCCTGCGTTGCGTGGGTCGTCCTCGGGAATGCCGGCCTCGACCTTGCCCACCAGATCGGAGCCGACGTCGGCTGCCTTGGTGTAGATCCCGCCGCCCAGCTGCGCGAACAACGCCACGAACGACGCGCCGAAGCCGTATCCGACGATGAGAAAGGGCGCCTGTTCAGGGTGACTGAAACCGCCGTACACGACGAACATCGCCCACACGCCGGCCAGGGACAGCGCGACCACGAGGAAGCCCGAGACGGCGCCTCCGCGCATGGCCACCTTCACGGCTTCCACGAGGCTGCGGCGTGCGGCGGCCGCGGTGCGCACGTTGGACTTGACGCTCACGTACATGCCGATGATCCCGGAGGCCATCGAGCAGGCCGCGCCGACCAGGAAGGCGACCCCGGTCCGGAGCCCGAGGTCGAACCCGTAGATGTCGGTGTCCGACACCTGCTTGGTCTCGACCAGCCCGATGACCACCGCGATCACCACCGCGACGACCACGGCGAGCATGGCGATGGTGGTGTACTGGCGGCGAATGAACGCGACCGCCCCCTCGTAGATCGTGTCGGCGACGTCCAGCATGGCCTGCGTGCCGGTGTCGTGCGAGAGCACGTCGCGCGCCAGGTAGAGGGCGAACAGGACCGTCGCGAGGACGGCGATCGGAATGATCCAGGGCATCACGCCGGCTAGACCTGTCACGTCGGATGCGCCTCCCATGACATGGAAAGTGCCCCGTTCGGGCGGGGCGGACACGTGGCGTTCGGCGGCCCGCAGTTTAGCATGCGCGATCGCGCCGACACTGCATGCGCGGTGCTCCCCCGGGGCGGGGGTCCTGTCAGGCCAGGGCTGGCGACCGCCCTGTCGGGCCCGGGGGCGGCTACTGCCCTGTCGGCCGAGGGCGGCGACTGGCCTGTCAGGCCCGGCGCGCGACCAGCAGACTTATGATCGCCAGGATTCCCAACGGGATCAGCAGCACCCCGAACCCGCCGGGAGCGACGGTCTGAAACCACACGAAGGCGCCGTGGAGGATATCCACCGCTGTGCCGATCGGATCGCTCATGCCTGGTCTCCCTGCGTCCCAGCGGCTGTCTCAGGGCCTGCGCCACCCCCGGCGGCTGGCCTCTCCCTCTTCGTAGCACAGGAACCCGAGCAACACCACCAGCACGACCGTGATGGCGAACGCCCAGCCCCGCGTGTTGAGCCAGAGCATCGCGAGCACCAGCACCGCGAGGACGACGATGCCCCACATCTCGGCCGACCTGCGCGCGATCATGCCTCCCCTTTCCCGCCGTTACGGCTCCTGCTGCACGTAGGGTAGCCCCGGCACATCCACAACCTGCAAGGGGATCCGCGCGACGGTCTGGAAGTCGAACCTGATCGGCGCCACCGGCGAGTTTCCATCCGTGTCCGCCGCCCGGTCGGACCGTCGTGACACGGAACCCGACGTTATCACGGTGCCATCTGCGGCTCGCGTCCCGGGTTCGCCTATACTCCCGCCTTGTGATCCGACACCTCCGTCACGCGTGACCCTGCGCGCTCGCGGCTGCCTGCTGGAGGCGGTCGAGACACTCGTCCTGACCCTCATCATCTTTCTGGTCATCCAGAACCTCGTCGCGCAGCCGTACCAGGTCGAGCAGATGAGCATGGAGAACACCCTGCTGCCCAACCAGTACGTGCTCGTGGACAAGCTCACCCCACGCTTCGACACGTACAAGCGGGGAGACATCGTGGTGTTCACTCCGCCCGGGGGGTCCACGGGCGCCACCCCATTCATCAAGCGGGTGATCGGCCTGCCGGGCGACGTTGTCGACCTGCGCAACGGCCACGTGTTCATCAACGACCAGGAGATCAGCGAGCCCTACGTGTTCCCGGGCCAGACCACCGAGCCCCTCAGCGGCCAGGACCACTGGGTGGTGCCCCCGGACATGCTGTTCGTGATGGGCGACCACCGCGAGAACTCGAGCGATTCGCGAGTCTTCGGCCCGGTGCCATTGGGGAACGTGATCGGGCGAGCCTGGCTGCGCTACTGGCCGCTCAGCGCCTTTGAGGTCATCGCCACTCCCACGTACCCCAGCCTGAGTCCACTCACCGGCCCGTCGGCACTGCCGTCCGGCAACGAGCACGGGCCGAGTCCGCGCGATATATCCGCGACCGTCTGGCCGGCGACGGTACGGGAGCGCGGGCCGGCGGGCGCCCGCGCGGCCTGATCGACGCGGGCGCCGTGGACGGCGTGCTCGCAGGCGTCGGCGCGCTGGTCGCCGCGGTGGCCGCAGCCGCCGCTCTCCCGGTCCACACGACACGGGCTGCGCTGCTCGCCACGGGCGCCGTGCTCGTCGCCTCCCCGCTCGCCCTCTCTCCGCTGCCCGCGGCCCTACCGCTGGCGTTCTGGCTGGTGTCTGCGTTGCTCGCCACGTTCCTGCTGCTGCGCGCCGACCCGGACCCCTGGGGCCGTGTTGCGCCACTCCCGCTGACCGGGTGGCCCGAGGCGGCGTTCGTCGTCGCGGCGTTCGCGCTCGGGCTGGCTGTCGCCCCCGTCGCCGGAGTGGGCAGGGGTGCACCGTCGGCCCTCGCAGCCGGGCTGGCGGTGGCGGCGGGTGCGATTCCCTTGATGTGGTTCGCTCGAGATCCGATCCGGACCGCGATCGGCACGATTCTCTTCCTCGACGGGATGGGGCTGGTGGCGGCCGGACTCGGGGGGACGCCCGGCGCGGCGCAGATCGCCGCCCTGGCCCTGACCGTCGTGGCCGCCGCTACCGCGGCGCGCGGGTTCATCGCCGCTCCCCTCACCGTGACGCAGCCGGATCGCGGGGCGAGCGGCCCCTCGCAGGCCGACGCAGGACGTCACGCCCCGGAGGTGGACGTCCCCGTGAGCCGAGGTTCTCGCGCCCGGCCTGCACGCCGCGCATGAGCGCGACCGTCATCGTCGTCCTCGCGCTCGCCACGGCCGCGATCGCGGGCGGGTTATCCGGACGCGCCCTGCGAGCCGCC
>Ga0209415_10004676_pt1 | contig 24991 bp, 26 predicted proteins | sample PeaSoiSIISIP2007_FD_187696 | JGI IMG/M metagenome (GOLD analysis project Ga0209415, IMG submission 187696) | Peat soil microbial communities from Weissenstadt, Germany - SII-SIP-2007 (SPAdes) (version 2) | ecosystem: Environmental > Terrestrial > Soil > Wetlands > Peat | place: Germany... | reverse complement strand
ATCGTCAGCGACCTCAAGGGCAGCGACCTCTACACCTGGGTGGTCACCGCCTACCTGCTCACCAGCACGATCACGGTGCCGATCTACGGCAAGCTCGGCGACGTCTTCGGAAGGCAGCGGATGCTGATCGTCGGGATCCTCATCTTCCTGGCCGGCTCGGCGCTCTCCGGGCTCTCCCAGAGCATGGGGGAGCTGATCGCCTTCCGGGCCCTGCAGGGATGCGGCGCCGGGGCGCTCTTCCCGATCTCCCTGGCGGTGGTGGGGGACCTCTTCACCCCCCGCGAGCGGGGTCGCTACCAGGGGCTGTTCGGGGCCGTCTTCGGGATCAGCTTCATCGTCGGACCGTTCCTCGGCGGGATCATCACCGACGACATCAGCTGGCACTGGATCTTCTACGTCAACGTGCCGGTGGGGATGGTGGCCCTCTACGCCATCTACACCCGCCTCCCCAACCTCAAGACCACCGCCGCCCGGCTGCGCGACCTGGACTTCTCGGGGATCGCGATCTTCACGGTGGGGGTGGTGCCCATCCTGCTCGGCCTCACCTTCAAGGGGCTCACCACCGCCAGCGGGAGCCTCTACGGCTGGACCGACTGGCGGGTGGGTGGGCTGATCCTGCTCGGGGTCCTGATCATGGCGGCCTTCATCGTCAACGAAGCGCGGGCCCGGCACCCGATCATCCCCCTCGACCTCTTCTCCACCCGCACCCTCGCCGCCACCAACGTGGCGGTCTTCATGGTCGCCTCCGCGATGTTCGCGGCGGTCATCTTCATCCCGCTCTACTACCAGGTGGTCAAGGGGGTCAGCGCCACCGCCTCCGGCTACTCGATGTGGCCGCTCCTGCTCGGGCTGATCAGCACCAGCGTCGGCGCCGGCTTCTACCTGACCCGGACCGGTCGCTACAAGGCACTGCTCCTGATCGGGCTCGCCGTCCTGGTCGTGGGCAGCTTCCTGCTCACCCACCTGAGCCCGGCGACCTCGACCCTCACGCTGTGGCTCTGGCTGGCCCTGACCGGGCTCGGGATCGGACCCTCGATGTCGGTCTTCACGGTGGTGATCCAGAACGCGGCACCGCGGGAGCGGCTCGGCACCGCGACCAGCACGCTCACCTTCCTCCGCCAGGTCGGCGGCGTGGTGGGGCTCGCGGTCGCGGGCACCGTCTTCAGCCAGAGCCTCTCCACCCAGCTGCCCCAGCAGCTGAGCGCCGCCCACCTCCCCAGCCAGCTCACCGCCCACTTCTCGGCCAGCGGCGCCCTCTCCGAGAACAACATCGCCTCGGTGGGCAACCTGGGCCAGACCATCCTGCAGGCGGTTCCCGCGGCGGCGCGCCCCGCGGTCCAGCCCCACCTCGGTCAGATCGTCTCCGCCCTGCACAGCGCCATGTCGCTGGCGCTCGGCGACGTCTTCTGGGTGGCGCTGGCGGGTGCCGTGCTCGGCTTCCTGGCCACCCTGCTGCTGCGCGAGCTCCCCCTGCGCGGCAGCCGCCAGGCCGCCCGCGCTGCGGCGGCCGAGGTGGCCGACGAGGAACCGGAGATGGCCGTCGTCGGGTGATCGCGGCGGGCCCGGCCGGGGGAGGGAGCGCCCGCCGCGGACGTCGCCCGGCCCGGTTCCCTCCGGCGGCTCAATCCTGCCGGGCGCGCCGGCGGTCCCGGGTCGGAGAGAGGCTGCCGATCGTCTGATCGGCCCGCAGGGTCAGCCCGCGGGTCAGCATCGCGCCTCCCCTGCCGGCGGCACCAGGTCCAGGGCCTCCTCCATGCTGTCCGCGACGGCGAAGGGACGCCACCTGGTCTCGGTCCAGCTGCGGCCCCTGCGCAGCCAGATCCCGGGGATCCCCAGCTCGACGGCGGCGCCGATGTCGGCCTCGGGGTTGTCACCCACCAGCCACGCCTGGGCGATGTCGGAGCCCGCCTGGCGCGCCGCGGCCTCGAAGATGCGGCGGTCCGGCTTGCTCACCCCGAGCTCGTCGGAGATGACCACGATGTCCACCAGCGGGCTGAGCCCGGAGCGCTCCACCTTGACCCGCTGCGAGGGAGGTCCGTTGGTGACCACGGCGATGCTCCAGCCGCCCCGGCGCAGGCCGGCCAGGCGGCGCGCGACCCCGGGGCCGATGGCTCGGACGAATAGCGGGTACTCGCTCCGGTACTGCTCGATCAGCTCGGTCACCGGGGTGTCAATGCCCCACCGGGCCCGGACCTCCTCGAAGAGGGGCTCGCGGGGGCGCATCCCGTCATGGTCGATGCGGACCAGCCATTCCACCTCCGCCGGATCGCGACCCAGGGTCGCGACGTAGTGCTCGGCCCAGGCGCGGTATCCGGCCGCCCTGTCGATCAGGGTGTTGTCAAGGTCGCAGAAGAGCAGCGGCATGGCGCGGCAACGGAGTATGGCTCCGCCACCCCGAAGGGCCGCGCGGGGCCGGCCACCGGCGCTGATACCCTCCCCGAGCGGATGAGCAGCGGAGCTGCGACACCGGCGTCGCCGTGGGACCCGGAGCAGTACAACCGCTTCGCGGCGGAGCGGGAGCAGCCCTTCTGGGATCTCCGGTCGCTGGTGGAAGCCGCGCCCTCGCCGCGGGTGGCCGACCTGGGCTGCGGCGACGGGCGGCTCACCGCCGCGCTCCACCGTGAGCTCCGGGCGGCGAGCACCGCCGGGATTGACCTCTCCGCAACCATGCTGGCCCGGGCCGCGAGCCACGCCGGCGGCGGCGTGACCTTCACCTCCGGCGATCTCGCCACCTGGAGCGGGGCCGGATTCGACCTCATCTTCAGCAACGCCGCGCTGCAGTGGGTCCCCGACCACGCCGGGGTGCTGGAGCGCTGGCGCAGCTCGCTCGCTGGAGGCGGCCAGCTGGCGGTCCAGGTCCCGGCCAACGCCGACCACCCGTCCCACGCGGTGCTGCGGGAACTGGCGGCCGAACGTCTCGGCCCGGACGCCCCCGCCGACCCCGTCGCCGCCAACGTGCTCGCTCCCGAGGAGTACGCGCTCCTGCTGGACACTCTCGGGTTCGAGCGCCAGCACGTCCGCCTCCAGGTCTACGCGCACCGGCTGCGGTCGGCCGCGGACGTGGTGGAGTGGATGAAGGGCACCTCGCTCACCCGCTTCCAGCTCGCGATGGACACGCGGGACTACGAGGCCCTGGTCGACGAGTACCGCCGCCGGCTGGTGGCAACCCTCCCCGGCAGCCGGCCGTACCTCTACGCCTTCAAACGGATCCTGATGTGGGGGCGCCTCCCCGGATAGCGGAGGCGGGATCGGGGCCGGAGCGCGCTACACCGTGGCGGGATCCCGGTTCGCCCTCCTGGGGTCCGGTGTCAGGCGACGGTGCCGGCGCCGTCGAAGCGCGCGTTCATGAGGAGCGCGGGGACCGCCGTGGCCTCGAGGCCGACCATCAGCCGCCCCAGGCGGAGCTGCCAGGGGAGGGCGGTGCCGAGCCCCCAGCCGCCGCCGTAGGAGGTGGTCGCTCGCCGGTCCATCACCCCTCCATTCCAGCGCAGATGGACGGCCGCGCCATCGGGGATTCCCCTCGGATCTCGCGGGGTTGCCCCGGACGCGCCCGCCGATCGGAGGGTGCGGTAGGCCGTTCGCGACATCCGGGGCACTCCCCTGTGACGCCCTCTCCATGGGGCGCGCGCAGGGGCGCCCCTACGGTGGGCGGGATCCTCTGGAGCGAAGGAGACAGCCATGAGGCGCGCACTCGTCCTGGGAGTGGGGGTGATCGGCCTGCTGCTGACCGGCTGCGGGGGAAGCCCGCTTCCGACCCCGGCGGGGAGCGGCCAAGGGAGTGACGGGGGAAACGGCGCGCAGGGGGTGGCCGGCCCGCAGACCTCGTCCGGCGTGCCGATGAGCCAGGTCGCCGGCTACTGGCTGGGACCGGCCCCCGGCGACACCGGGGGGTGTGGGAGCTCGTACTCGGAGTGGCTCCTGGAGGCGGACGGCTCCTACGAGGTGACCGACAACAGCGCGGACTGCGGCGGCTTCACCGCCGCGGGGGCCTTCGCGATCCAGGGCAGCACGCTGAGCTTCGACCAGCAGCGCTCCACCTGCGGTGACTGCGGTGCCGGCGACTACTCGGTGAGCGTCTCCTTCCCGGAGGCCAACGCGATGCAGATGTGCGACCTGCCCGCGGACGGGCGCTGCTACACGTACTCGCGGCAATCGAGCTGAGCCGTCCCCGGGGGGTGGCCGAGCAGTGCCCGTGCCGCTCCGCGCCTACGGGCGAGCCAGGCCGAGGGCGACCAGGACGTCGGCGACGCCGCCCTCCGTGGGGGGCGGGCAGGTGCAGTCGGCGGCCCCAAGGACCTCGTCCAGCGCGCCCTCCACCGCCACCCCGAACCCCACGGTCTCCAGCATGTCCGAGTCGTTGGGGGCGTCCCCGATGGCGACCGCGCGGAAGAGGTCGACGCCGAGGGCCGCGGCCACCCGCCGCACCGCCGGGCCCTTGCCGGCCCGGGGGGAGGCGATCTCGATGAACTGCGGGTAGGACGGGGTCACCCGGGCCCGCGCTCCCAGCGCCACGGTCATGGCGACCCGGCAGCGCACCGCCTCCTCGGAGTCGAGGACCACACAGACGACCTTGACCGTCCCACCGGCGATGGCCAGCGCGAGGTCGTCCACGAACTGGATGGGGACATCTCCGACCTGGGCGTAGAGGCGGGCCTCGGGGCGGTCCTCCTCGCAGAGGAGGTTGTCGTCGACGTAGGCCTGGCGGTGCCAGCCGTGCTCCCGGGCGACCGCGATCGCCAGCTGTGCCGTGGCGGCGTCGAGGACCTCGGTGGCGACCACCCGGCCGTGGGCCAGGCCGTCTCCGGGATCGGGGTCCGGCATGGCCTGGACCAGCGCGCCCTGGTAGCAGATCAGGGGAGCCCGGACCCCGAGGCGGCGCGCCCAGGGGAGCGCGGAGCGGTACATCCGCCCGCTGGCGATGACCACCGGCACCCGCTCCCCGGCCTGGCGGACCGCGGCCTCGATCCGGGGATGGAGCTGCTGGTGGAAGTCGAGGCAGGTCCCATCCAGGTCGAGGACGACCATCTCGACCCGGTCGGGCAGGATCGCCTCGGCGAGCGGAGGGGGCGCGCCGCGAACCGTCACCGGCGCACCCCGGCGACCTCGGGGTTGACGCAGTGGACGGGCAGACCACCCGCCAGCACCGCGAGGGCGTTGGCGGCGGTCAGCTCGGCCATCGCGGAGCGCGCCCTCACCGTGGCGCTGCCGAGGTGGGGCGTCAGCACCGCGTTGCGGCACTCGGTCAGCCCCGCCGCCACCCGTGGCTCGTCCTCGTACACGTCCAGCCCGCAGCCGGCGATCCAACCCTCCCGGAGGGCCCTGACCAGCGCCCGCTCATCGACCACCGGACCGCGCGCGGCGTTGACCAGGATCGCGGTGGGCTTCATCCGCCGCAGGGCGGGCTCGTCGATGAGGTGGCGCGTCTCCGCGGTGAGGGGGGTGTGGAGCGAGACCACATCGCTCTCGGCGAGGAGGTGATCGAGGTCGTCGAAGATCTGGACAGACCCGGCGAGATCTTCGGGGACCTGGACGCCGTGGCGGCCGTGGGCGGCCAGCCGCATCCCGAATCCACGGGCGCGGCGGGCCACCGCCTGGCCGATCCGGCCGAAGCCGACGATCCCGAGCAGCGCGTCCCGCAGCTCCATCCCCAGCATGTAGCCGGGCTCCCAGCCCCGGAAACTGCCGGTGCGCATGGCCGCGTCGCCCTCGACGACCCGCCGCGCCACCGCCAGCAGCAGGGCCATGGTGAGGTCGGCGGTGGCATCGGTGAGCACCCCGGGGGTGTGGCCGACCGCGATCGCGCGCTCGGTCGCGGCGGTGATGTCCACGTTGTTGTAGCCGACGGCGTACACGCACACGCCCCGCAGGCGGGGCAGGCCGGCGTCGAGGACCGCCGCGTCGATGACGTCGGCGAGCTGGGGGCAGAGGATGTCGGCGGGGTCCTCCCGGAGCGCGCTGCACAGCTCGGCGTGTCCGGGGAGCCGGCCCAGCACCCGGAGCGAGGCGGCCGGGGAGATCCGCTCGGCGAAAGGATCGGGAAGCGGCAGGGTGCACAGGACCGCTGGCATCCCATCCATCGTAAGGGTCAGGACCCGACCGCCGCCGCGGTCTCCCGGCCTGATCATCGAAGGCCGGATGGACCTCGGAGCGGGACCGTCAGAGCACCGGGGCCACCCCCTGGGAAGCGGGCGCCGGGCGATCGAATGTCCCGATCCAGCCCACAGGAGTCGCAGAAAGCCGGGTCTCGGTTAGACTGAACCTCAAGTTTGCGTTCCTCCACCACCATGCGGTCACGGCGACCGCCGGTCCTCAGACCCCGACCCACTCCTGTCGCAGCGGAAGAGGACCGAGACACGCTCTACTCTCCCCAGAGCTTCGAGATCCTCGGACTGAGCCCCGCGATGCTGCGCACCGTGGCCGGGCTGGGCTTTGTTCAGACCACGCCGATCCAGACCGGCGCCATCCCGCCGGCGCTGCTCGGGAGCGACGTCATCGGCCAGGCCCACACCGGCAGCGGCAAGACTGCCGCCTTCGGGATTCCCATGGTGGAGCGCCTGGACGCGAGCAGCGACACGCTGCAGGCGCTCGTCCTCTGTCCGACCCGCGAGCTGGCAGTCCAGGTCCACGACGACCTCGCCCAGTTGTCGGCGGGCCGGCTGCGCACGCTGGCCATCTACGGCGGCGACTCCATGGCCCGCCAGATGGACGTCCTGCGCCGTCATCCGCAGATCGTGGTGGCGACCCCGGGCCGGCTCCGCGATCACCTTCAGCGGCGTTCGCTGTCGCTGACAGGCATCCGGATCGCGGTCCTGGACGAGGCCGACCGGATGCTGGACATGGGTTTCGCCCCCGACGTCGAGGCGATCCTGCGCGAGTGCCCGCGGCAGCGCCAGACCCTCCTGTTCAGCGCCACCATGCCGGAGTGGGTGCGGCGGATCGCCGCCCGCCACATGCACGAGCCGGTGACGGTGGAGGTCAGCACCCGGCCCGAGATCCCCGGTGAGGTCCGCCAGCTCTACGTGCGGACCAGTTGGGCCGACAAGGTCGACACCCTCTGCCGCATCCTCGACCAGCCCGACGTGACCATGGCGCTCATCTTCGTGGAGACCAAGCGCACCGCGGACCTGCTCCAGGTGCAGATCGAGCGGCGCGGCTACACGGTCGGCGTTCTGCACGGCGATCTGAGCCAGAAGGAGCGCGACGAGGCGATGCGGCGTTTCGTGGCCACCCACGTGCGCTCGCTGATCGCCACCAACGTGGCCGCGCGCGGCCTTGACATCGACGACATCAGCCACGTCATCAACTACGACATCCCCTCCACTCCGGACGACTACCTCCACCGCGTGGGCCGGACCGGGCGGGCGGGACGCAGCGGGATCGCCATCACCCTGATCACGCCGGCCGAGATCCTCAAGCTGCGCGACGTCGAGCGGCACGCCCGGACCCACATCGAGCCGGCGACGCTGGACGAGGACTTTCCGCTCCAGCCCATCTCCAACAGCGCCTGAATCAATGAGGGAGGGCGGCGGCCGCTCGTCCCCGGGGCCGGCGCCCGACCCGGCCCGTGATCCTCAGACGCCGCCCGCTCCCGCCGTCCACGACACCGGCGCCGGACCGGCCGTCCTCCTCCTCCTCCACGCCTTCCCCCTGGACGCCTCGCAGTGGGATCACCAGGTGGCGGCTCTCTCCGGCGACTTCCGCTGCCTCCGCCCGGACATGTGGGGGTGCGGGGAATCGCCCGAGCTGGCCGAGCCGCTCAGCGCCACCCTCGACGGCTACGCCGGCGCGGTGCTGCGCGGCCTCGACGCGGCCGGGGTGGGCGAGGTGGTGACGGTCGGCCTGTCCATGGGCGGATACGCCGCGCTGGCGCTGCTGCGCCTGGCCCCCGAGCGGGTGCGCGCCCTGGTGCTGGCCTCCACGCGGGCCACCGCCGACACCCCGGAGCAGGCGGAGAACCGGCACAAGATGGCCCTCCTGGCGCTGCGGGACGGGGTGGAGACCGCCGTCCCGATGGTCAAGCGGCTTCTCGGCCCACGGGCGCGCGACGACCCCCACATCTCCGATCCCGTGGTGGGACGGATCCGCCGCTGCCGTCCGGCGGGGATCGCGGCCTGCCAGGCGGCGATGGCGTGCCGGCCGGACAGCACGTCGCTGCTCGCTTCGGTCAACGTGCCCACGCTGGTGATCCACGGCGAGCAGGACGCGATCGTGAGCCTCGACGAGGCCCGGGCGGCGGCCGCCGGCCTGCCCCGTGGGGAGCTCCTCGTCCTCCCGGGAGTGGGCCACCTCACCAACCTCGAGGACCCGCCCGCCTTCACCGCCGCGCTGCGAGGATTCCTGGAGCGGATCGGCTGAGCCGACGAACGGGGGACTCAGCCGGCGGCGGCCAGGGCCGGAAGTGCTCCCGCGGGGCGGGTGAGCGGGACCGCGCAGAAGCCCTCGTAGTCGATCGGCTCGGTGATGGTCGGATTCTCGCCGCAGACTGGGCACTCGGGATCGCGATGCACCCGGAACTCGCGGAAGTGCATGTCGAGCGCGTCGATGTGGAGGAGCCGACCGGTCAGCGGCGTGCCGCGGCCGATGATCAGCTTGATCACCTCGGTCGCCTGGAGCACGCCGACGACCCCCGGGAGGACCCCGAGGACCCCCGCCTCGGCGCAGGACGGCGCCTCCTCGGGAGGCGGTGGCGCCGGGTAGCGGCACCGGTAGCAGGGGGACTCGTAGGGCACGATGGTGGACACCTGGCCCTCGAAGCGGAAGACGCCGCCGTCCACCAGGGGCTTGCGCTCGAAGACGGCGACGTCGTTGGCCAGGTAGCGGGTCGGGAAGTTGTCGCAGCCGTTCACGATGACGTCGTACTGGCTGAAGAGCCGGGGGGCGCTCTCGCCGCTCAGGACCTCGTTGTGCTCGACCACCCGGACATCGGGGTTGAGCGCGTTGAGGGCGATCCTGGCGGACTGGGTCTTGGGCATGCCGATCCGGTCCTGGGTGTGGAGGATCTGGCGCTGCAGGTTGCTCACGTCGACGGTGTCGAAGTCGACCAGTCCGAGCGTGCCCACCCCCGCGGCGGCGAGGTAGAGGGCGGCGGGCGAGCCCAGGCCACCGGTGCCGATGAGCAGAACCCGGGCCGCGAGGAGCTTGCCCTGACCCTCCTCACCGACCTCGGGCATGAGCAGGTGGCGGCTGTAGCGGAGCTTCTGCTCGGCGCTCAGCGGCCGTGGGACCACGAACTCGAATCCCGCCAGCTTCCAGGCGTCGTAGCCGCCCGACATCGAGGCTACGTCGTGGTAGCCCATCTCATCGAGGGCCTGGGCGGCAAACAGGGAGCGGATCCCGACCGCACAGTAGAGGGTGATCGGAGTGGAGTGGTTGGGCACCATCTCCTCGATCCGCATCTCGATGTAGCCCTTGCTGAGGTGCATCGCCCCGGGGATGTATCCCTGGTCCCATTCGTCCTGCTCGCGAACGTCGATGAGAACCCGCTCGGGGGTCTCCCGCGCCTGGTGGGGGGTGAGCTCGAGGACGGTCCGGCGCGCGGCGGCGAGGAGGTCGCGGGAGGTTTGGGACATGGGCGAAAGTCTACCTGGTGGAGGCGGAATCTCGACTTTGGGGGTCGGGATTCGCATCAACTCGACTGGATCGGGGCGGTGTGCTATGACTACTGCGAGTTGACGAGGGGAGCGTCGATGGCGGTTGAGGGGAGCCCGAGCCTCGCCGAGAAGCTCGAACGCCTCTTCCAGACAGTCCACCCTGCCGGGCGGCCACCGCTCAGCAACGCCGAGGTCGCGGCGGCACTCCAGCGGGTGGGCGGCCCGACCGTGTCCGCAACCTACCTCTGGCAGCTCCGCAAGGGACTCCGGACCAACCCGACCAAAGCGCACCTCGAGGCCCTGGCCCGCTTCTTCGGGGTCAGCCCCGGCTACTTCTTCGACGAGCTGTCGGACACCGACAGCCAGGCCCAGCTCGCCCTGCTCGCGGTGATGCGCGATGCGGGGGTCAGGGCGATCGCGCTTGCCTCCTCCGGTCTGTCCGATGCGAGCCTTCAGGCCATACAGGGGATGGTGGAGAACGCGCGCCGCTTGGAGAAGCTCACCGAAACGCGACGCGGTTAGGCGCCTGACACCGCCTCCTCGACGGCGACAGCCACCGCCCGATGCAGCTCCGCGTTGCGCCGGCGTGCGGTGCGGATCTCGACCACCTGGACGCCGCCGGCCGCTCGTGCGGCGGTGACGGCGGGCACCAGCTCCGGGGCACGCGTGACGGTGCGATGGCCGGCGCCGGCGGCGGCGCACACGGCACCGATGTCGACGCCGTGGGGGGTGGCGAAGAGCGCTTCGTGCTCGGGGAGCCGGGACTGGTCCAGGAGACCGAAGATCCCCCCGCCCTCATTGTTGATGACAACAATGACCAGATCGTGGCCGCGGCCTGAGCTCCAGAGCAGCGCACCGGCGTCATGCAGGAAGGCGAGGTCGCCGACCAGGGCGAAGGTGCGCGTGCCGGTCGCGCCGGCCGGTGGATCGGTGCCCGCCGCCAGCCCCAGCGCGGTCGACAGCGACCCGTCGATCCCGCTCGCGCCGCGGTTGCCGACCACCCGCAGCCCGCTCCGCGGCAGCATGAAGCTGTCCAGGTCGCGCACCGGCATGCTCGACGCGGCGAAGAGGGTGACGCCGTCCGGGAGGCAGACGGCGAGGTCACGTGCCACCCGGCCCTCGAAGAGCTCCTCGCCGAGCTCCTCCATCCAGGCGGCGACGGCCGCCGCGGCCAGCCGGTCGGCGGCGGACCAGGTGCGCAGCCAGGGCGTCGGTGCCCGCAGCGTCAGCCGGTCCGCCACCGCCGCCGCCAGGACGGGCGGATCGCAGCGCACCGTCCTCCACGCGGCCCGGCCGGGGTCGGCCGCGGCCCCCGGCGAGGTGACCACGACCAGGCGCCGGGCGCGCGCGGCCACGGCGAGCGCGGGCCGGCTCGTCGGGGTGGAGCCGAATTGGACCGCCAGCTCGGGGGGGTGGGCGTCCACGAAGGGCACCGCGCCGAGCAGGAGCACCCCCGCCGCCAGCGCCGGCGGACCGGTGCGCAGGCCCGAGGTGGGCTCGGCGATCAGCGGCCATCCGGCGGCCACCGCAAAGTGGGGGATGGCGGAGTGGCCACCGCCTCCGGCGGGGATCGGAAGGCTGCCGTCAGCGGCGCCTGCGGACGGCAGGCCGCCGGCCAGCACCAGTCCGCGCTCGGTCTCACCGATGAGCGCGGCCAGCTCCTCCACCACGCGCGGGTCGGGTGGGGACGGGACCGCCGCCCGGGGTGGGCCGCCGCCGCGACCGGGTGGGGGTGTGGCTCCGAGATCGACGGCCGCCCCCAGCGGCACCAGCGGCTGGGCGAAGGGCAGGTTGAGGTGCACCGGCCCCGAAGGTTCGCTCCACGCCCGGGCCAGCGCCTCGGCCGCCAGCGAGCGCCAGGAGCGGGCGGCGTCGGGGCCCGCCTCGGGAAGCGGGGCGTCGACCGACCAGCGGACGAAGCTCCCGAAGATGCCCACCTGGTCGATGGTCTGGTTGGCCCCGGTACCGCGCAGCGCAGGGGGCCGGTCGGCGGAGAGCAGCAGCAGGGGGACACCCGACATCGAGGCCTCGACCACCGCCGGGAGCCAGTTGGCGACCGCCGTCCCGGAGGTGCAGACGAGGGCGACTGGCCGGCCGGCGGCGCGGGCCAGGCCCAGCGCGAAGAAGGCGGAGGAGCGCTCGTCGAGGTGGACATGAAGCCAGAAGCCGCCGTGCCGGGCGAAGGCGAGGGCCAGCGGGGTGGAGCGCGACCCCGGCGAGATGCAGACGTCCCGGAGGCCCTGGCGGTGCAGCTCGCCGGCGAATTGAGCCATGCAGGCGAGAGCGATGTCGCCGTTCTGGGGCCGGGTGGGGAGGGTCACCGGCGGCGGACGAGCAGCAGGTCGGGCTCGACCCTGCGGGGAGCGAGCCGCCCGTGGACGGGGCGGAGCGGGTTGGCGGTGACGTCCTCGGCGAGCAGCGTGGCGGTGCCGATGCCGTGGGCGTAGGGCGAGTCGGGAAGGGCCGCGGCCACCGCCAGGCAGGCGGCCAGGCCGACCGAGGTCTCCAGGGCGCTGGAGACGACCACCGGCACCCCGGCCAGCTCGGCGGCACGCAGCGCGGCGGCAATGCCCCCGATGCGCTGGGGCTTGATCACGAGCACGTCGGCGGCGCTCAGGCGGCGCATCTCGACCACGTCCTCCAGGCACCGGATCGCCATCTCGGTGCCGACCGGCACCGCGCTCCGGCGGCGGAGCACTGCCATCTCGCGGAGCCCGGCCACGGGGTCCTCGACCATCTCGAGGTCGCAGGGGGCGAGCCGGGTGAGCGCGGCGATCGCCTCGTCGACGCCCCACGAGCCGTTGGCATCGACCCGGATGCGCACGCCGGGACCGACCGCCTCCCGCACCGCCCGCACCCGCTCCTCCCCGTCGGGGTCGCCGACCTTGACCTTGACGGTGGCGCAGCCCGAGATCACCGCCATCCGGGCGGCGAGCCGCGGGGGGACCCGCGGGATCATGGTGTTGATCTCGACGGAGTGGCGCACAGGCTCCGGGAAGGGATGATCAGCGGCCTCCAGCGCCCCCAGGTAGGCGGCCGCGTTCTCCTCGCGGCTCCAGCTCGGGAGGGGGGACCACTCCGCCCATCCGGCGTCGCCTTGGATCAACCAGCCGGCGCGGGTGGTGACCCCGAGCACCGGCTGGCGGAGCGACACCGTGAAGGGGAGGCGGCGGGAGGCCATGGCCTGGCTACCAGAGGTGCGCCATCCCCACCGGGTGGGGCAGGAGCGCAGCGGCGAGCAGGGCTGCCGCGAGCAGGCCGCCGAGAGCCAGGTGAAGGCGCGCGGTGAGAGGCAGGAGCGGCACCAGGCCGCGGCCCTGCAGCTGGCGGCTGGCGGCGATGCTCAGCGGGCTCACCAGGGCGGGCACCGCCAGCAGCGAGACCAGGGCCAGCAGGGGCAGCTGTCCGAGCAGCACCCCGACAGCGGGCACGAGCACGCCGCCGATGATCAGCGCGCCGTAGAAGAGCCGGGCCAGGCCGTCACCGAGCCGCACCACCAGGGTGTGGCGGCCGGCGGCCCGGTCGGTGGCGAGGTCGCGCAGGTTGTTGGCGACGAGCACGGCGACCGCGAGCAGGCCGATGGCGACCGCCGCCCACCAGGCCCGGGCCGGCACGCCGGAGCCCTGGACCGCGGCGGTCGCCACGGTCGCCATCAGGCCGAAGAAGGCGAACACCGCCAGGTCGGCCACCACCCCGGTCGCCGCGTAGGGTCGGGGCCCGCCGGTGTAGAGGAGGGCGGCGGCGAGGGCGGCGGCGCCGGCCAGGACCAGCCAGCCGAGGCCGCTCGCCAGCGCCAGCCAGACTCCGATGGCGGCGGCGACCGCCAGGCACGCCAGGGCGGCGGCCAGCACGGCACCCGGCCGGACCAGGCCGCTGGCGGTGAGGCGCCGGGGCCCGACCCGGGCCGTGGTGTCCACCCCCCGGCGGCCGTCGAAGTAGTCGTTGGAGAGGTTGGCCCCGACCTGGAGCCCGACCGCCACCACCAGCGCGGCCGCCGTCGGCAGCGCCTTGGGGTGGCCGCTCGCCGCGGCACCGAGGAGGACCGGGACGGCTCCGACGCCGAGGGTGCGCGGTCGCGCCCCCATCACCCAGAGCCGGGCGGCCGCGCCGGGGCCGCGCCCCCCGGCCGCCGCCAGGTCGGTCACGGGCGGCGGGGGAAGCGGGAGAAGTCGGGCGGGCGCTTCTCCAGGAAGGCGTCGCGGCCCTCCTGGGCCTCCGCCCCCATGTAGTAGAGGAGGGTGGCGTCACCGGCCAGCTGCTGGATCCCTGCCAGACCGTCGGCGTCGGCGTTGAAGCCGGCCTTGAGAAGGCGGAGGGCCAGCGGGCTCATCTCCAGGATCCTGCGGCAGACCGCGAGCGTGCGGGCCTCCAGCTCGTCCACCGGCACCACCCAGTTGACCAGGCCCCACCGCTCGGCGGTGACGGCGTCGTACTGCTCACAGAGGAACCACACCTGCTTGGCCCGCTTGAGGCCGACGGTCCTGGCCAGGAGCCCGGCGCCATAGCCGGCGTCGAAGGAGCCCACCTTCGGCCCGGTCTGGCCGAAGACGGCGTTGTCGGCGGCGACCGTCAGGTCGCAGACCAGGTGGAGGACGTGGCCGCCGCCGATGGCGTAGCCCGCGACCATGGCGATCACCGGCTTGGGCAGGCGGCGGATCTGGACCTGGAGGTCGAGGACGTTGAGGCGCCCGACCCCGTGGGCATCGCGATAGCCGTCGTCGCCGCGGATGCGCTGGTCACCGCCCGAGCAGAAGGCCTCCCGGCCCTCCCCGGTGAGGACCACCACCCCGACCTCGGGATCGTCGCGGGCCATCTCGAAGGCACGCGACAGCTCGAAGAGGGTGGCCGGGCGGAAGGCGTTGCGCACCTCCGGCCGGTTGATGGTCAGCTTGGCGATCCCCTCGGCAGTCTCGTAGCGGATGTCGGTGAAGTCGCCATGGGCGCTCCACTCGGGGGACTGGGGTACGCCGTCATCTGGGCTCATCGCGCTGTCGGTTAGCGTACTCAACGTGAGTGAAGCGGTGGGGCGTGGCCGGCTGCGGCGCGGCGACGTGGTCGCGGTCACGCTGCCCCCTGGGGAGGCGTGGCTTGGGATCGCGGCAGAGACGTGGAGCTCCGAGGCGGTCCTCTTCCCGGTGGACCACCGGCTGCCGGCGGCCGCCGCGCGGGCCCTGCTGGCACGCGCCGAACCGACGGTGATCGTCTCCGCGGAGGGCCGGCGGCGCGCGCCGTCGGGCCGGCCGGCGGACCCCGCGGTGGCGCTGATCGTCACCACCTCCGGCTCTTCCGGCCGGGGCCGCCTGGTGGAGCTGCCCCGGACGGCGGTCGAGGCCGCGGTCTCGTCCTCCCTGCGCGCCCTGGCGGCCGGCCCCGGCGACGGCTGGGTGAGCTGCCTGCCACCCGTTCACATCGGCGGCCTCCTGGTGCTCCTGCGCGGGATCCTGGGCGGCGGCCCCGTGCTCTTCCGCCGCCCCGGGAACCTCGAGCCGGTGACCGGATTCCCTTTCATCTCGATCGTCCCCACCCAGTTGGTGCGCGCCCTCGACGCGGGCGTCGACCTCCGCGGCTACCGGGCCATGCTGGTGGGTGGAGGCGGGATGGAGGCGCCGCTCCGGGGGCGCGCGAGCGCGGCCGCGGCACCCTTCGTGGTCACGTACGGGCTCACCCAGAGCTGCGGGGGTGTCGTCTACGACGGCGCCCCCCTCCCCGGCGTCTCGCTGCGGATCAGCAGCGCCGGGGAGATACAGCTGAGGGGGCCGACGCTGCTGCGCGGGTACCGCGACGGCTCCGGAGCGGGCCTGACCGCGGACGGATGGCTTCCCACCGGCGACGCCGGCTGGCTCGACGGCGCTGGACTCCTCCATGTCCGGGGACGGCTCGACGACCTCATCGTCACCGGCGGCGAGAACGTCTGGCCGGGGGACGTCGAGGCGGCGTTGCGCAGCCACCCCGCGGTCGCCGACTGTGCGGTGTTCGGCCGTCCCGACCCCACCTGGGGGCGGCGTGTGGTGGCGGCCGTCGTGCCTCGCGACCCGGCTGCGCCGCCGACCCTGGAAGCCCTTCGGGAGCACGTGGGCACCCTGCTCGGCCGCCACCGCGCGCCCCGCGAGCTGGTGGTCGTCGAGTCTCTGCCCCGGACGGCGCTGGGCAAGCTCCGCCGCGGATGGCTGGCCGCGGCCGCCGAGAAGGTGGAACCCGCGGAGTGAGGCGGCGTCGCCTCCGGCGTCGCCGTCCGGCTCCGGGCTCGAGGGCGACCATGTCCGCATCAGCGGCTCAGAGATCACGATCACGTCGCCGATACCTGCGCCCTGAGCGCGACCGCGGTCCCGGTGGCGCCTCGGCGATGATGAGGGCGCCGTGACCCTGCCCAACCCCCTTCCCGACGCGACCGAGAAGGCGCGCGTCGTCGAGGCCATGTTCGACCGGATCGCCCCGCGCTACGGCCTGATCAACCACCTGATGACCGGGGGGCTCGACGTCGTCTGGCGGCGGCGCGCGGTCCGGGAGCTGAGCCTCCCCCGGGGCGCCCTCGTCGCCGACCTCGCCTGCGGCACCGGCCAGTTCTGCCGGGTGCTCGGGCGAGCCGGCTACCGGACCATCGGCGTGGACAGCGCCGCCGGGATGCTGGCCCGCGCCCGCGGCGCGGACGAGCTCGTCCGCGCCGACATCCTCGAGCTGCCCTTCGCGCCGGCGAGCGTCGACGGGGTCACCTCAGGGTTCGCGCTGCGCAACGTCGTGGACATCGGCCGCTGCGTCGCCGAGATGGCGCGGGTGGTCCGGCCGGGCGGGCGGGTCGCGGTGCTCGACCTGGCCGAGCCCCGGGCGGCGACCCGCTGGATCCAGTCGACCTGGATCGAGGGGGTCGTGCCGCGCCTCGGTGCCCTCCTGTCGGACGGTGAGGCGTACCGCTACCTCCCCGCCTCGACCGCCTACCTGACCGACGGGTCCACGCTCACCGCGATGTTCCGCAACGCCGGATTCCCCGACACCCGCCGCCTCCTGCTCGGCTTCGGCACGGTCCAGCTGCTGGTCGGCAGCCGGAGATGAGCCCCGAGGTCGAGCATCGGGCCCCGAGACGGGTCCGCGCCGGGGAGCCGTGGAGATGACCGCCGGGTGCCGGGAGGCCACCCTCGAGGGGGCATCCGGCTCACCGGGCGCCCCCGTCGACCTGCTCGCCGCCTGGCGGCCCGCCGGCTTCCTGATGGAGCGGCGGGGCGCGGGGATCGTCGCCACCGGCGAGCTGCGCCGGATCGAGGTGCCGGCGGGGCCGGCGCAGGTGGCCCGCGCGGCGTCCATGGCCGACGCCGCGCTCAGCAACCTCGGCGTCGACGGCGCCATCGTCGCCGCCGCGCTCCCCTACGCAGGCGACATCCCGGCCGGCCTGCTCCTCCCGGAGCGGGTGACGGTCACCTCGATCGCGCCCCGGGACCTGGACCTCCGAACCCGCCGCGCTCAGGGGGCCGCCGGCGCCTCCCGCGGAACATCCCCCGGGCGCCAGCGGGCGGTCCCCGAGGCGGCGGCCGTCGCCCGCAGGCCAGCCACCGCCCCCGAGCCGGCCCCCACCCACCCGGCCCCCGCGCTGCGCTGGCGCGCTGAACCGTCCGCCGCCGCCTACGGGCGGGCGGTCGCCGAGGCGATCTCGAGGATCAGGACCGGCGAGCTGGAGAAGGTGGTGCTGACCCGGAGCCTGGTGGCGCCCAACCCCGGCCTCGAGCTCTCCAGGCTGCTCGCCGAGCTGCGCCGGCGCGATCCCGGGTGCCACCTCTTCGCCGCTCCGGCGGCTGAAGGCGGCGCCTTCGTGGGGGCCACCCCCGAGACGCTCCTCCGGCGGGACGGGGACCGGGTGCTGTCCCTTCCGCACGCCGGCACCGCGGCGCGCTCGCCCGATCCGGGCCGGGACCGCCAGGCCGCGGAGGCCCTGCTCCGTTCGACCAAGGATCTCCATGAGCACGCCGCGGTGGTGGAGGCGGTCGCCGACACCCTCGCGCCCCACTGCGTGGATCTGCGCGTCGACAGCGAGCCGCACCTCGCCGCGACGGCCGCGGTCTGGCACCTCGCCACCGCGGTGCGGGGGCGTCTGCGCCCCTCGGCGCCGAGCGCCCTGGCCCTGGCGGCGGAGCTCCACCCCACCCCGGCGGTCTGCGGGACGCCGAGGGCGGCGGCAGGCGCCCTGATCGCCCGTCTCGAGCCCGCGTCCCGAGGGCTCTACGCGGGCCTGGTCGGCTGGGTGGACGGCCGCGGCGACGGCGAGTGGGCGGTGAGCCTACGCTGCGCCCTGGTGACCCGCGCGGTGGTCAGGATCCACGCCGGCGCCGGGATCGTGGCCGAGTCGCAGCCGCATCTGGAGGTGGCGGAGACGGAGGTGAAGTTCCGGACCATGATCGACGCGCTGGAGGCGTGCGCGGCGCCGCCCGGCGCGCCCGCGGGCTAGGCGGGGGAAGGGAACACACCACCGATGCGCCTCTCCGAGCTGCTCCACCGATCGGGCCTCGCCCCCGCCGGCGGGACCGACCCCGAGGTCACCGCCGTCGAGTACGACTCCCGAAACTGCCACCCTGGTGCCGTCTTCGTCGCCGTCCCGGGCTTCCACGTCGACGGTCACGGCTTCGCCGCCGCCGCGGTCCGGGCCGGCGCGGTCGCCGTGGTCGCCGAGCAGGCCCCCGTCCCCCCCGTCCCGGCGACCACGCCGCTGCTCAGGGTCCCGAGCAGCCGGCGGGCCCTGAGCGCGCTCTCGGCCACCCTCGCCGGCCATCCGTCCCGGCGAATGACCGTGGCCGGGATCAGCGGCACCGACGGCAAGACCACCACCTCCACCATGCTCTGGGCGGCCTGGCAGGCGGCCGGCGAGAGGGCGGCCAGCATCACCACCGTGGACGTCCGGGTCGGTGACGGCGTCCGTCCGAGCTCGGGCCGGATCACCACCCTCGAGGCCCCCGAGCTGCACCGATGCCTGGCCGAGGCCGCCGCCGCCGGCTGCACCCGGGTGGCGCTCGAGACGTCCTCGCACGGCCTGCATCTCCACCGGGTCGACGACGTCGACTACGACATCGCGGTCTACACGCGGATCACCTCCGAGCACCTCGACATCCACGGAACGCGGGAGGAGTACCTGCGGACCAAGCGGCGCCTCCTGGAGCTGGTGGGAACGCGCCCCCGGGGGCTGGCCGTGCTCGACCGCGACGACGACTTCGCCTTTGCCCGGCTCGCCGCCACGCCCGTCGCCCGCCGTCTCACCTACAGCGCCGCGGGCTCCCCCGATGCCGACCTCATCGCCGAGGACCTGCGTGTTGATGCCAGAGGTGTCCATTTCGTGGCGGCGACGCCGTGGGGCCGGACCCCGGTCGAGCTCCGCATGGCGGGCGCCTTCAACGCCGCCAACGCGCTGGCGGCGCTCGCCGCCGCGTGCGGGAGCGGCGCCGGCCTCGAGCCGGCGACACGGGGTCTCGCCGGCCTGGAGAGGGTGGTCGGGAGGATGGAGCGCGTCGACCTGGGCCAGGACTTCGCGGTGGTGGTCGATTACGCGCACACCGGCGCGGCGCTGGAGACGGTGCTCGGCGAGCTGCGCCCCGCGACCGGCGGCCGGCTCTGGGTCGTGTTCGGGTCGGCGGGTGAGCGCGACCGGGAGAAGCGCGGGACCATGGGGCGGGTCGCGGCCCGGCTCGCCGACGTGGTGGTGGTCGCCGACGAGGACCCGCGCGGCGAGGACCGCGTGGCCATCGTCGAGGAGATCGCGGCCGCGGCGGAGGCGGCGGGGGCGACCCGGGGGACCCGCCTTCACCTCATCCCCGACCGGACCGCCGCGATCGACTTCGCCATCCGCGGAGCGGCCGCCGGCGACACCGTCCTGCTGGCGGGCAAGGGGCACGAGCAGACCATCGAGATGGCCGATGGCCCGGTGCCCTGGGACGAGCGCGCGGTGGCGGAGTCAGCTCTGCGCGGGCGGCGCGACCAGCCGGCCTCGGCACCGCACGGGTGAGCCGCCGGCGGCCGGCCTCACGGCGGTTGCTGGGGCACTCAGGGTCCGCACAGCGGGCGCCGGGCGGGCACTCCGGGACGGCGGGGGAAGCGCTCCGGCGTCGGCCCCACCTTGGTGATCGCCAGGATGCCGGGGGCGACCACCTCCGGCGTCCCACCCCCGCAGGCGGCCGCGGCCGCGGCGGCGGCCCGCGCGTCCCGCGGCGCGTCGGTCACCAGGGCCACCAGCCGGCCGCCGGCGCGCAGCAGCGGCAGGGCCAGCTCGCAGAGCACGGGGGCGAGAGCGGCGGCCCGGGACACGGCGAGGTCGTACCCACCGCGGTGAGCGGGGTCGTGGCCCACCTCCTCGGCGCGGCGTGACACCACCTCGACCTGCGCGCAGCCGCAGACGGCGGCGGCGTGGAGCAGGAACCCCGCCTTGCGCCGGTCGGCCTCGACCAGGACCACGCGGAGGTCCGGCCGGAGGATCGCCATCACCAGCCCCGGCACGCCGCCGCCCGCGCCGATGTCGACCACGCGCGCCCCGGGGGCGGGCGCGGCGCTGGCGAGCAGGTGCCGGGCCTCCCCCGCATGGCGGGTCTCCGCCTCCTCACGGGGGATGGCGGTCAGGTTGACCCGGAGGTTCCAGCGATACAGCTCGTCCAGGTAGCGCCGGAGACGCACGTCCATCTCCGCCCCGGTCACGGTGCGGCGATCATCGGACACATCCGTCATGGCTGGCGAGGACCTGCACGGGTCGAGGGTTGGAGACTGCCCCGCCGGAGCCGGGCGTGCCATCATGACTCCACGCTGACAGGACGACCGCGGAGGAGCCGATGGCCACGACCACCCCGTGCCCCCGATGCAACGCTCCGCGTCTCACCGTCATCTATTACGACGCCGACGGTAACCCGATCGGCGGCCGTCTCGAGTGCACCGACTGCGGTCCGCGTCAGGCGGTCGAATTGGTCCCTGTCAGCAGCGACGTTCGCGCCCAGCTCCTCAAGCGCAAGGCGTCCTGACCTCCGCGCCCAGCGGCTCGAGCGCGGGCGTCCCGACGGCCGCACCGGCGCGGCGGCGGGCGGCGGCGCAGGCGGGAGTCGAAGGTTGTGACCGGACGTCTGCACGATCGCACACGTCCGCGACCGCTCGATGACGGAGCCGTGACACCGTTTCCGACCGGCGCGAGGGCCTTCGCATACTGGCCGGGCGATGGGCCGAAACCGATCCGGGCGAGCCGGCCGCCCGATCCGGCTCGGAGCCGCCCTGGTGGCCGCGCTGGCCGCCACGATCTGCCTGGCGAGCGCCCCCGTCCTGGCCGACGGCGGCTCCGGTGGCGATGACGGGGGAGACCTGGCCGCGGCTCGAGAGGCTGTCGCCCAGGCCCAGATCGAAGCCCGCCAGGCACAGGACCAGGTCACGGCGGCGAGCATCCAGCTCGCCGACGCGCGGGCGGCGCTGGCCCAGGCCCAGGCGCAGCTGGCGGCGATCGAGAGCAGGATCACGTCCCTCAACGCCGAGGTCGCCTCCGACCAGGCCGAGGTGACCCGGCTCGCGGCTGAGATCCAGCACGACAAGCGGCAGCTGGCCGCCTTCCTGAGGGCGAGCTACGAGAGCGGGGGTTCGGAAACCACCGTCGAGTACCTGGTCGACGCCCGGAACATCAGCGACCTGGTGGCGAGGATCGGTGAGGTCGAACACGTCGCCAGCGCCGGCAACGTCCTGGTCGACCGGATCAACGCGGAGGAGGGGCAGGAGCAGCATCTCCTGGCCGCGACGGTGGCGGCGCGGAGCCAGGCCCAGGCGGCCGAGCAGCAGGAGGCGACCCAGGAGGTCATCATCGCCAACGACGAGGCGAGCGACGCCCAGGTCCTGGCGGCCGACCAGGCCCTGGCTGCTCAGGCGGACAGCGCGGACAGCACGGCACAGAATCAGTACGACCTGATCTCCGAGTACGAGAACGAGTACTCGGACGCCGCCGCGGCGCTGGCCGAGGCCCAGGCCGACGACACCGTCTTCGCGCCCATCGCCGGCCCGCTCTTCACCGAGGACACCGATCTCACCGTCGCGTCCGGAGAGAACGCCCAGACCATCAACGGCTTCCTGGCGGGGACCGCGCTGGCCGGGCTCGGCGACGCCTACATGCAGGCGGAGAAGACCTACGGCGTGAGCGCCCGCTACCTCGTGGCCCACTCCATCGAGGAGTCGGCCTGGGGCGCCAGCGCGATCGCCCAGCAGGAGAACAACCTCTTCGGCTACGGCGCGGACGACAGCAACCCCGACGCCGACGCCATGAGCTTCGCGAGCTTCAGCGCCTGCATCCTCTACGTGGCCCAGCAGGTGCGGGCCGACTACCTGACCCCCGGTGGCCGGTACTACCACGGCCCCACGCTGCGGGGGATGAACGTCGACTACGCGTCGGATCCCTACTGGGCGTCGAAGATCGCCTCCATCGCCCGGACCGTCCCGCTGCCCAGCTCCTAGCCCCCGTGGGAGCCGCGGATCCGGGGCGGGGCGGGAGAGCGGCGGCCGGGTCCACGGTTCGGCCCGGCCACTTGTCATCGACCTGACAGGAAGCGGCTGGTAACTCTTGTCATGGGCGTTCACCCACCGCCCTCCAGCGCAACCGAACCCGGCCCACCGACGTATAGACAGATATGATCTCCCTCCTCCAGATCACCAACGACGAGATCACCGAGCAGCTCCGCCACCGGATCCGCCGCGAGTCCGAGCGGCGCCGGCTGGAGCGCCCGATCGAAGAGGTCGACCAGATCATCGCCGAGTGCGAGGAGCTGCTCCTGGTCGGCCGCAAGCGCGTCCCCCTCTGCATGGAGGACCGGTTGCAGCGGCTGGCCGCCGAGCTGCCCTGCTGCGCCCCCGAGCTGCACGCGGGGGTGACCATCGTCCACCTGATGGATCAGCTCTTTGACCTCCAGGCGGCGCTGCTGGACCGTCGCATCGACCGCGCCGCCTACCCGGATCCCGACGACCTCGAGTAGCGGTCCGGGTCGACAATCCCCGCTCCGCCGGCGCCGCCGCCCGGCGATCCTCAGCCGGCCAGGGCCCCGGCCGTCACGTCACCGGATCCGTAAGAAGAGGAAGAAGCAGGCTCCCGCTGCCACGGCGAATACCAGCGTGCCCGCCAGGGCCCACTCCGGCAGGGTGGAACCGCTCTGGGAGGGCCGCGGGGCGATACCCCCGTTGGTGATGGTCGCCGGGATGCTCGCCTGCACCTGCTGGGGGTCGATCGACTCCGCGTAGGGGGTTGGCACCTGGGTCGGGGCGGCGCTCGGGGTGGGGGACGGAGTGGCCGTCGGCGTGGGAGTGGGGGTCGGGACCGGGGTCGGCAGCGGGGTCCCGAAGGTCGGGGGCGGCGTGTGGCAGTCGAACGGGAAGGGGAAGCACGGGGTTGCGGTCGGGGTTGCGGTCGGGGTCGCGGTCGGGGTCGCGGTCGGGGTCGCGCTCGGGGTCGCGGTCGGGGTCGCGCTCGCGGCGTCCGCCGGGATCGCGGAGGTCGCCTCCGCCGTCAGCGCGGTGCTCATCAGGCCGCCCGCGAACAGCCAGGCGGCCACCGCCGCGAGGGCCAGCCCGAGGGCCCGGCGCAGGGTGACCCTGCCGGCTCGCGCGAGACCGTCCCCCTCCGATCTCTGAGCGTTGCGTCGCACCGCCCTGCGCTCCTGGTGGGGGCAGCGGTCGGCTCTCCCTCCCCGCAGCGGGGGCCCGCTGAACGGGAAGGGATCCGGGTGGCCCCGATTCGGGAGGATAGCGCGCTGCGCGCCCCCCGCGGACATCCGATCCGCTGGAGCCGCCCCGGTCGGAGATGGCGGGCAGAGCGCGTACCATCGCTCGCGACGATGGCCGCGAGGACCCCGCTCCACGCCCGCCACCTGGCCGCCCGGGCGGTCATGGTCGAGTTCGCCGGCTACGCGATGCCGCTCCGCTACACCTCGATCCGCGACGAGCACGTCGCGGTCAGGACCCGGGCCGGGCTCTTCGACCTCTCCCACATGGGGGAGGTGCACGTCACCGGCGAGAGCGCCGAGGCCACCGTGCAGCGGCTGGTCGCCAACGACATCTCCGCCCTCGCCCCCGGCCACGCCCTCTACGCGGTGATGTGCAACGACGACGCCGGCATCATCGACGACCTGCTCGTCTACCGCGTCGAGGACGGCTTCCTGGTCGTGGTCAACGCCTCCCGCCGCCAGGTCGACCTGGGATGGATGCGCACGCACCTGCTCCCCGGTACCGAGCTCCGCGACGAGAGCGACGAGACCGCCCTGCTCGCCGTCCAGGGCCCGGAGGCGGTGGCGATCGTGCAGACGCTCACCGGCGCCGACCTCTCGGCTCTGGGCTCCTTCAGCTCCGTGGTCGGGGCGGTGGCGGAGGTGCCCTGCCGGATCTCACGGACCGGCTACACGGGGGAGGACGGGCTCGAGCTCTACTGCGCTCCCGGGCCGGCTCCGCAGCTGTGGGACGCCCTCCTCGAGGCGGGTGCGGCGCGCGGTCTGCTCCCCGTGGGGCTCGGAGCCCGCGACACCCTGCGCCTGGAGGCGGGGCTCCGCCTCTACGGCCAGGACATGGACGAGACCGTGGACCCCTTCAGCTGCGGCCTCGCGTGGACCGTCAAGCTCGGCAAGGGCGAGTTCATCGGCGCGGCGCGGCTGCGCCAGCTCGACCCCCACGACCCGCCGCGGCGGTTCGTCGGCCTCGCGGTCGGACCTCGCCACATCCCCCGGCACGGGATGACCGTCGGGGCGGGTGGCGCGCCGGTGGGCGAGGTGACCAGCGGAGGCTTCAGCTTCACCCTCGGCCACGGGATCGCGACCGCCTACCTTTCCCCCGACCTCCGCGAGGAGCCGCTCAGCATCGACATCCGCGGCGAGGCGGTGCCGGCGAACCGCGTTCGCCTCCCCTTCGTCGGTGCCCCCCATCACCGCCAGCGCCACGATTGACGTCGATTGAAGGAGCCGACCATGCCCGACCTCTCCGGCTACCGCTTCACCCCCACCCACGAATGGGTGCGCCGTGACGGCGACACGGCGACTGTCGGAATCACCGATCATGCCCAGTCCCTGCTCGGCGACGTGATCTTCCTGGACCTGCCCGCGGTCGGCGCGCGACTGACCGCCGGCGACCGGTTCGGGGCCATCGAGTCGGTCAAGGCTGCGAGCGACCTCTACGCCCCGGTGGCGGGCACGGTCAGCGAGGTCAACCGGAGCCTCGCGGACTCCCCCGAGCAGGTCAACGCGTCCCCCTACGAGGACGGATGGCTGGTCCGCCTCCGCGATGTCTCCGAGGGTGGCGTGGAGCTGCTGGACGAGGCCGCGTACGTCGCCCGGGCGGAGGAGTAGATAGACTTCGGGGTTCTCCGGTCAGCTAGCTCAGTTGGTTAGAGCGCGCGGTTCACATCCGCGAGGTCGAGGGTTCAAGTCCCCCGCTGACCACCA
>Ga0209415_10004675_pt1 | contig 24993 bp, 17 predicted proteins | sample PeaSoiSIISIP2007_FD_187696 | JGI IMG/M metagenome (GOLD analysis project Ga0209415, IMG submission 187696) | Peat soil microbial communities from Weissenstadt, Germany - SII-SIP-2007 (SPAdes) (version 2) | ecosystem: Environmental > Terrestrial > Soil > Wetlands > Peat | place: Germany... | reverse complement strand
AAACGTTTAAAGAACGGAAAAAAGCGAATATCGAACTGCCCCAATACCCATTCCTAAGAAGTTTTTTCACAGCTTCAAACAGGACGCAGAAAGAAAGCTAAAGACAAAAAATAGCAGTGCAAGCGTTCTTTTCTTCATGTGTGACAACCTCACACTCGTCTCCCAAGGGGCTGGCACGAGTTTCATCCCACTTAATTTACAGATCAAGTACTTTTGGCTTGGTATTCCAGACCTGAACTTGTTTCTATCTCTATTGGTCGCCTGCATTCGCGGCTTTGATCGGGGCCGTTGACTCTTTTCGAGACAAAAACAGAAGTGTTCCCGGAAGGTTTCCTTGTTGCGTGGATCCCTTGGTCGGTTCACCATATAAGGGTGCTGACCGGAAGCACCCTGTCCGCGGAAATGGGCTCAGCCCACCGGCCATCTGATTTGCTTATTCAACCTGACTTCCTGCCCGACGCGTGCGGACCACGGGCCATTTAAGGAGGACAGGTTATGGCCACAGTATCCCGTAGATTGCCTGAGGAGCCGCACCTCGATATCCCAAAGCGCGAGGCGCGGGAACTTCTCGACCAATGGCGAAAGGGCGGACGCGAGGCGCTCGATCGCATACGTCACCGGCATCCAAGGTTTGCGGAGGCGGACGATCCGACTCTCGCATCTGGTCCCTTTCGTCTTAGCGATGCTCAACTTGTCATCGCTCACGAATATGGCCTCGCCCATTGGACCGAGCTGAAGCAGCGTATTGAAGCAAACTCGCTTGCCAAGGCCCTGACCGCCGCAATCCGCGCAGACGATCGCGACGGCGTCGCCCGGCTGATCCAAACGAACCCGCATTTGCTGCATATCCCGTTAGTCAGTGGAGACTGGGGCCCACCGATGAGCCACGCGGCCAACCTCGGGCGGCTGGAAATCATCAAGGCATTGGCTGCGTTGGGCGCCCGCGATTATCAGCACGCCTTCGATCGCGCCCTGCTTCAAGGACAGATCGAATGCGCGCGCTGGCTGCACGAGCACGGCGCAAGAGCGGAGCCTGGCGTCATCATGGGCACTTGCGAAACCCTGAATACCGCGGGCATCCGCTTTCTCGCAGAATTGAACGCCCCTTTTACGAACGACCATGGCGATCGCCTCGCACCGCTCGCCATGGTCTTGGAAACCTACGGCAGGAATCCCGATGGAAAGCACAAGACCCTTGAAATCTTCGCGCAACGCGGCTATGACCTGCCCGAAACGCCGATGATGGCGTTTCATCGCGGAGACATTTCGCGATTAGAGGAACACCTGCGCCGTGATCCGCGGCTAATCGAGCGCCGGTTTACGCTGGACGAAATCTATCCGCCGGAGTGTGGCTGCGGGACTCATGGCGTTGGCATGCACTGGACTCCAATTATCGGCGGCACGCTGCTGCACCTCGCCATCGATTTTCACGAACGGGAAATCTTCGATTGGCTGCTCGCACGCGGCGCCGATATCAACGCCCGCGCTGCAACTGACGTTGAGGGCTTCGGCGGGCACACGCCGCTGTTCAATGCCGTCGTTTGCGGTCCTTGGCCTGATGCGGGTATGACCGCCAAACTGTTGGAGCACGGGGCCGCAAAAGATGCGCGTGCGAGTTTGCGAAAATTCCTCGACTGGATCGCAGCCCCCCACTGATACGAAGCTCGTAATGTAACCGCCGCCGAGTGGGGCCGCCGATTTCCGGAAACGGGCTGGGTTAACGCCGAAGCTCTTCGACTCCTCGAGTAGCGGGGCTCTTGCGGCTCTCGCATTTACGGAAGGTTCTGGGTGGGCTGTACCACGCCACAATTCAGTCGGAATCGAAATAGCGTTGTTCATGCAAATTCATTGCGTCGTAGTGCGTCGAGCCGTTGAGCGTGAAGTCACGCGTCGGCGGTAAAGCAGAAAAACCTGCCGCCCGGACACGCAGTTTTCGCCTGTGAAGGCTATCCGATCAAAAGGAACTAGAGATTTCTAGACTGCTTTTCGCAACCGAACCACACTCCGCAGACCGGATAAGCTTGGATCACTATCAATTATCTATACCCGGAAAACAGCAACTTTAGAAACGATTTGTATCTTTGGCGATTAAGACCTCGATTGTCTTCCTCTTCTGCAAAGTTTTTTCACCAGCTATGCATGGTGCCGTCGAGCTTCCGGTTAATGGGTAGATACGCACGCTGATAGGGATACTTCGCGGCCAAATCCTCATTGATTTCAACACCGAGCCCGGGCGCGTCGCCCGGATGCATCACTCCAACTTCAAACTTGTAGTGATGCGGGAAGACGAGATCGGTCTCAGTCGTGTGGCGCATATATTCCTGAATGCCGAAATTGTGAACGCTCAAATCAAAATGCAGAGCCGCAGCCATGCATACTGGGCTTAGGTCTGTGGCGCCGTGTGAGCCCGTGCGCACGTTATAAAGTTCGGCGAGCGCTGCAATTTTCTTCAGGTGGGAGATTCCGCCGGCGTGCACGACGGTCGTCCGAATGTAATCGATCAACTGTTCCTGAATCAGCTGCTGGCAATCGAAGATCGTGCTGAAGACTTCGCCAACGGCTAGCGGTGTTGTCGTATGTTGACGGACCAGGCGAAAACTTTCCTGAAGTTCCGCGGGCACAGGATCCTCGAGCCAGAAAAGATGATAGGGCTCCAGACTCTTCCCAAGCCGCGCGGCTTCGATGGGTGTAAGGCGGTGGTGCGCATCGTGGAGCAAATGAATTTGCGAACCAAATTCCTTGCGCGCGCGCTCAAATAATTTCGGAACGAAATCGAGATACAGCTCCGTGCTCCAGGAATTCTCCTTGGGTGCATCGCGCTCAGCAGGCTCGTAATACAATTTTCCGCGACCCACTCCGTATGTTCCGTCCAATCCGGGGATGCCGCTCTGCACGCGGATGGCCTTGTACCCGAGCTTCAAATAGTCCGCGACCGCCGCGAGCGTATCATCGAGATCGTTGCCGCTGGCATGACCATACACGAGCACGGATTCCCGTGAGGCGCCGCCCAGCAGTTGGTAAAGGGGGACGCCAAGGCTTTTCGCTTTGATGTCCCACAGCGCTGTATCCACCGCTGAAATCGCGGTCATCGTGACTGGCCCGCCGCGCCAGTAGGCGCCTTTATACAAGTATTGCCAGATGTCTTCGATGCGCTGCGCGTCGCGGCCAATGAGGGTGGGCAGGACGTGATCGTTCAAGTAGCTGGCGACAGCGAGCTCGCGGCCGTTCAGCGTGGCATCGCCAAGTCCCGTGACGCCGTCTTCGGTCGACAACTTCAGCGTCACGAAGTTCCGACCGGGGCTGCAGACGATTACTTTGGCGCCTGTAATTTTCATTTTTGAGTGCGCGGCCACAAGAGAAGATCAATCCGCTCTTGAAGTCCGTTAAACCTTGCTGAAGCCGGATATTTCCGCGGCCCCAAATTAATTTCCACTCCGGAAATCAACAAACGACGAGACGTTTTGCATTCTTGCAAACCACGGGTGCAAATGCAGCCGGTTGATTGTTCGACCGCCGATAAACGCGCACGTAATCCACGAGCATGTGCGCTGGGAAGGGAGTTGTAGAATCGGGCCGGCCGGGCCAATTTCCTCCAACAGCAAGGTTCAGGAGGATAAAGAAAGGATGGTCGAACGCCCATTGGGCGCCTTTCGGGACATCAGCGGGAGTCCGGGTGGCATACAAGTCGTTGTCCACAAAGAAGTGGATCGCATTCGGCTCCCACTCAACGGCAAAAATGTGAAAGGCATCGGAAAATCGATGTCCGGCGGCAAGGTTGTAGGTGGAGCTAATCCCATTGTCTCCAGAGTAGCCGGGACCGTGGATAGTGCCGTGCATTGTTGAGGCTTCTTTGTTCTCCATGATGTCAATCTCGCCGCAAGAGGGCCAACCAACAGATTTTATATTGCTGCCAAGCAACCAGAAAGCGGGCCAAACCCCCGGACCCGGGGGAATCTTGATGCGCGCTTCGAAACGTCCATATTGCTGGGAGAATAGCTCCCGGGTCTTGAGGCGCGCTGAAGTAAAGTTGCGCGTCACGCCAGAAGAGTCGGTAAAACTCTCCCGAAGGGCTGTTATAACTAGATTGCCATCCATAATCACTACGTTTTTTGAGCGAGTAGTGTAGAACTCCAATTCGTTGTTTCCCCAGCCATTGTTTCCCACACCCTCATCGAAGGTCCACTTCGCCGGATCCGGCGCTGAGCCATCCGACTGATTGAATTCGTCGCTCCAGACGAGGACCCATTGGCTGTTACCATCGAAATGTGCAGAACTGGAACTCACACCGGGCACCACGGTGAGTGCAGAAGTCGATCGCCCACCAGCAATTAGGGCTTTTGCGGACTGAGCCTGAATGGGTCGGTGCGCGGACGTGCACCGCCAACCTCCCAAGAGAATTGAGAGACCGACTACAATTCCAACACGCCAACTCTTTATCCCCCGAGCGATTTCGGCGTCGTCTGCTCCAAAGATGTGTTCTTGACCGCGCATGTCGTCTGATGATCTCAACGAGAAGACTTGATTTCGATGTTGCCGTGAAGCCGGATGTCCCGGGACGACGATGCCAACATGATCGAATATGATCCAGGAGCAATTGCCCAGCCATGGCGCCCAACATCCCAGTAGGAGAATGAATGCGCATCCAGCGAAATGCGGACATTGACTGTTTCACCGGGCTTGAGCCGGACCTTCTGAAATCCTTTGAGCTGTTTGGGTGGCTGGGGAACGCCGCTGGAACCGGGAATCCCGACATATAGCTGGACGACCTCGGCGCCTTCGATGGTGCCGGTGTTGGCAACATCACAGCTGACTGTGATGGAAGGAGTTGAGGGACCCAATGGCGTATTGACCTTGGGGGCACGAACAACACTTTGCGAGAGGCGCAATTTGCTATAAGCGAAGGTGGTGAAGGAGAGTCCATGGCCGAAGGGAAACAAGGGTGAAATATTATGGGACTCAAAGTAGCGATAACCAACGAAGACACCTTCAGAATACCGGGCAGTTTTATCGACTCCGGGATACTGTTCGGCTGTATTTGCAGCCACATCGGTGAGACTTCTTGGAAATGAGAGCGGAAGTTTGCCAGAGGGATTAATGTCGCCGAAGAGAACAGCGGCGACGGCATTGCCGTCTTCTTCGCCGGGATACCAGGCTTCGAGAATCGCCGGGACTCTTTCTTCCCAAGGCATGAGCACAGCGGAGCCGGTCTTGAGGACGACGATGGTGCGGGGATTGGCGGCGGCTACGGCCTTGACGAGGTGATCTTGATCAGTGCTGAGTGTGATGGGGTGATCGTGCCCTTCGGTTTCGAGTTCGCCGACCATGACTATGGCGGCGTCCGCGGCTTTGGCGATGGCCGCGGCGCCCTGCACGTCGCTGCCGTCAGCAAAGGAAACGTTGACGGAAGAGCCGGCACGAGAGCGGATGCCATCCAGCGGGTCAACGGTGTAAAGCGGAATGACGTGCGAGCTTCCGCCTCCTCCGGTAACCGCCTTGCCTGCAAAGGGTCCAATGAGCGCAATCGACTTCAATTGCGAGGCGTCGAGCGGCAACGTGTGCGCGGAATTCTTGAGGAGCACCATTCCGTTTTCTGCGATGCGGCGCGCCTCTGCCCCATTTTCTTTCGCAGGGATGGGCTGCGGCGAGGGCTGCGGATCGAACATGCCGAACTGGATCATCTCCTTGAATCGGCGAATCAGTTTGTCATCGATCACGCTCTGCGCCACCTGGCCTGATTGGACAGCGGCTTTCAGGTCTGCGTCAAAGTACTTGCCGGTAGGCATTTCGAGATCTAGACCAGCGAGGGCGGAAGGCACGGTACTGTGCACGGCGCCAAAATCGGAAGTGATGAAGCCATCAAAATGCCACTCATTTCGGAGGATGGTCGTAAGCAGGAGATCGTTTTCGCAACTGAAGAAGCCGTTGATTTTCGGATAGGCGCACATCACGGAAGCGGAATTCCCCTGGTGAATGGAGACTTCAAAGGCTGGAAGGTAGATTTCGCGCAGCGTGCGCTCGTCAATCAGTTCATTGACGACGAACCGGTCTGTTTCCTGGTTATTGGCGGCGAAATGTTTCACGTTGGCGATGATGCCCTGGCTCTGGATGCCTTGAATCACTTGTACTGAGAGCTGACCGGCGAGGAATGGGTCTTCGCCATAGCCCTCGAAGGTGCGGCCATTTTGCGGGACGCGCGCAATGTTTATGGTTGGTGCTTCCAGTAAGTCGTTACCGAGGGTGCGCGATTCAGAGCCGTCAATTTCTCCGTAGCGCCGCGCAAGCTGCAGGTCCCAACTGGCGGCGAGAGCGATGGGGGCAGGAAGCGCGGTGGCGGGACGTTGGGCACCGACGCCGTCCGGTCCGGCTCCTGCGGGGCCATTAGTAATGCGGAAGGCAGGAATGCCGAGGCGAGGCACAGGAGGGACGAAGCGATAATGAGATTCGTCGCGAATGCCGTGCAGCTGGGAGATTTTCTCGTCGAGCGTCATCCGGCTGACGATTTCGCGCGCACGAGTTTCGGGGTCCGGCATGCTTTGCGTAGCAGGCGGGGCGAACACGGCGGAGAGAAGCCCGAACAGAACGAAGTTGGTTACGAAACGCACAGTGTCCACTGAGTCGTCTTGAACCTTGCCAAGACACACAAAACGCCAATTAACGAAGCCTGAGGTTACAGTTTGTTCTCAAGCACATTGCAGCGCCGCGGTCAGCGCCGTCCGATTGTCAGGCATCGGCCTGTCGTAGATCAGAAACTGAATTTCGCCCCCAACTGCACCTGTCGCGGCGGCTGACTTGTCGTGACTTGACCAAAACTGGAGCTGGTCACTGTGGTTGACGGGTTGCCGTAATTGATCCGGTTGAAGGCGTTAAACGCGTCCAGTTCGATCATGAATCCCATGCTTTCTTTGGGCAGACGGAAGTTCTTTCGCAGCGACAGGTCCCAAGAGTAGTATCCGGGGCCAACTATACCTCCCAAGGGAGCGTTTCCGATGCCGGAGGTCATGCCCGTGGCAGTAAATGCGCCTAGATTGAAATAACAGAGCTTTGTCGGGCTCGTCGCGCACGTAGTAATTCCCGGATTAAGAGATTGGCCCGAGACAATAAACGCGCGGTCGGTGAAGCTTTCATTGGCGATATTCCCGGAAGACGCCGCGAGAGGCTCAGACCCTGTCACGGTAAGCGGAAACCCGGTTTGGGCCCTGGTAATACCAGTAATTGACCACCCCGAAATAATCTCGCCCGTCACTCCCCTTCGGTTCTTAAAGAAAGGTTCGGTCAAGGTGTAGGAAGCGACAAAGACGCTCTTGATGTCGAAACTCAACGGGCCGTAGTCGTATTGCTTCCACGAGATTGTGTGGCCCGCGGAGTTCAGACAAGTGAGGGCACATTCCGGCTCAGGATTGTCGTTTAGACCATTGGCATTGCCAAGCGCATTGCCATACGTATAGCTCACTTGGACCGTAAAGTCGCCCTTTGTCTTGGCGGCTGAGATCTGGAGCGAGTTGTAATTTGAAGTGCCGTCGCTTCTGAATTGAGAGATGTCTGTATAGCCAAGAAACGGCCGAACCTGATTGATTGTGGTCCCAGAGGGTGCGACCGCCGCAGTCGCGAATGTTGGGACATTGATATTGGGCTCCCGGATCAGATGCCAAGCATGGTTGCCGACATAAGCGGCTTGAAACATGATGCCCCACCGGAACTCGTGCTGAACGCTCAGACTGTATCCCAAGTCTCGTGCTACCACCATGTTAGGGTCAACTGCACTCAAGCCACCTACCGTCGGAGCCGCGCCGGAGGCAGGGAGCGCCGCAATGTTTCCGGAATTGAATTGCACTTGCTGTAAGAACGGCACAATACCGGTCTGACCAAAGATAATGTTTCCTTCTGGCTTGTCATAGTACATTCCAGCACCTGCGCGGATGACTGTTTTATCCCCGAACGGGACATAAGCAATGCCGATATGAGGACTGACCAAATATTCCGGTTTGAAAAAACCACGCTGGGCGCCTGCGGGCACATCCAGCACGAATGGAGAATTACCGCTCGGCACCCTACCTAATTGATCGGCAGGCACACCGCCCGGGCGAACAAGACCATCAATTACATACCCTCCTGCAGCTGCGCCGGGGTTGCATGCGCCTGGGGTAGCCGAAGTTGGTGGACAATCAAATACGTTGCCGTCCGCAAGGGGCGCGGTCGGAAGATTGGAGCTGCTAATCGTCAATCCTGGAATTGGGGTGTAAAGGCTCGGGATGAAGTTGACCATGTTGTTTGCCTGTGTATAGGTTGGCACGGTGTAATCAAGACGAATCCCGAAATCGATATTCAATCTCCGCGACGCTTTCCAGCTGTCCTGTATGTACGAACCGAAATCGTTAAATCGGTAATGTCCGATTGGGTCCGCCGAAAACTGAGTCAGGGTGTTGTAATTCCCGAGAAGGGAGTCGGCAAACTGATCGCCTGTGGTGTTCGGGTTGGACGAGCTGAAGTTCAATTGGCCCTGGGTCGCGTCGGTGCGGGAATTCTGGTCCTTTCGGTTGCGCGCGTAAAGTACGCCGAACTTGATCGTATGATTCCTCACCTGCCAAGAGACGTTGTCGGAGGGTGAGATATCTGTGGTGGGCGCAAGCAAAAACTCGTAAGGACCAAGAAACTCCGCGGGGCAGGTGGTCGTCGGACAGGTTCCAGAATATGTACCCGAGGGGATCCCCGTGGGAAATGGTCCAACGCCGGGGAAAGGTTCGACATAGTTGGTACTGGTGAAACCGTAAGTGGATTGTTGCCACAAATTGCCGGTGGGTGGAATGCGCTGTTGGTTCCAGGAGACATTAAATTTCGCCTCATTTACCACATGAGAGGATATCATCCAGATATCGCCAAGCTGAACGCCGTACCCGGGACGAATGCGAAGCTGGGGTGACGTGGGCAAGGCCCCTCCGGGAGAAAACGGGCCGAACGGATCCACCAGAACCAAGTGATCCTGCAGGCCTCGAATGTAAAGGCTGTGGTTGTCCGTGGGATGATAATCGAGCCGGAGGATAGCCTCTTGCCAATTCTGGGGGGTAACGGGGGCAAATGTCGCATTATTTGCCGTGGCGAGATTCGTAAACGTGGCGGCCGATTCCGGGCTTGCTCCCGGTGTCTCCATCAACTTATAGATATTCGCTATGGCCATGCCGCCAGCTGTGATGCAGGAAGGGTTTATAGCGGAGCCCGTTCCAGTTGCGGTGTTGGCGACAAAGTCCGCCGCGTTGGTATCCGAGGCGCCACCGGAATAGCTCCCGATACAGCCTGAAGCAGCTGAGACAGTTCCTTTGGCCTTCAGCGTCAAACCCGTGTCCCCGAAGTTGCCAATGAGCTCGGGAGAAGTTGGCAGGGTCAAAGATTTCGGCGGGCCATCTCCCGGCAAGACAAGTCTTTTCCATTCGACGCCGCCAAAGAAAAACAGCTTGCGCTTTATAATCGGCCCTCCAAGATCAAACCCAAAGTCGTTAAAACGAAGCTCCTGCTTGGTAGAAAAAGCCGGCTTAGCGTCGAAGAAATTATTGCGCCCGTATTCGAACAGGTCGCCGTGAAACTGGTTTCCGCCGCTATTTGTGACCACGTTGACCGACGAGGCAGCGCTGCGCCCGTATTCCGCAGAATAATTCGACGTTTGTATGTTGACTTCATGAATGAAATTAAGACCGACGTTGTTGAGTTGAGTGCCGTTCGAGCCCGAATCCAGGTTATATCCGCCGTCGACGGTCAACAGGTTGCCGTCGGTGCGAAGGCCGTTTATGTTTGCAGGAGCGATGGCCTGTCCGGTCGTTAATGTTGTCTGGTCAAAGGTCGTGAGCACGGCGCCGGGCATCAATGTGATCAATTGCACGTAGTTCCGCTCGTTAAGGGACGCGGCCAGAATTTCCTTGCCGCCTACTGTTCGCGAGACCTCCGCTGAGGATGTTTCCAAGGCGACTCCGGTCGCGCTAACTTCCACGGTTTCCGTGGTTGCGCCTACTTCCAACTTCACATCAATAGTTAGGTAGCCGCCCGCGACGAGCACATTTCCTGTCCTCTTGACCGTCTTAAATTTGTCCACGTCAACCGTCACCGTGTATGTGCCCACGGGGAGATCGGAAGATACAAAGTAGCCCTTGTCGTTTGCCGTAATCGGAGGGCGGGAGACTTGCGTCGATTCGTTGGTTATTGTGACCTTTGCGCCGGGCACGACACGGCCGTCTGGGTCCGTGACCGTTCCATTGATCGTGCCGAAGATGTCCTGTGATTGCGCCTGCTGGAGAGCAACTGTCAAAACCAGAACTACGAATACAAATAGCAACGCCTTGCTTAGAATCAGACGAATTCGCACGGCCGCCTCCCCCGAAGTTTTTGATATCGCATTCAATTTCTAAAGAACGCTCACGCATCCACAGGCAATAGAATATCGATTTTTCACCCCAAAACTCGGGTTTGCGAGATTTAGCGCCAAGTTCTAATCTCTTGTCAAGCGAAAAATAACGATTTTTTAATATATTCTTGATAGGTCGGCGATTTGAACCCATGCACGAATGGGGCGTCTGCGGTAGAATGTCGCGGTTTACAGTGGGCCCTTCAACGGGCCTGCGGCCGGCCAAAGATCAGTGCGTTCGATTCTTGGGGTAGGGTCAAGGAGGCTGCTGAATGCATGCTCGGCGGATGAAGCAGACCAAGAAACACGCGGTGGTAACCCTGAAAGCAGTTGCTCATCACGTCGGCCTAACCCCCGGAACAGTCTCTGCAGTCCTGAACAATTCTGCGGCATCTCAATCCTTTCCCCAACGCACGAAGGACCGGGTTCTCGCAGCCGCGCGGGAACTAAATTATCGCCCCAATTTTTTTGCGAGAACCTTGCGAATGAAGCGCACTTATACGATTGGCGTGATCACCGAAGAAATCGGAGATCCTTATGGCTCCACGGTCATCGGCGGCGTCGAAAAATATCTCAGGCAGCATGGCTTCTTCTTTTTGACGGTTGCTCATAGGCACGATCCAAAGCTCTTGGAAAGTTACTCTCACCTTCTGCTGGAAAGAGGAGTAGAGGGTTTCATCACTGTGGACACCTCCATCACGCAGCCGCCACCCCTTCCAACAGTTGCGGTTGCCGGACACAGACGGGTGAAAGGAGTTACAAACATAGTTCTTGATCACCAGACTGCCGCGCTGATGGCGCTGAAGCACTTGACGCAATTTGGCCACAAGGAAATCGCATTCATGAAGGGGCCCGCAAGCAGTTCGGACAGTGAGGATCGCTGGAAGTCCATCGTCCAGGTGTGCCGACGGCTCAACATTCAGATTAGACCCGAGCTGACCCTGCTGGTGGAAGGCAATGCTGCTCGGCCAGACTTGGGGTACCCTTACGCGAAGCAATTGATTTCCCGAAATACGGGTTTCACGGCGTTATTTGCCTATAACGATAACTTGGCAATTGGCGCCATCCGCGCGATCCATGACGCCGGACTCCGCGTTCCGGACGATATCTCCGTAGTCGGTTTCGATGACATTCAGGGGGCCGCCTATTGCAATCCCGCGCTTACCACCGTGCGCCAGCCTCTTGAAAAAATGGGAGAGATCGCTGCGCGCACCTTGCTTGACCGAATCGAGAATCCTAAGACCTATGTTCCGGAGATCGCCATCGAACCTGAATTTGTCGTACGCAAATCAACCGGTCGCCCGGGCGCCGAGGTCATGCAAGCTTACAAAGCTGCTGTACGTCTAGTTTCGCGCCGGTGATTCTGGATCGGTGCCTGCCCGTGGGCGGCCGGGCAAGGAAGCAACTGCAAATGGATTTGCGGCGTCTTGCGGAACCCGCCGGGATCTGAAAAACTCGAATCCGCAACGGCCCTTTCAATCCATGTCTCCAGTCAAAACCCTAAATGCCGAATTGTCACGCGAGGGCGCAGCAAATACCCTGATCCATTTGGGCTTTCTCCTGGCGGGAGTAGTCACGACAATTTTGGGGCCGATCTTGCCGTTTCTGATCTCGCGGTGGTCGTTGACTGATGAACGCGCCGGGCTCTTCTTTACAATGCAATTTTGCGGAAACCTTATCGGGATCGCGTCGCTTGGCACGTTAATCTCGCGGCGTGGGTACGGCCGGACGCTCGCAGTGGGATTCATTCTCATCGCCCTTGGAATCGCGGGCTTAAATTTTGGAAACGAGTTCGCCTGTCTGTTTTGCACGGCTGTTTTCGGCTGCGGACTAGGTCTGATTCTCCCCGGCACCAACTTGTGGGTAGCCGAGGTTGCTGCTTCTCGAAGAGCGTCGGCGCTAAGTATTTTGAATCTGGCGTGGGGCATAGGCGCGATCGCATGCCCGGCGCTTGTGTTCCTCGCTCAAAGGACTCACGGTCTTTCCATTTTCCTGTTCGGAATTGCGGGACTTGCCATACTCTTTGCACTCGCACTTGCAATCATGAACATCGAACCTCGCCCGCATGAAATTAATGGCGCAGGAATGCTTGGGGCCCAGCTTGAGGTAGGCAAGACTACAGCACTCGCATTAGGAGCCCTTTTTTTCCTTTATGTCGGCACCGAAGGTAGCGTAGGCGGGTGGACGGCATCCCTCGCAAAGCGCATCGGAACAACCCCTGGAAATTTATGGGAACTCACGCCCATGTTCTTTTGGGTTGGGCTTATGGCGGGGCGTGCATTGACTCCCATTATTCTTCGACGAGTCACTGAAAGAACTCTTTTGATCGCCGGTTTGATCTTGGCCGGTAGTTTCAACGGAGCGCTTTTGTGGGCTTCCACATTCCGCGGCGCTGCAATCTGCGTGACGGCAACAGGCCTAGGCCTTTCTTGTGTCTACCCTCTTGTTGTGTCGCAAATGGTCGGACGATACGGCAAGGATGCAAAACATACGAGAAGCATGATGTTCGCTCTGGCGTGTGTGGGTGGAGCGACGATGCCCGCACTGGTGGGTTTCACTTCGACTCACGCCGGCAACTTGCGAGCCGGTTTGTGGGTGCCATTTATTGCTTGTTTGGCAATGCTAAGCCTCTCGGGTCTGCTACGGGATCCCGTCATGAACTAGAAGGGTGCCAAATTTTTCTGCTTCGTGGTTTTCCTTCTTTTCTTGATCCGGTCTTCTTAATGGACAGTGCTATTTGATTTTCCCTCCGACTTATTTTCAGCGGGATGCGTCAATTCCAGTGCCCAGATAGCCCCCGGACGCATATACATAGAAGCGCGATAGTTTCCGGTGATGTCCCATGCTTCCGGTGTGCGGAACCAGTAGCCCTTGGTTTCATAAACTACGTGATAAATCCCCCAGGCCGTGCGATAAGCTTCGTCTTTCATTCCTTCGCAAAGCATTAATCCTGCCAGGCCGAAAGTGGTCCCTGTCCACACCTCCTGCACCTGTTCGTTGCTTTTGACAATGGAGCCGTCTGGAGCGATGCCGTTTACAGCGCCCATTTCTCCGTTGTTGAACTTCATTACGTTGAATGAATAAATTTTCCGAAGAGCGCTTTGACGCATTTCCCGCGGAACAAGATCCCCAAGACCCGTGATGTCCGCGTACCATTGCCCTGCAAGCTGGTCGGCTTGGATATCGTCGCGATACTCACTTTCCGTATCGTAACGAAAGTATTCTCCGCTCCACAGTTTACTGATGTAATTTTTCTGGGCATCCAGGAACATCTGATGATAATTGGAAGCGGTGCTGCTTTCGCCTGCGTCTCGGGCCATCTCTTCCGAGGCTCTCAGCGCCCCCAGCCACAATCCTCCGGAATAAGCGCTTACCCCGCGCACCAGCCACGTGTCATAGGTTTGGTCGGGATATCCGCCGCCCTCTGGTAAGCCGCTGCCGTGGTCGAATTGCTGCAAATAGGCCATTGCATCCTTCACTGCGGGCCATTCATATCGCAAAAATGCGAGATCCTTTTTTCCCGTGAGAACGAAATCCCGATAGACCATCAGGACAAACTTGGAATTCAGATCCTTCCATCCATTCGTGTCCTGCCAAACGAATTGGTTCACCAGAAAAAACGGATCTTCCTCCGGAACTCCCAGGTCATGAGGGACTGCGCCCTTCTGTTTGCGAACGCGGAGGGTCAGCTCCTTCGTCTGCTGCGTCTTCCAAATCCAAATGTTCCTTTGAGGTATTTCCCGCGGCACTGTATCAGCAAACTGGCGCAAGATTTGCTTATCAATTTCCGGCCAGAATTTCACCAGAGGCATCGATCCGTAAAAAAGCACATCCAGCGTATCGTAATAAGGGTAGTCAAAGCATTCCATGTAGCCAAACGTCGGAGGTGTCTTTGGGTCCGAGCCAACGGGACGTCCCCAGAACGATCCCCCATCCGTTAAGTCATAGAGTTCATTGAACAGCATGCCGCGATACCACAGCGGCTTGCTTTCATCATTCACTGTGGGTGCTTGCCAGCTGTCAATTGCGTCACTCCACGCTGCGGAATTCAAGAGTCCATCTTGCGCAATGGAGATCGCATTACCCCCGGACGTTCCATAGAAATCGGTATAGCGACGGTACCACTTGCGCCCCTCGCCGAATTGCGCGACAGGCAAATCCCACGCAATCACGATTGGGACAACCCGCTTTTCGCCGGGACGAAGAGTAAAGCGAATTGCGATGGCGCCTGCCAGCTGTCCACCGCTGCTGACCCATTTCTGATCGTCATTTGCGAGGCGTCCGTCCTTTGCAAAGGGTTTCCAAACCTCGCTGCCATCACCGTCAGTCAGAAATGTCGTTTGGTAGGTGACCTCGACACCTTGCGCTTCAAGCGCTGCGATCATGAATTGGCCGTCCCATTCGTCCTGCACTCCTCTGGGATGATCGTGATTGAAAACAATTCCCTTCAAGGTTCCAGATGCGCCCAGTGGCTTGCTTACGAATTCATTGTGGTTGCCCAAATTCAGAGCATCTTTGAAATTATGGGAGTAAGAGCGGAACCAGCCGAGCATATTCACCCACGAAAGCATGATGGACACTGTAATGTTCCGATTCGTGGGGTTGTTTGCATGCACCCTATAAACCGCGACCGGAAAGCTCGATTCCTTGTAATTATCCGGAAGGATCGGGGAGAATTGCTCGATTGTGACGTGCGCAGGGAATTTGTCCCATTGATAATCAAACCAGGATTTCGGGTAGAGTGCGGAATATTCTCCCGCTCCAACCGGATAATCCCACGCCCAACCGCTCAATTCTCCGTTTGGGGGATGACCCGTGAAAAGAACGCGGGCTACTGCTTCCGATTCGCCTTCCGCCTTCTGAAACATTGCGAACTGATTGGCATAGACGGTCTGATATTTATGCACACCCGCTTTGATGTGCCAGCGTGCAAAATCTCCGCGATACGTACGGGAAAATGTTCCCGCACCGAAACCACCCACGGGCGCGCCCTGCCAGAATCCGTCATCAATGAGCTCCGGGGGCAACGAGGGTTTTTTGGTGCCGGCGTTGGCCAGGGGGAGTCCAATTGGGCGCTTCCATGCTGCTTTTGGAATGTCATCCCCTGCTCTGGCGGCGGGCGTCAGGAGGAACAAGAGGATCAACAAAATCGCGTGACGACGAATTTGTGTTCTCATGCACTCTCCGGAAAAGTTCGCGCGTGAGCCTGCTTGCCTGGTCACGCGTTATGTTCCGCAAAAGACCGTCAGACTGTTACAGAAAATCGTTATTCTAGCAACAAGTTTAATGATATAACCCACAAAAGAATTCGAGCGAGGAAAACCATGAAGGGTGCTTTGATTGCTTTGTGCCTGTTGGCCGGACCTGCCTTCGCCGCCCAGGCGCCATCAAACTTGATCGCAAACCACTCTGGCCGGACCACACTAAACCTCGATGGCGCGTGGAGGGTGATTGTTGATCCATACGAAACAGGCCTTGGGGGCCATTTTTACGAAAACGCAAAGCCCAAGGACAAGCACGAACTTCTGGAATATGACTTTGACGCTTCCCCGGTTTTGAATGTGCCCGGTGATTGGAACTCGCAACGAGCGGACCTGTTTTTCTACGAAGGTCCTGTTTGGTACAAGAGATCATTTTCATACCGGAAACGCGAACATGGGCGGGTCTTTGTTTATTTTGGTGCTGCCAATTACAAAGCGGCCGCGTACTTGAATGGGAAGAAAATCGGCGAACACCAGGGCGGCTTCACGGCATTCAATTTTGAGGTGACCGATAAAATTAAGGACGGCGAAAACTTCCTCGTGGTCGAAGTCAACAATCAGCGCTTCAAAGAGGCTGTCCCAAGCACCAACACTGATTTTTGGAATTATGGCGGCTTAACGCGCGGCGTTTCGCTCGTCGAATTGCCGGAAACGTTCATCCAGGATTACTTCGTGCAATTGACAAAGGGCTCGCTGAATGAAATTTCAGGATGGGTCCAGTTAAGTGGCGCATCGCAACCAAATCAAGTGACTCTCGAAATCCCCGAAGCCGGGATCAAGAAGGTCATCTCCACAAATAGCGAGGGACGCGGAGAATTTCGGTTCGCCGCCGCTGTCGACCTATGGTCGCCCGAAAAACCCAAACTATATAAGGTTTCTTTGTCCGCGGGCGGCGATGCCATCACCGATCAAATCGGTTTCCGCAGCATTGAAACTCGTGGCTCAAGTCTTCTCTTGAACGGCAAACCTATTCAGCTCCGCGGCGTTTCCATTCACGAGGAAGCTCCTATTCGGGGCGGAAGAGCTTTTTCACTGGAGGACGATCAGATTTTATTGGGATGGGCTAAGGAACTTCATTGCAACTATGTGCGGCTAGCTCATTACCCTCACAACGAATCCATGACCCGATTGGCTGATCGCCTCGGCCTTCTTGTATGGTCGGAAATTCCAGTTTATTGGGAAACAGCTTGGGAGAATCCCGGCACTCTTCAAAATGCAGAAGAGCAGCTGCGAGACATGATCGCACGCGATCACAATCGCGCTTCGGTAATATTTTGGTCCGTAGCGAATGAAACTCCGGTTGCACCAGCCCGCCTGACGTTCTTGAAGGTGTTGGTGGACGACGCAAGGCAACTCGATCCCACTCGCTTGATCACGGCAGCCATGAACCACGTCGAGACTCCGGCGCCCAATACGAAAACTTTGATTGACCCACTTGCTCAATATTTGGACGTAATTGGTTTGAATGAATACATGGCTTGGTACGGCAAAGAAACTGTCGAGGATATCGACCGCACGAAGTGGAGTATTCCCTATGACAAGCCGCTGATTGTCAGCGAATTCGGCGGGGGGGCTCCGTTCGGCAACCATGGGGATGGCGACGCCCGCTGGACGGAGGAATACCAGGCAAATCTCTATGAGCACCAGATTAATATGTTGAGAAAAATCCCGACGTATGCAGGGATGTCGCCCTGGGTGCTGATGGATTTTCATTCCCCTCGTCGACTTCTCCCCGGAATCCAGGACTATCTCAACCGAAAGGGTCTTGTCTCCGATCGTGGGGAACGAAAGAAGGCGTTTTACACGTTGCAAGAGTATTACAGGGAAATGATCGATTCCTCAAACAGGTAAGCCCGGATTACCTAAATGATCGCTTGTAGGTGGCAATGCGGGCCAGGCTATAAATAATTGCCAAGGAGCAAGGATGATCACACAAGGCCAGGAATCAATCGAGAGAATGATTTTCCGCAAGACCAACGCCAATATTGGACGCCATATTTCCGTCAGCCCCGAAAACAGCACGATGCAGCATCTCGCCTATGGGCGCATTATTCTGAACTCAAGGAAACGTATGGTTTCCTTCTCGAACGGTGATCGCGAGACGGGTCTGATCTGTCTTTCGGGCCATGCCAAGGTGAAAGCGAACGGGACGGAAACGAGCCTCGGCCAATATGACGCCATTTATATCCCGCGCGATTCTTCCATCGAGGTTTCGACTGAGTCCCAGGTAGACCTGGCTGAATTCTCTTCAGATGTGGAGAAGAAATACCCGTTGCAGGTTGTTCGGTATGCAGAAATCTCCAAGGACCCCGGCATGAAGTTCAGCACTGGAGGGCCCGGCTCATCAAGACACCTTAATATGGTGCTGGCGAAAAACATCGAGGCGGGCCGGCTTCTGGCGGGCTTCACTCGCTCGGATCCCGGCAATTGGACGAGCTGGCCGCCCCATGAGCACGCCAAGATGTTGGAAGAATTGTATGTTTACTTTGAAATGCCGGAGCCGGCTTACGGCATCCAGCTCGTTTACAAGAACACGGAGTATCCAGAACTTGTGACGGTGGTGCGAGATGGAGACGCTGTTCTGATGCCTGCAGGATACCACCCGAATGTCTCGGTCCCGGGCCATAGCATAGCGTTTATCTGGGCGATGGCAGCGCACCGTGAGGTGGAGGATCGCCAATTTGGTGTTGTAAATGTCGAGCCGGCATTCAATCAAGTTGGCTTGAGGCTGGAAGCCGGCCGTAAGAAATAGCCGCCGACGCGAATCATGGCCGATCCCATCAAGAACTCATCATCTGAGTCGCGGAAACAAGTCTTGGCAACTTCCGAGCTGCGTCCGATTTCTCCAGTTGTTCGTACGGTTGGCGCAGCTGCCGCCGCAATCGGGCGATACCGGTGGGTGATTTGCGCACTCCTTCTGTTTGGAACCACCAAGAATTACATGGACCGGCAGGTGATGGGCGTGTTGAAGACCACGCTCCAACATGACCTGGGCTGGACTGAAATTGATTACGGGAACCTGGTCTTCGCATTCCAAACATTTTATGCGATCGGAATGCTTTTCGTAGGCCGTCTTGTCGATCGAATCGGCACCCGCAAAGCTTACTCGCTGGCAATGGTCTTCTGGAGTCTGGCTTCGATGGGGCATGCCATTGCACACTCGTTCACGAGCTTTCTGATCGCGCGATCAGCGCTGGGTCTCGGCGAATCGGCGCTATTCCCGGCCAGCATTAAGGCGGTTGCAGAGTGGTTTCCGAAGAAAGAGCGCGCCTTTGCGACGGGCATTTTTAATGCCGGGACAAACATCGGCGCGATCATTACTCCGTTGATCGTTCCGTGGATCACGATTCACTTGGGTTGGCGATGGGCCTTTGTATTCATCGGCGCGCTTGGATTCATTTGGCTCGGGTTCTGGCTGGCGCTGTATCGGAGACCAGAAGAGCACTCCCGGTGTTCGGCGGCCGAATTGGAATACATCACCGCTGGTAGAGATGAGACCGTAAGTCGCGTTCCCTGGGCACGACTCTTGCCGCTGCCACAAACGTGGGCATTTGTTTTGGGGAAATTCCTGATTGATCCTGTGTGGTTTTTTTATCTTTTTTGGACTCCCGACTTCCTACAGAGAAGATATGGATTGACGCTTAGTCAAATCGGCGTGCCTATTATGGTTATTTACTTGATCTCTGATGTAGGCAGCATAAGCGGCGGGTGGCTTTCCTCGTGGATGATCCGCCGCGGAGCGACGATCAATGCCGGCCGCAAGATTGCAATGCTCGTTTGTGCGATTCTCGTGACTCCCGTTATCTTTGCAGACCGCACTTCAGGAATGTGGGGTGCTGTTTTGTTAATCGGGCTTGCCGCCGCCGCTCATCAAGGCTTCTCGGCAAACCTATACACTCTGCCATCGGACACTTTTCCAAATTACGCTGTTGGATCCGTGGTCGGCATCGGCGGCATGGCTGGAGCCGTAGGCGGAATGTTGATGGCAAAAGTCGTGAGTTCCACTCTGGAATCCACGGGCAGTTACAGAATCCTGTTGATGACCGCCGGCGTGACGTATCTAATTGCGCTGGGTGTGATTCAGCTGTTGGTTCCCAAGCTTGCCCCCGCAAACCTTCGCGCCGAGGCGCTCGCATGATCCTTGATTCAGTTCGCCTTGATGGGAAGAATGCATTCGTCTCCAGCTCCGTCGAGGGGCTCGATGCCGCCACGGCGCTCGCACTAGCGAAAGCAGGAGCGAGTGTCGCATATCATTCTCCCGGGGATGGGCTTGAAGAACAGATTGATCAATCCGGAGCACTGGGACGGAAGGCGGCCATTTACGCGACGGATCTCACGGATCCCAGCGCGTGCACCGGAAGGATTGATGCGACGCTCAAGTCATCGAGCTCGATCGCCATTCTTGCGAACATTGCAGGGGCGATTCCGTCTTCCACAACGGCCGAGTACGAGGCGACCGACTGTGATCATGCGATCGCAGTCCATCTAACCTCCGTATTTCGGTTGGCTGGCGCGATAGAGGAACAGCGCAAATGTCGATAAAAATCAGGCCAAAACCGGAATGCCGATGGGACTTGATAAGCCTCGGAGAAGTGATGTTGCGTTTTGATCCCGGAGAGAAACGGATTTGGACAACGCGAACGTTTGAAGTCTGGGAGGGCGGGGGTGAATACAACGTTGCACGCGGCTTGAAGCGGTGCTTTGGGCTCGACACCGCGCTCGTGTCCGCCTTTGTGGATAATCCCGTCGGGAAACTGCTTCAGGACCTGATCTACCAATCAGGTGTTGATACTTCATTGGCGCGCTGGGTAGCGGACGACGGCGTCGGCCGGTCCGCTCGGAATGGGTTGAATTTCACTGAGCGGGGCTTCGGCGTTCGCGCCGCGCTCGGATGTTCCGACCGCGGGCATACCGCAATTTCGCAAATGAAGCCGGGTGAGGTGGATTGGGAAGAAATCTTTGGGAGGCAGGGCGTTCGCTGGTTCCACACGGGCGGGATATTCTGTGCGCTTTCGGAGACGACGCCGGATGTTGCGATAGAAGCGATGCAAGCCGCGAAGCGCCATGCAGTGATCGTCTCGTACGATTTAAATTATCGCGAATCGCTCTGGAAATCACTGGGCGGCAAGAAGCGCGCACAGGAAGTAAATCGGCGCATCGCGCCTCTCGTGGACGTCATGCTAGGGAACGAAGAGGATTTCTCCGCAGCGCTGGGCTACGAAATCCCCGGTGTGGATGAGCATTTTTCAAATATCGAAATCGAAGGCTTCAAGAAGATGATGCATGCGGTTCTGAAAGATTATCCTTGCCAGGTCATAGCAACGACATTGCGCACAGCGGCCTCGGCATCCGTCAATAACTGGGGAGCCATCTGCTTTTGCGATGGGAAGTTTTTCGAGGCCACACAACGCGAAAACCTTCAGATACTCGATCGAGTCGGCGGCGGTGACTCCTTCGCATCCGGTCTGATTTATGGATTTCTCTCCGGTAAGGATCCGCAATGGTCGGTGGAGTGCGGTGCCGCACACGGCGCGCTGGCGATGACAACTCCCGGCGATACGTCCATGGCGACATTGAAAGAGGTCTTACAAGTTATGAAGGGGACGGGCGCGCGGATTTCCCGATGAGATCGTGCGAAGCCACACGCAAGTCCGGGAGGTGACAACGCAAGGATGGACAAGAAGGAAGTAGCCGACAAAATTACCTCTGTGGGGATTATCCCCGTCGTGCGGGCGTCGTCCGCGCAACAAGCGCTCCTGGCCGTTGATGCGATTTGCGCCGGCGGAATCCCGATTGTGGAAATCACCATGACTGTGCCCGGCGCGATAGAAATCATTCGAGAGGTGGCCCGAACTCGCGGCTCCCGTGTGCTTGTCGGAGCAGGCACCGTCCTGGATGCGGACACTGCGGAGCGCTGTATTGCTGCGGGTGCAGAATTCATCGTGTCCCCCGGTCTGAAGGTCAAGACGATCGAGTTCACTGCGAAGGCCCAAAAACTAATGATGGCCGGTGCGCTCACACCGACCGAGGTAATTACGGCCTGGGAGGCAGGATCCGACTTCGTGAAGGTTTTCCCGTGCGGACAGGTGGGAGGGGCAAGTTATATCAAGGCATTGAAAGGCCCGCTTCCTCAAGTGCCGCTGGTTCCGACCGGGGGAGTGAATCTCCAAACTGCTTCTGAATTCATCGAAGCGGGCGCGGCGGCACTTGGCGTGGGAGGTGAATTGGTGCAGGCGGCGGCTCTTAAAGCTGGAAAGCCAGAAGTTATCGCCGAGGCCGCCCGAAAGTTCGTTGCTGTTATATTGGCGGCACGCGCAAAACAATCCGTCCCGGCTTGAGAAGGCGCTACTGATTCACGCCGCTGGCGAGAAAGCCGCCGTCAACAACGAGGATGTGCCCCGTAACAAAGCTGGCGGAATCAGAGGCTAGGAACACAGCCGCACCTACCAGTTCTTCCAACTGGCCGAAACGCCGCAGGGGGGTGCGAATCAGAAATTCGCGGCCGCGTTCAGTGCCGTCGAGGAGCTTCGCATTGAGATCGGTGCGAAAGACTCCGGGCGCGATGGCATTGACACAAATGCCATGCCGCGCCCATTCAATGGCGAGCGACTTGGTGAGCGACGCAACGGCGGCCTTGCTGGCGGAGTAAGCCGCGACTTCGTAGAGTGCAAGAAATGACGCAACTGAGGCGACGTTGATGATTCTACCGGAGCCATTGGCGATCATGTGGCGGCCGAAGACCTTGCAGGCTCGCAAAGTGCCATTCAGATTCGTTTCGATAATTCCGTTCCAATCGGAGTCCGCAAATTCGAGAGTCGGGGCGCGCTTTGTTCGGCCCGCACAATTTACGAGGATGTCCGTGCGGCCGAGTTCCGAGGCAACACGCTGGCACAACTGCTCAATCGTGGCTTCCTGAGTGACGTCGCAAGGCATGTCCAGTGTTCGCCGCCCCAATTTGCGGATATCGGTTGCAGCAGCGGTCACAAGATCAGCCCGCCGGCCGGTGGCGACGACATTTGCGCCCGCCTCGGCGAGTCCCTTGGCAAGAGTCAGACCTATACCACTGGTGCCGCCGATCACCACGGCAGTCTTGCCCGTCAGATCTAATGCAGGGTGTCCCAATCGAATAGCTCCTTTCTGGAGCCAGCCGGACGCGCGACAAGTCCGAACGTTCCATTAGCCTAACAATGCAAATCCTAGACTCCAAGATGATTCTTGCAGAAGCTTGGTCTTTTCACTTGTCAAAATGCAAAACGGCGGTGAGTTGGCTGTATTCCGCGCTGTCTCATTTTAGGGATGCAGTCCAAACCTTACCTCCGGCGTCTTCCCACACCAACGCCTTTAAGGGTAGATCGATAGCGAGTGTCGGACAAGCGACCATCAAGGGCGTGCCTGCCTTGGGGCTTCCGAAAATGATCAGTTGTGTGGGGTGCATCTTCAAGCCGACCTTCTCCGCTTCGCCGCTGTGATCGACGATTGCAAATACAATGAGGTTCTTGGTATTCAGCACGACCTCAAGCCGCTTCAGTGTTTCTGGAACTGAGTAAGGACACCTGAGATGAATTAGCCCGTTGTCCGGCAAGGAAGCCATAGCCGAGCGGAACAGCGAGGCGCAAGCAGACCAGGATCGGCTTACTTCTCGTCTTCGGCTATCTTTTTCTGCATGTCGTCCACCTGATTGTGTGGAACGCGGCCATTTTCTTTTTCAAGGCTGACGAGCCAGTTATTCTCAAAGTTATCCAGGCTCATAGCAAATATCCGCTCGAAAGTCGCGGCATTCTGCTGTTCGGGCGCGCCTGACTTCAGTTCGCGAAATGCATCCATCACTTTGCCGAATCCGAAGCGGTTTGTCAGGTATTGAAGCATTGAGGCGGATTCAGGATAGCTTACCCAGGCTCGTGTTCCCTTCGAACCGATATCTTCCAAGGCAAAAAGCCGGGCGATCGGCATCAGCATTCCTGCGTCGTCAAAGCTGCGGGCCCAATCGTCCACAGGGTAGTCCTGCCATTTATGGGCGACTTGCAGGTAAACGGCCAGCCCCTCATTGAACATCGCCGGAGGGTTCCCAAGCGGCCCGGTCATGATGTGCACTAGCTCATGATTCGGATCGATGCGTTCCGGATCATTCGGATGCAGTGGATCGAACACTTCGACCAGTACATTGTCAAAGGCCCAACCCTGCCCCTGATGGCCTGTATAAGCAAACTTTGTCGACAAATCGGGGAAGAGGTATACCGCTACGTCAGCATGGAAAGCCGGATTTACCACCTTCCCGAGGTACCTGTACGCACGCTCGCGGGCATCGGCTAGTTCCGGTAGATGAGTCCGCACATAGGCGAAGGTCTCCGGATAGTAGAAGACGAAGTGTCCTCGGCGCGCCACTTCCAGGGGAGGATATTCAGGCGCCAGAGGGCTCTGCTTATAGGGATTCATTTCAATGAGCCAATGAGGGGGATGCAGCATTCCAATGCGCCTGTTTTCAAATTGGAATTCGGTGTTGAACTCACGCTTGTAGATCTCGACCCCATCCTTCTCGCGGATGGAGATCACGACCGTAGCCTTTCCAGGGAAGGGAGGCATGGTGAACTCGCGCTCGATGTTGAGACTCTCGCTGGCGGCGAGCGTGTGCTCAGTCTGCCACCCGGAGCCTCGATGACTCCTTGCCTGCACGTTGATAATGACCGTTCGCGGCTGCGAGGTCGGGTTTCGCAAGCTGATCCTGGCACTATTGGTGTTCCACACCAACTCCGGCAAGGTCACACTCGCGACTTGGACAGACCCCTGGCACCAAGCCGCCACACTCAGTGCCGAATACAAACCGAGTAGGAACGCGAAAGAACAGAAATGGCGCAACATGATTGCTTCTTCTCCTCGAAGCGTTCTTGACTGATGATTGCCGAGGCGTCCCGGGTCACAAGTCTTATGCACAGGTCCAGTTGAGTTGGCATCAACGTAACCGGGAGTTCCGATTTGGACCTTTAGCCCGCAGATACTATGCTTCTACTGCCCTGGACACAACGAACTTGCCACCAGAGAAGGTCCAGCGAGAGCAGCGGGGTTCTGACGACTTGTTTGTGCTCGTCTGTCGAGCCCCGCTTTCTGCCGCCTAACCGATTTCTCAGATACGCCCGTGGTGAGTCGCCTGCTCGGAAACTATCCAGAAACGGGGTTCGCGAAGATCGGGGCGAGAATTTTGCTTCCCAACACGGCTTTTCCTCCAACCGGACTTCCGGGCCGTTCGGGGGATTTCACTTGATTATTAGAGATGTCCGGTTGAGCCCGCAGCGTTTATCTGGCACTGGGCCTAACTAATCGCTTATTCCCACAGGCCCTCAAGTCCCCCGG
>Ga0209415_10004674_pt1 | contig 24994 bp, 23 predicted proteins | sample PeaSoiSIISIP2007_FD_187696 | JGI IMG/M metagenome (GOLD analysis project Ga0209415, IMG submission 187696) | Peat soil microbial communities from Weissenstadt, Germany - SII-SIP-2007 (SPAdes) (version 2) | ecosystem: Environmental > Terrestrial > Soil > Wetlands > Peat | place: Germany... | reverse complement strand
CTTGGGTCCCCTTGGAGTTAATACATGGCTACGTATCAACGCGGTTTCAAGCTCGGCATTCTCCCGGAGCGCAAGATCGACAAGCGTGCGCTGGTCGCCAGCTACACGTTCATGGTGGTCATGCTTTTGCTCCTGATCAACATCAGCCTTTTGTTTCCGGACAGGATTTCGCTTAAACAGTACCGCGTCACAGAATTGATTCCGCTTCCCAGCCTGAGGCCGGAACCGGAGCCCATCAAAGTGGTGAAGCCGGAGGTGAAGCCGAAACTGCTTCCTCCCGCGCCGGTTTTCGAACAGCCAAAGCTGATCGTACCCCGTGAAGTTCGTCACACTGCCCCCGTCCCGGTGGAGGCACCCAAAGTGGTGGTGAACACGTTCGCCGCTCCGCAGTTGAAGATGGTCGCGGCCGGTGGGGCTCGTCCACAACTTCTGCACACTGGTGACTTTGCCGGCAGCTCGGTAGCTCCAACCGTCAACGTAGCGGTGCAGAAGGTGCAGACCGGAGGTTTCGGCGACCCCAATGGCTTGAAAGGGACAGGCAAGGAAGGCGCCAAGCTGTATGCCGCTCAGGCAGGTTCGTTTGACATGCCGGCAGGTCCGGGACAAGGCAACGGATCAGGCGGCGCAAAAGGTATTAAAGGAACGGTAGCCAGTGCGGATTTCGGTAATGGCATCGCGACTGGAGGCAAGGGTGACGGCCGCAGCAATGGGGCCGGAGTTTCGACCGGAGGCTTTGGCTCGGAGCAGGTGCTTCATGGCGGACCGAAGATCGCGCAGGCAGATTCCGGACCCGCAACCACGCCGGTGGAAATCACCTTCAAGCCCAACCCGGTTTATACCGATGAAGCCCGTAGCCTGAAGCTGGAAGGCGAAGTTCTGCTGGAAGTGATGTTCGGCGCCAACGGGTCTCTGCATGTGAATCGTGTGGTCCGGGGCTTGGGTCACGGCCTGGATGAAGCCGGCATTGCGGCGGCCAACAAGATGCGCTTCAAGCCCGCACTGCGCATGGGACAACCAGTGGATTCGACGGCGATCGTGCACGTGCTTTTCCAGATTGCGTACTAAGAGTGCGGGTGTTCGGCAGATTTTAGGTTAGAAGATTCGTTCCGTGGCCCTGAAGGTGCGAGACGAATCCTGGAAATCGGTGCAAGGAAATAATTGCGTCAAAGAAAACATCGTTCAGAAGGAACCTTGGAGAGAAGAGTCATGCGTACTTGGAAATGGATGTTCACAGCCGCACTGCTGGTCTCGGTGAGTGCTGCCGCACAGCAGCCGTCGGAGTCTCAACCCTCGGCGCAACCCAACGCTGCCGCAGCCACGCCGTCGGGGCCAACGCCGGCAGCTTCCGATGCCACGGCTCCGGCCCAGGCCCAGACACAGACCGCCGACGCCCAAGCGGCTCCGGCATCTCAGCCACCAGCAGCGCAGTCGCAGCAGGGCACCGCTCCGGCGCCAACTCCGTCGGCTCTGCCTCAACCCACCACCATGGATCAAGTTGTGGATCGCTTCATCGAGCGTGAACACGGGCTCATGAAGGCGCTCGCCAGCCGCACCCCGGTGGTTGAGACCTATCTGCAGGACCTGAGCGCCGATCCCCAGCTCGGTCCCGTGCCCAGTGAAGACCACTACTTCCTCGGCCGCATGGATATGGGTATCCAGGTTGACCGCAAGGACTATCTGAAAGACCAGGATAAGGGCATCGGCATTCAGGGCATGGAGACGCGCCTGTTGGGCGGCTTCCACAAGCTCTACAAAGTGCAGTATCAGCCCACGGGCTTCTCGTGGATGGTCTATGCCGATCGCGCCGACTTTGACCGCTCGCACTACGAGTTTCATTACATCCGCCGCGAATTCCTCGGCGATGTCCGCTGCCTGGTTTTCGACGTCACGCCCAAGAAGAACTCCGGCAGGGGACGCTTCCTCGGCCGCGTCTGGGTCGAAGACCAGGATTTCAACATCGTCCGCCTCAACGGAACTTACGCTCCGGCGCCGCGGAATTCCTACTTCTTCCACATGGATGCCTGGCGCCTGAACCTGATTCCGGGTTATTGGGTACCCGCTTACATCTACAGCGAAGAAGGCGACTTCAGCGCTGGCGTGAAGAACAAGCTGGCCTTCAAGGCCCAGACCCGCATCTGGGGCTACGACCTCAAGAAGGGCGACAAGGACGACGAACTCACGCAGATTCGCGTCGACAGCGTGAAGGATGAAACCGCCACCACGCAGGACGCGTCTCCGCTGCAGGCCGAGCGGGAATGGCAGCAGCAGGCTGAGGACAACGTCATCGAGCGCCTTACCCGCGCCGGCTTGCTCGCGCCCGAAGGCGACGTAGACCACATTCTTCAGACCGTGGTCAACAACCTGGAAGTCACCAACAACATCGACCTGCCGCGTCCAGTGCGCACTCGCGTGCTGCTCACCGCGCCTCTCGAGACCTTCAGCGTGGGCAACACCATCGTAATCAGCCGCGGATTAATCGACGTTCTTCCCGACGAGGCCAGCCTCGCGGCTGTGCTCTCGCATGAACTGGCGCACATCGTGCTCGGCCACAACCTCGGCAGCAAGTATGCGTTCAACGATCGCATGCTGTTCTCCGACGATTCCACCTACAGCAATCTGGGCTTCAAGCACATTCCGGAAGAAGAAGTCGCAGCCGACAAGAAAGCCATCGAGCTGCTCAACAACTCGCCGTACGCGCAGAAGCTCGACAACGTCGGCTTGTTCCTGAAGGCGCTGCAGGCCCGCACTCCTCAGCTCAGCGCTCTCCTGACCACGCACCTGGGCAATCCGCTGGCGGAGAACGGAGCCATCACCCGCCTGCCCGCCCTGGCCACGAAAGGTCCGGCGCTCGACAACAACAAACTGGACCAGGTTGCCGCTCTGCCGCTGGGTGGACGCGTCAAAATCAATCCCTGGGACGACAAGGCGGAAATGGTGAAGACGGCTCCGGTCGCCATCACTTCGGCGCGTGACAAAATGCCGTTTGAAGTCACGCCCTTCTATCCGCGGTTGGCCCGTTACGGCTCCTCGACTAATCCGAGCGCCGCGCCGGCCACCGCCGCCGCTAATTCAAACTCGGGCAACTAACAAAGCTCCACAAGTTGCAATAAGACGTGGGCCGGGATCCGGAATCACCTTCCGGGATACCCGGCCTTCGTTTGTTCGGGGTGATTAGGCTTCTGCCTCCACTCACGGCTGTCATCCTGAGCGAAGCGAAGGACCCCATGTCTGCTGATGCTTCCACCGGCTCCGCAAGGTATTTCCGCAACTTCCGGCGTTCCCTTTTTCACGCGCCCCATTCAGAATGTCGCTATCGTTTCTTCTTCCCCGGCAGCCCGGCCGGATTCTCGTGCGTGCGTTCGCGGAAACCTCCGCGCAGCCCCGATGCGAGCTTCACGCTTGCTTCGCCGAATTTGTCGCGCAGCCGATCAGCCGCTGCCAGCACATCTTTCCAGCGCTGCTGTCGGCCACCCTCAAGCAGATTGATCTGCTCCGCCTGCGCCTCAAATGACGACGCCTGCACGCCTAGGAGCCGCACTTCCCTGCCCGGCTCCCAGTTCTTGCGAAACAACGTGCGCGCCTGCTCGAAGATTTCGCCGTCGAGCTGGGTGGGTGCCGGCAAGGTGTGAGCGCGGGTGATGGTAGTGAAGTCTTTATAGCGCAGCTTGAGTTGTATCGTGCGCGCGTGCAGCTTCGCCTCCCGCAAGCGCCGCCCCACCATCTCGGAGAGCCGCATCAGCGTTGCTCCCAGCTGGTTCACATCCGCAGTGTCTTCGTTAAAGGTATGCTCGTGGCTGATGGATTTCGCTTCGACATCGGCGCCGACCTCGGAATCGAACCATCCACCAGCATCTTCGCCGCGCGCTTTCCCCGCCAGCGCCAACCCCCACTTGCCGAAACGTTCTTCGAGTTCTGCTTCTTCCAGCCGTGCCAGATCTCCCACTTTCTGGATCCCCAACTCGTGAAGATGACTCTCCATCACCTTGCCAACGCCGGGAATCTCCCGCACATCGAGGGGCGCGAGGAATTTAGCTTCTTCTCCGGGGACAATCCAAAGCACACCGTTAGGCTTAGCCTGCGCGGAAGAAACCTTCGCAATCAGCCTCGACGCCCCGATACCAATCGAGCAATTCAGCTGCGTCTCTTCCTTCATCCGCTGGTGCAATTTGTGCGCAGCTTTCAGCGGCGGACCATGCAGCCGCGCCGTCCCCGTCATGTCAAGGTAAGCTTCGTCGATCGAAGCCATTTCCACCTGCGGCGAGAATGCGGTCAGCACTTTGTAGACTTTTTCCGAGCACTCGCGGTACCGCTCGGGATGCCCGTCGACAAAAATGGCCTGCGGACAAAGCTTCGCGGCGGTTCGCAGCGGCAGCGCCGAATGCACTCCAAACTTCCGCGCCTCATAAGACGCCGCCGAAACCACTCCGCGTTCGTTGCGCTGTCCTCCGACGACAACAGCGTTGCCTTTCAGCGAAGGATCGTACAGTTCCTCCACCGAGACGAAAAACGCATCCATGTCAACATGAAAGATGGTGCGGGCAAAAGCCGGCAGCTGAGACGTCGCAACCACGATGGGCAAATTCTAGCAGCCGATAGTTCTCGGGCCTAGGTCAGCTCGCTCGAAAATTTCGGGGCTGGACGGATGAATGGAGCGGCGGTATCCTCTTTGCATGTCGAAGAGCTACGCCTCGCTCGATAGGAAATATTGGCTCCAGACCAAAGCGAAAGGTAAACGCCGGTTCATCTGGCGGGAAGTATTGTTCAGCCTTCTGATTTGCCTCGTCGTGGTGGTAGGAGTCCCCGCGCTAGAGGGTCACACCCGTTCATTTTCTGTGCAATCGGCTATCCTCACGGTGGCCGTCATGCTTCCCATTTGTCTGCTCGGCGGCTACTTGACTGGCAGCTGGAAATGGAAAGAACTCGAGAAGAAGTATCCGGATAACAGCCTTCCGCCTTGGGAGTAGCCTCTAACGGTTTTGTCCCCGGACAAATGTCAGACCAGCACCTTCTCCACCGCCGGCGCCGCACTCCGAGCCTGCTTCACCCGCTCATAAATCTTCCCATACTCCCGCGCTGAAGCGTTCCAGGAAAAATCCTTGTTCATCCCATTGCGTATCAACACCTGCCACGAAGTCTGATCGCGATAAGCCTGCAGGGCATGTTTGATGGTCAGCAACAGAGACTCGCCGTTGTACTCCGTGAACTTGAAGCCCGTACCTTTGCCGGAGCGCGCGTCCCAAGGCTCGATCGTATCGTCGAGTCCGCCAGTCGCCCGCACAATCGGTACCGTGCCATACTTCAAGCTATAGATCTGGTTTAGCCCGCAAGGTTCATATTTCGAAGGCATTAAGAACATGTCAGACCCCGCCTCAATCTTGTGCGCGATAGCATTGTCGTAAGCCACCTTCACCGCAATCTTGTTGGGGAACTGCTTGTTGAGCCGGACAAACATTTCTTCATACTGCTTGTCGCCGGCACCCAGAGCAACCACGATCATCTCTTCGCGCGCCAGCCGGTCCATGATTTGCGCAATCAGGTCAAACCCTTTCTGCGCGGCAAAACGCGACACAATGCCGATCACCGGCAGCTTCGCATCAGCGTTCTTAACCCCGAACGCCGTCAACAGATCCTGCTTGCACTGCGCCTTTCCCGAAAGATCCTGAGGCGAATACTTCGCAGCAATGAACTTATCCGCCTGCGGACTCCACTCGTCATAGTCGACGCCATTCAAAATGCCCGTGACGGTAGCCGCGCGGTCGCGCAGCACCCCTTCCAGTCCAAACCCATATTCAGCAGTCTGAATTTCCTGGCTATATTTCCGGCTCACCGTAGTAACGAAGTCGGAAAAGGTGAGCGCCCCCTTCAAAAAGTTCACCTGCCCGAAGAATTCCATCTTCGACATCGTAAACAAGTCCCAGGGCAACATCAGCAGCGGCAGCGTCTCCGGCGGGAAAAGTCCCTGGTAGCCGATGTTGTGGATGGTAAACACGGTGCCCACGTCGCGAAACGCCGGGTCCTCCGCGTAAACCGTGCGTAGCAACACGGGAACCAGCGCCGATTGCCAGTCGTGACAATGAAAAATCTGCGGCACGCCTAGAATCTTCGTCGCTTCCAGCACGGCACGGGAGAACAGAGCGAAGCGCTCCGCGTTATCGGGATAGTCCCCCGCAGGCGTGCCGTAAAGCGCATCGCGATCGAAGTATTCCGGATAGTCGACAAAATAAAAGCGCACGCCAGACTGGCTCCCACCCGCAACCACCGAAGCAAACCTGTATTTGTCATCGAAAGGAATCGTGATGCTGCGCACCACGGTCGCCGGATCAGCCAGCTTAGTCTGCCGGTATCGAGGCAAATAAACGCTTACTTGATGCCCTAGCGCCGCCAGCGCCCGAGGCAATGCGCCCACCACGTCGGCCAATCCGCCGGTCTTTGAAAACGGCACACCTTCCGATGCCACAAACGCAATATGCATGAATCCCTCCCGGGAGACCCGCTTTTCGCGGGCGCACGTTATGATGGAATATATGTTGCGGGACATAGCCAGTCTATATGTCCGGGGAAAAGAGGGTCAACGTGCCGAAGGTCGTGTCTGCTCGCCGTCCTCAACATAAGCCCAAGTTGGGACAGCATTTTCTCGCCAGCGACAGCTTTGCCCTGCAGATCGTCGACGCCCTCGGCGACGCATCGCAAAACACCGTGCTCGAAATCGGCCCCGGACGCGGCGTTCTCACTTCCCTGCTGGCCAAGCGCGTCCGTCGCCTGATTGCCGTCGAGCTCGACCGCGTGTTGGCCGCACAACTTCGCCTCCGCTTCGGCATGTTCCCCAACGTTGAAGTCATCGAGGCCGACATTCTCTCGGTCGATTTCGACTCCCTGTTCGGCCCCAAACCCGGTCTACGCCGCCCCGGCATCGAATTCCGCCCCGAGCCCGCAAAGGTCATCGGTAATCTTCCTTACTACATCACTTCCGACATCCTGCTGCGTCTGTTCGACTACTCCAAGTACTTTGAGACTATCGTTATCCTGGTGCAGAGCGAAGTTGCAGATCGCATTGCCGCCGAGCCCGGCAGCCGCGACTATGGCCTGCTCTCCGCCACCGCCCAACTCTACGCCCGGGTGGAGAAACTCTTCACCTTGCCGCCCGGGGCATTTTCCCCGCCGCCCAAAGTGCATTCCACCGCCCTGCGCCTCACCATCGCTCCGCGACAAAAGGAACTGGGACTCGACGGAGACGCTCACATGAACAACAGCTTCATTGGCTTCCTGAAGCTCTCCTTCGGTCAAAAGCGCAAAACGCTGTGGAATAATCTGAAGTCTAGCTATCCGGAGCCTCGTCTGCGCGCCGCCCTGGCCGCGGCCCGAGTGAAACCCGCCGCCCGCGCCGAGACCTTGACTCTGGAAGAAAGCGCTGCCCTGTTTCGTGCCTTGCGAAACTCCCACGACCGCTCGTAGCATGGTTGTCGCCAGGCTCCACCTTGAGTAGGGAGGGCCTATGCCTGCTGACATTATCCTTCGCCATCCCGCAGTCGCCGGACGATTCTATCCCGCCGATCCGGCAACTCTGCGCAAGGAGGTTCATACTTATCTATCCCAGACTCCTGAGCAAAAACCAGTTCGCGCTCTGGGCTGCATCGTTCCCCATGCGGGCTACATGTATTCCGGCCACGTGGCGGGTGCTGTCTTTGCCGGATTAGAGATTCCTCACCTCTGCCTCGTGATGTGTCCTAACCACACCGGAGTCGGGCGAGCCCTGGCGATCGTAAGTCAAGGCGCATGGGAGACGCCGCTGGGTAACGTTGCCATCGACAACCCGTTCGCCGCGGCGCTGAAGCAGCGCTGCCCGCTTCTGCACGAGGATTCATCGGCCCACCGCAACGAGCATGCGGCTGAGGTCGAGTTGCCCTTCTTGCAAGTGCGCCAGCCCCAGCTAAAGTTCGTTCCTATCGCGCTCGGCACCGGTCAGTTCGCGGCCCTTGAGCAACTAGGCGAAGCCATTGCGGATGTGATTGCGGCACAAAACAATCCCGTCCTGATCGTAGCCTCCAGCGACATGAATCATTACGAATCCGATGCAATCACGCGCGTGAAGGACCGCAGCGCGATTGAAGCCATCCTCGCCCTCAACGCCCGCGCTCTCTACGATGTGGTCAAGCAACAAAACATCAGCATGTGTGGTTTCGGCCCGGCCGTCGCCATGCTGACGGCCGCCAGGAACCTGGGCGCAACATCGGCTGAGCTGGTGAAATACGCAACTTCGGGTGATGTCTCCGGCGACCGCGATCAAGTCGTAGGCTACGCCGGCGTGGCGATATCGTAGCTTCCATCTGTCAGTGCCCGGCTGTGCCGTTCGTCCCCATTTCGATCAACTCCTTCGCCCGTGCCCGCACCACATTGATCACGGAGGTGTCCTCAACAATCTCCTGCAGCACCGGCGCCACGCCTTGTATCTCGCTCAGTTCGCTATTCCTGGCCTGCGTCTCCATGCGCTTTAACTCATCGTCGAGCGCCAGCTTCTGATAGCGATGGTAGTAAGTCAGCCGCCGTCCGTAATCGAGGGTGCCTCCCACTCTCTGAAAAAGTTCGGTCAACTGCTGCACCGTTGCCAGGCTCGAATAGTTGTAGCGCGCGGTGTTGGAGCGCTGGCCGTCCTGATAGCCCAGCGTCTTAGTACCCGTGAAAGCCAGTTTGCCTTTGCCCGAATCAACCTCCCCGGCGAAATACTGCGCCTGTCTCGCTAAGGCAAAGATCCGTTCGCGATTCCCCGCCGACACCCGGAATTCCGTCTGGTAAGCTTCCTCCTCGGAACCTTCCGCAACTGTCCCGCTGCACTCGTAAAGCGCATGTCCAGTAGAGTCGACTGCGATCGAGTAGTGCGCAGGATTGGACCGGGGAAAGTCCAGAGTAAACGTAACCGTCGCGGTCGAAGGCCCACTGCCGCTCGCCTCCTGCTGTGCTATCGACGGCACAGACATTGCGGACAGCACTACCATCCCAACCGCCAACCCGCGACCCAGGGGGTAAATCCGGAAAGCTCGAATCAGACAAGCCGGGGTCATCACCGCGCCGCAACCCTCTGCCTTTCGAGCGTGCCAGCGGTATGCAAGTGGCAGATGGCGATCGCCAGTGCGTCCGACGCGTCCATCGGCTCCGGAGCCTCGGCCAACCCAAGCAAGCGCGTTACCATTTGCTGCACCTGCCGCTTCTCCGCCCGCCCATAACCCACCACCGACGACTTGATCGTCAGAGGCGAATACTCGGCGACCTCCAACCCAGCAGCGGCCGCGGCCAGCATGGCCACTCCTCGCACCTGCCCCAGCTTCAATGCCGACTTTACATTCAGCGCGTAGAAGATTCCTTCAATCGCCACTTCGTCGGGATGGTGCTCCCCGATAAGCGCTCCGAGTTCGTCATAGATGCGCGACAGCCGCCGCGCCAGCGGCTCCCGCAGCGAAAGCTTGATCGCCCCGCACGTCAGGCACACCAGCCGTCCTCCCGAGCACATCTCCACCACGCCATACCCGGTGAACTCTCCGCCACAATCAATACCCAGAACTCGCATGTAAGTGCAGTCTATCGCGGATACTCCGCAGTTCCTAGAGAAGGGATTCGGTCGCTAAACAGGAACCCCTAACAGCACTTGGGCCGCCGCACCTTAGCCTCATCGAATTCCCGCCGGAACGCCGAATATGCCTCGCTCGACGACGCCATGCCAGCCCGATCCAGAAACCGCGCATACGCGGCCTCATCAAAAATCTCGCGCAGCGCAGCCATGAAAGTGTGCCAACCACAAACGATTCGCTTCATCCCTGTTCCTCCACCAGCCGCGTCCTCACGAACGGCGCTTCCTTCACCGGCGCTTCTCTCGTCCCCCTCAGAATTCCCCACCATTGCCGCCCCGATTCCACCAGCACCAGCGTCACCATCACCACCAGCACTCCGGTGACCGCCGCATCCAGCCGGTTGTTGAAGATTAGCCGCCCCGTCGCGCTACTCGCCGGGCCTACTGCCAGCGCCTGCGCCTGCGCCAGAAACCCCACTCGCGGATCGGGATCGAACATCTTGTGCCACGACGCCGTAAACGTCACCGCCACCAGCCACGCCAGCGGCACCAGCGTGACCGCCGCATATTTCGCCCGGTGCATCTTGATGATGATCGTAGTGGCCACGCACAACGCCACAGTCGCCAGCAATTGATTCGAAATGCCGAACAGCGGCCACAAGGAGTTAATTCCGCCCAGCGGATCCTTCACTCCCTGCCACAGAAAATATCCCCACGCCGCCACAATCAGTCCGCTGGTCGCAAGAATCGACGGATACCAACTTGTCCGCCCCAGCGGCTTGTACAGATGCCCCAGCGCATCCTGCACCATGAAGCGCGCCACCCGCGTCCCCGCATCGAGAATCGTCAGGATGAACAGCGCTTCAAACATAATGGCGAAGTGGTACCACAGCGCCATCAACGTGTCCCCGCCCAGACTGTGCGAGAAAATGTGCGCCATGCCCACGGCAAACGCCGGAGCGCCGCCGGTCCGGTTGTAAAGCGTCTGTTCGCCCACAGCATGCGCCAACGCCTGCATATCAGCCGCGGTCACCGGAAACCCCCAACTGGAAATAGTCGCCGCCGCAGCCGCAGGCGCCTGCCCCACGACACCCGCCGGACTGTTAATCGCGAAATAAACCCCCGGCTGCATCACGCAAGCCGCGATAATCGCCATCACCGCCACCGCCGACTCGCACATCATCGCGCCGTAGCCGACCATGCGGGTCTCAGTCTCCCGCGCAATCAGCTTCGGAGTCGTCCCGCTGGAAATCAGTGCGTGAAATCCGCTGATTGCGCCACAGGCAATTGTGATAAAGGCAAAAGGAAATATCTTCCCCGCAAACACCGGACCCGTGCCGTCGACAAACCGCGTCAGCGCCGGCATGTGCAGCGTGGGATGCAGCACCACAATACCCACAGCCAGCAGCGCGATCGTTCCGAGCTTCACGAACGTGCTGAGATAGTCGCGGGGCGCCAGCAGCAGCCACACTGGCAACGCCGACGCGGCAAACCCATAAACCATGATCAGAATCGCCAGCGTGGGCGCGCTGAAGGTAAACACCCGCGCCAGCGCTGGATTCTGCGACACATACTGCCCACCCCAGATCGCCGCCAGCACCAGGACAAATCCCAGCGCCGACACCTCCAGCACCTTCCCCGGACGAATCCGCCTCAAATACACACCCATCAGCAGAGCGATAGGCATGGTCATCGCAATCGTGAACGTGCCCCAGGGGCTTGCCTTCAGCGCATTCACCACGATCAACGCCGCCACGCCCAGCAGGATGATCAGAATCGCGATCACCGCCACATAAGCGACGAATCCTCCCACGCGCCCGATCTCATCCTTGGCCATCTCCGTCAGCGATTTGCCGTCGCGCCGCACCGAGAACAACAAAATCACGAAGTCCTGCACGCATCCCGCAAACACTGCCCCCGCCAGCACCCACAGCGTTCCCGGAAGATAGCCAAACTGCGCCGCCAGCACCGGCCCCACCAGCGGCCCCGGACCGGCAATCGCCGCGAAGTGATGCCCGAACACCACCCACTTATTAGTCACAAGAAAGTCGCGGCCGTTCTCCAGTCGCTCCGCCGGAGTCGCCCGCAAGCCATCCAAAGCGAGAATCTTCACTGCAATGAACCTGCTGTAGAAGCGGTACCCCAGCGCGTAGCAGCACGTCGCCGCCACCACCAGCCACAACGCGTTAATGGGTTCCCCGCGATGCACAGCCACCGTCCCCACTGCCACGGCGCCAAGCAGCGCCACGGTTCCCCACCCGAGAATTCTCAGCGTCTTATTCATTCCCTTTATTCCCGAGCAGCATTGTGCCGAAACTTAGGTCGCAGTGCAACGGTCATGTTCCTTAGTGTGTTCGCCCTCTGCAATTCTCTTCTTCCTCCCGATTCTTGCCGCATAATAGGATAATGGCGCGTATTTTCCTTGATGAACGTTGGCTCCCGAAGTCCGTCCTTTGTCTGCGGGACTACAACGCCAATAAATTTCTCCACGATCTAGTTGCCGGAGTCACGGTAGGCCTGGTGGCTTTGCCCCTAGCCATGGCCTTTGCCATCGCCTCCGGGCTAACCCCCCAGGCCGGTATTTACTGCGCCATCGTCACCGGTTTCCTGATCTCCGCGCTGGGCGGTTCCAAAACCCAAATCGGAGGACCTACCGGCGCCTTCGTCGTTGTCATCTCCGGCATCGTCGCACTTCACGGTGTCGATGGCCTCTTCATGTGCACGGTGATGGCAGGGATCCTGTTGATGATCATGGGCATCGCCGGCATGGGCACGGCAGTCAAGTTCATCCCTCGCCCCGTCATCATCGGCTTCACTAACGGCATCGCCATTCTGATCGCCAGCACCCAGGTCAAGGATTTTTTCGGCTTACAACTCACGAAGGTCCCCGGCGTTTTCTGGCAGCGCATGGAAGCTCTGGCCGCGAGCTTCCACACGCTCTCCTACACCGCGACCGCGCTGGCCGCAGGCACAGTGCTCGCGATGATTCTCTGTCGCGCCATCTCCAATCGCATCCCGGGCGCGATCGTCGCTTTCCTGCTCGGCACAGCAGCCGTCGTGCTGTTCAAGCTTCCGGTCGAAACCATCGGCTCACGTTTCGGAGGAATCCCGGCCGGCTTGCCCCATTTCGTAGTGCCCCGGTTCCGCGCCGACCTCATTCACGGATTGCTCGGCCCCGCCCTCACCGTTGCCATGTTGGGAGCAATCGAGTCCCTCATGTCAGCCGTGGTTTCCGATCGCATGAGCAATGACCGCCACAATCCCAACGTCGAACTCATCGGACAAGGCGTGGCCAACATCGTTTCTCCCTTGTTCGGCGGGCTTCCCGCCACCGGTGCCATCGCCCGCACCGCCGCCAACATTCGCTCGGGCGCTCAATCCCCAGTCGCGGGCATCATTCACGCCCTTACGCTGCTCTGCATCCTGCTCTTTGCCGCACCCTTGGTGGCCCACGTGCCGCTGGCTGTTCTTGCCGGAATTCTCATCGTCGTCGCCTACAACATGGGCGAGTGGCGCGAAATTCCGCAACTGCTGAAGCTGACCAAAACCGACATCAGCGTCTGGCTGGTCACCTTCGCTCTCACCGTCTTCGCCGACCTTACTGTCGCCGTCGAAGCCGGCATGATCCTCGCCGCTCTGCTTTTCATCAGCCGCGTCGCCTCCACTACCACCGTTTCCCAGGTCACCGACGAATATGTCGAAGATGGCCGCATGCACATCTTGCAAGATAAAGACATCCCCTACTACGCCACCATCTTCCGCATCCACGGCCCGTTCCTGTTCGGAGCCACGGGCAAGATTTCTGTCGTCACCGAGAACCTGCACACGCTGCCGCCGGTTGTAATCCTGCGCCTGCGCAATATGAATGCGCTCGATGCAACCGGACTATTCGCCCTGGAGGATGTCGCCCGCCAACTCCATGCCAGCAATCGAACCCTGATTCTGTGCGGCGCGCGCGAGCAACCCGCCAGCCTCATTCATCAGGCAGAGTTCGAAGAAGTGGTCGGCACCGAGAATATCTGCGACAACGTGCAATCTGCTCTTCGCCGCGCCGAGCAAGTCCACGACCAGCTGGAAACCGCTGCGATCGGACTCAAGAGCTAGATCTAAGGATGTTTAATGCCCACCGAAACCCGCGTTCTATGTTTTAGCAAGATCGAGTTATTTGAGGCGCTCCGCGACTACTGCAGCCATACCGGGCGGCGATTACCCCCCGACGCTGCCGAGCGCCTGGTCTTAACCCAAGACAGCGAGGTCGGAGTCGCACTCAATTCTCCCGGAGATGAGTCAGCCATGAAGTTCGCCGAGAACGAAGTGGGTGCCGCTCTGGTTATGTTTTGCATCAAAAAGCTGATCCCCATCGCGAAACGTGCAACCAAGTCGCTCGAGATCACCGGCGAAACCCTCTCCCTTCACCTGAAAATGGGACCTTAACCAGTCGTCCGAGTTGGCACTGGGCAAGCGCCAGCCTGAGAAGAATCAAGTCTGCGTTTAATGGTAATCTTGTTCTTCCCGGCGACCGCTGACCTCGTGCCTCAGGCTGCCGCTGAATCCAGCCCACGCTCGGGGAGCATCCAGGGATTTTCGTCTGAATTCATGCACCGGAGTAAACGATGAAGATTGGCATGTTAACCGGCGGAGGAGATTGCCCTGGCCTGAATGCCGTCATTCGTGCGGTCGTGCGCAAAGGCATCTTCACCTATGAAGACGAACTCGTCGGTTTCATGGAAGGCTGGCGCGGCGTCTTGGAAGACATCAGCATTCCCCTCGATCTAGACTCTGTGGGCGGTATTCTGCCTCGCGGCGGCACCATCCTGCGAACTTCGCGCACTAATCCTTCGAAGCGCCCCGACGGCATCGACCATTGCCTGGCCACGCTCGAAAAAAATCGAATCGAGGCTCTCATCGCGATCGGCGGTGACGACACTCTTTCAGTTGCCCAAAAGCTGCACGAACGCGGCACCAAGGTCGTCGGCGTTCCCAAGACCATCGACAACGATCTCGGCGGCACTGATTACACTTTCGGATTTGACACCGCCTGCAACATCGTCTGCGAAGCTCTCGACCGCGTCCACACCACCGCCGAAGCTCATAACCGCGTGATGATCGTCGAGGTCATGGGCCGCGACGCAGGCTGGATTGCCCTCTATAGCGGCATCGCCGGCGGCGCCGACGTCATCCTCATCCCCGAACGCCCCTTCGATATCGATAAAGTTGCGGATTCCATCCGCCAGCGCCACGAACGCGGCCGCTACTTTTCCATTGTGGTGGTGGCCGAAGGCGCGAAGTTCTCCTCCGAACCCGGCCAGGGAGCTCCCGTTCTGTCGGACATGGGCAAGGACGAATTTGGTCACGTCAAGCTCGGCGGGGTCGCCAACATCCTCGCCCGCGAAATCGAAAAACGCACCGGCTTCGAAACCCGCGCCGTAGTCCTCGGACACATCCAGCGTGGCGGCTCTCCCAGCGCCTTCGACCGCGTCCTGGCCACGCGATACGGCCTGGGCGCAATCGACATGGTGCACCGCGGTGAATTTGGATGCATGGCCGCCCTGCGCGCCAACAAAATCGTCTCCATCCCGCTGATCGAAGCCATTTCCCGTAACCGCATCGTGGACGACGAGATGATTCAGATCGTCGACGGCCTCTTCCAGAAATTAGCCGATCGCGAGCCCGCGGGGCGATAGAATGCTCCCGTAATGCACATCAGCAGCGGTAGGAAGGTTCGACTCTGGCTTCTGCTGAGCTTCTTTGTGGCTGGAATTTCGTGGCTTTACGTGCACCGGGTCCTGGTGCCATGGACCAGCAACCTCCACCTCCAAAAGGGTTACGTGATCGCTCAAATCAGTGATTTATATTCGCCTTGGGTGGGTACGCGGGAACTCTTGCTCCACCGGCGCAACCCCTATGGGCCGGAAGTAAGCCTTGAGATACAAATGGTTTTCTACGGCCACGCGATCAATCAGACGTACGCCGGGCCGGGCGTCGAGTTAGTGGATGAACAGCGCTTTGCCTACCCTGTTTACGAGGTGTTTCTCACGGCTCCCCTCGTGTACGCAGAGTTTTCGGACGTACAACGCTGGGCTCCGTTGGTGTTGGGTTCGTTGATCGCCCTGAATATTTTCTTCTGCTGCAGCATTCTGCATTGGCGCCTGCCCTGGGAAGCAATCGCAGCCATAGTCCTGTTCACTCTCAGCAGCCCGCAGATTGTGCAGGGCTTGCGCCTTCAGCAACTGGCGATTGTTGAGGGCTGCTTGCTAACCGCGGCCGCATGGTGTGTCGGCAGGAACCATGCAGCCACAGCCGGCGTGCTACTCGCACTCTCCACTATAAAGCCGCAGATGACGCTTCTACCTCTGTGTTGGTTCGCGGTTTGGGCCGCAGGCGACTGGCGCAAGAGGTGGCACCTTGCGGCCGGCTTTATAGCGACCCTGGCTGCACTAATTGCGGCGGGCGAACTGCTCCTCCCCGGATGGCCCCGATATTTTCTCGCGGGACTCGCCGCCTATCGAAAATATGCCTTTCCCACGTCCTCGCTCCGAGTCGCTCTAGGGGACACGTTGGGACAAATCCTGGGAGGCATCCTCGTGCTTGGCCTCCTGGCATTTGCCTGGCGAAATCGAAGAGCCGCGGGTGAATCGCGGCAGTTCGCCTCCATTCTCGCAATATTTTTCATGTGCGCTCTCCTCGCATTCCCGCTGTTTACCCCATTCAACCAGGTGCTCCTGATTCTGCCAGTTATCCTGCTCCTGCTCGACTGGAAGACTCTACCCAAGTTCTCCCGTCTGATTTTCATCCTCCTGGTGAGTTGGCCCAGCATCATTTCCCTGGCATTGCTGCTATTTCCGCCAAGCACAAGCTCTCCCAGCCAACTCCCGCTGCTGCCCTCACTGCTCGTGCCCTTTGTGCCCTTCATCCTTCCTCTCTTGTTAATGACGAGACGCAGCCATGAATGCTCGCCGTCCCCGAGTTTGTGAATTGAGTATCATGGGCGGGCCGATGCATGTATGAGCGTGACCCTAGCGAAAGCCGCCTCGTGGCTGACCCCTAAGCGCCTGCGCGCACACGGCCTGCTCCTTGCGCTCAGTCTCTGGTCTGTCTACACCTGGAACATGGCCGCGCCCGGCCTGCTCGATCGCGCCCGCAACCTCAAAGGCACGGACTTCCTTCATTTCTACACTCTCGGCTCGCTTGCCGTGGCGCACCGTGGCGCCGATCTGTACAACATGAAAGCGCAGTCCGAACTCGCGGCGCAACGCGTCCCGGACGCCGCAGGCATCCAATATCTGCCGCTTTATCCGCCGCAGGTTTCAATCCTCTCCGCGCCCTTCGCTCGTCTCTCCTACCCGTGGGCGCTCACCTTCTGGCTTGCATTAAGCTCGCTGATTTACGTCCTTTGCGTCTATGCCTTCTGGCGCTCCTGCCCCAACCTGCGCAATTACAGACTCACATTTCTGATTCTCGCGCTAGCTTTCCCCGCATTCTGGCACCTCATCGCCTGGGGACAAACCTCCGCCCTCGCTCTCGCCTGTTTCACCCTGGCCTTCTTCGCCGTGCGCGCGCAGCGTGAATTCGTCGCCGGTTTGGCCCTAGGATGCCTCATCTTCAAGCCCCAACTCGGCGTTGCGGCCGCCGTCATCTTCGTTGACACCCGCCGCTGGAGGCTGGTCGCCGGCGCCCTGCTTTCAGCCTCAGCTCAATTGGCTGCTGCATGGATTTACTACGGCCCCGATTCCCTCCGCACCTGGATCCAAACTCTTTCCCGTTTCCCGACCCTGCTCCCGCTGCTCGAACCGAAGCCGTACCAGACTCACTGCCTGCGCACTTTCTGGACGATGCTCCTCCCCTGGCCGCGGCTTGCATTTGCCTTCTACGTCGTCACCGCGCTCCTCACCCTAGCGCTAGCCGCCCGCTGCTGGCAAAGCAGCCTATCTTTGCCGCTGCGTTATTCGGTTGTGCTGCTGGCCACCGTCCTTGTCGCTCCGCATCTCACGGTCTACGATCTCGTAGTTCTCGGGCCCGCGTTCCTGCTGCTCTCAGACTGGATCGCAATTCAACCCAACGGTTCAACGACGCCTCAACTCAAACTCCTTCTCTACCTCGCATACGCGCTGCCCCTGCTCGGCCCGCTCGCCCGCTGGACACACCTGCAGCTCACCGTTCCCGTGATGCTGGCTATCCTGTATGTGTTGACTCAATTCGGGGAGCAACCAGGAGAGGAAAGATCAGTAGAAACCACACAGCTTGACTCGCTCTTACTGCCCAAACAAAAACCGCAATGCCTCCGGAAATCGCTCCGCCCACGCCGCCTCGTTGTGCCCGGCTCCATCCTTAATCACCAGCCGCAACCGCTTCTCACTCAGCACGGCTCGCCGCAAGATGGCCGCCAGTTCCCGCACATCGTCCACCACCGTCCGGCTCCGTTCCGCGCTTCCAGCCTCGGCCGTTCCCACCCCCAGATAGATTCGCTCCGGCCAGATTCTCACCGACCGGCTCTCCTTGATCGCCTGCCGGTGCGACGCCCATAGCGACGGACTCTCCACCAGCAACCGCCCGATCACTCCCGGCCTCACCATCGCGGTGTACAGCGCGATCAGCGCCCCCAAAGACGATCCGCCCAGTCCAGTATTCTCCGCCCCCGCCGCCACCCGGTAGTTCCGCCCCACGAACGGCATCACTTCCTTCATCAGAAAATCCGGATAATACCGCCCTTGCACCCGCAGCATCATGGGATGCATCGACCGATGCGGCATGTATTCGCGAATCCGATCCTTGGTCGCGTTATCGATACCCACAATAATCATCGGCGGCACCGTACCTTCGCGGATCAAACGATCCGCGGTCTCATCCACCTGCCACTCGACGCCTGTGTAGGAAGTCGCCGCTTCGAACAGATTCTGCCCGTCGTTCAGGTAAAGCACCGGATAATACCGGCCTGAATTCTCCGCGTCGTCATAACCCGGGGGCACCCACACCCGCAGGAAACGCGTATTCCGGAAGACACGGCTCCGAAATTCATGCAGCCGCAGATCCCCGGTCGCCCCGCCAGCGCGAATCGCCGCAGAAGGCACTGCGCCATTCCTTATTTTCTGGATCTTTCCCATCGGAAGAATATTCGCTTGGACCATCACCCAAGTCTCGAGTCAGAGGAAGCCCGAGCCCTCACCACTCCCGCCAGCACCGCGATCCCCGCAATCAGCCCCAGCGAGCTCAAGCACAGAATGCACCATGTCTCCAGCACATAGCCCTCGACGTAGGTGAGATAAAGAGCAAACCCCAATCCCGCCGCTGCCGCAGCCAATAACCAGGTCGGCGTTTCCGTTCGTGAGCGGTAAACCGTCACCAGTGCCAGCAACACTCCATACCCCGCAATCCCAATCCCTGCAACTGGAATTCCCATCACGCTCGAATACTCACTCCGGTTCACGATGTCGCAATTGAATCTCTCGCCAATGTCGCAGAAGGCCGACGCCGACTTTGCATAATGCCGCTCCAGCGACACCGCCGACACCGCGATTCCCGCCACCGCCAAAACGGCGATCGCTAAGTACAGCCTTCGCTTGTTCGCGGTGTAAATTGCACTCGCCCCAGCGGGTTGATCTCCGGTCGTACTCACGGCAAACTGCACCCAGTCTTGTCGCTCAACTCCTGCAGGGGAAAGACACCCTCTGTCGGCGGATTCGCGCCAAACTGCCAGCTCGGAAACAGCTTCACTCCAGCCGCCTTGCACTCCGCCGTGATGTCATGCGAGCCCTTGATTGCACACTCCACGTAGGGCACGTACTGAAACGCTTTCCCGAACATTTCCTTCTGCTCGATGCAGTGCGGACACCAATACAGTCCGTACATCTTCGCCTGCTTCGTGGCCAGGCACTTCGCGAATCCGTCGTAACGGTGATTCCTATACTCCCAGCCCGCGGCATAAGCGACCACAAACAACACCACAATCCCACCCCAGATCAACTTCTTCCGCGACTGCACATTCGCTTCCGGCACTCCCACCCGCTCCTGGTGCCGCTTTCGCCGCTCTTCAGACATGATTCCCTTTCCCCATGATTTCAATCCTTATATCGCGGGCTCACGCCACCACGTTCAACGCCCCGGGCAGCACATCCAATTCCTCGCAATGCAGTGTCAGCACTTCCCCATCCACCATCACATCGACTGGCTCGTTCAAATCAAACTCCACTCGTCTCACCGCTTTTCTCTCTGCCAGGCGATGCTCAATGTGCGTACCATCATAAAGCCTGGGCAAATTCCGCATGAGCCCGAGCCGCCCAATCGCGCCCCATCGCACGTATTCAATCAGCCCGCTATCCACCGCAGCCTTCGGCGCGATCATCATCGTCCCGCCGGTAAACTTGCTGTTGTTGAAGGTAAGAAACAAACAGCGTCGCCGGTCAAACTCCGTTTCCCCGTCCACGCGCACTGGAAACGGCCGCCTGTGCAGCCACGCCAACCCTAGAAAGATCGAAATCACGTATCCCAATTCTCCGTGACGGCTGAAACGCCTCGCCCGCAATGTCGCCACGTCCGCCGGAAACCCCACACTCAGCAGATTGATGTAGTGGACCACTCCGCCCTGGTGCCGCAACCGGAGCACGTCGCAGGTCTGCGTTCGCCCCGCAATCAGCGACTCAATCGCATGCTCCACCCCGCGGTCGCTGAAATCGCGCAGAAAAGAATTCCCCGTCCCCAGCGGCAAGAACCCAAGTGTGGGGCGGGCGCCCTCGCCCGCCTTGCCAGCATTGGAGCGACTAACTTCCCCTGCCTCCGGGAAAAGCCCGTTCACGACTTCATACGAAGTTCCATCCCCACCTACCGCAATAAACCGCCGCTGCCCGAATCCGTAAGCCTCGCGAGCGATCCGAGTGGCATCGCCGGTGCCCCGTGTCTCCACCACATCAACTTCAACCAAGCCCGCCCGCAGCCGCTCCAGTGCCGGACCCAGCATCTTCCGGCTCCGCCCGCCCCCCGCCGCAGGATTCACAATTGCGAGATAAGACTCCCGCCCATTCACAGCCCCACCACCGCTGCCCGATTCACCGTCTTTCCCAGCTCTTCCGCCAGCGCCTGCCGCTTGATCTTCATCGACGCCGTCCGTGGAAAATCCTTCTCGCAGATCACATAACCGCCCACCCGCTTGAAATCCGGCAGCCGCCGGTTGCGGGCCACGATCTCTCCCAGCAGCGCGCTGTCGAATCGCTGATTCTGCTCCAGCCGCAGCGCCATCACCAGCATCTCTCGCCCCAGCTTCTTCTGCGGCCAAACGTAGTTCGCCGCGAACACACAGTACTCCTTCACCGGCAGTCCATCGAAGACCGTCTCTATATCCTCGGGATAAATATTCTTCCCGCCTTCGGTCACGATCATGTTCTTTTTTCGCCCAAAAAGCTGCAAATGCCCGTTCTTGTCAAAGCGTCCCAAATCGCCGGTCAGAAGCCAGCCATCCACAATCGTTTCCAGCGTCAGCTCCGCATCGTCCAGATAATGCGACATCACGGTCTTGCTCCGCGCGGCAATTTCCCCGATCCCCTCTTCATTCGGAGAAAGCACCCGCAGTTCCACGCCCGGCAGCGGTTTACCCACTGTGTCCGCACGAAATGGCTTCAGATCGTTCAACGTCAGCGCCGTTCCCGCTTCCGTCAACCCATAACCATTCACCACCGGAATTCCCAGATCGTAGAAAAACTGCATGGTCGAGGGCTCCATGAAAGCCCCGCCCGTGATCAGCGCCAGCACCTCCCCGCCAAACGCTCGATGCACTCCCGGCAGCAGCGTACGGCTGACTTTCACCCGAGGCTTTCTCCGTGTCAGCATTTTGTTCAGCGCAATCATTCGATTTAGAATCGCCCGCTTCCACCCCGGCAGTTCGTCAAATTTGGCCCGCAGCCCGCGCTCCAGGTTCTTCACAATCATCGGCACCAGTGCCACATAAGTAATCCGGTATCGCACAAACGCATCCCGCACAAATTCCGGACGCAGCGTCCGCAAATGCACCACGCAAGCCCCGCACACAAACGGCCCAATGAATCCCACCATAAAATCGATCGCGTGATTCGTCGGCAGAATGCTCAAATACCGCACCCCCGGCCAGAACGGATACCAGGCCGTCAACGCCCGGCACTGCTCCAGATAGTTCTCGTGCGTCAGCACGCATCCCTTCGGACGCCCGCCCGTTCCGGACGAATACACGACGCAAGCCACATCTTCCCGCTGCCGCATCACGAAATCCGGCGTGCCCTTGCGCCGAAAGTCCTCCCAGCGAAATCCTCCCGCCAGTTCCGCTCCCAGCGGCGCCTCGGTCACCAGCACCAGCTTGGTCTTGATGTTCTGAAATTCCGGCGATTGCATGATTGCCCGCCAAAGGTAGTGCTCCGCCACCAGCACTTTCGCCTTCGAGTGCTCCAGCAGTTGCAACTGCTCGCCCGCAGTGAGTTTGTAATCCAGAGGCACCAGCACTCCGCCGCAGTAGAAAATCGCATACGCCGAGATCAGCCACTTCGACTGATTCGTCATCAGAATCGCCGCGCGATCTCCGGCATCGAAGTCCGCATCCTCCAGCGCCCGCGCTAAAGGCATGCTGATTTCCTTGAAATCGGAGTAGGTAAGCCGCGTCTTCTCCCGCTCGCGGTCGGCCTCAATCAGGCAGGTCTCGCCCCCAAAGCGCTCCATCGCATCGCGCAACGCCGCGCCCAGACAGCTATATTTCTGGAGATCGAGCATTAAAGACTTATTTCACCACAGAGGCACAGAGCGACGCATAATACAGTGTTAATGAATTAGCTACCCGCATAAGCTGAAGTCTCACCTTCTAGAGCCGCGCTTGAATCTTCCCCGCCAGCGTGCGAAAGTCAGAAACCCCCTGCAGCTCATAATCCGGCAGTTCCACGCGAAAATGATTCTCCAGCTTCGTCAGGAGATCCAGTGTCTGCAAACTGTCAATACCCAAGGTCTTGAAGAAATCATCATCCGGACGCAGCTTCTCACGCGGAACTTTGAAGTGCGCCGCGGCGAGACTCAATATTTCGTCAAGCGTCTGCTCAGCAGTCGGCATCTGCCCTCGACCAAAAGTATTTGTCATTCCGAACCGGACTGAAAGCCCGGTGAGGAACCTGCGTTTCGCTCGGTACTAGGTACTAGCAACTCGGTACTAAACTACGGCAAATAAGGCTGCGCATCCGTGCTCTCCACAAACTTCCGCAACCCAGCCTGCACGGCTGGACCCGCAAACAGTTCACAGAAAATATCGATCTCCCTTCGCAACTCTTCTTGCGGAATCGGCTTGATGAACTTCTTCGCTGCGGCAGCCGTCGCCCGATCAAATTTCCCCAGTTGCACCGCCGTGGCTCGCGCCGCCCGCAGCACCTCGCCTTCGCCCACCACCTGACTCACCAGTCCGATCTGCTGCGCTTTGGTGGCATTGATACTGCGTCCCGTCAGCAACAAATCTCTCACGACGGCATTGCCCAAATCCCGCTTCAGCCGCGGAATCCCGCCGAACCCCGGAATCAAACCCAGCCTCAATTCCGGAAAACAAAACCGCGCCATCTTGTCGGCGATAAGTAAGTCGCAAGCCAGCGCCAGTTCAAACCCTCCACCGAACGTCACTCCATGCACTGCCGCAATCGTGGTTAAAGGCGCCGCATCGATGAGATTCAACACCTTGTGAATGCGCTCCAGAAAATCCCGCACACCCTTCGCAGCCTCAGCCTTTTCCATCGCCTGCGACCGGTGATAGAGTTCGCGCAAATCCGCCCCCGCGCAGAACCCCGGCTTCATCTCGCTATAAATAATGAGCGCATGCGTTTCCGCCTGCACGCCCTCGAACGCCGCGGCAAATTTCTCCAACTCGGCAAGCGACTCCGACCCCAGTTCGTTGCAAGGCTCCCGATGCAGCGCCAGCTCGATCACACCGTCGGCGATAGCCCAGGACAAGGCATTCCCCCTGAACCGGCTCAGCAGTTTCGTTTCCGACGTTCCTTCTCTCGTCTTAAGATGCTTCATGGCTCCCGGTACGACACACCCGCTACACCGCCTGCCTCACCCGATACATCCCTTCAATTTCATCCTTCATCCGTGCAGCGATCACGTCCCGCTTCAGCTTTCCGTTCACCGTCAAAGTTCCGCTCTCAATCGAGAACGCTTCTCCGCGCACAAAAAACGCCCGTACCTGCTTATAATGCGGCAGCTCAGGATTTACCACGTCCAAAGCGGACTGCACATGCTCAGCCGTTACGCTTCCAGTCACAATCGCCGACAAATATCCACGCCCGTTCCCTACTACCACCACCTGTTGTGCTTCCGGCAAATTCTTCGCAATCACACTCTCAATCGGTTCCGGCGAAATCTTGTGCCCCGATCCCAACACAATCAGGTTCTTGATCCGTCCCGCAATCCGCCAGTTCCCGGCCGCGTTCACTTCGCCCTGATCGCCGGTATGAAACCATCCGTCGCGCAAAGCCTCCGCCGTTTGCTCCGGCCGGTTCCAGTAGCCCAGAAAAATATTTGGCCCGCGCACCAGGATCTCGTCATGCTCCCCCAACTTCATCTCCATGCCCGGAATGGCCGGCCCCACGCGCCCTACCTCGACCCGGTTCGGATCATCCATCGTGCAAATCGCCGTCGTCTCCGTCAGCCCGTACACCTGCAGCACGCGAATTCCCAGCATCATGAAATAAAGCTGCGTCTCCGCACCTAGCGGCGCAGACCCGCAAATCAGCGCTTTCAGATTTCTTCCAATCATCTTCTTCCGAATCGCCGGAAACACGAGAGCGTTCGCCAGCCCCAGCCACATCGCATCGCCTGCCTTCGCCTGTCCATCCTGCCGTCTCGCCCACGCACCTTTCGCCCGCGAATAAATCGCCTGCGCCGCTCCTCCCGTCTGCCACAGTTGTTCATCCACCGCCCGCCGCATTCGCTCCAGCAACTGCGGCACGTTCAGGAAATAATCCGGAGCCACCACCCGCATATCGCTCGCAATCTTTGTCAGATCCATGTTGATCGTGACTAGGCTCCGCCGCTTGAGAAACGTCAGCAACGCAATCCATGACGCCGCAAAAGTGAACGGCAAGTAGTGGAAAATGCGATCCTGTCCCCTCACATGCGCCGAAGAACCGGACATCAGCTGTTCTAATCGCTCCGCCGTCCGGTCCAGCATGAAGCCCACATTGGCCGCCGTCAGCACCACACCCTTAGCTTCCCCAGAAGTCCCGGACGTATAAATGATCGTCACCGGACTGTCGTTCCCCACCTGCGGCCGCTCCAACTGCACGCCGTCCACGCCGGCAAAGATCTCGTCAAACAAAAACTGCGGCGGAGCCTCCGTCCAACTCTGCGCAATCGCGTCCCGCAACGCCGGATCGCCGCAGCACACCAGAGCCGGAGTGCAGTCTTTCATCATCGCCACCAACTCCGCCGGTGCCTGCCGCGAATACA